>Ga0265294_10005281_pt1 | contig 15788 bp, 10 predicted proteins | sample MunlanPumphouse3_FD_192504 | JGI IMG/M metagenome (GOLD analysis project Ga0265294, IMG submission 192504) | Groundwater microbial communities from a municipal landfill in Southern Ontario, Canada - Pumphouse #3 | ecosystem: Environmental > Aquatic > Deep subsurface > Groundwater | place...
CCAAATCGTAGGTCGTGCGCTGGTGGATGCGCTGCGCCTCGACCAGGTGATTCTCACGCTCGAATTTGGCGACCTGTTCGTCCAATTCCTGCAGGATGCTCGCCTCGGCGGCTTTGACGCGCTCCTGCGGCAGGACGAAGTGCTTGGCCGGAAAGATAATCGCTTCCTGCAGGTCCTCGGTCATCTTGCGCGTGGTCGGGTCATGCCGCGTCACTCGCTCGACAGTGTCGCCCCAAAACTCCACCCGCAGGAAGTCCTCGCGGTGCGACGGATAAATCTCCAGGGTGTCGCCGGCCGCGCGAAATTGCCCGCGCTCCGGGGCGATGTCGTTGCGCGTGTACTGGATCTCCACCAGCTTGCGCAGCAGTTCGTCGCGGGACAAATCCTGGCTGACGAGTACCTTCGCGCGCATGTCAGAAAAGTCTTCCGGCGAGCCCAAGCCGTACAGGCAGGACACGCTGGCCACGACGATCACGTCCCGGCGTTCCAGCAGCGCGCCCGTCGCCGCCAGCCGCAGGCGCTCCAGGCCGTCATTGATGGCGCTGTCTTTGGCGATGTAGGTGTCCGTCTGCGGTATGTACGCCTCGGGCTGGTAATAGTCGTAATAACTGACAAAGTACTCGACGGCGTTCTCGGGGAAGAAGCTCTTGAGCTCACTGTAGAGCTGCGCCGCCAGGGTCTTGTTGTGGGACACCACCAGCGTCGGCCGCTGTACTTTGGCAATCATGTTGGCCAACGTGAAGGTCTTGCCTGACCCCGTCACGCCCAGCAGGGTCTGATAGCGGTCGCCACGCTCAATACCGCGCGCCAACGCGTCAATCGCTTGCGGCTGGTCACCCGCCGGCTGGTATTCCGAATGGACAATAAATGGCTTGTCTGGCATAATGTCTTCCCACGGCCATGATTATTTCATGCGTCAGAGCGTCGCACGACCGCTGCCGGCCTATCGCGTGTTGTCAGTTGCGCATCAGGAAAATCGCCGGCCGCTCTCTTTGCTGGTCATGCGGCGTGAACATACTATAATACAGCCGCAGTCATTGCACGGACGCTCGTCCGCAATGCCCCACGATCCCGCCATCCTCCTGCCCGTCACCCCGCAACGCCAGCCGGCCACCCCGAAACACGCCATGCCTGACCGCACTATGCGCATTTTGTTCCTGGACAGCGCGCCTTTCCACGGCGGCGCCCAAGAAAGCCTGCGCACGCTGATCCAGGCCCTACATGACCAGGGCGTCGCTATGCAACTCGTCGCCGCCGACCACGCGCCCGGCGGTCTCCTTGACGACGCCCAACAGCGCGGCCTGCCTGTCCACGCCATCCGCGCGCGACACTGGCCGGCAAACGCCAGCGGCCTCTGGCAATTCGTCCGCGACCGTCGTGCCTGCACCAGCATCATCGCTGCGGCCGTAGCGGATTTTGCTCCGACGATCATCCACGCCAATGGCCTGCGCGCCGCCATGCTGCTGAGTCCACGCCTCACCCAGAGCACGACCATCGTCATCCACGACCGCGATCTGCAAGCGCCGGCAGGGCTCGCCAGCGTGCTTGCGCGCCGTTTTACGCCGCAGGTCGTGGCCATATCCAGCGCCGTCGCCCAAAAATGGTCGCTGCTGCCGCCCGGGCGCCTCTGCGTAATCCCCAACGGCTTCGATCTCGCTGCCATCGCCGCCACGCCCCCGGCAATAACGCCTTTCCCGGCGGACGCCGTCGTGGTGACCATCGCCGCCGATTTCATCGCCTGGAAGAACCACCGGTTGTTTCTTGACGCCATCGCGTTGCTGCGGCATAACCGCCCAGCCCTGCGCGCGATCATTCGTGGCCGCGCCCGTGACCGCCAAGGCGAAACGCTCCTCGCTGAGCTCCGCCGACACTGCACACGCCAGGGCCTGGACGACGTCGTGCTCTTCGTCACCGCCCCCGGCCCGGCGCTCCCGTGGATTGCCGCTACCGACGTCCTCGCCGCAATGGCCACTGCCGAACCCTTCGGACGCACCCTCATCGAAGCACTCGCCCTCGGCAAACCCGTCGTGGCCTGCGCGGGCGCCGGCCACTCGGAAGTCCTCGCCGACTGCCCCGCCGCAACACTCTGTGCACCCGATCCCGCCGCCATCGCCACCGCGCTGGCGCAGTGGGTCGACGACGCTCCCGCGCGCGCCGCTGCTGCTGCCTCTGCACGCGCCCAGGCCACCCGCTATTCCTTGCGCACCCACAGCGACACCATGCGCGCCCTCTTCCAATCACTGTCCTGAAACCGTCCCAAAAGCCCCGGAGTGCCGCTTGTTTGAGTGACCTGGCGGACGTCGGGGCACTCGCCACCTGCCAGAGCGGCGACGACGCTGTTTTTCCAGAAATATTGGCAGTTACAAAGAGTTCTATAATTTTTTTGGCGAACGAGACGCCTTTCACCCTTTAGGTGCCGTTCACAAATTACGTTTACACATTGCAGTGCAAACGCTCTTTCATGTCATACCATATCGCCGGCCAGTATTTCCCTGGCCGCGGAGCGGCAAGCGCCCTGGAGGGGCGCGTGTCATCGTAGCCCAGGGCAAGCGACGCCGCAGGCGGAGCGCCGCCCTGGGTACAGCGCCTATTGTGCTCGTGTTCCTCGGCCTCTTTGGCCCCAGTCGGTGCAGCTGACTGGTGCCAAAGAGGCAATGGAACCTCACCTTTTTTGTTTGTGATGTCGCACGTTTTCAGCGTGCCTGGGTATAGTTGTAAACGTAATTATCGAACAGCCCCTCATGCATGAAATTTCCGTCTATCGATGCCGTGTTTCTTATTTTCTCCTACCGCTCTTTCTCCTCCTTGGCCTTTCTGGCTCGGATCATCAGGATGCGGTCGACGTTGTCGGCAATGATCATCCCCAGCATTTCCGCTCTGACGTTTTCCAGCCCGCAGCGCCGCATTCCGGCGAAGAAGTTGCCATCCTTCATGACCGCCATGAGGGACTCCACAAAAAACTGATGGCTGAGCTGAGATAGTCCTTCTACCACCAGTGGCACAGCGTGAGATTGACGCCGATATCCTGACAAATCGGTGAAACGGGTTCGGCACCCGGGAGAGGACGAATCAAAGCGTTGGCTTGGCACTCTGGCGAGTACGTGAGGACGGGTACGCTTGCCTCGTGATGAAATTTTTGGCCACCGACAAGACCTAATGTAAGCCACGGCAAACGACCAGCCAAAATTTCGCTTCAAAGGTTGGCACAACACGTCACAAGTCATATTTGGCATTAATCGAAAAAAGTTGCTCTTCCCTATTGACATTTCTCTGTAAGATAGGTAAACTACTACTTGATAAACTAGTTTATCGATTAACGGAGTGGTTTGAAGCATGATTAGACTAAAAGACGTTGCAGAAAAAGCGGGCGTTTCCAAGGGAGCGGCTTCCGTAGTGCTCGGAAAAAGCAAAGTCAACATCCGGGTTTCGCCGGAAACGGCGGAGCGGATCCGGGCGATTGCCCAGGAAATGGGCTATGTCCCCAATTTCAGCGCCAAGGTCCTTAACGGCAAAGCATCAAAGACGTTCGGAGTGCTTATAGACAGCCTTGAACCAGCTGTTCACTCACAGCAGTTGGCTGCGATTGAGCGGGCCGCGGACCGGGTAGGCTGCCGAATTCTGGTGGCGGAGGCCCACGACAATGTCGAAAAACAGGCGACCAACTACCGATTTTTGCAGCAATACGGCGTCGATGGAATCATCTGCCACGCATATGGAGTTCACAAATATATCGATCCGTCGGACAAAGTGGTGATCTGGGGCGCGTCGCCCCGGGAGAAATTCATGTGCGTCTATTACGACATCGCCACCGGTTACGCCGAAGCGGCTGGACACCTGCGCAACCGAAAACGGACTCGGATCGGCTTGGCGTTGTCCGACATTTTCTCCTATGATTCACTGACGGCCAGATACCGGGCTTTTCAGTGTCTTTATCCGGGAGCTGAAAACATGGTATTCAAGCTGAACGCTCCGGTGCTGGATTCCGAATGCATCCGCCAGGAGATGCACCGCTTGGTACGGGAATTCGTCGTCCCCCGGAAAATCGACGCGATCATCTTGCAGAACGATGTATTCGCAGTGGCGTTGCTTTCCATCCTTCCCGGATACGGAATCAGAGTTCCTGATGATCTGGCCATCATCGGCCAGGATAATGACTTCTTCGGGCGCTGCGTCACTCCGGCCCTGACCACCATTGACACCAACATCACGCAATTGGCAAGAACGATAGTCGATACGCTGCAGGAATTGATTGAGAATCCGGAGAAAGAACGTTCTTCCATCGCAATCCCCACTACACTCATTACCAGGGAGACATGTTGAAACGAAAAGACACAGCGAAATCAGAAGAAACATGAATAAGGGCTGGGTAAGGAGGTTCACTGAAAAACGAAGAAACACGAACAAGCAACCAATAGGCTCGAAAAATGTCGACTTTATTCGGTGTTAGGAACTTTTCGAAACCAAATCTTTTCTCTTTACCTACATCTTTACGAGAAACGTCTACTTCTGCAGGAAAGGGCCGAATTATGTACTCGCACTTACCAAGGGGTGAACGAATGCCGTACGAAGATAAACTGAGTGAAAGCCGTGTGAGGGAAAACCGCATGCACGGTTTGGTCGATGAGGTGTGCATGATAAAACGTAATCAATTGCGTTCAAGAAGGTTCACTTTAATCGAACTATTGGTCGTGATCGCCATCATTGCAATTTTGGCGGCAATGCTGCTGCCTGCGTTAAGCAAGGCTCGGGAGAAGGCAAAAGGGATTAACTGTAAAAGCAACCTGCGGGATTTATTCGTCAGCACGATGCTATATCAGGAGGACTACGATGGGTATATTTTTGATTATGGGACAAAAAATGGAACGTGGAGTATTGTCATGGCTGAGCAAAAATATCTGACATTTGAAGCAATGCTATGCAGTGACGCAACTCGAATAACAAAAACCGATAAGACAAAATACTTACAAATTAGCTATGGAATGTTTCAATTTTCTCAGGAAACGAGTTACTGGTCGAGAGCAGCAGCAACCTTGGGGGATTGGTGTGGAAGGCAAACATTTCCCGATAGTTCATATATAGGTTACGCTTTTTTCCCAAAATTGGTGAGCCCCTCGGCCATTCATTTGTTTGCTGAAACCAGACGGTCCAATGCGTCAACGGTTGCGGGTGTGGGGCATTATGTATATCGCCCCCGGGGGACTGTTGACTATGCGGCCTGCGCTGAAACGCATGGAGGATATCGATTCGCATTTGCAGATGGGAGTGTTCGTGATGTCTCTTTCGGGGAACTGCGGAATACCTATTATTTTAGGTCTTTCGTTGATCGAAATTTAGAAATACGAACATATTCCGGTGATTCGGTTCCGAACCCATGGGTATTGCGTTAGGAAAGCTGATTAATGATTTTTTTGAACCACGAAAAACGTCCCCCTGATGCGCACTCTTTGTATCTTTTAAACTGTCACATTGTGCAAGAAAACTAATCATCGAGGATGGTAAATCATGATCCGACAAGGACAGCCCGCCCGGACACCTGTAAAAAGATCGCTTTTATTCGGCGGCTTCAACATATTGAAGGCTTGTATTGCCGAAATGGGATTGTTTCGTGTGGGAGTAGGTGGCCGGCTATTTCGCACGGGCCGAAATTCTCCTGAAATAATTAATGGCGCCTTGTTGCTTGGCTTGCTTGTCTGTGTTCCCGTTTATGCATCAGAGCTTTGCGAAAATGCGACCGCATGGACCTTGAGCGGGTACAGCAGCGACTATTGCCGCTTGGCAGACAGTGTGGATCCTTCTACTGGCGGTCAAAGGGTTCTGAAGCTGAATTATGACTTTAAAGTGCTGAAAGAAAGTGGGAACCGGTTGAGGATCGGACTCAAAGCACCGTTGAAGCTTTCTCCCGATGCAAAAGAGATAAGTGTAAGGATTTATGACGAATCGCCGCCCTGCTGGCAGAAATTCTATTTCGAGTGCATGGATGCGGGAAAGGAAATCGTATTGTACGACAACACTGGCCCCAAAACACAACGGCGGCTGGTGCATGAAGGGTGGTTTACTTACAAAATTGACCTTGAAAATTCTCTGAAGGTCATCTTCATGGGGCAGGAGAGAAATGAAAAATTTGATTATCCACTCTATTTTACGGGCTTCTGGCTGGACCCCGCCAACCGGAACCATCTTCGCGGAACGCTTTTTTTCGACGATTTGACTGTCGTATATAAGGACGGTCGCCAGGAAAAGCCAGGAACGGACATTTTGCTCAGTCCGGTTTCTGCCCGCCAAAAAATAATAACAGAGCCAGTATCCCTGCGGAGTGTAGAATCAAAACCGTTCGGCAATATCGCTTGGGATGGAGAACCGCAGAGCATCGCTTTGACTCTTGAGGTGCCAAAAGCATTGCAACAGCAGGCGCAAAAAGTTGTTGAATATAGAGATAAAGAAGGGAATCTGTTGCTCCAAAATGAACAAACCGTCGATTTCAAATCAGGACCGACAACGATCAATGTCCCTGGCGAAATCACAGGGTACTACCAGCTGAACTGTACCTTTTCGCGGGAGGGAAAAGCCCTGTTCCGATATCATACTCAGGGAGGAGCATTCACTTCAAGCACTTTCACAGAAGGTGCCGACACCGTTCTGGGAGCTGGCTGCTGGGGAGGCCCGGACTGGCAGATAATCTGCTCCACCCTGAAAAAAATGGGCGTCTTCTGGCTGCGCACCAATGCTTCGTGGAACGTCATTGAATCCAAACCCGGACAATTCAACTGGGAGGCATTCGATTCGCTATGCAACGCAGCGAAACACAACAACATCAATCTGCTGATTACCATTCCTTATACTCCCAGGTGGGCTGCCGTTCCGCCTTATCACCAGCATGGCGGAAATCCGGAACCGGAAGCCTGGAAGGCCTACCTCCGTACACTGCTGGCTCGTCACGGGCAGCAGATCAAATATTATGAAGTATGGAATGAACCAGATACTCCCTACCACTGGGCGGGAGGGGCCAAGGCCTATTACCAGCATCTGCAGGACAGTTTTAAAGTCATCAAGCTGCTTGATGCAAATGCCAAGGTGCTCCATGGAGGATTGACGAGCAGCGAACACCTTTGGCGACCTTTCATGGAAGAACTCCTTGACCGCGGTGGAGGAAAATATTTCGATATTTATAGTTTTCATTATGGCGACGGGAAATTTGCCCAGAAACACCGAGATCTGCTGAAAAAACACAATCATAAACAACCGCTTTGGAATACAGAACACGGCTTTGGGAACTACAATGACGTGATTTGGGAAGCTGTTTGTGACATTGCTAACGGGGTAGAAAAGGTTTTCTATTTCGAGCTTTACGGGCGGGGGCATTTCGGTGATGTCTACATGCTGGACAAACCAACCTACATTCCCAGCGCCATTATGCCCATGTGGATGACGCTGTCCCAAAAAATCAATCATTCCGTTTGTAAAGAAACATTTGATTGGTCCGGGGTGTGTCAGGCTTTTGAATTTTGTTCGCAAGATGGCGGAAGTACAATGGTTTTTCGGAGCCGAGATAAGCAAAGTACCGGCATCTCGCTAAAAACCGTCAATAAACAGATCACGTTCACTGACTTTCTCGGACGGAAACATGTACTTTCTCCCGTTAACGGCTGGATCAGCTTGCCATCACACAATCCTGGCTATCTTGATATTTCTTCAGATAAAATCACCAAAACGGGGCCGTCTATGATCGTCTTGCCAGAAAAGATCGAGATGATGGCTGGAACACTCAATGTTGTCCAGATCAAATTGTTCAATCCGGGAGACGCGCCGGTTGCCGGGAATCTCGTATTGAAAGGCTCAACAGACTGGCCTCATGCCTCCGATTCCGGTAGCGTGACAATTCCACCCGGTCAGGCCATCGAGGTCCAGCGGAAGTTGGAACCGGGACTGGAGCTGGTTGGCGCCGGATTCCGACTGGATGCCATATTGGAAATCGACGGCAGGCAGGCAGCCCTGCAACAAGCCGTCGGCAGCATCCGCACTTCGGTAAGCGTGACATTGACACCCGTAATACAGGATGGCAAGCCACAACTGACGGTTACCGGAAGGAACCTGGGAGATAAAACGGTAAATTCCACAATAGAACTTACGTTCCCGACATCCTGGAATCAATCCGATTGCCGGACACTGACATTGAATCCGAATGAATGTCGTTCCTATATTTTGGATGTTTCCCATTCCGTGACTGAAAAGGAAAATGAACAGTCCTACATCATAGATATCGAGCAAAAAATTTTGGGTAAGACAATCCGCAGCGAAGCCACCCTTTCGTGGATTTACATTCCATTCTTTCCGGAGTTCGACTGGAAGTGCATACCTCTGGAAATCTTGCTAAAAGAAAGGAAGGATTTCATTCCGGATTCTCAGTTGTTGGAGACCTGGACCGGACCGAATGACCTAAGCGTGAAGTTCAAGTGGGCGTGGAATCGGGATGCGATTGGTCTGAATTGGGAAGTTCGGGACAACGTTCATTGCAACTCCATGACGCTGGAGAATTTGTGGAGCAACGACTCCATTCAGCTGTGGTTTGACGGCGTGCTTTATGATTTGGCTTTGGTCAACGACAAATCGGTTTTCTATGAGCGCCGGCAAAAGGACGTTGCATCTCCATACCACCTGAATCTGAAAGTGGATCGTCAAGAACAGGAAAAGATCACGATTTACAGTTTGACGATCAGTCCCGTCGATGGGAAATCGTTTGCGGCGGGCGGATCATTTCAAATGGGGTTTTGCGTGAACGACAACGACGGCGAAAAAATCCGCAAGGGATGGATGTATTATCTTTCCAAGATCGGATATGCTGAAGTCAGAACGAGGAGTCCAGAGGTATTTCTGACGAAATAGCCAGGAAAAGCGCCCACAGCCTGTCCCCCGGGAGGCACCAGAGGTCTCTATGGACGGGATGGACGGGATGGACGCCATGGACATAATCCCGCTTTGCCGGCCAAGCGGCGCTCCCAGGTCCAATGCCGCCGGGACGGCGGCGCTCCCAGGATGCAGGCTGGACCTTGGACAGCCAGGCCGCCACTCTCAAAAATAATCTGCATCAATCTGCGGTATCTGCGGATAGAAAACAACCATTGCCGCCGGGACGGCGGCGCTCCCAGGATGCAGGCTGGACCTTGGACAGCCAGGCCGCCACTCTCAAAAATAATCTGCGTTATCTGCGGTATCTGCGGATAGAAAACAACCATTGCCGCCGGGACGGCGGCGCTCACAGGATGCAGGCTGGACCTTGGACAGCCAGGCCGCCACTTTCAAAAATAATCTGCGTCAACCTGCGGCATCTAAGGCGTCCCGCTGATCCCAGGCGTCCAATGGGACAATCCCTGACCGCTTCCTGGCCGCCAATCGCCTTCATCCGTTGCTGACCTTGCCAGCGCCTGTCGCGACATTACGTTATGCTTTTGCTCGCTCCACAAGCCACCACCAACAAGGAACGCCCCATGACGACCTACGCCCATAAAGCCGGCACCACTCTTGCCATCAGCGACGCCGAAAAGCTCGCCATGCTCCGCAACGCCTTGGCGCAAATCGACCGCCCGCTGAAGAAAGTGCTCATCATCCCGCCGGATTTCACCCGCCTGAACTCCAATGCCGGCCCGCTCACCAACATGCTCTACAAACTGCTGAGCCCTACGGCGCAGGTGGACATCATTCCCGCGCTGGGCACGCACTTCGCCATGACTGAACACGAGATCAAAGCCATGTTCGGTGCGGACATTCCCCTCGACCGTTTCATCGTCCACGACTGGCGCAACGACGTTGTCACCCTCGGGGAAGTCCCCGGCTCGCTCATCAAAGAGTGGTCGGAAGGCAAACTGGACTACAGCGTGCAGGTCCAGTGCAACAAAATCCTCTTCCAGGGCTACGACCTCATTCTCTCCGTGGGCCAAATCGTCCCCCACGAAGTCGTCGGCATGGCCAACTACACCAAGAACATCATGGTCGGCGTTGGCGGTTCGGACATGATCAACAAATCGCACTTCATCGGCGCGTCCTGCAATATGGAGAAGATCATGGGCGTCAACGACACGCCCGTGCGCAAACTCTTCAACTACGGCTGCAAGACCTTCCTGGGCGACCTGCCCATCCTCTACGTCCTCACCGTCATGGCCAAAAACCAGGAAACCAAGCGCATGGACATGCGCGGGCTCTTCATTGGCGATGACGACGAGACTTTCGCCATGGGCGTCAAACTCTCCCAGCAAGTCAATCTCGACCTCATGGACGAACCCGTCAAAAAAGCCGTCGTCTACCTCGACCCCGAAGAATTCAAAAGCACCTGGCTGGGCAACAAGGCCATCTACCGCACCCGCATGATGATCGCCGACGACGGCGACCTCATCATCCTCGCCCCCGCACTCAAGCAGTTCGGCGAAGACCCGCAAAATGACCGCGTCATCCGCAAATACGGCTACCACGGCACACCCGCCACACTCAAAGCCGTCGCCGAAAACGAAGACCTGCGCCAAAACCTCGGCGCCGCCGCCCACCTCATCCACGGCTCCAGCGAAGGACGCTTCCGCATCACCTACTGCCCAGGACCAAATATGCCCAAAGAAGACCTCGTCGCCGCCGGCTTCGACGTCGCCGACCTCGACACCATGATGCAACGCTACGACCCAAATACCCTCAAGGACGGCTTCAATACCCTCCCCGATGGCGAAAAAATCTTCTATATCTCCAACCCCGCCCTCGGCCTCTGGGCCCTCCGTGAAAAATTTCAGGCCTGACAAGTCACCCACTCAGGACGTCAGGTCTCCACCCTCAGCCATGACCGTAACGTAAAAACCGGACAAGTCGGGAAAATCTTCAACTTTTTTGACAGTTCGCGCTTGCAAAATCCCCCCTCTACGGTATCTTAATCCTCGTTGTCAATGCTCAATGATGCGGGGTGGAGCAGCCCGGTAGCTCGTCAGGCTCATAACCTGAAGGCCGCAGGTTCAAATCCTGCCCCCGCTACCAATAACACGAACGGCGACCGTTGTTTCCAACGGCCGCCGTTCTGTTTTTTTGCCCAAAACACCGGACGACTCTTTCCCTAAGCAAGCTGACCGCCGCAAGAAAAGGCCCTGTGCGCGGCATGGGGGAAATAAGCACTATTCAAGGCAATCCATTCCAAACGAGCCTCGAACATTGGGGCAATGCATGTTGTAGAGGAAATGAATGTGCCGCATAAAAATGGACTTCGGCAGCTGGACGGTTCAACCCATGTCGATGCCGTGTTATTAACAACTTTACTGGTTCAACATAGCCGATAATGGGCAATTGCGGCGTTGACCCGGTCCAGCATGAGGCGGAGCTCCTTGGCGACAATGTCTGCGGTTTGCGCCGCGGCGAGGAGGTCAGCGTCGGTAATGCCACGGCCTTTGCCGTTTACCATCGCAGTCTGTTCGCCATTGATCCCTGCGGATGGCGTGAGATCATAAGCCGGTGCAAGCTGCCAGTGGGATTTCTCGTCCAGCAGGAACGAGAAGTTTTTACTGTGATCGTCCCGATTTCCACTTTTGACGTTGAAAATCATGCGCAAGACCATCTGTTCGACCTGCGACCGATCTTTGACCAGAATCGTTGTCAGCTTTAACAGATTTTCGTAATCAAGACAACTGTAACGATGCGAGGCATGGAGCAATCCGCAAGCGGTGTGAACGTGCACTTTCCCTTGCGGAGTACGGTCGAAACGTTCGACGCCAAAGTACCCTTTCCCGAGTCGCGACGGAAAGAGGTGCGTTGCCGGCATCACAATCCCAGCCATCTTTGCGGCCAGTGAATAACGATACTCCAGTTCGCCAAAACCATTGCCGTCCCGCTTCTCGGTGAATTTAATGATCCATGGTGTGTATCCTGACGGACAGACCGCACCGCCGTAGATGATATGTTTGCGGTCCTGCGACACATACGCCGTAATCTTCGGTCGCGCGCCGCCCGATGAACCGTTTAGTTTGAGCAGTTCATCAAGAACTTCGGAATCTTTGCCGTCAAGGATGTTTTCGACTTCACCAGAAAGCGAATCCAACTCCACCGGCACTATGGTGTCGTCACCGGCATCCGCCGGTTCATATTCCAATGCGCCCATGGGATTATGCCCAATCAGCGAAAGTCGGTGCAGGGGCGTAATCGCATCATACCGCATACCTTGTTTCCGAAGTTTGCGATCCAACAGCAGACATCCCCAGCCATCCGGCAGGCTGTCATTGAAAAGTCCGTATAAGCCGTCAAAGGTATATTTGCCATCCTCAAACACACCGGGACGCAACGGCAGTTTGAAAGGCGAAAGCTCAATACCGCTCGCGAGAAAATCCGGCGCGTATTCAAAGAAAATCCGACTGTTCTCCTCATACAGCAACCCGACCTGACAACGACGTCCAAAAGCATGCAAAAAAACGTTAAGTTTCATTTTGATCTCGCACGCTGGCGTTTTTGAGGCTCTTTCAAACCAAAGAGGGATTTTGGCAGAACATCCTGACGCAAAACCGATTCAAAATCGTCCAGCCGTCCCAGCACCAGAGCGATTTGCAACAGGTGTTTAAACTGAATCGCGCCCGTATTCTCAAAACGTTTGACTGTGCCGACAGCCACACCGACCCGACGAGCCAGCTCCGCCTGCGGCATATTCAGGGCAAGACGCAACTGCCGGGCCTTGCTCGCCATATTCTTCATCACGTCCAGCGGGGTCAATAACTGTATTTCTTTATTATTAGTCATTTTTTTGTCCTTTATTATCACTTATCATAATTATGAGATAGTATAGCGTCCGATAAAACAAAAGCAAAAAAGACGCTTAACCGCAACAAAACAAGGTAAGTCGTCGGTCAGTAAGCACCCCGATGGGGAAAACACCGGGGTGCTTTCTGACCGACTCCAAAACTCCCACCCCACCCCAAAACAATAAATTTGACAAATCACCGCCGGCAATTAGCGTATGGTATTCGCGCAAACGTTTGCGCGTTTTTTAGGACCCACGGCGCAAACGTTTGCGCAACCACCACTTCGCAGAGGAAAGTCACCTATGGCGCGCGTCACGATCATCGACATCGCGCGGGAATCGGGCAAGAGTTACACGACGGTGAGTCGTGCCTTGAGCGACCATCCGCGGATCAGCCTTGAGACCAAGGTACTGATTCGGGCGACGGCGACTCGCCTGGGTTATTCACCGAACATGATGGCCAAGGGCCTGGTCCAGCGGCGCACTCAGACCATTGGTCTCATTGCCACGGAGTTAAGCAATCCGGTTCGCAGCGAGTTGATTGAGGCCTTGCGCCGGCACGTGCATGCTTCTGGCTACCAGCTCCTCGTCAGTGGTTATCAAGACGAAGACGAGCTCAGTTCGCGAATTCGCGACATGGCGGGGCGGCAAGTCGACGGTCTGATCATCGGCAAAATTACCGGTGTGGTTGAAAAAAAGGACTTCTGGCCGTCTCTGGAAGCCGCGCTTAAGCAGGACATTGCGGTAGTTGTCTTTAGCAAGGCAACCAGCGTTCGTGTCGACTGCCTCTGCATCGACTATACCGCCATGGCGCGGCAGTTGACTGAGCACTTCATCCGCAAGCACGGTTTTCGTAATATCTGGTATCTCGGAGTAGACCGGAATACCATCCGCCAACGCGGCTACGTTGCCGCCATGCAAGCCGCGGGTTTGGATAGTGCGAAGCGTTTGTTTCTGTTGCCCGCGCAGGACATGCAAACGGCGCGGAACGCCATTGGGGAGCTGTTGCGTCAAGAAGGGAAACCGCAGGCGATACTCTGCCATAACGACATCACCGCGATCGGTGTCATGCATGGCTTGCGCCAATGCGGCTACCGCGTACCCGAGGACATCGCGGTCGCGGGTATCGACAACCACCAGATATCCTCTTTTTTCAACCCCGCGCTAACGACCGCCGGCATTGCCCCGGAGCGGGTTGCGGAGTCGATGATGAAGCTGCTGGAGGCCCGTCTGGGCCACAGCAATCAATCCCCAGCTGTCGCTGTCCACTTGCCTTTCAAGACGTATTTTCGCGAGTCCTGTGGTTGTTGTTGTCCCAACGATGAGGAGTAGGGTCATGACGAACAAAACATTGAGCTCCAGGTCCCCGCAACGCGCCTTCACCCTGATTGAACTGCTGGTCGTCATCGCGATCATCGCCATTCTGGCGGCCATGCTTTTACCTGCACTGAGCAAGGCACGGGAAAAGGCCCGCGCCATATCCTGCACCAGCAATTTGAAGCAGATAGGCACGGCAGCCATCATGTACAGCGACACCTACGATGGCTTCGTGTGCGTCAGCCAATACCATCCCGAGGGACAAGCGTCACAATTCTACCGGTTTCAGGATCTGTTGGCGCCCTTTGTTGGCGATTACAAGGCTTATGTCTGTCCTTCAAAATCGTTCACGACAACGTCCAACCGGCCGACGGGGACACCCAGCCCAATGACGTTCTCGTACGGTTGCCACCAAAACGCGGTAGGGCAAATCAAACTCTACACATCCACCGGCCTCTATACCAAGGACGCGCGTTTGATCTCGGCTTTTACCAAACCCAGCCAGACGATTCAGGCGGTTGATAGCCAAACCTTGAATATGTGGGAAAGATTCCATGTCGACAAGGCCTATGACACCGGCGGCTCCGCGTATTACCTGGGTGATTGGCACATGAATTTGTTCAACGCGCAGTTTATCGACGGCCATGTGGAAAGCATGCGCGCAGCGCCATACAACAAGCACTGGATTCCCCAGCCGACTCAATAACAATATCCCATTCTTGTTCTCAGCTCACCCAGTAGCTGGGCATGCCCCCACCGGGACACTCATGTCCACACATCAGGGCGCCACCAGCACCGCCTTCTGGTTCCCTTACTCGAAGTAATCCCCAACGAGGAATGAAAGGCCATAGTATGAAAAAAGTTGTTCGCAGCATTCTCAGCGCCTGCCTTCTCGCCGGCCTCGCCCACGCGGACCTGCTCCTGGACGACTTCGAACACGGCCTGGACTGGGTTGCAGAAAAAAATATCGAGGGCAGCGGCCAGAGCCCCCTCAGCCTTACTGGGGATGCCGTAGAAGGCGAAAAGGCCCTGCTGGTCAGCGACGAGACCACCAAGAACCATTTCTACTGGCTGACCAAGACCTGCGCGGACGGCGTCTGGGACTGGTCGCAGCACAGATACCTGGTCCTCTGGCTGCGCGGCGACGGCAACCAGACACGACAGCTCTACGCCAAAGCCGTCGATGAGCGCGGCCGCCAGATGTTCTGGGAGCTCGGGACACTCAAAGGCAACGACTGGAAACACGTCACGGTCGATATTTCCCAGGACTCGTCCGTCTTCCGGCACGAAAACCCGAACCTGGCCCGAATCGTCAAAGTGGGCATCCGCTGCAATTCGGGACATGGCTACGCCTTCGCCGTAGACCGAGTGGAGCTGACCGAGCCACTTGCCCCCCCGACGACTGCTATGCCGCAGACGACTTTCGTCCTGGACCGACCCATCAGCTACTTGGCCTCACGACGCACGGAGGACGTCGGCCCATCCATGGTCGGAGCTAACCTCCAGACTGGTGAATTAACCACCGCGCATATTGATCGCCTTGCAGCAGCCGGCGTCAAGTGGGCCGCACGCATGCCGCTGGCTGCAGACTCCCCACATGCCCAAAAAATTCGCGCGGCGCTCCTACAACACAAATTTCAACTTCTCGCCCACGTGTCGTTCACGTCTAAGCCCAACGACAATGAACTGGCCCATCACCTGGCGCAGCTGAAAAAAAACGCGACGG
>Ga0265294_10005282_pt1 | contig 15782 bp, 18 predicted proteins | sample MunlanPumphouse3_FD_192504 | JGI IMG/M metagenome (GOLD analysis project Ga0265294, IMG submission 192504) | Groundwater microbial communities from a municipal landfill in Southern Ontario, Canada - Pumphouse #3 | ecosystem: Environmental > Aquatic > Deep subsurface > Groundwater | place...
TCAAATTTATTCTTTTTTTTAAAATTAATTTTTTAGTATCATTACTTAGTCTTTCTTTTGTAGATTTAGAAACAGATATTATTTTTAATTTTGTACATTTGTTGTAAATTTTTAAAAAAGTTTTTTCAGAGAATGCCTTGGTTATATGTAGGTCTTGACAATCTGCATAAATCTTGTTTATGTTTTTAAAATTATTTAAAGAATCTTTAATCAAATATTCTGCCATATAAAATCTTATTTTTTGTCCAACATCTTTTGTGAAATTTACTTTATATAAATAGTATGTACAATATATTTTTAAAACATTCTTTTTATGCTCATCTTATTTTTTTATAAAAAGTTAATACTATTAGTTTATAATTATTTTGGGCTACCATTATTTGAATAACAATTGGAGGAATATTTATGGATGTAAAAGAATTAGTAAAAACACTTAATGAAAAACAATTAACTTATTTAAATTTAAATTTAGAAGATCCTAAAAATGGAGAATACTTATTATGTGCCTATCATTTGTTGCCAGGTGAAGACATAAATATTTTACAAGCTGCTTGTGAGGTTGCTTCTGAATCATCTACAGGAACTAATTTTCCAGTAAAGACAGCAACTCCTTTTTCAAAGGAATTAAATGCCTTAGTTTATAATATTGATTTGAAAAAAAACTTAGTATGGATTGCATATCCTTGGAGATTGTTTGATAGAGGTGGAAATGTTCAAAACATTTTAACATATATTGTTGGAAATGTTTTGGGTATGAAAAAAGTAAGTGCCTTAAAGCTTTTAGATGTTTGGTTTTCTCCAAGTTTTTTAGAACAGTATGATGGCCCAAGTTATACAATTGATGATATGAGAAAATATTTAAATGTTTATGATAGACCAATTTTAGGTACAATAATTAAACCAAAGATGGGGCTTATTGCTTCAGAGTATGCAGAAGTTTGTTATGATTTTTGGGCTGGTGGTGGAGACTTTGTTAAAAATGATGAACCACAAGCTAATCAAGATTTTTGTCCATATGACAAGATGGTAAAGTATGTAAAGCAAGCAATGGATAAAGCTGTAAAAGAAACAGGTAGAAAAAAAGTCCATTCCTTTAATGTGTCTGCAGCTGATTATGATACTATGATTGAGCGATGTGAAATGATTGTTAATGCTGGTTTTGAACCAGGGAGTTATGCATTTTTAATTGATGGAATTACTGCTGGATGGATGGCTGTTCAAACACTTAGAAGAAAATACCCAAATGTATTTTTACATTTCCATAGAGCAGCACACGGGGCTTTTACAAGAGAAGAAAATCCATTTGGCTTTTCAGTTTTAGTTCTTTCTAAATTTGCAAGACTTGCAGGGGCTTCTGGAGTGCATACAGGAACTGCTGGGGTTGGAAAGATGAGTGGTTCTGCAAATAAAGATGTTGTTGCTGCACATAACATCTCCAACTTAGAAAATAAGGGTCATTTTTTTAATCAAAATTGGGGAAGAATTCCTAAAGATGATATAGATTCAATTAATTTAGTAAAATTAGATTTAGCACAACATATAATCTTGGAGGATGATTCTTGGAGAGGTATGAAAAGGTGTGCACCAATAATTTCAGGTGGCCTAAATCCTATCTTATTAAAACCATTTATTGATGTTATGGGGAATGTTGATTTTATAACAACTATGGGTGCAGGTTGTCATGGTCATCCAAATGGAACTAGGGAAGGAGCAATCGCATTAGTTCAAGCTTGTGAAGCTTACCAAAAAGGCATAAGCATTGAAGAGTATGCAAAGACTCATAGAGAATTAGAACTGGCAATTTCTTTTTTCTCTAAGATGAAATAGAATAAAATTTAGAGTGTGTTATTAATTTATGATTATTTTAATTTGTGGTTTTACAGCCTCAGGAAAGAGTTACTTATCTGAAAGTTTAGCAAAAAAACTTAATTATAAATTTGTACACACATCTCATATCCTTAAACTTATTCATACTAACAAAGATATTGATCCAAACAAAACTAAAATGAATAAAGGTTGGTATGAATTTTCAAACTTAGATTCAGTTAGGCATAAAGATTTAAATTTAGATTATAAACTTGATAATTATTTAAAAAAATTAGTTAAAGAGAAAGATAATTTAGTTTTAGATTCTTGGACACTTCCTTATATTTCAAATAATAAAAAAAAGATTATTAAGATTTGGTTACATGCTTCCCCTAAGGTAAGAACTTTAAGATTAATGAAAAGAGATAAAGTGAGTTTGGAAAAAGCAAAAAAAATAATAAAAAAAAAAGATAGTTTTAATAAAAGGCATTTTAAAAAGATCTATGGCTTTGTGTTAGGTAAGGACTTAGACGTGTTTGACCATATTATTAATGTTGAAAAGGATAGTGTTAAAGAAATTACTTCTAATATTTATGAGCTAATTAAATCTAGATTCAAATGATGTTTTTTAAATTTTAACAAATTCTGTTTTTAATATCGCTCTGATTCAAAAGTTTTAATTTTATATAGATTTTTTTTTAATTTTTAAAGTTATTAGTTATCTTTTTAAATTCTTTCATGATTTATATATATGAACAACAATTCATTTGAGGATTTATATGACTAAAACAATTTTAAGTATAACCAATTTATCAGTAGATGTTGAGGAAAAGAAAATATTATCTAAATTCACATTAGATATTAGAAATCAAGAGATTCATGCAATCATGGGTCCAAATGGTTCTGGAAAATCCACTTTAGCTTACACCATTATGGGGCATCCAAAGTATCAGGTTACTAGTGGGAAAATAATTTTTAAAAATAAAAATATTCTTAATTTAAGTACTGACAAAAGATCAAAGTTAGGTCTTTTTTTATCCTTTCAAACACCTTTAGAGATCCCTGGCCTTAATTATTTTTCTTTTTTAAGAAATAGCTATATAAGTACTTATAATAAAAAAATTACAATCGTTGATTTTAATCAGTTAGTTAAAAAACAAACAAAGCTACTTAATATTGATGATTCTTTTTTATCTAGAGCTTTAAATGTTGGTTTTTCTGGTGGAGAAAAAAAGAGAGCCGAAATTTTACAACTTAATTTACTAAACCCCTCTTTAGCAATTTTAGATGAAACTGATTCAGGTTTAGATGTTGATTCATTAAAGCTTGTTTGTAGGTCTATTAACAATTTGAAAAAGAAAAACTCAAATTTTTCAGTAATAATAATAACTCACCATAAAAAGATTCTTGATTTTTTAAAACCAGATTTTGTACATGTGATGTATGATGGTAAAATTATTAAAAGTGGAGATAAATCTTTTGCAAATAATATTGAGAAGCACGGTTTTACTAAAATAATTGATGATTATAAAAAATTGAAATTAAACTAAAATAAATATTAAAAACAAAAGTAAAACTAAAATAAATATTAAAAACAAAAGTAAAACTTAGAATTAATATGAATAGAAATAAAAAGCAGAGAATGTCAACTAAAGTTCTTTAAAAAAAATAAAAAAAGCAACTAAGATTGAAAAGTATAATTTCCTTTATTCTACAGACAATTATAAAGTTAAGTTTGATAAGGGTTTATCAGAGGATGTTATTAAAAGAATATCAAATTATAAAAAAGAGCCAAAATGGATGCTTGATTTTAGATTGAAAAGCTACAAAGTATTTTTAAAAAAGAAAACACCTACATGGGGAATTGGTAACCTAAATGAAATTGATTATAATAGCATAACCTATTTTGCATCCATCGATTCTAAAGAGAATAAAAGTTGGAATGATGTACCAAGTTCTGTTAAAAAAACATTTGATAGAATTGGAGTTCCTAAAGCAGAACAAGCTTTTCTTGCAGGAGTAGGTGCACAATATGATTCTGAAGTTGTTTATCATAAGATTAAAAAAGAATTTGAAGAAAAAGGAATTATCTTTTTGTCCATGGATGAAGGTCTTAAACAATACCCTGAGCTTGTAAAAAAATATTTTGGGTCAGTTGTTCCCCTAGATGATAATAAATTTGCAAGTTTAAATTCAGCAGTTTGGTCTGGTGGTTCATTTGTATATGTTCCTAAAAATGTAAAAGTTGACACACCTCTTCAAGCTTATTTTAGAATTAATTCAGCAAATATTGGACAATTTGAAAGAACTCTTATAATTGCAGACAAAAATAGTAAAATACATTATATTGAAGGCTGCACTGCCCCTAAATATTCCTCCCAATCTCTTCACGCGGCAGTAGTTGAGGTTGTGGCATTAGAAGGTGCAACCATAAAATATTCAACAATTCAAAATTGGGCAAATAATATTTATAATCTTGTAACAAAAAGAGCTTTTGCTTATAAAAATGCAACCGTTGAATGGGTAGATGGAAACTTAGGTTCGAAATTAACAATGAAATATCCTGCAATCTATCTTAAAGGAGAAGGTTCTAGAGGAGAGGTATTATCAATTGCCATTGCCTCAAAGGACCAAATGCAAGATGCTGGAGCAAAGATAATACATGAGGCAAATAACACAACTGGAACAATAGTTTCTAAATCAATTTCAAAAGATGGTGGTGTTTCAGCATATAGGGGTCTAGTAAAAATAGGTGTCAATCTTAAGAATGTAAAATCTAATGTAAAATGTGATGCTATATTAATAGATTCAAAAAGTAAGACTGATACTTATCCTGTAATAATTGTAAACGAACCAACAGCAGAAGTTTCCCATGAAGCAACTGTTGGGAGAATTGGTGAAGAGCAATTATTTTATTTGATGTCAAGAGGTATTGAGGAATCAAAAGCAGTTACTTTAATTATTTTAGGATTTATTAGTGATTTTTCAAAGCAGATACCTTTAGAGTTTGCAGTTGAGTTAAATAGACTTATTGAGATGGAGTTTGAAAATTCAGTTGGTTGATAGGTATGCTTGATATATTATTTTTAGACTTAAAATCTTATAAATTAGATAATAATAGTTTAGCTCTAAAGTATAAAAAAACATTTTCAAAGTTAGGTATAGATTTACATAAATCTTCTATTTACTTTCTATATTTTAAATCTAAAAAAATTAAAATAAATTTAAGTAGAATTAAAAATAATTCAATTATTATTTTTTCAAATTGTAACGGTTTAGATGTTTTAGAAATTAGTGATTTTAATAAGTTTAAAAACAGAAATATAATTTTTTATTTTTACAATTCTATAAATGTAACTTACGTTAAAGATTTTTCCTCAGACAATTTAGTTTTAAAAAATAAAGTAATTGTTGAAAAATCAAATATTAATTTTACAAATTTATTTTTTGATACTAAGAAGTTATCTTATTTTCAAGAGAACCTAATATTAAGTAATTCTCAATTTTCTGAAAATGATATTTTATTATTATCAAAAGAGCAAAAAAGTATAATTGAAATTAGAAACTTACATTTGTCTAAAAAAGTAATTTCAAGTACAACTATCAAGAATGTACTAAAGCACAAATCATTTGTAAAATATACTGGATTAATAAATATTCTAAAAAAAGCAGATTTTTCAGAAGCCTATCTAGAAACAAACACTATGCTTTTATCAAAAACTGCGCGGTCAATAAACATACCTATGCTTGAAATTGTTCCAAAGAATGTTATTGCAACTCATGCTGCTACAGTTGAGCAGGTAACTCTAGATGAACTATTTTATTTAGAATCAAGAGGCTTAGCTAAGGGCAGAGCAAATAACTTTATAGTGTCTTCCTTTCTAAAAGCAAACATTTCTAATTATTCTAAAGCTCTAAAAGAATATATTTCTAAAAAAATTGAGGGAAAGTTATGAGTGATGATTATATACCTTCCCAAATAATTTTAGATTATTACTCAAACCCTGTCAATTATGGGTCTTTAGTTCCATTTGATATTAAAATTGTTGGAAAAAATAAAAATTGTTCAGACATAGTTTCAATTTATTTAAAGTTATCAAAGAACTTGGTTATTAAAAAAATAAGTTTTAAACATTCAGGTTGTGTAATCTCAAAAGCAGGAATGTGTGTTTTAACTGAACTTTTAAAAAATAAATCTTTAAAGGAAATTTCTTCATTTGATGAGAAATTAATTATTGATAATTTAGGTGGGGTTTTAAAAACAAGAACTAGATGTGCTTTTCTAGGATTAAATCTTTTAAAAGTTGCTTTGAAAGATTACCTTAAAAAAAAAGAAATTCCTCCAAAGACATATGTTCTTGAAGTCTAAAGTCTAAATTAGTCTTTCTTTCATTCTTCTAACATAATTGTATGGGATATTATATTTTCCAAGAATATTATTTGGGTGTATCTTTTCTCCATGAAAGTCAGAGCCACCACTTAATAACAGATCATATTTGTTTGCAATAATTTTAATGGTCTCTATAAAATCAGTATCTTCAAAAGTCTTTAATTCATCTGGAATATAGCCAATTACTTCTATACCATCTAAACCATACTTTTTTAATTTAATTAAAAAAGTCTCAATCTCATATTTAAAATCTGGTTTAAGATACCAGGGATGGGGTAAAATACAAAGTCCATTTGCATCCTTGACTGCTCCAATAATTTTTTTAAGCCTTAGTGGGCTTTCTTCTAATCTTACAGGAATTTTAGTTAAGTATTTATCAAAGGCTTCTTGTATGCTTTTAACATAACCTTTCTTAATCATAATCTCTGCAACGTATGTTGTTAGTAAATAATTTGCAGGTTTACTTTTTTCTAAAACTTCATCAGCAGAGATATCTACATTTAGATCATTTAAGCCTTCAATTTTTTTAAGAACATATTTTGTTCTTTGTTTTTTTTGTTTTTCAAGTAAACTTAGTAAAGAATTATTATTTTCATCAAAAAAATAACCTAATATTTCTGAACCTAAACCTTGAATTTCTACACCATTAATTAATTCAATTTTTTCTTTTTTAGCCATTTTATGTGCTTGAGTTTTGAGAATACCATCTATAGTGTCGTGGTCAGTTATGGAGATTGCTTGTAGTTTACTTTCCTTTGCAAGTTTAATTATTCTTTCTGGAGAAAAAGCACCATCAGAGTAGTGTGTATGTATATGTAAATCTGTATTGTAAATCATAAGTTAAATTCCTTTCTTTTAATATAAACAAATTACTGCATAGTCTTTGTTGCTAACTGAATATCTTCACTAGTGACTGTTTTTCTTTTTGCATGTTTTGCAAGTTCTATTGCTTGCTTAGAAATGTCTACTGCAACATCCTCTAAGATTTTACTTAAAGCAACTGCTGCATCTTCAGAAACTCTTTCAGCTCCTGCCTTTCTAATTAATCTATCTATTGCTGCGATTGGTAAATCTGTCATAAAATCCCCTCTTTTTTTAAAATAAAGTTATATGTATTCTTATAAGGTAAAAATATTTATAAATTGTTCTCTTTTCTAACTATCAAGTAATTTTATACAATTATGTTTTTCCCTAACTAAATGTTAACATATATATACTTTTTGTAATTTAATTATAATTATAGAGGTTAGTTATGGCTTTATCTGATTCAATATTATTACAAATTAGTCAAAAGAAGACAACTTACAATGATTTATTAACAAAAATGTTATCCAATTACTCTAGTAGTGGTTCTGCAAAAGCTGCACTTTCAAGAGCTTTAAAAAACTTAATTGCATTTGGAGATTTAGAAAAGGATTCTGATTTTTATGTGCTTACAGAGAAGGGAAAAATAACAGTTGAATCTAAATTAAAAAACAAAATATTAATAAACATTAATGATCTTTTAGACAAATCAAAAAAAAGAAATAGTCTTGAATTTGTAGATGATATAATTTCAAATTTGCAAATATTTTTAGAAAGAGGAAAACAAGATCCTTCTCTATTAAAGATTGGAAAAACAAGCTCTACCTTTTATATTTATGATTTAATTAATTTAAAAAAAGAAATGGACACAAGTGTTAATCATTACTTGCACCTTTCCAATGTTCTAACAAATCAAATTAATATTTTACAGGAAAAAAATTTTGAAGATATGTTAATTATTAATCTAGATTCTAATATATTTGAAATTATTAAATTTCTTTATGAAAAGTATAATATTGAGGAGATAATCTTAGAGTGTAGTAAAGAATATCCAGAAACAATTAAGTTATTTGAAGAAACTGATGGAATCTTTAAAAAAACAGATCTAAGTTTTAAGATTAATATTAAAGATATTGATTTGTTAGCTAAAAAGTTATTAGATAATTTTGAAATAACAATTTTAGTTAAGTTTAAGATCTATATTAATGAAATTCTAATAAGTTTTAGTTTTGGAAAAGTATATTTGTTTGGACCTTTTAATCTAATTAATGAGATTAAAGAAAAAAGAGAAGAATACTTGCAAAAAAGTGAAAAACTATGAAAATAAAACATATAGGACATTCTTGCTTTTTAATTGAAGAAGATGGAATTAAAATATTAACAGACCCATTTATTACAAACAACCCTAAATTAAAAATAAATGCTTTAGATTTTAAACCTGACATAATCTTACTTACTCATGACCATGCAGACCACCTTGGAGATACAATTGATATTTCTAAGAACTGTGGGGCAATTGTAATTGCAGTTTATGATTTAGCTCAAGAACTTTCAAAATATAAGGTCTCTACTTTAGGTGGAAATCTTGGAGGAACCATTGAACATAAAGGAATTAAATTTACATTTGTAAATGCTTTACATTCTTGCAAAATTGGAATTCCTGTTGGCTTTATAATAAAATTTAAAACAAGAACATTATATTTTGCAGGAGACACTAATGTCTTTATGGATATGAAGATAATTAAAGATTTATATAAACCAGAGATAGTTTTTTTGCCAATTGATGGATATTTTAATATGGGGCAAAGAGAAGCTTGTTATGCTATAAAGCTATTAGAGCCTGAAATTATAATTCCTATGCATTATGGAACTTTTCCTGCTCTAAAGGGAACCCCAGAAAAATTAAAAGAAGAGATGATGATTAACAATTTAGAGGCAAAGTTAGTAGTTTTTGAACTAAATGAAGAAAAAGAAATTTAATGTTCTTTTCTAAAATAAGGTTGTAAGGGTCTAGCGGGAATCGAACCCGCGTATATTGGTCCGAAGCCAATCGCACTATCCACTATGCTATAGACCCAATACATTTTTAAAAAAGATTGGTTGTTAATATATAATATATATGATAGTTATTTACTTAAAATAAACTATTTTTAAAAAATAAAAATTATAATCTTAAATAAAGAGGTGTTTTAATAATGGAACAATGTACAAGTTGTAATATTGAGGTTACACAGGATTACACAACATTTAAATGTCCACAATGTGGTAAGGTAAAAATTGTTAGATGTAATAGATGTAAGTCAACATCAAAACCATATAAGTGTCCAGAATGTAATTTTATTGGACCTTAAGTAAAAAAATTAAATTTAGGTGATTATTGTGGGAGATATTCTTTCAGTTTATAAAATATATCCAGAAGAGATAGAAGATATTGATAAGATTAAAGCAAAATTAGAGGAAGGGTTAGGTGAACCTTTCAAAATTGCAGAAATAAAGGAAGAGCCAATTGCTTTTGGTTTAAGGCTTTTAAGAGTTGCAATCATTTTTCCTGACAAGGTAGATGGGCTTTTAGATAAGGTAGAAGAGCTATTAAAAAATATACCTGGTGTTAATGAATTGGAAATTGAAGCATCAACACTAATTTAATTTTTTAATAGAAAAACTGTTTTTTCTTTAAGAGATTGTTTATTTTTTATAAACCTTTTATTTTTGTTTTTTAAAGAGTGCAATTTCTTTTAGGAAAAGATTTTAATTATTTTTAATTAATTTAGATCTTTTTTCTAATTCTTTTTTTCTCTTTTTCTTTTAAAGGCTTATTTTTATAAAATGTATAATATTATTTTTAAGAGACAATTTAAAAATATTTTGTTTATTACCATAGTTATTAAATCAAATGCTTTAAGAGATAGTTCCTATGCCTGCAATAAATAGAAATGTGGTAAACAGAAGTGGAAGTAGTGGAAAAAGACCAAAGACAGGTTCCGCAAAAACAGCAAAAGAATTTTTCATAAAAAATAAGTCTTCAAATTCTAGAAATGCAATTAAAGAAAAAGTAAAAACTTATGATAATGCAAGAATGTTAGAGCTACTTTTACAAGCAAAGAAAAATAAAAATCCTAAAAGGTTTTTGCTATCTAAAGGTATAGATATTAGACAATTGAGGGCAAAAGGCATTATACTTGGGGAAATAGTTAATGTTTTTGGAATTAAAAAAGCAATAACATTTACTGGTGGACTTAACAATATGTCAAAATCTTTTAGTTTTAAAGAGGTTGTAGATGCTTTTGGTGGTCTTAAAAAAACTATAAAGATTTTTGGAGTTGAAGAAATTTCTAAAAGTTATAAACTTGAAGATTTATCTAAAATTTTTTGGATTGAAAGTGTGGTTAAAAAATTTGGACTTAAAGAAACAATAAAATATTTTGGACCAAAAGAAACTGTTAAAGCTTTAAATGGATTTAAAGAAATGTTTACTGCTTTTGGGTTTAAAGAAACAATAAAAGCCTTTGGTGGTCCTAAGGGAATTATAAAAGCCTTTGGGCTTAGAAATGTACCTAAAATCCTAAGAATGGATACTGTTATAAAACCTTTTGGTGGTCTTGAGAAATTTGTAAAAATTTTTGGACCAAAAGAAGTTGTAGATGCTTTTGGTGGTTTTAGAGAAATTTTTAGATACTTTGAACCTGATAAAACAATTAAAGCTTTTGGAGGACTTAAAGAAATTTCTAAGACTTTTGGTATTCAAGAAGCTTTTAGAATTTTTGGACTTAAAAGATTTTCAAAGGCTTATACACTTGAGGAATTTGTCAGGGCTTTTGGAGGTCCAAAAGAACTGTCTAATGCTTATATTAGTTTAAAAGATATTTTCATATATTATGATCTCAAAGATATTGCAAAGGTCTTTGGGTTTGAGTATACTGCAAGAAATTTATCGTATAATAGAAACACAAGCAAATTAGATGTTCTCAGAGAAATTATTAGACTTAACGGTCCTAAAGAAACTATAAAGACTTTTGGATACACTAAAATTGCCCAAACATTTGGGGCTGAAGGACTAAACCAATTAGGCTTGTCTTCAAATCAAATTAATAGATTGTTAAATCAGATTTAATTTTATTTATTAAAAATTATGTTTAGTTTTTTTATTTCTATAAGTAATCAAAGATTTCTAATATTTGAAATAATAAGTTTAGTTTATAAATGTTTTATAATATATTTAATATAATTAAACTGATATTGTTAAGTTAGATGATACATTATTTTAAAACAAATAAATTTTAGGAAAAAGATTATGGTAAAATTTTCAAGAGCACAAATTTCATTAGAAATTATAATCTTAATAATCTTTCTAATACTTTTTTTATATATTTTTAATGACCTCTCACAAGATACCTCTAAATCTTTAGAAATCACAAAAGTTAAAGCTCAACAAAAGGAAATAATATTATCCTTAAATGAATTTTTTAAATTACAAGAAGATTTTTTAGGGCAATCTACAGATAAGTATAATATTGTTAATTTGGAATCAACATACAAGATCCCAAGTATTTCAATTCCAAGTAAACCAATTGATTGTAAGATAATTGCAACAGAGGATAATTTAGAAATAATTTCAAATTATGGAGCTGAAGAAATTATTTCTTCATTTGAAATTGAATATCTTTCAAATAGATTTATTTTTCCAAGTGTCATTTATTGTGGGCAAACAATAACTTGTGAAAAAAACAATTACGAAATTGAGTGTACATAGTATTAGATGGTAACTTTTAAAATTGAAATAGTTTAAAATTAAATTTAGAAAAAAATTAAATTTAGACAAACAAAATCTATAAAAAAATAAATTTAGAAAAACAAAATTTAAAAAAATTTAAAAAAATTTAAAAAAGGTAAAAAGATATGATTAAAAATAAAAGAGCACAAGTGATGTTGTTAGATGTCTTGTTTGCAGTTGTTTTGATTATACTTTTATTGTTCTTATTATTTAAAATTTCTGAAACAAAAATTTATTCAATTAATTCTTCAAAGGAAATAAATGAGCTGGAAAGTGTTGGGGCTTTGGCTTTCAACAAATTAACAGATAACTCTTTTGTTAATTGTAAAGTTTTAGACTCGCAAAATAATATTTTAATTAAAAATTGCTTTTATGAAGATTCAAATATTTCAAAAGAGAATCTAGGGCTTGGTCCAGAATATAATTGTTATTTTGAAATTGATGGTTTTTCATTAGTCAACAACTCTTGTAATTCAGATTATGCGTCATCAAATAACTATTATGCAATTTTCTTTGAAACAATTACCTATGACTCTAGTGAAGTTCCAAAATCAATTTACATAAATAATATTTTAGATGTAGATGATACTTTACAAAAAAGAGATGCAAAACTGGTGGTTTGGAAATGAGAAAAGGATATTTAATTTCAATAACTACTTTTTATTTTGTTGCAATTTTTATTTTGTTTTTAGGTTTAACTTTGCTTTTAGTAAATGCTTCTAACTATAGGGATAGCCAAGATACAAAAAAGACAATTGACTATTCTAGATTTATAAGTGGTGAGTCGTCAGTTGAAATTGCACCTACACAAAAGTGGTGCCAAAGATATTATTATTATGATGGTTCTAAAAACCAAGCTGGATATAATGGTTTTGAATCAAAAAAATATTGTGAGGATTATTATGGAAAAAGGTTTGTTTAGTTCTTTGTTTATTTTAATTATGCTTGTTGTTATTAGTCCTCAACTTCATTTACTTGAAAAAAATAACCATCTGCTTGATGCTAAAGAAAATCTTAATCAGTTAGTTATTTCTGCAGATCAAATCATTGTTGATGCATTGGTTGACAAGACTATTAGTAATGGATGTGTAATTGACACTCCTACTAACTATAATACAGTTATTAAGGATTATTTGGATCGATTTTTAACTGATTTAGAAAAAATAAATTCAATTAAATGTTCTTACTCTAATTTAAATTCTAATATTTTAGGAATTGGTTTTTTAGGCACAATTGATATTAGTTGTATGTCTGAAAATGAGTTAAGTAGTATTGATATTAAGAAACAATTAAAGTTTAGTAAGAAAATAAATGTAAGTGCTGATTGTCAGGTAATAATTAAAGACGGTTATGACTCTGATTATATACAAGCAAATGTTACAAGATAACTTTTTAATTTTAGATCGTAAAGTAATATTTATTTTCTTTTTTCTGTTCTTGATCTTTTTGAGAACCAGGTTTATTTGCTCTTGGTCTTTTAGTGTCAGGATCTTGTCTAAAAGTTATGTCTTGCTCTTTTAAAAATTTATTATAGGCTTCTGAAATTGTTGTTATATTTTGGGCATGTCCATCAACTGATGGTGTTCCTTCAAACAACAATACCCTATCAGAAATATAATCTATAAATAAAAGATCATGGTCAACAATCAATGCAGATTTTTCTTTTTTATTAATTACACTTTTAATTACATTTGCAATAATTACTCTTTGCTCAATATCAAGAAAAGCACTTGGCTCATCAAGTAAGTATAGGTCTGCTTCTTTTGAAAGAGAATAAGCAATTGCTACCTTTTGTAGTTCTCCACCTGAAAGCTCTTCAATTTTTTGAAGCATTATTTTCTCTAGGTCCAATTGATTTCTTATTTCAGAATTAAATAAATCAAGGTCAATTCCTTTTTCTGTAAACAAATCATTAACAAGTAGATCTTTATCTATATCTATATATTGCGGTTTATAGGATATTTTTAGTTTAGTATCTATTTCTGTATCATCAGCTTTAATCTCTCCAGCTAGGACCTTTATAAATGTGGTTTTTCCAGTTGCATTTGGACCCAAAATTCCAATAATTTCTGCTTTATTTATTTTTCCAGAATCTACCTTTAGTTTAAAATCCCCTAAAGTTTTTTCAAATTTAGGATATTCAATTAAATTGTTTGAGGTTTTATTTTGTACTGCCTTAATTCCAGAAAATTCCAATCTATAATTTCTAATCCTGATATTTTCTTCTTTTAAAAATCCATCTAAAAATTCATTAATTCCTTTTTTGGTTGTTTTTTTGTTAGAGGAAAGTCCATAGGCGTTTTTAGTTCCAAACATAATTTGCACATAGTCACTAACATAATCTAAAATTGCTAAATCATGCTCAACTAATATAATTGAATTATTTTCATTTAATTTTTCTCTAAGTATCTTTGCAATCTTGATTCTTTGTTTAATATCTAAAAAAGTTGTATATTCATCAAGAAAGTATAAATTTGCATCCTTTAATAGAGTTGCAGCAATTGCCACTCTTTGTAGCTCTCCTCCTGAAATTTCAGAAGTTTTTTTATTTATAAGTTTATCTAAGTCTAGGTCTTTAATTATTTTATCTAATTTTTGTTCATCAGTTGTAATTTGTTTAAGAAGCTCAATAATTTTATTATCGAACAATTTTGGAATCTCTTCTACCTTTTGAATTTTATATGCAAATTTTAGTTCTTTATTTCTTATATCTAAAAATTGTTTTTGTATATTTTTTCCTTTATAGTAATCAATAACTTTATTGATATCAGCTTTATCTTTATACTCTCCAAGGTTTGGGATTAAGTTTCCTGAAAGAATATTTATTGCTGTTGTTTTTCCGGCACCATTTCTTCCTATAATTCCTGTAATTGCTCCTTTTTCAAGTGTTGGGAGTGAATAGAGTCTAAATGAATTTTGTCCAAATTGATGAATTGGGTCTGAAAATTTCACACCAGTATTAATTATCTGTATTGCTCCAAAGGGGCATTTGTTAGGACAAATTCCACAGCCAGTGCAGAGCTCTTCATTAATGATTGGTGGGGTATAATTTTTACTATTAATAATTTCAATTGCATCCTCCCCCATTCTTACAGGTGGGCAAACTCTATGGCAAAGATAACCACAAGCTTTTGGTTGGCATTTATCTTTATCAATAATTGCAATTCTTGTAAATTGTGTTTTTGTGTGTTTCATATTTTATCATTTTATTTTTAATTAAATTATTTATTATTCTATAATTTTATTATATTCCTTTTGATTTATTTTTGCACCTAATAATTTAATTTCTTCAAGTTCTAGATTATAATATTTAATTATATTTTTTGTAAATTTATTTGTTTTGGATATAATTTCTAAGATTGGGTAGTGATCTCTTAGGATTATATGTTTTGAACAATATACTTTTTCTCTAATTTTTTCCACAATTGATTTTTTTATAACTCTTTCTTTTTTATTACTTGTTAATTTTTTAATAACTCCTGGGTAAACAAAAGGTGAAAAACCACCAGTTTCTCTTTCCTCTTTAGAATAAGCAACACCAATTGTTAAAAAATCAAAAACATATTTTAATAAGATCCAGTTGGTTGCTTTTATTCTACCTTTAAAGATATCAGCCTTACTTAACATCTCCATACCGTTTACTAAATTTTTTGGGTTTTGGAATTTTCTAGGAATATTTTCTTCAAGCCACGCAAATAACAATTCCCAGTCTATGTTTGCATCATTGATTGCATTCTTTGTAGAATAGAAGTCTCTTGGATAAAAGATTTTCCCAAGAATCTTAAAAACATCCTCTTCTTTTCTTCTATCTCCAAGTTCTTGTACATTTTCTAAAGTTATTTGTTTATTTAAGGTTAATGTAAAAAGATCAATCAATAATGCTCTAATATCATTTTTTGTATTTTCAACAATTTCTTTTAAAGCAACTAGGTCATAATCAATATCTTCCTCGTCACATATCTTCTTTGCAAATTTTAAAATTGAAAGTTTATTTGGTAGATCAAATTTAAT
>Ga0265294_10005284_pt1 | contig 15776 bp, 18 predicted proteins | sample MunlanPumphouse3_FD_192504 | JGI IMG/M metagenome (GOLD analysis project Ga0265294, IMG submission 192504) | Groundwater microbial communities from a municipal landfill in Southern Ontario, Canada - Pumphouse #3 | ecosystem: Environmental > Aquatic > Deep subsurface > Groundwater | place...
AATGACCCTTACATTTGTCTCCGTTAACGTACCTCCTTTTGATTTTCAAATGAATGTAATCAACAGGCATTCAAGTTTATTTTCAAAGTAAAATAAAAAGTTTTGAAAAAGTTTTTTCTTAATGAGGTATAATGAAGAATATCTAAAGTCCGATATTGTTGGCGGTCTCTATCGTTGTGGTTTGGACATCATTGACAAGAGCGTAAGTCATATTATTTGCATCTGTTACAGTTGTCATCAGATTAGATGTCTTAATTATACACACAAGAAGACGTTTCCTGAAAGTTCCCAACTTTTGAGACCGGTCAGTGCAATGACAGTTGTTGGCAATACTGTGGGAGTGAGCCATTTGTATCCATGATTTCACCGTTGAATTTCAGAGTAAGCGGAGCAATAGCTAGGGTAGAATATGTGACACAATATGTTTCGGTCCATTGAGTATAGAGTAAAGTTCCATATACTGCTGATTAGCCATTGACATATGTGGTATCGGTGCCATCCATTTTTGTGTTCCAGTTTCCAAATACGCAGTCGCCGTTGGTGAACATATACGCTTGAATGACCTCGTTTGTACTTGTGAAAGTTATTTCTCTTTTGGAGATCGTACCTTCGTTGTCGTTGTATGTGACATCAGTTGCTTTAGAATCATTGTTCGTGAATGCATAATACTTGCCACTAAAATCACCACTATTGCAACTATAATGATCTTTTTATCTGTGGATACCAACCTGAATAACGGTATATTATGATTCGTAAAAATATATAAAAATCTGTAAGAGACAACTTTATGAAAAAAATCATAGATTATCCTATAAGAGAATACATTGTGACAAATTTCATTCATTTTTACTCAGTTGATATTTTTGGACCACTTAGGGATCACTGTGTTGTATCAATGGAATATAATTGTAAATTTTTAGAACTAAGTGAGCATATTTCAATTACACAAGATATTTATGTTCAAAAAACAGTGCTCAACACGCATAAACGGAGATGATATTTTGCCTGTAATAACGATTGAACTGCCGCCACAAGATTATGCAAAGAAAACCGAGATCGCAAACATTTTCACGAATGAACTCAGTAGAGTTATGAAGTTTCCTAAGGAAGCGATTGTTGTTCTGTTCCATGAATTATCGCCGGATAACATTTCGAATGGCGGAACCATGTTGTCAGAGAAATTTAAGAATGAACAGTTGAAGTGAATCTACAGATAGAGCAGACCACACGATCATCCATAGGAATGTTCATAGCCTCAGGCTTTTTTTAACATCCGAAATAGATGCATTGTTATCGTGTGCCAATTTTGCAATGTCATCGTATTCTGCTTTGTTCTTCTTGATGCCGTATCCTTCTGAGTATTTCACACGAACGGGCCCGTATTCAGTTGATATTGTCTCTGTGCAGGAATGCATTTCATAACGGGAACACAGGTGTTGACGTACACCCAGCGTGGTCGTGTGTTTCATAATGAGTTTAGCGAATATTTCAGACTCGTCATTCCGGCACAGGCAGGTAAGCATGAACGCAGAGCGGTTCTTCTTCATGACGATCGGAGTTACAAAAGCATCCAAGGCACCGTTTTCCATCAGGATATCTGAAGCGAATCCTAATTCTTCCGGCGTTATGTCGTCGATATTACATATGAGTTCGCAGATTTCAGGAAGGTCGTCCTTTGCATCTCCCAGATATGCACGCATGATATTCGCAATGGAATAATCATTCTTTCCTATTCCATATCCTACGTTTTCGTAAGTCATCAGAGGCATGGTTTTGAAATTCTTTGTGAAGTGTTTCAGAACGGCAGCCCCTGTTGGTGTACAGAATTCTCCCTCTGCATCTCCTGCATAAGATGGAATGTTGCGGATGAGGTATTCTGTTGCAGGAGCAGGTATCGGAATGATACCATGCGCGCAGCTTACATGTCCAAATCCCAGACGGACAGGTGATGATATGATCTGTTCTGGTTCCAGCATCTCGAGGAGCATACATACACCTACGATGTCTGCTATTGCATCTAATGCTCCCACTTCATGGAAATGTATCTGATCAATGGGTTTTTTATGCACATTGGATTCTGCTTCTGCGATGAGATCGTATATATCATTAGCATTTTTTTTCACATTCTGGGAGACATTTAGGTGATCGATCACATCATGAATCGCATCTAATTTCGAATGACTGTGTTTCAGACAGTGTTCGGTGTTATCTTCCTCATCACCGTGGACTTTAACTGTTATGTGAATTCCATTTATTCCGCATTTGGATGCACGGTCTAGCTCGAACGTTACGTTGGGGATTTTCAGATCTTGAATTTTCTTTATGAAGATATTTGGATCTGGAAGAAGATCCGCCAGAGAGCTCATGATCATGTCTCCTGATGCACCGGCCAAGCATTCAAAATAAATGGTTCTCATTGGTTATTTTCTCCTATTTGGTTGATCATACTCGCAAGGTATCCCGCGCCGAACCCGTTGTCGATATTAACGACGCTCACTCCGCTTGCGCACGAATTCAACATTGAGAGCAGTGCAGATATTCCTTCGAAAGAAGCACCGTATCCGACCGATGTAGGGACAGCGATGACAGGAGCATCTACGAGTCCGCCTACTACGCTGATAAGGGCCCCCTCCATGCCTGCTATGGCAATGACCACCTTTGCTTTCATCAGCACATCAAGATGTGCAAGCAGCCTGTGAAGGCCTGCCACACCCACATCATAGATGCGTTCAACGTTATTCCCGAGAGCTTCTGCAGTAAGTGCCGCCTCTTCTGCTACAGGTATGTCGCTTGTACCGCCTGTGACGATCGCTATGAAATCTTCTCCTTTTGGACTAGGTATTTTACCGATGATACACATGTTGGCTTCTGGGTAATATTTCACAAGATCTAATTCTCTGCATAATTGGTCTGCTGCTTCTTTTGACACGCGCGTAGCGAGTACGCACTGTGAATCTTTGAGTAATGAACAAGCTATATTGTAGATCTGGTCCGGGGTTTTTCCAGCTCCATATATGACCTCTGCTGCGCCCTGTCTGAGAACACGATGGTGATCTACTTTTGCATAGCCTAGATCTTCGAATGGCTCCATCTTCAGTTTTAGTAATGCTTCATCAGGTGTTATCTCGCCGTCGTGCACCTGTGTCAATAATTTCAGAGTATCCATTTCTTTACCTCGGAGTGGGATCCAATGAGATGGAATCATAGTCATCAGATAAAGCGGTTTCAATATCTTTGAGGCATTCTTTTGCTTTTTCCATCTGTTCGGATTTGACCTTAATAAGTGCTGAGTTTCCATTGCAACATACGCGAAAGTCGTTAAAACCCATTTTGAAAAGTATATTCTCGGAACGTTCAGTGCGTTCCAGATCCTCCGATGTGATAATTGTGCCAGTGGGTATTCTTGTAGCTAAACATGAGTATGACGGTAAATTCCACGTTGGAAGTTTTACGGCTTTTGCAAGTTCCCTGATCTGATTTTTGGTCATATCGCATTCGCGCATAGGAGACATTATCGACATTTCTTTAAGAGCGCGCATTCCGGGACGTTCCGATTCCACATCCGTGAAATTGGTTCCGTCAATGAACGTATAGAATCCGTCTTTTTTGGCTTCTTCGATGAATATGGAGAACAGTGCTCTTTTACAATGATAACAGCGGTCTTCCGTATTTTTTATTACGTCATCGTACGAAAGGATATCCGCGTCGATGATGCGCAGATCTGCATTAAGATGTTTTGCAATCCTTTTCGCATTTTCCAATTCGAAGTGAGGCTGAAATTGGGTCTTTATAAAATATGCTTTGACAGTTGCTTTGTTTCTTTTTGCAGAATATAATAAGAATGAAGAATCGACACCGCCTGAAAAAGCCAGTGCGACCTTGGGATTCTTGTCAAAGAAAGATCTCAGGTTCATTGCCACCCTTTCCGGTCTATCTGCAAATGGTGATATATTGTTTCCTATTATGTTCAAAAGTCTTATATCGAGACTGCACTTTTCAAGAATTGATAAATATGGTAAGTGCACAACTTAGAGTTCAGTTTTTAGAAGCAACGGCCTCTCTAATCATCGCAGCATTCGGATTGGTCGCGGCTCTTGCTTGGAATGAGACGATAAAATCATTGATCGCAAGCATGTACCCAAATGATCCGGACAGTCTGCTCGGATTGACCACATATGCAGTCATAGTAACCGTCGTTGCAGTAATTGCTACACTTGTGATCACTAACGCGATAAAGAAAGCAAAAGCTGTTGCGGAAAAAGAAGAGAAAGAATAAAAACAATTCATTTTTTATGTTTAAATTTTTTATCAGTTCTTTCTATTTTTAGAATTTTTGAATCTGTTCTTGACATAATTCAAAAGATTCATTCCATTGATATCCACACTAGACGGTCCGGAACGCACAAAGAACGTTTCGGTTTTCCCCTCTGTAAGGAATACAGGCGTATCGCTTTTTTTACAAACAACTCTCATGACACATTTTTCATCAATGTCCACAAGTTTGAATGAGATAAATGGAAGAAATTCATTTCCTATCTGGCTGGAAATAAGATTGGTCATATGTAGATTCATCTTATCGCGGTTGTCAAAACTATCTTCATCTATGCCGATAATTGTCCCATCATCCGAAACGCCGACAAGTAAGGTTCCGCCGTTGCTGTTAAGGAATGCAACCAGTGTTTTTAGAATTGCTTTTTCCATTCTGGGATCTTTCTCGCCGGTTGCAAGATTCGTTCTCAGAGTGGATTTATATTCTACATTTTCACTTTCTCCGTTTCTGATAGCTTTTCTTATCTCTTGGATCTCATATTCGCTGATACTTATGGTTCCAGGATTGGATTCCATATACTTCGTTACCGTGTATTTGAAAAGCCCGTTCTTCTTGTTAAGGTAAAACAGGATAGAGACGAACAGAGCACCGATGATCATTGGTGCAAGTTCTGCCATGAATTCTTTTATTGTGAAAGTTGGTTGGTTCATGAGCATCAGTATAACGTATTGGAGAGTTTCTAAGATCGTGAATAAAGACAATGCCAGAGACAGAGATACAAAAGCGGTCAGGAATGGTTTTTCATCGCGTACTCCTGGTATAGTGCTAAGAAGGGAATATGTCATGATTAGTCCTGCAAGCCCTAAAGCGATGCCGAATAGAAGGTCTGCTATCGTATCGATTATATATCCGGTCACGAACACTTTTCCTAACAGGAGAAGTATCATCAGAATGATCATTATGAAGATCATGAGGGGTGGTATATGAACAACCGTTTTGTCAGTGAATAAAGCATCTACAAGAGTGAATATCACAGGAATCGAAATGATAACGCAGACATAACTTTGAAAAAATAATCCTCCGAAAAGAACAAAGATCGATACGATTAACAGGATTATGTATGCAGCGTATAGTGATTTGGTGGTATATCTGTCACGCATATCGTGGGATACAAATTGACCAATTCCGTCTTTTTCTGCCATCGTTTAGTTATTGGGTGGTCCATATTTATTTTAATCTGTATTTAAATCTCAAAAATACTCTTTGACTATGAGAGACTATTAAATAATATAAGAAGGTCAGGTTCTTGGAGAAATATTCTTGGTAGGTCCTAGTACAAGCACGAGTTCATCGCAGAAAGTTTATAAACCATCCCCGAACAAACAGAACACGAGATCAAAATCGAGGTCTAGGGACAGTGGAGCTAAACGTCAATCTATGTTGAACACGCATAAATTATCGCCTTTCAAGTATGATATGAATGATGTTTTGTCGAATTCGGCGATGGATCCCAACAAAGCTTCATCATTTTTGGCATCAGTTATTGCAAAAGCATCTCGTGTTTCTACCAAGGATGCAAAGGATTTTGCTAGGACATTCTTAGAAGAGGGGGACCTCACGAAAGAAGAGTACGATAGGATTTGCAGATTGATGGATAAGTATAGTAAGTATCGCTGATGATAGAATGAAATACTCAGAGATGTCCGCAGGAAGGATATTCGTTCTCAGATTGGAGACTGGAGAGTTTCTTCATGAGGTCATCGAAAGTTTTGCACGCGAGCACGATATTAAAAGTGCCACAGTTACAATCGTGGGCGGTTGTAATGCAGGTTCTAAGATGGTCGTAGGCCCAAGACTTCCTATCAAAGATAAAATCGATCCGATAATATACACAGTTGAAGCGCCATCAGAGATAACAGGTACAGGAACCGTGTTCTCGGATGAGAATGGGGATCCGATAATGCATATGCATGGTTCTGTCGGAAGGGATGGTCATTCGGTAACAGGATGTTTCCGTGCAGGAATAATTGCATGGCTTGTCTTGGAAGTAGTCATAAAAGAGATTGTCGGTGATGGTCCTTTGAGAAAAAAGGATCCGCTTACAGGTTTCAATATACTCGAAATCGAGTGATATCATCTTCTGTTGTAAGTGTCATCAAAGCCGTTGAATACGTTATCTGCATATTGATTCATGTGGGTACTGTCTTGTTTATCTGGCACAATGAATCCGCTTAACGGATATTCCGTATCGCAATACGGGCATCTGACATTCGGGCAATTTTGATTTGCTTTCACGCAATATTTACATGCGACGGCTCTTGATTGGAATAGGCTGAATTCTTTTCCGCATGTAGGGCAAAGGAATCTATGAGCTGCTACTTTCAGTTCTTTGCTGATTCCTGCAGCCTTCTCTTCAGGGGTAAGCCACATAGGGGCCTTAGGAGAAATGGGTTGACTGTATGCAGGTGGATCATATGACATTTATAACACCCCTTTGGAAGCATTGACTACAGATCTTAAGGTCGTGTCGTCAGAGCATTTTTCAATGAAAGTTCCTGTAACAATTGCATTAGCGCCTGCTTCTCTTGCAGCTCTAGCTGCTTCTGGTGTCCTGATGCCTCCACCGATTATAAGAGGAATTGAAATCGCTTTTTTGACAGCAGAGATCATGTTAGGGGGCACAGGCATTCCTGCACCGCTTCCTGCCTCTAGATATACAAAGTCCATACCCAGCATTTCGCAGGCAAGTGCGTATCCGACTGCTTTTTCTATTTCATCGCGTTTGATGAGGTCTGCTTTTCCGACTTCTCCTACTTTCATCCCAGGTTCGATGATGATGTATCCGAGTGAAATCGACTCGATTTTAAGTTTTTTAATGTATATCGCTGCGCTAGCCTGTGCTTTGATAACAAAGAATGGATCTGCACTGTTGACCATACTCATAAAGAATATGGAGTCAACATCACTTGAAAGGGCGTTGGGCCCTCCAGGGAAATAGATGGTGGGAAGCCCAGAAGATGCTTTTATGGCTTTCGCGGTGGAACTGAGATTTTCATTAGTTATACCCGTGGAACCGCCGATCATTATCGCGTCTGTTCCCGCCTCCTTGATCTTGTATGCAAGTTTTCCTGCTTCTTCGCTGGTTTGTTTGTCGGGGTCTAAGAGAGCAAGATGTAATGTGCCATTTTTCATCTTATCGAGGAGATATTCTTTTACTGTCATTGGATAACACCCAATATAAATGCTACCAGCGCGATCATCATTGCGATCTTTGCTAGTTTTTCTGCTTTATGTGCGTCTTTGAAAACAATCATAGAGACATATATAAAGATTGCATCGGCAACAAATACGATACAATACATCCATCCGAATGTATTGTCTAAAATAGGCCAGATGCTGAGCACAGGGCCTGCAATAAAGAATATGCTAGCAATTATCGATGCATTTTTCACTCCGATAGACATGGGGAGAGTTTTCCTCTCTCCTTTATCGGATGCCACATCTTCAATGTCTTTTGCAATCTCACGGCCGACACTTACCAGCATCGCCATCGCGGCTATGATATAATTAGATTCAACATGGTTGACAACTGATGCACCGAACAGGAACACCATTCCTGTAAGTATTGCTATTGTGAGGTTTCCGATGAATCCTCTCTGTTTCAAAACGGTCTCATATCCGATCATTAAAAGTGCAGCTATAAGGACGGTCGCAGTTGTTTCTAAATTTCCAAGAAAGAACGAGATTATTACTGCAATGCTTAATCCACTTATTCCGAGATACAGCGCTGTTCTTGGAGCAATCTCTTTCATGGGAATAGGTCTATCTGGATGTCCGGTCAGATCTATCTCACGGTCAATGTAATCATTGAGAGAATTACCACCTGCGATAAAGGCGATAACAACAAAACAAGCTGCAATCAGCTCAGGTACGTAATTTTGAATATCAAAACCGATAGCTATGAAAGCACCGATGACGACACCTAGGATGCCCATCACACCGTTTCCGAACCGGAATAGTCTGAGATACTTGTTCACTTTTCCGGAGATGATATTACGATTGAAATAGTTAGTGTTTCGGATGTCAAAAATAATATTTATTGACGAACTCATTGGAAAAGCTGGAGATAAGTTAACAGCGTATTGTTAGTGTTGGAATTTAAGCTAATTTATATGACCACGTTAACAGTTATCCAGTTATTCAATAGTCAAAGGTCAAATTTCAGATATCATTGAGGATATTTTGATGCATAGGCCGTTTTTCTTAAGAAGAAATTTTACTAAATTGTTCCTATAAAGTCAATATTATGGTTAATATGATTATTTAAAAATCTCAAATGTTCGTTAGATTCAGTGGCCTATATTATGGAATATATGATAATATCTGGATAGGGAACCATGTACGTATTGAGCGTAGACATTTTCAAGTTCCATGGTATTGCAAGATATTGTATGCGGAAGTACGATTCCAGCCCTACCTTCAGGCGTAAGGACCTTTGGAATCGCGTGCATAGCACGATCATATATATGGTCGATATTCTCTCCACCGGTTTTGGTCGACCTTCCATATGGAGGGTCTGTTGCCACGGCATCGATGTCGCTGAATCTCTCCGCTATATCTGAAATATCCATTGTCTCAAAATCCTTCAATTTAAGGCCATAGAATTCCATGTTCTCCTGACATCCTATTATCATCTCCTCATCAAAGTCAGTGGCAATCGCATGCATACCCATTTCTGCCGCTTCGATGACGATTCCACCTGTGCCACAGAACGGATCAAGAACGGTACCCCCGCGCTTTACGCCGGTAAGATTGATCAGTGCTCTTGCATATCTGGGGTGAAGTGATATAGGGGAGAAGAATGGTCTTTCTCCGACCTTTCTTTTTTCAAGGAGATCATTATCGGTGACTTTTTCTTCGATATACAAGTGGATCTTATCACACATCTGCATACGTACTATCGTGTCCGGTTCTTTTAGGTTTACAGTATTGTGTTTCGACAATAATCCGCCGATATCTCTGATTATTTTCTGAGAATCGACATCTTTCATCAGTCCTTGGAATCTTTTTGCTTTGATTGCAAAGGAGCCTTCGGGTAATTCAGAATTTGAAAGGTTAGAAGTATCGGCTGGGTCATACGAGCCCAAGTATCTCCCCACGCTGTGAGTAAGAGCTATGCGATCTGCGATGGTATCGAGATATTCGTAAGGGAATGATGCGATCAGATATCCGGGTCCGCTACCTACTATCTCATGATCTTCGGTTTCGGATTCAATGCATCTTACCGCTTCTGCTAATGGCATATCCTTCGATTCGCCCGATAATTCGAAAAAGAAATTGGGGTTCACGGGAACCCCTTTAAGTTTCAATCCTTAATACCATCTTCGGTTACTGTGAAAACGGCTTCTCCTTCTGGTAAATTAGGGGAATCAATAAGTCTTGCGATTCTTTTTCCGGCTTTTCCTTTTCTCAAGTAGATACGGAACGTGGCGGTATGTCCTACAATATGTCCGCCGATCGGTCTGGTCGGGTCTCCGAAGAACGCATCAGGTTTTGCTGCGACCTGGTTTGTAACTGCGATGACCGCATTATTAAGGGTCGCGAAGTTCAATAGGTCATGCATATGACGATTGAGTATCTGCTGTCTTTCTGCCAGCGCTCCTCTTCCCAGGTATTCTGCTCTGAAATGTGAAGTCAGCGAATCAACGATCATCAGTCTTACTTTAGTAGTTTGTGCGAGTTCCAAGGCTTTGTCGACCAGAAGTACCTGATGCTGTGAGTTGAATGCTCTTGCAACATGGATTCTCTTCAACACGGTATCGGGATCCACTCCCAAGTATGTTGCCATCTGAATGACCCTTTCTGGCCTGAAGGTGTTCTCCGTATCGATTATTACGACATCTGAATCCAATCCTCCCATTTCTTCAGGTAGGGTTGCATTTACTGCAAGCTGAAAACAGACTTGAGTCTTACAGCTTCCGAATTCACCGAACATCTCAACGATGGACTGGCTTTCCAATCCTCCGCCCATGAGTTCATCGAACGCTTTCGATCCGGTTGTAAGCTTTTTTACTGCTTTACGGCGTTCAAGTACGCTATCTCCTGTTTCGAATCCGCCAATGTCTGCGCAAAGTTTTGCACCCTCGATAATATCCATTGCCTTCTTCTCACCAATTTCGCACGTCTCTGCAAGATCTTTTGGTGCTGCAACGGCTATGGTCATCAGTTCACTATACCCTGCTTCACGGAGTTTTTCTGCTATGGCTGGCCCTACTCCAGGTATATCTTCTAGGGTTTTTTTGGACATCGGTAATCACTAAATCTCATTACGTTTCTTTGAGTATTTAAGACGAATTAGGGGGTCACTGAATCAGCCGAAAGTACGATTTTTCGGTCGCGTACAATATAAACGTTTATATTGGTGTGTTAGAATCTGCACATTGATGGCAAAGAAGAAGAGACGCATAACGGAAGAATCCGAAGAGCAGTACGAGTTCGTTCCTGAAGAGTTTGATGAACGCGAATTCATTCTCAAAGATATTTACGGAACAAAAGTATTGTTCGTTGTAACTATATTGGCTATCATTGTAGGACTTATAGCAGCTTTGATATGCGCATATGTTGATGCATCATGGGCTTGGATGGTCGCTACACTCATATCGTTCGCAACGGTTCTGGGTATGAAGAAATTATTGATGGTAATGGGCTTCAGGGTAGATCTTCTAGAGACAAAGACCATGATAGGAAATTATCTAATGTTCCTTTGTCTGGCTTTGGGATGTTGTATTGTATTCATGAATGCACCGTTTTTCACGTAAAACTATTTTTTTAGCTTATTTCAGTGATTCGGTGAATCTTTTTAAATTTCCCAACTTTGTTTGGGATCCATTAATTCTGTCAGCAAAAGGGGATCCGTGTCCTTTAACGAGGATTCGTGGTCGCGGATTTTCATTGTATTGGGATCTATTTCTCTGCCGATGCCGGATATTGCAGCTTCGTCGGTAAGCATTTCCTGAGCTGTGAAGTACATTCTTTCTGCTATCACATTCCAGCATCCATCTTCTACAAACGGATCTCCGAATTCATTCTTCTTCCATTTAGATAGAAACGAGTCTGCGGATTTAACCCATACTGGAGGTCCGATATGTTTGTACGTCTTGGAAAGAATATCACGTTCTAATTCGAATGCTATTTCTAAGGTTTTATTGTTCATATTATGAACGCAACGAAGTACGTTGTAGTCGAAATCGTTAAGTTTCTTTGCTAACGCATTCTGTGTCTTCCATAGCTGAGAATAAAGGTTATCTTCGATTGTGTCTGGTCTTTTGAAGACGACAGTGATGATCCTGGAGCCATCAATGTTTGCTTTTTCTTGTAATTCTTCTTTGGATAGAGGTTTTCTATCGACAGGGAAGAAGAATTTCTTAGAGGGTGAAGCAAGATATGCTCTTGCTGCGACCATGAATAGTGCCAGAGTATCTATATGAACTGCCGAGGCTACATTGCGTCTCTGATCCACAGGGTCGTATACGACCAGAGGACCAACCATCGGCGGACCTTTTTTATCTATAGAGAGTGTCGTTCCTTCTTTCCATTCTGTTGCGCCTTCAAGCACTTTTATGAAGCTACCATAGTGGACGATCAGCAGTTCACATAGATATCCGGAGAATCCTCTTGTATTGGGTTCTGCTCCATATGTTCCGATGCCTTTCATGAATTTTTTCAGCAGACGGGTCTGATCCTTCTGTTCATCGGTCATATGTGTAAGTATGTAATTTGTATGGAATGGCGTCCTGTCCACGGCAGTTTGCAGTTTATCTGTCGTTACCAGATTATAACTTGGGACCAGATCCACATCGATTCCTTCGTAAACTCCTCTGGTGTAGGGATGTTCGGAATATTTACGGATGCCATGAAGGAGATCCTCTCCTATTCTCAATCCTGTGTCTTCCAGTTCTTTGCGGGGAGTATTCTCTGGGAATAAAATGAAAAAGTCAAGATCAGGTTTGGAAAGGAATGTTCCCTTTGCAAAAGAACCAACAAATCTTACTTGTATGTTTAGACCGTGATCCGAAATATATCTTAGAACGAGTTTTTTCAGATGTTCGGCTGTATCGGTTATCGATCTTACTTCATCGGAAGTAGGTCTTATCATCTCCAATACTTCAGATTCGACACTCATTGTGTGAACATGGACGTTTAGAATTTAAGCATTGTCCATCATAGTTGATAGGTTAATTTATTCATAGACGTGTATTATATACAATGGTGCAGAAAAATTGTTCTTTATTTATAAGATACGTCGTCGCATATATCTGATATATAATGATGCTGGGTCTTAGTTCCCCTATTTATAAATATAGACGGTGGCGTATATCTCAATTGAGATGCATTCTCCAAATGGCGGTACTGAACAAAATGATAATGTCCAGTTCTGTATTGAATACGGTGCAGAATTGCGCCATGATTCCTCAGATGAACCTGTAGAGGATGTCAATTATTTCTTTGTAAGGGATGGTTTTGATTCGTATTCTTTGATGATGTGGATTGAATGCAAGGGGCCGGAGGGTTCTTCGAACACGGTAAGAAAGCCATCTAAGGCCAAAATCCTCAAGAAGAATATGTCAAAGAATACAAAGACCATAATAGCTTTGGCAGTTGTGATATTGTGTTGCCTTCCTATGCTTCCGGGATTTTTAGTAGAGCCGTCGCATACGGATACAGAAATGTCGTTTGGGATAGGAATGCCCATACATGACCTTTGGGCTGACGGCGCAATATCCGTAGTCTTGAATGATTCCGATGCTGCAAATATAACGTACACTCTTACATATTTGGGCAAGGTATCCGGAGATTGCACATGGTATCTGCGTACCGATGATGGTGTGATTTATGATATTGTAGATTCTACGGCTCAAAGAAAATCGTACTCTGAAATAGACACCGGGCGCATCATATCTGTGTCAGATGATATACTTCATACAGGATCGTTCGATCTGAAATTAGTAGTAGGGTCTGTCACATATACCGATTTGCTAATTTTGGATGGAGAAGTTAGTATTAGTTATCAATGGACATTCATAGGAATAGGCGGAGTAAGCAAGGAATGTTCAATGGACGTTCAGTTCAATTATATCGAGTATTATGAATATACTATTAACACGTCTATAGGTAGGAGCACCTCTGTAAAAGTAGCTGATTTTGCTGTCGTGACACCTTTGATAGATGGGATGGTCAGTTCATTACGTGCAGAATATATCGAACAGTACGGTTCTTTTGATGATAATTGGTTTGTAAATTATATTTTGACATTTGTTCAGATGTGTTATGGGTATCCGCCTTCTTCACAGCCGGATCTCTATCTTTTCGGAGAGATGGATTATTTTGCATATCCCATACAAGTAATATTCCTAGGAATGGGAGATTGTGAAGACACTTCGATATTGGCGGCGGCAATGTTCAATTCTGCAGGTTACGAGGCCGCCGTAGGTTTTGTTTATTCTCAGATTTCTAATACCTCATCGATCATTGGTCATGCAGTTGCGGCAGTGAATCTCACGGCAATAGTCACAGACATCAATACCGATCTTGGAAATTATGTGAGATATTACAAGACGATAGATGAAACTACTTTCTTTTCATGTGAGACCACAACAGATATACAGTTGGCCGCGGGTTTCATCGAGGAAACATATCTTGAAACAATCGCGTCTAAAATGAATAATTTCTATATTGTAACAGTGAATAACGTTTAAGGTGCTGACGGAGGAATCCATTCGTCATCATATTTCTGAGCATTTGATATTGTAATGTCTTCTCCAATGTCCAACACTAGAAGATCTGTTGCGGCAATGGTTCTGACGCCTGTTGCTTTTTCAGTCATTTCGGCTTGTTTTGCAGGGTCTTTTTTGATCATTATTATCCCAAGATGAGTGAAAATTGCCAATTTCGGTTTTACGCGGTTGATGAATTTTACAGCATCTTCGGTACAGAGATGAAATAAGATGCGGGAATCATTCGGTGCTGTCACAGGAAGGATAAGAACGCGGACCCCTATGTATTGGTCTGCGATCTCATCTGTATACCCTGTATCGCTTACATAAGCTACGATCCCATTAGACGTATTGAATTTGAATCCTACGTTGGTAGGGTCGCTGTGATTGGCAAAACATATCTCCGTGTGGAGTCCATCGATATCCAGAATGTCTCCAGGTCTGAAAACAGTGACTGTTTCGGCAATATTCTGATGGTATTGTGAGATGCACGGGCCCAGTTCCCCCTCGCCTGTTATAACTGTAGGGCTTCCGTAGATATGTCCGTGTTTGATCCACCCTCCATGTGTCATTCCTTCGATGGCTACCTCTGCATCGCTGTAATGGTCGGGGTGGGCATGAGAGATTATGATGGAATCCGTATCCGCGGGATCATAATGGATCCTGTGCATCTGGGTAAGTGCTCCTGGTCCAGGGTCTATGTGCAGATGGTGTTTCTCGGCTCCATGTTCGATCAGCATTCCGCCGGTGCATCTGGTTTGATACATTGTTGAATGTCTTCCTCCACCAGTGCCTAAGAATGTGATCTTGAATCCCATACACGTGTTATTGTCATTTTTTCTATATCCTTTTTTTGAAGGTACGAAACTGTTAATATCACAGATGAAAATGCATCGTTATGATTACAGTCATTAGGGATGCTTGGATTGTTACGCAAGATCCTCAGAAAAGGATCATCAGAGGCGATGTTGTCATCGATGGTGAGCGCATTTTATCAGTGGGAAACAAATACACTGAATCGGCAGATATCGAGATAGATGCATCCGGAGATATTGTCATTCCTGGGCTTATCAATACACATTCTCATGTAGCAATGTCTGTGATGAAGGGTGTTGTAGACGATCTTCTTTTCCAGGATTTCTTGAATAAAGTGTTCAAGATAGATTCTGATAGGACAGATGCGGATCTGGATGTAGGAACGAAGGTCGGCTGCATGGAAATGATGCGTAGCGGGACCACTACATTCGTTGACATGTACTATTCAGAGGATGTAATCGCAAAAGCAGTGAAGGAAGCAGGTATCAGAGGGGTATTGTGCTGGTGTGTTCTGGATCAAGAATGTACGACACAGATAGGAAATCCGTTGAAGAATTGTAAGAATTTCTATAATTCATTTAAAGGTCAGAAGAAGATCATTCCGGGAGTTGGACTTCAGGGAGTCTATGTATGCAATGAGGAAACATGCGTGGGTGCAAAAGAATTCTCAGACGAGGTAGAAGCTCCGTTGACGTTCCATCTTTCAGAGACCAGAGGCGAGGTCAACGATCATAAAAAGAAGACCGGGCTTAGGCCGGCCGAGTGGTTGTCGAAGATAGGGGTCCTCGGTCCAAGAGACATCGCGGCCCATTCAGCATGGCTAACGATGAACGAGGTCAGGCTCATGGCAGAATCAGGCATGTCCATAGCATCATGTCCTGTATCCAATATGAAACTGGCAACAGGCGGAGTTGCAC
>Ga0265294_10005285_pt1 | contig 15776 bp, 13 predicted proteins | sample MunlanPumphouse3_FD_192504 | JGI IMG/M metagenome (GOLD analysis project Ga0265294, IMG submission 192504) | Groundwater microbial communities from a municipal landfill in Southern Ontario, Canada - Pumphouse #3 | ecosystem: Environmental > Aquatic > Deep subsurface > Groundwater | place...
GTAATTTATGGTGAATTACAAAAATATGAAGACTCGTTGTTTTTATCCCAAAAATGTACATTGCATGTTACGAATAATTGTGCATTGCAAATTGCCAAAATTTGAGCATTGCAAGTTACTAATTACACCTTACTAATGTGAGTTGAACCATAACCCTGATTGTATAATTCTAAAACTTTAATTTTATCTGAATAACTATGTTTCAGATTCTTTCGCTTAATTTTTTCCATAAAAATACCCCAAAAGTTTTTTGTCTAACTTTTGGGGTACAGTTCATAACTGCTGTGGTTTTTTTGTATTTATATTTTGACCATTGTATTCTATTCACCTGCCCATCAATCGGAAGAAAAGCGGAATACGCAAACCGGTTAAGTTTTCCCTTTATGCCCTCTTTTATAAAGGGAGAAAAAGGCAAATATCAATTGGTGGTAAGTCAAAAGGGTTGGAAAAACCTGATACGTTTGGCGTTGACCTTGAACATGCTTACAGTTATAGTCGAAGTCGAATGGGTACATGGACGGTTGCCTATAGGAGCGGTTTACTTGGTTGGCCTCAGTTATTTATTTGGTTATCATTATTTTAATCTTGTCGTATGTTTTTTCTGTTTCAATTTTATCTTTGAAATTGATAATAATTTTCTCCCCATTGTTTTTCGAAAGTATCAAATATGGAGCTAAATCAGAATGAATTAACAATCTGCTTTTACCAAATTTATCAAGGTTGAAAAATCCTTTTTTTATAGAGCCAAAACTAAATCCATTAGTCCGTATTTTAATTGCCGGTATTTTATCAGAAAGTTCAACATTTTCAATTTCACCAATACTTACTTCAAATCCGTACATTCCTGAAAATCGAATTGTATCATTACCGTAAATTGTCTTTGAAGGATTAAATCCATAAGTTATTAATCCAATCACGAATAAAAATGCCAATCCAAGAACAAAATATGTCAGTTTAGTTCTCTTAGTCTTGTTATGGTCGAATTTCTGGGTATTTATAACTAAAATTGTTACCCCGACTAAAGTCACTATAAGTATCATTGAATTGGCAATCATTGTAAAACCAATCCATTTGAATAAATAATATCCGATTATTATTGATAATCCTATAATGATTAATCCATTGCGCATAAAAGTTGATAAACCTTCAATGTCCACATTTTTCTTTTTGTCTTTGGGCATAGTGTTGTATCCAGCAATCAAATCGGGTGCGGATTTAACTAAAAATCCAACTCCTATCATGAATAATCCAATTATTAAATTAAGCATATCCATTGTCTGTCAGTTTTTTATAATTGTGGGTAACGGGTATGCAAACTGCGGACGCCGTTAGGCGGCTGTAGTTTTGCATGGTGTTAGGCAATGTAACTTTTCTATCTGAGATCAACCTTTTTAATATATTCACTCACAACTTCAATAATAGTACTTACAGCCTTTGCTGAAATCTTGTCAGGCATATCCTTCATGGTATGAAAGATGATCTCACTCCTTAGTATATCTGTTGGCATCCCTATTATACTTACTGTTTCTATTCTCTTACGTGCAAACTGTCCACCATCAGTACCCCCACCTCCAAATGGAATGACTATTTCCTTAAAGCGATACCCAAGTCCTTCCGCAACTGTTTGAATTTCCTTCACCATTTTTTTAGATAATCTTGTAAATCCATTTCGCTCTCTTTTTACAAGTGCAAGGTTTTCATAATCATATATGCTATCTAAATTAATTACAATTGTATCCACTGAAGCTATTAGGGTTTTGTTATTCTTTATAAAAAACTTTGCGCCCTTTTGGCCTGCTTCTTCACCATCGGTCAACAAAACCACGAGTCGGGTATTATTTAGTGATTCTTCTGTTTTTTGAAAAAACTGTGCAAGCGTTATACCTATAGCACATCCTATTAAATTGTCGCCCGCTCCAGGTGATTGCCTTTTTGATATATATCCATACATGGGCAAAACAAACACAAGTCCTGCTAATAATGTAAATTTTATCCAGTCTGGCAACACAGGATCATTTGCCATGGAAATACCGGACAAGAAAAGTATCAGCAATACTCCTGTACAAAAAATAAATAAAAGGATTGGAACAAATAGTCGAATAGGGAAAAGTAATGGCACCTTTTCATAAAAGGGATAAATATAGGAACTGTCGTGATGGCCAACTATAATCACTTGCTGTTTAACGACATCTTTTGGTTCAACTATGCCGACTACGTTCTTCCCCTCTGCTTTCTTAAAGAATCTGTCAAATGTGTCTAAATAAAGTATAAAATTGGTAATAAAGTACAAAATGCCTGTCAACATAAACAACAGCCCTATTGCAAGAATCAATTGACTTCCAATCAGCACAGATGCCAATCCTATACAATATATTACTGCGAAGATCTTGCCAATCGAATAAAGGGAATTTGGATGAATAGCAAATGATTCGTGTCGTGCATTTTTACAAAATTTTGCCAATATCATTTCCAAATCAGCTGCAGCAGTTGAACAACTCCTTGTTCCACTGACCCTGGGGCCATGTTTGGTAATAATTTCTCTAATTATGCGTAAAGCATTTTCTGCATATTTGTTGTACATAGTACTCATGTTGATTACCCTTTCTGTTATATTGCCTACGGCTGGGGGTGTGGCAAGTGTGGGAGAGCGTGTTACGTTTTCGTCCCCCGACGAAAACGCCCGAGCGGGCGAAACCGCTCCGAAGTTCCAATGTCAACCCACATTGGCTACACCCCTTGTTGGCTGCTGTAATTTATTCATTTTTAATCCGTTTAATCTTTTCTTTTACATCCCAAAACTCTTTAATTTCCAATGATTTCTCAAAATTTAGTAAAGCTTTATCTTTCTCGCCTTTCATTAAGTAAGCATCACCAATAAAATAATATGTCTCATAAGGATTTTTGTAATTAGTCAGGTTTAATTTTAATAATTCTAAAGCGTCATCATATTTCTGTTTCGAACAAAAAAACATTGCATATTCATTAATAAGTTGTTCTGGTAGTGCAATATGTATCTTGTATCTGTTATTAATTTTTTCTATATGATTAATAATTTCCCCCTTCTCAAATGAGAGAAGATAAGATGTCGGTATTTTATAATTTGGGAACAATGATTCTAAACCGTCATAAATCGCCTTCAAAGTCATTGAGATATGGTCTTCATTTTGATAAAATTTGAAATCCCAGTATAATTTATCGGAATGATTCGATTTGATGAATTCATATAATTTAAAATTTGGAACAATGGTGGAAGAATCAACATCTCCACTAACAGACAAAAAATAACCTGATTGGATTGTGTCTTGAGTGGCTATAAAATGTTCCAAATTTTTGGAAATAGTGGAATCAACAAAATTTGCAGGGTCAGCAGCAAAATACGCATTAAAAAGGTTTGTTTGGGTTGTAAAAATATGGTTAACACATACACCAGCTAATGAATGTCCAAATAACACCTTATAATCATTTGTGCGGAATTGATTATTTATATTAGGAATCAATTCTTTCTGAAGGAATTGAATAAATTTATCTGCACCACCACCATTAGGTAATATTTTCATATTGTTTGGCGTATAATCTCTTAATCTATCACTTTCGGTTGATATTATACCTACTACAATCATTCTCGGCATTCGTTGTACAAGTCGTGACATGTGATTAACCAATCCTGATACTTGATGAAAATGCTCTTGTCCATCAAGCAAGTAAAATACAGGATAATCGTATTTCGAATTGTCATAGTCAGTGGGCAAATAAACCCAGTACTCTCTGTTTTCATTTAATATTCCTGACTTAATGAACATTTTGTGTCCAATTATAATTGGTTCATTCGTTACTTGTCCAAATGAATAAAAGAATGAAAAGCAGGCAAATATGAATATAATTATCGTTCGTGTCATTTTGTTATTATTGCAGCCAACACTTAAATATACGAACCCACTTTCTGTATGTGTACCGGTAGTTCGTATATATCTGCCTTAACCTTCGTTGAATAGATTGTCAAAACACTGGAAATAAAAGAAATAACAAATGAGAAGAAATTGGAGGTGTTTCGCATACAATATTTCAATTTAAGGAAATAAACAGTTTAAGTGTTATAAAATTAGCCCCAAAGATAAAAACAAAAACTAAATAATTAATCTATTATCAGCATTTTATTATCAGCATATTGAGTGAACGTAAAATTAGATCAAAACATTTATAGGCAATTAGCGTCGGTGCGTTGCTATATGTAGCGCATGTAATGCACCACCAAATATGCAGAGGATGGATTTTTATGTCAACGAAAAAAGCAGATGCACATTTGCTGTACATCTGCTTTTTCAATTTACTTGGTCTGTAGGTTATATTGACTGAAACGTATTATTCCACGATTTTCTTCATGGCAGTCATGGCTGCACGCAATTCAGCACCGCATATTTCAATGGAGTGGTTGCGAATGGCAGCGTTCACCTGTACCAGTTCAAAATTATCAACATGGTTGCTCTTGGCGGCGTTGAAATTCTTTCCTATTACATCCGTGTCAATTTTCTTCATGAAGTCGGCCAGTAAAGGTTTACAAGCGTGGTCGAACAAATAACAACCATATTCAGCTGTATCGGAAATAACGCGGTTCATTTCGAACAACTTTTTACGGGCAATGGTGTTCGCAATCAATGGAGTTTCATGTAACGATTCGTAGTAAGCTGATTCAGGCTTGATACCTGCACTGGTCATCGTTTCGTATGCCAATTCAACACCTGCTTTAACGAAAGTGACCATCAGAGTAGCATTGTCGAAGTACTCCTGCTCTTTGATTTCCATGTTGCCGGCAGGTGTTTTTTCAAAATCTGTTTCTCCGGTTTCTGCACGCCAGCTCAACAGCTTTTTATCGCCGTTTGTCCAGTCTTCCATCATGGTGCGCGAAAACTCACCCGAAAGAATATCATCCATGTGTTTAGCAAACAAGGGTGTCATGATTTCTTTTAATTCGTCGGCTAACTTGTAAGCTTTGATTTTAGCCGGATTTGACAAGCGGTCCATCATGTTGGTAATACCACCAATTTTCAACGCTTCAGTAATTACTTCCCATCCGTACTGAACCAATTTGGATGCATAGCCTTTGTCAATGCCTTTCTCAACCATTTTGTTGAAGCAAAGAATTGAACCTGTCTGCAACAGTCCACAAAGGATGGTTTGTTCACCCATCAGGTCGGATTTTACTTCTGCTACAAAAGAAGAATGTAAAACGCCTGCACGATGTCCGCCGGTTCCCACGCAGTATGCTTTTGCAATTTCCAGCCCATCGCCGTTAGGGTCGTTGTCACGGTGAACAGCTATCAAAGTTGGAACTCCAAATCCACGTAGATATTCAGCACGAACTTCGGTAGCAGGCGATTTTGGTGCAATCATTACCACCGTAATGTCTTTTCTGATTTGCATACCTTCTTCGACGATATTAAAGCCGTGTGAATAAGATAAGCATGCACCTTTTTTCATCAGTGGAATGATTTTTTCAATAACACCAGTGTGTTGCTTGTCCGGAGCGAGATTTGAAACCAGGTCGGCAGTCGGAACCATTTCTTCAAATGTACCTACTTCGAATCCGTTTTCAGTAGCTTTTTTCCAGGATTCGCGTTTTTGTTCAATTGCTTCTTTACGTAGGGCATAGGCTACGTTTAATCCGCTGTCGCGCATATTCTGGCCTTGAGCCAAACCTTGTGCACCACAACCTATGATAACGATTCTTTTACCCAGTAGCTTTTTTACCCCGTCAGCGAATTCGCTGCTTTTCATAAAATCACATTTTCCCAATTCCTGAACTTTCAGGCGATGTGGTAGTGAATTGAAATAATTTGCCATTTTTGTTTTGTTAAAATAAGTTTGTGTAAAATTATTGTATTTTTTTCGATTGACAATCAATCGTTTCGTTTTTTATTATTCCTGTTCAAATTTTTTCAGACTTTCCAACATGTCGCTCAGGCGTTCTACTTTTGATTTAGTGATGGCTACACGTCCTGAACGAATGAACTGAAGAACGCCTATCGTTGAACTTAATTCATCAAATAATTGCTGAGTTTCGGCATAATGTCCTGATTTCTGAAATGCGACGAAAGTATCGTTTATTTCCAGAATACTGATGTTATACTGACGGATTAATTTTTCAATTGACCCCAACGACAGTAACTTGTCAGTCGCTACTTTGTAAAGTGCGATTTCCTGATGTATCAGGTCATCATCTGTATTATAATATGATTTCAGAATATCCACGCGCTTATCGATCTGTTTAACTACTTTTTCAACCATGTTTTCAGTTGCAAAAACAGTGATGGTGAACTTATGTATTCCTTTTAATGCAGAAGGAGAAACAGAGAGTGTTTCAATATTCAGCGCCCTGCGTGTGAAAATAATCGTAATCTGGTTTAATAAACCAACGGTATTTTCAGAAAATATTGTGATTGTATATAATTTTTTTTCCATGTTGATTTGCATTTTATGCATGAATACATTTAAATAATAAATTAATCCCCAAGCAGGATATTGGTTACGCATGCGCCGGCAGGCATCATGGGATAAACCATTCCTTTTTTCTCTACATTTACCACAAGCAGATAAGGTTTATCGTCTTTCAACATATCTGCAATGGCTGCATCCAGGTCTTCTCTTTTAAGCACTTCCTTTCCTTCAATACGATATGCTTTCGCAATGGCTACAAAATCAGGATTCTGCATTTCGGTGAACGAATAACGTTCATCAAAGAACATTTCCTGCCATTGGCGAACCATGCCGAGGAAGTGGTTATTTAATATAATCATTTTCACTCCAATCTGCTCCTGCATGATGGTGCCCAACTCTTGTATGGTCATTTGAAATCCACCATCGCCACTAAACATGCAAACCGTGCGTTCCGGTGCGCCTATTTTGGCGCCCATAGCAGCTGGCAAACCAAAACCCATGGTTCCGAGTCCGCCTGAAGTAATAAGACTTCGTGTCTGCGAATATTTCGAATAACGGGCAGCCATCATTTGGTTCTGACCTACGTCGGTTACAACGACGGCTTTATGTTGTGTAGCTTCTGATATCCTGCAGATAACTTCACCCATTGTTATTTCGCCGAACTCAGGATATAATTCTTTCTGAATTACTTTTTCGTATTCTTTTTCATCATATTCTTTGAATGAATCAATCCATGCTGTGTGTTTAGCCGGTTTCAGCATGGCTGTGACAGCCGGAAGGGTATCTTTTGCATTTCCCAAAACCGGAGCATCTGCTTTTACATTTTTGTTTATTTCAGCCATATCAATGTCAAAATGAATGATCTTAGCTTGTTTGGCGTAGGTGTTCAAATCGCCGGTAACACGATCATCAAAACGCATCCCAATAGCAATCAACACATCGCATTCATTGGTTTTCATATTAGGTGATACGTTGCCGTGCATTCCCAGAAAGCCTTTGTTCAAATGGAAATCAGTGGGCATGGCAGAAGCGCCAAGCAAAGTCCAGGCTGCCGGAATATCTGCTTTTTCAAGAAATGCTTTCAGTTCTGCTTCTGCGTTTGATAACACAACTCCCTGTCCAACCAGTGCATAAGGTTTTTGGGCATTATTAATCAAATCGGCAGCATAGGTAATTTCTTCCATGTTAACTTCCGGTACAGGAATATAGCTACGAATATAAGTGCATGGTTGGTAGTTAAATTCAACTTCTTGAAATTGAGCGTTTTTGGTAATATCGAGAACAACAGGGCCGGGGCGACCACTGCGTGCAATATAAAAAGCACGTGCTACAGCCCAGGCAATATCTTCCGCCCTTCGGATCTGATATGCCCACTTTGTAACAGGCTGAGTGATACCTACTACATCAATTTCCTGAAAAGCATCTGTACCCAGTAAGGGAGCACCAACCTGACCGGTGATTACCACCAATGGAGTACTATCAAGCATGGCATCGCTTATTCCAGTAACCGTGTTGGTTGCAGCTGGACCGGAAGTAACCAGGCAAACACCTGTTTTACCCGAAACACGTGCATAACCCTGAGCCGCGTGTGTTGCACCCTGTTCGTGGCGTGTTAAAATATGATTGAGTTTATCTCTGTAATCATACAAAGCATCGAATGCAGGCATAATGGCACCACCCGGATAGCCGAAGATGGTGTCAACGCCTTCTTTTATCATTGATTCAATCAGAATTTTAGATCCTGACATTTTTTTGTGTTCCATATTTGTGATTTTGCTTGTTTTTATTGTTTTTTGTATCCGGTCTCCAGACTGATGTCTGTTGACTGGCCGACTGGTGACTAATTTTAAATCATCCTCACTGCCCCTTTGTCAGCCGAACTTACCATCGAGGCATAGGCTTTCAGGGCTTTGCTGACGACTCGGTTGCGGTCTTTTGGCGTGAAGGCATCTTTGCCACGTGCCAGCTCTTTTGTGCGACGGGCAACCAGTTCTTCATCGCTCAATCTCACATTGATTGTTCTGTTGGGGATGTCAATTTCAATAATATCTCCATCTTCAATTAATCCGATGTTTCCACCTGAAGCTGCTTCCGGAGAAATATGTCCGATCGACAATCCGGATGTTCCTCCGGAGAAACGTCCGTCAGTTATCAATGCGCATTCTTTTCCTAATTTCTTTGATTTGATATACGAAGTAGGGTAGAGCATTTCCTGCATTCCCGGTCCGCCTTTAGGACCTTCGTGTGTAATAACCACCACATCACCAGCAACTACCTGTCCGCTCAAAATACCATAACATGCCGTGTCTTGTGAAGTAAATACTTTTGCCGGACCACTGAATTTCCAGATGCTTTCATCTACACCGGCAGTTTTGATTACACAACCATCAACCGCGATGTTTCCTTTCAGGATACCCAAACCTCCATCGATGGTATAAGCATGTGCCATATCGCGAATACAACCGATTGAACGATCGATGTCTAATTCTTTGTATTGCGAATTTTGAGAGCCCATTAGCAGGTTAAAACGATTAGCCGGAGCACTTTTATAAATACGGACTGCTTCCGGATTAGGACGTTCAACTGTAATACTGTATTTTTCAATGGCTTGTTGGAGGGTTAACCCATCTGCACGATAAACGTTTGTTTTCAATAAACTGCCTTTGGCCAGTTCTCCGAGTATTCCCAATATACCTCCGGCACGGTTGACATCCTGAATGTGATATTTATCTGTATTTGGTGCAACCTTACACAAGCACGGTGTATTGCGTGAAAGAGCATCAATATCATCCATGGTGAAATCAACTTCAGCTTCGTGTGCAATAGCCAGGGTATGCAGGATGGTGTTGGTAGAACCTCCCATCGCGATATCAAGTACCATGGCATTCAGGAAGGCGTCACGGGTGGCTATTTTACGCGGGAGAACGGTATCGTCACCATCTCTGTAGTATTTGTATGCATTTTCAACAATCAGTTTGGCAGCATCTTCGAATAGCCGAGTACGATTAGCGTGTGTAGCCACAATAGTACCGTTACCTGGTAAAGCCAGGCCGATAGCTTCATTCAAACAGTTCATCGAGTTCGCGGTAAACATACCTGAACACGAACCGCAGGTTGGACAAGCAGCGCTTTCAACTTTGGTGATTTGTTCGTCGGATATGGTATCATCAGCAGCCTGTACCATAGCATCTATCAAATCAAGGTGTTTCCCGTCTAATTCTCCTGCTTCCATCGGTCCGCCCGAAACAAATACAGTCGGTATATTCAGGCGCATAGCAGCCATCAGCATACCAGGTGTGATTTTATCGCAGTTAGAAATGCAAATCATTGCATCTGCCTTGTGTGCGTTTACCATATATTCAACACTGTCAGCAATCAAATCGCGGGAAGGCAGTGAATATAACATCCCATCGTGACCCATCGCAATTCCGTCGTCGATGGCTATGGTGTTGAATTCAGCAGCAAAACAGCCGAGTTTTTCTATTTCAGTTTTCACTTTCTGACCTATTTCATGCAGGTGTACGTGACCGGGAACAAATTGAGTGAAGGAATTTACAACAGCAATAATAGGTTTACCAAATTGTTGTTCGGTAACGCCGTTGGCTCTCCATAAAGCCCTGGCTCCGGCCATTTTTCTTCCGCTGGTACTGGCCTGGCTGCGCAAAATATTTTTCATATTCTGTTATTTTAAAATTTACAACATAACAAATTTAAAATTTAAAGAACCTATATTAACCACATAATTCACATGAGTTCATATATGTTGCTTTTCTCATGCCATAAAAGAAAAAAGCCTCTCTCATCATCGGTGAGAAAGGCTTTTTGTGCATTATATCTGTAATAATTATCACATAACCGTCCTCACCCTTGATAGTTGACCAAAAGTAACACGACGATTAAAGAGATAATATTATAATTACGAGACGACATTTTATAAGTATAATTTGATTGCAAAGATAAACAGATAATTTTAAAAATCAAATGCTTTTTTGAAAAAAAGTGCATTTTAGTGGTAGATTGTAAGTTTTTAGTGGCTATAATTGTTGAAAAATAAGGTTGTTGTCGTAAGAATTCGTTTGAAAAGATAATTAACATAATTTCTTACATCAAACTTCCGTTAATTAATTTTCTGCAATTATTCAGCTTTAACAATAAAAAGAAACTTTCATGGACATAATCACTGAAAAAGTATTATTTTTGCCTGCTGTATTTTAACGAAGTAATGACTGAAAAAACTTACAAATACCTTCAGAAAATTAATTCTCCTGATGATTTGAAAATTATATCAAAGGAAGAATTACCATTGGTATGTGACGAATTAAGGCAATTTATCATTGATGAGGTTTCAAAAAACCCAGGTCATCTGGGTTCTAATCTTGGAACTGTTGAACTTACGGTTGCCTTGCATTATGTCTTTAATACTCCTTATGATCGAATTGTGTGGGATGTGGGACATCAAGCCTATGGACATAAAATCATTACCGGCCGCCGCGACAAATTTTCCACCAACCGAAAATTTGGAGGTATAGCAGGATTTCCAAGTATTTTTGAAAGTGAGTACGATGCTTTTGGTGTAGGTCATGCATCAACGTCAATTTCTGCTGCCCTGGGTATGTCGGTGGCATCGTTGTTGAAAAATGAGCATAGCAGGCGTGTGGTTGCCGTGATTGGGGATGGATCTATGACGGGAGGATTAGCATTCGAAGGATTGAATAATACCTCGATGGATAAAAATGATTTGTTGATTGTGCTGAATGATAACCAGATGGCTATCGATCCCGTGCATGGTGGTATCACTCAGTACTTAGTGGATATGACTACATCTGCCACTTACAATAAACTGCGTTTTTTTATTTACCGATTGTTCAGAAAGTTGGGACTTATCAGTGATGATGGTAAAAGACGTTTGTTATCTATTGGAAATAGTTTGAAAGCTACACTTACCCGCCAGGGTGGAAATATTTTTGAAGGATTGAACATCCGCTATTTTGGTCCGGTTGATGGGCACGATGTGGAAAATTTAGTGAGGGTACTCAATGAAATTAAAAATTTTAAAGGGCCCAAAGTGCTGCATTGCATTACTAAAAAAGGAAAAGGATATGAGCCCGCTGAAAATGATGCTGTAGAATGGCACGCTCCTGGTTGCTTTGATGCTTCAACCGGAGAGAAAAAAGCCGTAAGCCAGGAACCTACGCCACCTTTATTTCAACATGTATTTGGGGAAACTTTACTCGAATTAGCAAAGAAAAACGAGAAAATTGTGGCCATTACACCTGCTATGCCTTCTGGTTGTTCGATGACCATTATGCAACGTGTGTTTCCCAAACGGGTATATGATGTGGGTATTGCTGAAGGTCACTCGGTTACATTCTCGGCCGGGTTGGCAAAAGAAGGCATGATACCATTTTGTAATGTATATTCTTCTTTTATGCAAAGAGCTTACGACAATGTTATTCATGATGTTGCACTGCAAAAGCTGCCTGTAATCATGTGTCTCGATCGTGCCGGTATCGTGGGTGCGGATGGGGCTACACATCATGGAGCATTTGATTTGGCTTATATGCGCTGCATTCCGAACATAACCATAGCTGCGCCACGCGATGAACATGACCTGAGAAATCTGATGTACACGGCTCAGTTGAAACACGACAGGCCCTTTGTAATCCGTTATCCACGAGGAAAAGGTTCGTTAATTGATTGGAAAAATAAAATGAGCGAAGTTGAAATTGGAAAAGGTGTTTGCCTTAAGACAGGAAAAGATATAGCGGTAATGACCATTGGAACGATGGCTATTCCAGCTGAAAAAGCCATTCAAATCGTCGAAAAGAAGATTAATTTATCTTTTGCACACTATGATATGCGATTTCTTAAACCGCTGGATGAGGAAATGTTACACGAAATTGGAAAAAAATTCAATCGTATCATTACGATTGAAGATGGAGTAATAAATGGAGGTCTAGGTTCTGCAGTACTGGAGTTTATGGCGGATAACCAATATGCTGTTCAGGTAAAAAGACTGGGAATTCCCGATCAGTTTGTTGAACACGGGAGTCCGGAAGATCTTTATAGGATGCTCGGACTGGATTCAGAAGGTATTGCCCGCACATTATATGAATTGTTTTCGGTATAAATGTCAAAATCAAAAGTCTTTATGCCTTTATACATCAGATTTTTGACCTTAGACTACAATAAATTTGTAAAAAAATGAGAATTATTATCGTCGGTGCCGGTGAAGTCGGTACACACCTGGCAAAACTGCTTGCAAAAGAGCATATGAACATCACGCTGATGGATGAAGATCCTTCTAAATTAAAGGATTTGGATGCCAATTATGACATGATGACAAGAGAAGGATTACCAACTTCAATTCAGGATTTACAGGAAACCGGGGTGAAAGATGTGGATTTATTTATTGCCGTGACACCTTCAGAAAGTGTCAATATAACGGCTTGTATGATTGCCAATAACTTAGGGGCGAAAAAAACACTGGCACGCATTGATAACTATGAATATCTGTTGCCCAAAAATAAAGAGTTTTTTGAAAAATTGGGTGTAAATCACCTGATTTACCCGGAAGTATTAGCTTCAAAAGAAATTGCAGCTTCTTTAGAGACAACCTGGTTGAGACAAAACCTGAGTTTTTGTAACGGAGAATTGATCCTATTGGGTATCAAGGTGAGAGACAATGCCGTAATCATCAACAAAAAGTTTGTGAGTGGTTTTTTTGATCATCGGAAATACAGGATTGTAGCAATAAAACGAAATAATATTACCATTATTCCTGGTGGGGGAGATGAGATCAAAGCCAATGATATTGTTTATTTTATTACCCGTCCGGAAAATGTGGCATTTGTAAAAGATCAAGCCGGTAAAGTTGATTATAAAATCAACAGTGCCATGATTATGGGGGGAAGTCGTATTGCACAGAAAACCGTTCAAGTGCTACCTTCACACATCAGTATAAAAATACTTGAAAAAGACAGGGAAAAGAGTTATCTGCTGGCTGAAAAGTGTCAGCGAGCCTTGATTATTAATGGTGACGCAAGAGATCTTGAATTGCTAAAGGAAGAAGGTGTTCAGGATATGGATGCATTTATTGCTGTAACTTCCAACTCTGAAGCCAACATTCTGGCCTGCCTGGCCGCAAAACGGCTTGGAGTTAAGAAAACAGTGGCTGAAGTAGAAAATATTGATTACATCATGTTAGCAGAAAGTATGGATATTGGAACAGTAATCAATAAAAAGATGATAGCAGCCGGCTATATTTATCAGTTAACGTTGGATGCTGATGTGTTGGATGTGCTAACGCTGACCTCAGCCGATGCCGAAGTAGTTGAATTTATGGCTAAAAATGGATCGAAAATTACCAAATCGAAAATTAAAGACTTGAGACTGCCTGACAATGTGAATATTGGAGGGTATGTCCGCAATGGCGAGGGGTATATTGTTGCAGGAGAAACAATTATTGAGGCGGGTGATCATGTTATTTGTTTTTGTGTGTCTTCTGCAATTCGCAAAATTGAAAACTTTTTTAATTGATGTTTCACGATTTTAATCATAAACTTATTTTAAGAATCCTTGGAGGTTTATTGTTGTTTGAGGGTATATTTCTCTTGACAGCAATTTTTGTAGCTGTCATATACAAAGAAGAAGTAACATCATATTTTCTTATTACATCTGGTATTGCTGTATTCTTGGGAGTGTTGTTTTATGTTATTGGAAGAAATGCTTCTCCGGTAATAGGGAAAAGAGAAGGTTCTGTTATCGTGACATCAATCTGGCTCATTTTTTCGTTCATAGGATTACTCCCGTACTGGCTTAGTGGTAGCATTCCTTCTTTTACTGATGCTTTTTTTGAAACCATGTCCGGTTTTACAACTACCGGAGCTTCAATATTAAATAACATAGAAGCGTTACCCAAAAGTATTCTTTACTGGAGAAGTCTCACCCATTGGATTGGAGGACTTGGTATCATTGTTATTTCAATTGCATTATTGCCTATTTTCGGGTTTTCAACTGTTCAGCTTTTTTCAGCTGAAGCTACGGGACCTACCAAAGATAAAATCCACCCTAAAATGAGTGATACAGCCAAACGTTTGCTGGCGATTTATATGGTCCTTACAATCGCTGAGATTTTGTTGTTGGTTATTGCCGGAATGGATTGGTTTGACGCGATAAATCATTCGTTTGCAACGATGGCAACCGGTGGGTTTTCTACCAAACAAGCCAGTATTGGGTACTGGTCTTCACCAGCGATTCAATATATCATCATTATATTTATGTTTCTTGCCGGAGTTAATTTTTCTTTGTTTTATTTCATGATAAAGGGAAAATGGAACAAAATTAAAGAAAACGAAGAATTACGTTTTTTCGTTATTACGATTTTTCTTTTTACATCGCTGATCGGTATCTCTATTTGTGATACGTCTCATTTACAATCTTTTGCAGGATTGGAAACCGTGTTCCGGGACAGCTTATTTACAGTTGTGTCCATTATGACAACTACGGGTTTTGTCACTATAGATTATATGTTGTATCAACCGGTTGTGTGGATATTGCTTTTAATCGTTATGCTGACAGGGGCATCGGCTGGTTCTACCGCAGGGGGGATGAAAATGATCAGGGTGCTTTTAGTGGTTAAATATGCTTATTACGAATTCAAAAGAATTATTCACCCCAATGCCGTATTTCCTGTAAAATACAATAATCTGATTGTCAGAGATGATGTCATTACACGTGTACTTGCATTTATTATGCTGTATATACTGCTGATTATTATTGGAACAGTCATCCTGGCTTTTTCAGGTATGGGCTTTATGGAGTCTCTGAGTGGTATGGTTACCTGCATCAGTGATGTAGGCCCGGGTCTTGGAAGCATTGGCCCGACAGCGAATTTTTCGGGTATTCCAGCTTTTTCCAAATGGTTTCTTTCGTTTGTTATGCTTGTTGGAAGATTAGAAGTTTTTACTGTTTTAATAATTTTTACCCCGATTTTTTGGAAAAAATAAATTTTAACACCTCAAGCTTTTATGGCACTAGACAAAGAGTTTAATTTCCGGCTGATTTTCAGATTTTTTGGAACTTTACTGTTGCTTGAAACTGTTGCTTTATTATCGGCTGCACTTGTGGCATTGCTCTACCGGGAATATGATGGTTTTTATTTTCTTATAACTGCCGGTATAACTTTTATAACCGGTATAGTTGGTGTCCTTGTCGGGTTACGTGCCATTCCTATGATTGACAGAAGAGAAGGATCGCTGGTAGTAACATTAATCTGGGTTGTATTCTCATTTTTTGGGCTATTACCATTTTGGATATCGGGAAGTATTCCTTCTTTTACAGAT
>Ga0265294_10005286_pt1 | contig 15774 bp, 13 predicted proteins | sample MunlanPumphouse3_FD_192504 | JGI IMG/M metagenome (GOLD analysis project Ga0265294, IMG submission 192504) | Groundwater microbial communities from a municipal landfill in Southern Ontario, Canada - Pumphouse #3 | ecosystem: Environmental > Aquatic > Deep subsurface > Groundwater | place...
TTACAGGCTAAAGCCTGTGTTACGGTCTCTTGGCATGTGTGCTTTTTTCGTAACACGAACTTCTGTCCGTACAAACGTTCTTACAGGCTAAAGCCTGTGTTACGGTCTCTTGGCATGTGTGCTTTTTTCGTAACACGAACTTCTGTCCGTACAAACGTTCTTACAGGCTAAAGCCTGTGTTACGGTCTCTTGGCATGTGTGCTTTTTTCGTAACACGAACTTCTGTCCGTACAAACGTTCTTACAGGCTAAAGCCTGTGTTACGGTCTCTTGGCATGTGTGCTTTTTCCGTAACACGGACTTCTGTCCGTACAAAGCACCCCTACAGGCTGAAGCCTGTGTTACGGTCTCTTGGCATGTGTATTTTTCCCGTAACACGGACTTCTGTCCGTACAAAGCACCCCTACAGGCTAAAGCCTGTGTTACGGTTTCTTGGCATGTGTGCTTGTTCCGTAACACGGACTTCAGTCCGTAAAAAGCACCCCTACAGGCTGAAGCCTGTGTTACGGTTTCTTGGCATGTGTGCTTGTTCCGTAACACGGACTTCAGTCCGTAAAAAGCACCCCTACAGGCTGAAGCCTGTGTTACGGGGGATTTTACGCTTGAGTATCTATAACGGAGAAACCTAAATCGCTCATCGTTTTATCGACAAGCTCGGTCGCTTTTTTGATCGTCTCTTGGGAAATATCGGGGAGTTTACCGCCCCAAATCTCTTCGGCTTCGCTAAATCCTTGCAACATCCCCTCGCGCCCCGCGCGTAAAAGCTCTTCGTTACCGCCTGCGCCGTTTATGACAAAATCGGCGATACGTTGCGCCGTTTGTTCGATACCGAAAAATCCCTCTTCACTTACAAGGTCGGCGGCTTCCTCTTGGCTAAGTTCGGCAATTGGTTTACCCTCGTACCCGATATCGCTCAAAAAGGTTTGAAAATCGCTCATGCTCTGCTCAAACGCTTCACTCGGGCTAAAAAAGTTTTGCTGAATCGAAGTGGATTGAAAGGTGTACGAGAGCGCGTTCATCTGCACCTGCTCGCGAATCGCTTTGGCTTCGTCCGCCGAAATCTTTTCGGTATAAAGCGACTTAATCTCCACCTGCTCTTTTTTGTTTTCTATATTCATTAAATGGGCAAAATTATACCCGCTTCCCGCGCCTTGGATCTCCATAATTTTCTCCTTGATGATTTAAAAGAATATCGTCACTTATAGCTTTTTCATTAGCTCATAACACTCGATAGCGATCTCAAGCTCCTCGTTCGTAGGCAACACCAAAACTGCTACACGGCTCTCTTCTTTGGAGATTCGCTGCGCATTTTTACCGTTTGCTTCCAAATCCAACTCGATCCCCATAAGCCCCAAATCACCCAACACCCTCTCACGAATAACCGCCGCGTTTTGTCCGATACCGCCCGTAAATACGATCGCATCGAGATGCCCCAAGATGGCAAAATACGCACCCACGTATTTTTTAATGCGACGCACAAGCATCTCTACGGCGACTTTGCTACGCGCATCCTCGCTTGAGAGTATCTCGCGCAAATCGATCTTGCCGCAAACACCCAAAAGCCCCGAGTGTTTGTTAAGCAGATTATCCACCTCGGCTAAAGAGAGCTTGAGTTCGCGTTGCAGATAAAGCACGATCGCAGGGTCGATGTCGCCGCAGCGCGTTCCCATCATAAGCCCCTCTAGCGGCGTAAACCCCATCGACGTATCGACGCTCACGCCGTTTTGTATAGCACACGCGCTTGAGCCGTTGCCAAGATGCAGAGTTATCATACTCAGCTCTTTTGCCTCTTTGCCAAGCACCCATGCGGCTTGTTTCATCACGTAGGCATGGGAACTTCCGTGAAACCCGTAGCGCCTGATCTTGTGCTTTTCGTACATCTCGTACGGGAGCGCATAAAGGTACGATTCCTTTGGCATGGACGCATGAAACGCCGTATCAAACACCGCTATCTGCGGTACGCTCGGCGCTTTTTTACGGCTGACCAAAATCCCCTCCAGATTCGCGCCGTTATGCAAGGGAGCCAACGGAATAAGCTCCTCTATCTTCGCAATTACTGCTTCGTCGATGAGGGTTACCTCCCGAAAATCCTCCCCGCCGTGAACCACGCGGTGTCCGATCGCATCGAGGGAGGAGAAATGCTCCACGATATGGCACTCTTTTAAAAGCAGATTGATCGCTTTTAGCCCGTCGTGGTGGCTAAGCACCGCTTGAGAAAACACTTTTTTCTCCGTAGAATACGTAAAGGTGATTGAGGCATTCTCCTGCCCTATCTTCTCGACAAGTGCCTGTGCAAGCACCTCCCCCTGTGGCATGTGGAACAACTGAAACTTGATCGACGAACTTCCCGAATTGATAACCGCTATTTTCATTCTTTTCTTCCTGCTTGGATTGCCGTAATCGCTACGGTGTTGACGATATCCGCCACCGTGCACCCGCGGCTAAGGTCGTTTATCGCCTTGTTAAGCCCCTGCAAAACAGGGCCGATCGCTACGGCGCCGCTGGAGCGCTGTACCGCCTTGTAGGTGTTGTTCCCCGTATTGAGATCGGGGAAAATAAACACGTTGGCATGTCCCGCCACTTTAGAATCGGGGAGTTTCGTTTTGGCTACCTCCGCATCCACCGCCGCATCGTACTGAATCGGTCCTTCGACGAGCAACTCGGGAGCTTGGCGTTTGAGGATTACGGTGGCGTTACGCACCTTTTCTACATCCGCACCGCTGCCGCTCTGGCCCGTCGAATACGAGAGCATCGCGACTCGCGGCTCTATCCCGAACGACTGCGCCGTTTTTGCCGAAGAGAGGGCTATTTGCGCTAGCTCCTCTTCGTTTGGGTCTTGGTTGATGGCACAATCGCCGTAAACGAGCACCTGCGTATCTAAGCACATAAAAAACACGCTCGAGACGATAGAGACGTCGGGGGTGGTTTTAATAATCTGCAAAGCGGGTCGAAGCGTGTCGGCGGTGGAGTGGATCGCACCGCTTACCATCCCCTCGGCATACCCTAAATGCACCATCATCGTCCCGAAGTAGCTCACCTGCATCATCGCATCTTCCGCTCTTTCTTGCGTGATCCCTTTCTCTTTACGGAGTTCGTAAAAAGTCTGCACAAACTCCTTAAAAAGTTCCGATGTTTTGGGGTCGATGATGCTCGCCGCACTGAGATCGAGCCCTAGACGCAGATAGTGTTCGCGCACCTCTTTGGGGTCTCCAAGAAGGATAATATCGGCAACGTTGCGGCGCAAAATAATCTCGGCGGCACGTAAAATTCGCTCGTCCGAACTCTCGGGCAGAACGATACGCTGCTTGTTTTGGCGCGCGCTCTCAAAGAGGCGGTATTCAAACATTTTTGGGGTGATAAGCTCGCTTTTTTGGTTGGCAAGTTTTTGCTCAAATCTCTTGGCATCGACGCTTGCATGAAAAAGCCCCAGTGCCAACGCGATCTTGCGCTCACTTTTGACCCGAAGCTTGGCATACACTTTTTGCAAATTTGCCGCGGTGGCGTAGGTGTCGGTGGTAACCGAAAGAATGGGGATATTTAGACGTTTAAGCCCCCGCATCATCTTTTGGATATTTTCATGCGGCTGCATGCCAAAGGGAAAAACGATCCCGCTGATATTGGGAAATTCGCTCGAATAAAGGGAACACAAAAGAGCCAAAACGATCTCGGAACGATCGGCGGGAACGACGACGAGATCCCCCTCCTCTATATATTCCAGATAATTATCCACCCCCAAAGCGGCGATTTTAAACTGTTTGATTACCCGTGCGTTGTCCTCTTCGCGAAAATCTATTTTTTGCGCTTCAAGCGCCTCGATGACATCCTCTACGGTCGGCATATCAAGCTCTTTTATCTCGCGCAGCAGATAGACGTTAAGATCGCCATAGCTGAGTTTTTCTTGCAACAAAAGAAGTTTTTGCTCCTCCAAGCGGTTGACGAAGGTGGCAAAATGGGTGCATCCGCTTTTGAGAATTTGTCGATTTTCGATAAGCAGATTCTCGTAAATCTCCTGAGTCGATCGCTCTTTTGCATTGATGATATTGATATACGCCGAGCCGAAATTTTGGGCAAACATCAGATTGAGATCAAAATCGTTAAGCACCCCCAAAGAGGAGCGGCGCATCCCCTCGCACAAAACAAAATCGTAGCGCTCTTCGAGCTTTTTGAACTTCTCGATCATCTCATTGAGCAGTTCGTCGCTGCGTTTTGAAGCGATCATCGATTCGACGTACTCCAGATCGAAGCCGTATGCATCCTCGTAATACTGCTCGAGTTTATATTTTTGAAGCATAAAATCTATATCGTGATCGCGAATATCTTTAGAAGCGATGATAGGGCGAAAAAAAGCGACCCTGTGGAGATTTCTTTTTAAAATCTCCATCATCCCCATCGCTACAAAGAGCACCCCTACGTTTTTTTCGTTTGCCGAGATATACAACGATTTTATCTGCATGTTTCCACCCGTATATGTAAAAATAAACTTCTCGTGCGACGTAAATCCTAAATCGAGTTTTGGATGACGGAGAACACAAAGTTTCGTCACCCTGAACTTGATTCAGGGTCTAGGTTGTGCAAGAAGTATAATCTCTCTATTTTAAAATCTTTTTCGTTAAAAACGGCTGTGAAAAGTGGTTTTAACCCCTTTTTCCCTAGTTTCTCAGTTTTACTTTGAGCGATTGCAGCAACGTAAACGCCTCTTCGTAATCAAAACGGTGTACATATTCCAAAAGCGCTTCGCTCTCTTGTTCATACCCCAACGCTTTGAATGTCGGTGCCAAAATCTCCGCTTTTTCCGACGCATCCGAATCAAGATCGAGAAGCAACTTCTCAAGCTCTCTACATGCCGCCAAAAGCTTGTTTTCCCCTAAAAGTTCGGTTGCGGCATCGTCCGCTTTGGGGTGGCTTGCTTCGTGCGTATTTAGCGCTTCTTCGATATTTTTAATGCTCTTTTGCAGTATCTTATCAAGCGCCTCTACCGCTACGACTATCTCTTCGCGCGGGGCATTGCTTTTTATATCCCTCTCAAGCGAGGCGGCATGTTCCGAGAGATTTTTTGCTCCCAAGCCGGCACCGAGTCCTTTGAGCGTATGTGCCCGACGCATCGCCCCTACGAGATCGTCGCTCTCTAAATCCTTCGTAATCTCAAGTTTAAAATCTTTTTGCGATTCGCAAAACCGCTTAAGCTGCCCTAAAAGCAGGTTGGCGTTGCCCGCCATGCGCGCGAGTGCTTCTTTGAGATCAAGCCCCTCGATCGTAAGCGTTTGCAGATCGTTTTGTTGCATCGCAAATGCACACATGCCGGCCTCTTTGGGGTGCGCGGGTTTGATCCATTTTGCAAGCAGTTTATAAAGACGAATCACGTCTATAGGCTTGGAGATATAATCGCTCATCCCGTAAAGAATACATTTTTCCCTATCCCCTTTCATCGCATTTGCCGTCATGGCGATAATCGGCAGATCGGCATACGCCGTATCTTGACGTATTTTTCTGGTTGCTTCGTAGCCCTCCATCACGGGCATTTGGCAATCCATCAGCACCCCGTCGTAGCTTTTTTGAGAAAGCTTCACAAGCGCCTCCTCCCCGTTGTTTGCCACGTCGACGTCGATTGCGATACGTTTGAGAAACTCGACGGCAATCTCTTGGTTTTGTGCGTTATCTTCCACCAAGAGCAAAGAAGCCCCGCAGAGCGATTTGGCAAGCTCTTGAAGCGATATTTGATGCAGCTCTTTTGGCTGCTCGATCGCCGTCTCTTTACCGAAAGCCCGCAAGATCGCTTTGTACAACACCGAAGGGGTGATCGGCTTGATAAGCCAGCCGTCCACCGCTACCTCATCCCCTTTTAAGAGAAAATCCTCTTGGCTGTGTCCCGTTATCATAATACATTTGGGGCGCGGTCGGATCGTTGGATCGGCGTCGATTTTTTGCAGCGTTTCCAAGCCGTCCATATCGGGCATCACCCAATCCATAAACACAAGATCAAAAGGGGTAGAGTTTTTCACCCCTCTTTGAAGTTTTACAATCGCTTCGGCACCGCTTGCGGCACTCTCCACCTCAAACTGCAGCGAAAAAATCATCTTTTCAAAAATCTCTTTAAACGGAAGATCGTCATCCACGATCATAATGCGCAAGCGGGGCAGATGTTTTACCTCTTCAAGCAAAGTGGGCTGTTCGTTTTGCAGAGGAAATGTCACGGTAAAATAAAAATTGCTCCCTAGCCCCTCTTGGCTGCTAAGCGCCATTTCGCCCCCCATCATCTCCACGATATGTTTGGATATGGAGAGCCCAAGCCCCGTACCGCCGTAGCGTCGCGTAGTGGAGCTATCCGCCTGAGAGAAAGGTTGGAACAGGCGTTCTTGATCCTTTTTGGATATTCCTATACCCGTATCGCGCACGTCAAAGCGTATTGTTGCGTTATGCGAATCACACGAAACACATGCCACGCGCACGGTAATGACACCCTCTTTGGTAAATTTAACCGCATTGCCTACCAGATTGACGAACACCTGCGTCAAACGCAGCGGATCGCCCACTAATGCCGTAGGCACGTTGGTATCGACATGAAAAAGAAGTTCGAGATTTTTCTCCTGAATCTTAAAAAGAAACAGATCGGAGATATTTTCCAAAATCGTCTCAAGTTCAAAAGGAACTTTCTCTAAACTCATTTTGCCCGCTTCTATTTTTGAAAAATCGAGAATATCATTGATGATCCCCAAGAGATTTTTTGACGCATTGTCGATCTTTTGAAGATAATTTTTTTGTTTCTCATCCAGCGGCGTTTGGAGTGCCAGATAGGTCATCCCCATAATCGAGTTCATCGGGGTACGCAGCTCGTGCGACATGTTTGCCAAAAAGTCGCTTTTGGCGCGGGCGGCTTCTTGTGCTTGTTTTTGCGCGTCTTGGTACTCTTTTGTTTTTATCTCTACCAAATGTTCAAGATTTTCATTGAGCTCTTGATACTGCCGCGTCTGCTCGGCAACCCGTTTTTTCAGAAGAAAGTTCCAATAAAAAAGCCCCAAAGGCAAAAACGACATCACCCCTAAAATAGAGAAAATCAACACGTAATCGCGAGGCTCTTCAAAAGTGACGTTGACCCATTTTTTATAAATAGCCTGATGTTCGGCATGGGTGATGGAATCGATCGTTTTGTTTAAAATAGAAACGAAAATCTCCCAATCCCCGCGCACGGCAAACCCAAGTTCCATTTGCCGATCGAGTCGTCCGACGATTTTGAGTTCATGCAGCCCCAAGGCATGTAAATAATACCCCGCAAAATTCAGCGATGCCAAAACCGTATCGTAACGCCCCGTTGCAAGCCCCTCAAAAAGCTCTTTGGAGCCGTCCACGACAATGATATTTAGCTCGGGATAGAGTTCTTGAAGAGAGGAACGAAAAACAAAACGGCGACTCACGGCTATTTTCTTCCCTTGCAGCTGTGAGATATCATTTATAAACTCTTGCTCTTTCTCTTTTTTTTGCACGACGACGATCGGGGAAACAAGAAGCGCACGGCTAAAAAGATGGGTTGCCTCAAGCCCGCCGTGACGCAGGTGATCGAGCACAAAATCCGCCTCTTTGGCATGTGCTTTTTTATAAACGTCGTGGATATCTTTTGCGGGTACTTTCTCAAACGTCACCCCGAGTTTGTGCTCGATAAGTGCCAAATAGTCTGCCACCATCCCCTCGAATTTCTGCTCTTTGTTAAACCCCTCGTAAGGCAGATGGAACGAATCGGCGCTAAATTTGATATCGGGGTGCACATAAAGCCAATTTTTCTCCTCCTGCGTCAGAGCAAAAGATGCCGCAACACCGCCTTGGGCAAGCTTCTCTTCCGACCACGCGGCAAAAATTGCCTTATACCGTTTAGAAGGGATCGCATCGAGTGCTTTTTGCGCTATAGAAGCAAAAAGAGGGTACTTTTTGGAAACTCCCAACGCCAACACGGAACCTTTTACGGTGGTGTCGATTGCATCGATTTTCAGATCGTCCAAAAGCTCTTGTTTGATTTTATAGCGTACCACCGCACGATTTCCCACGTATGCTTCCACCTCGCCGCGCAACAAGGCATCGAGCGCTTCGGTGGTGTTTTTATAAAGCCGTATCTTGATTTTCGGGTATCGCTCCTGCAAATAGCTGTTCCCCACAAAGCTTTTTTCCAGCGCGACCGTTTTTTCTTCAAGATCGCTCAAAGACAAAAAACGCTCTGTATCTTCCCTTGAAACTATGGCATGCGGGATATGCAGATAGGGTTTGCTAAAGTAGAAAAACTCCTCACGCATTTTGGTGGGGGTGATATCCATCACGCCGTGTACTTCCCCCTGTTTTGCCTCTTCGTAGAGAAGCGCCCAATTTTTGGGAACAAACTTTAGCTTGCCCCCCAAGAGCTTGTTCATCTCCTCCACGATCTCGGGGCTGATCCCGCGCACTTCATCGCTATAGTCCAAAAAACTCAGCGGTGCCCAGTGATCCATCATCCCGATTTTGATCGCCTCTTGCTCTTGGAGCCACTGCCGCTCCTCTTGGGTGAGCGTTGCTAAAAAATCTGCAAAAAGCGTTGTCTGCAATAAGAGAAAAAAAAGAAAATAAAATATTCGTGGCATGTGCGCTCCTATGAAGCTAAATTGTGCGCTATTTTGCGAAACTCCTCTTGAAGTTCCACAAACGCATCGACGATATCGGGATCAAAATGGCTCCCGCGCCCCTCTTTGATGATCTCTACCGCAACCTCGTGGGGATACGCCTCTTTGTACACCCGTTCGCTGATAAGCGCATCGTACACATCCGCCAGTGCCATCAAACGAGCGGCTATAGGGATCGCATCGCCGCGCAATCCCAGCGGATAGCCGCTGCCGTCGTACTTTTCCTGATGGGAGTGGGCAATCTCTTTGGCAATACGCAAGAAATCGATTTCGTACCCCAGTTGTGCTTCGGCATGTTCGATCGCCTCTTTGCCAAGCGTGGTGTGGGTTTTCATTATCTCGAACTCTTCGGGGGTGAGTTTGGCGGGTTTTAATAAAATCGCATCGGGAACGCCCACTTTGCCTATGTCGTGCAGGGGAGCGGATTTGTAGATGATGTTAATGGTACGAGGCGTTAAAAACGCTCTAAAGCGAGGATGATACTGAAGTTTTTGCGCCAAAATCTTGACGTAGTTTTGGGTACGGCGGATATGGTTGCCCGTTTCGTTATCGCGGGTTTCGGCTAAAGACGCCATCGCCAAAATGGCAACGTTCTCAATCGCCATAATCTCCTTGGTTCTTTTTGCCACTTCCGATTCGAGATAAGCGTTTTTGTCTTTTAAAAAGTCCGCCATCATCTTGTTTTCCAGTTAGGTTTTGACCCGCGCCAAAAGAATAGGTGGAGAGATCGGTTTAGTGATATAGTCCGACGCCCCCAGCCCAAGCCCCCGCTCTTCGTCCTCGATAGAGCTTTTTGCGGTGAGGAAAATAACGGGGATATCGTGGAGTTTCGGGTCGGCTTTTATCTTTTGTATCACGTCGTAGCCGTTGAGTTCGGGCATCATAATGTCAAGCAAAATAAGATCGGGGATCTCTTTGGTTTTGAGGTACTCAAGCGCCTGCCTGCCGCTTTTTGCGACCTTGACGCCGTAAAAGTTTTTTAAAATATCGGAGATTAAAAACAGATTGTCGGGCGTGTCGTCGATAACGAGTATAACTTTATGCTCCTCGTGACGTGTTTGCATCCTCTTCTTCCTTAATATTGGCGGCGAAACTGAGTTCGAAACACGCTCCGCCCTCTGCGTTGTAGGCATTGATGTCGCCTATAAGCCGCTCTTGCATAATCTTTTTAGCGATATAAAGCCCCAAGCCCGAATCGTTTTTTTTGCTTTTGGTGGTGGTGTATTTCTCGAATAAACGCGTAAGCATCTTCGGATCGATCCCCCCGCCGTTGTCGCAGATGCGCAACTCGATATACTCGCCGACAAACACCGAATCGATTTTTATCCGCGCATCGCCGTAGTTCTCGGCAAGCGCTTCGATGGCATTGTTGAGAATATTCATCACCACTTGGATAAAGTCGTTGCGGTAGGTGTGGACGTAATGCTCTTGCGCATTGTTTTCGACCTTGATAAGGGTGTGGGAGAGGCGCGCGGAGACGAGCGTAATCGTTTTGTCGATCACCTCTTTGAGGTTAAACGATTCGGGGCGTTCGCTTTGTTGGATAAAATCTTTAAAATCGCTCATCGTTTGGATCATATGCTCTACCGAATTGTCGATAATATCGAGGTTTTTTAACGTTTCCTCCTTGCTGAAGTTATCAAGTTCCAAATCGACGCGGATATCGCTAGAGCCTAATGAGATCACCGAAAGGGGTTGTTTCCACTGATGCGCGATCTGCTCGAGCATCTCCCCCAAAGACGCGAGTTTTGCCTGTTCGCACAAAAGGGCATCTTTGGCTTTAAGGTCGCGTTCTAATTTGTCTTGGAGTTGTTTGAGTGCTACGTGGGTTTGCACCCTTGCTTTGAGCACTTTAGGTTCGAACGGGTTTGGTTACGTAATCAACCGCTCCGAGTTCAAACCCTCGAAGCACGTCGGATTCTTTTTCCAAAACGGTAATGAAGATGATAGGGATATGTTTGAGGTTGGGATCGTTTTTGATCATTTGACACACTTCAAAGCCGTCTAGTTCCGGCATCATTACGTCGAGCAAAATAAGATCAAGCTTTTGGTACTGTTCAAGATATTTTAGCGCTTGTATACCGCTATGGGCAAGCTTGAGGGAATAGTTCTCGTGCAGCAACCCGACAAGCAACTCCAAAACGGAGGGGGTGTCGTCTACTACGAGAATAGAAGGTTTTTCTTCGGTTGGTTGCATCGTTTTTCCTTGCACGTTTGTCATCATTTTATCACAAAATAACGGTTTTTAAGTTGCCTGCATCGCATCGGACGCAAAAAGTATCTCTTTACACATCATGATTTTGGCATAATCTTTTAAATACCCCTCTAAAGCGGCGTCGTATTTTTTCTTATCGTACCCTTTGCGTGTTACGAAATCGTACACGTAGAGATGGCGTTTATGCTCTAAACTCGTCTGCACCGCACACCCCGCAAAACTTACAAGCTCCCCGCGTTCTAAAACCCCGAGCATCTTGTAACTCTCACGCATCTCGTAGATTAAATCTTCAAACTCGTCGTAATCAAGGTCGCGCAGTTCTTTGATGACGTCGTAGATTTCATAGAGCTCTTTAAGGGTCAGTTCGCGAATTTGCATCGATTCTCCGTTTACGTTTGCTTTGGTATCATTCTACTAAAAAACGGAGCTAAATATGAAACTTTTCTTTCTCTCATTGGTAACTTTGACTCTTTTTGCCGGATGCAGCGCAAAAGAGTTCAACGAGGGGGTCGATAGCATCACTTCCGATATCTCTACCGCTTTTGAAGAGGGTAGAGACAAATCTGCAGAGTAAAGGGGAGCGCTTAAGCGCCCCTCATCTACTTCCGCCGAATAATCCGCTTTTAATCTACTCTTGGGTAAAATCCCGCCCAAAATACGAGGTGCCGCAAGAGCACCTAACATAAAGAGAAAATCATGGTAATTGTACAAAAGTTAACAATGCGCTACGGAAGCAGAATCCTCTTCCAAGATATCAATCTTAAACTCGACCGCAACAAGCGCTACGGTCTTATCGGTGCCAACGGTGCCGGAAAAACAACCTTCTTAAAAATCCTCTCGGGTCAGATCAACGAGTACGAAGGGGATATCATCGTCGAAAACGGTCTTAAAGTGGGCGTTTTGGGGCAAAACCAGTACGCTTTTGAAAACTTTACGATCATGGATGCGGTACTTTACGGAAATAAACGCCTCTACGATGCGATCAAAGAAAAAGAGGAGCTCTACATGAGCGGCAACTTCGAAGACGATGCCGTAAACAACCGCCTAGCGGAGCTTGAAACGATCTGCGTCGAAGAGGATCCGACCTACGAATACGACGTCAATATCGCAAAAATCCTTGAAAACGTGGGGATCCCCGTCGAGCACCATCACGAGCTTATGAGCACCCTTGACAGTGCCGATAAATTTAAGGTTTTGCTCGCACAAGTGCTTTTTCCAAAACCCGACGTTTTATTCCTAGACGAGCCTACCAACAACCTCGATATCGATACCATCAGCTGGCTTGAACACGAATTGCAGCGCCATGAGGGAACCATGGTAGTTATCTCTCACGATAGACACTTCCTCAATGCGGTCGTAACGCACATTCTCGACGTCGATTACCAAAAAATCCGTGAATTTACGGGGAACTACGACGACTGGTATATTGCGGCAAACGTTTTGTCAAAACAACAAGAGCTCGACAATGCCAAAAAACAAAAAGAGAAAGAGCAGCTTGAAGCGTTCGTACGCCGTTTTAGCGCCAACGCTTCCAAAGCAAAACAAGCAACTTCACGCCAAAAACAACTTGAAAAACTTGTTATCGAAGATATCAAACCCTCTTCAAGACGCGACCCGAGTATCGTTTTCAAAGCAAAACGCGTTATGGGCGACGAAGCGCTTAACGTCGTAAACGTCAGCCACGCTTACGGAGAAAACGAAGTGCTTAACAACATCTCTTTCCGCGTCGAACCGGGAGAGAAGATCGCGCTTATCGGACCAAACGGGGTGGGTAAAACGACATTGATGAAAATTCTGATGGAAGAGATCAAACCAAGCCGCGGCGGCGAAATCCACTGGGGTGCGACGATCGAGAACAGCTACTTCCCGCAAGATACCGCCGACATCATCAAAAGTGACGGCACCCTTTACGACTGGCTCCGCGCGTTTGATCCAAAACGCGATATTGCCGAGATTAGAAACTGCCTTGGGCGTATGCTCTTTAGCGGCGAGCAGCAAGAAAAATCGGTCAAAAGCATCTCGGGGGGAGAAAAACACCGTATGATGCTCTCGAAAATGATGCTTGAGGGCGGAAACTTTCTCATACTCGATGAACCTTCCAACCACCTCGACCTCGAGGCGATCGTAGCACTCGGTGAAGCGCTTTACGATTTTAAAGGCAACGTCATCTGTGTTTCCCACGACCGTGAGCTTCTCGATGCGTTTGCAGACCGCATCATCGAGTTGCACCACGACGGCAGCTACACCGATTTCAAAGGAACGTACGAAGAGTTCGCCGCGGCTAAAGAAAACGGGGAATTACACTAATATAAGGAAGGTTTTACATGCCAAAGTACAAACATTTTGTGGGTTTAGGGATCGCGGGCAACTTCGCTTTGCATCTTGCGCAAGCGGGGGAGTTAGAGGATTTTAAAGACGTTATCACGGCGGATGAAGCGGCACCTAAGGGGATGTTCCCTTTTTATCTGCCGCGTCCTGCGCATCCCGCCGATCAAGCGGAGCTACATGCCAAAGAGATTTTGAGCACCTACCCGCTCTCAAGCGACCTTATCCGTCATCCCCAAAAAGGTTTGAATATTCAGGCAGAACCCGAAGTGGGGCTCGTATGCGAGCTGATCTACCATGCAGGCAAGCTCAGCGAGATTAAACCCACCTATTTCGGTGCGTACAACGACTGTTCTATCCGCGTTGCGGGTGCTGCGAAAATCAGCGACAAAAAGAACTGGGGGGAGTATTCCAAAGGTTTTACCAACGCACTCGTTAAGATCGACAAGTTCGAAGAGGGCGGAATTATGGATCGCTACTCCATCTGCAGTTTTCTACGCCGCGAGGGGGAGTTGCACCAATACGGCGAAAACGTGGAGCTGTTGGGGTATAGCTATTTCTACGAAAAACTTACCGATTGGATGGTGAATCAGATCACCACGCAAGACGACTTTGGACCCTTAGAGCCGCTTGAAGAGTATTTCATGGCATGTAACAATCCAAAAGAGGCGCTCATCAGTATCGGTGCTACGCGCTACACCCCTTACGGAGAAGAGACGTTTCTAGCCGTGGGCGACGAAGTGATCGTGGCGCTTTACGACCACGACGCACTCACGTTTGAGGCGATGGAAGAGCTGATAGAGAAAAAAGAGTACACCCACCCTGCAATGAGCGTTTTAGCCCAAAAGGTTATCTAACGGTGCGCGGCGCAAAACTCGATCTTTTCATCGGTGCGCAAATCGATGAGGGGTGGAGCGAAATCGCCTCGGAGCGCAAATCTACCCTCGCTGCCGACACCCTCCCACATGCCAAGCACGAGCTTTTTTTCAAAAAAGAAAAACGCAACGGCAAAACGGTCACGTTGGTGGGGGAGTTTTTTTTAGAGGCGAGCGAGAGTACGCGTATTCTCAAAGAGCTTAAAAAAAAGCTCGGCTGCGGCGGCACCTTTAAAGAGGGATGGATGGAGTTTCAGGGGGATATCAAAGAGAAAATCCGCCCCCTTTTAGTCGAAGAAGCGTTTCGTTTTAAACCGAAACATTAAGCTATTTGCTCATTTTTTACTTTCTCTACGGGCTCTATTTTCGTGCGCATCATAAAGCGGTTTCTTCCGTTTTGTTTGGCGTAGTAGAGCATCGCATCGGCATTTAAAACATAATCGCTCGGCTGAAATTCTGCCTGCATTTTTGCGCATACAAACCCCAAAGAAACCGTTAGCACCGAAGAGACCTTCGAAGAAGCGTGAGGTATCTGCATTGTTTCGATCGTTTCGCATATCGTCTCCGCAAGAGTTGCGCTTTCAAATTCATCCAGTCCCACGATCAAAACACCGAACTCCTCTCCGCCCAAACGGAAGAGATAATCGGTAGGTCTTCTTAAAACACTTCGCAGCCCCTCGGCAACCATGCGAAGCACTCGATCCCCCTCGACGTGACCGTAGGTATCGTTGTATTGTTTAAAATAATCGATATCGAGCATCATAAAAGTGACATAGAGGTTATCGCGCCGCGCGCGTCGTATTTCGCGCTCAAAGATCATATCGAAATAGCGTCGGTTGTATAGCCCCGTCAGCGAGTCGGTATACGAAGCGTTTTCGAGTTTTTTGTTCACCGCTTGGAGCTTGCTTGAAGCTAGTTTAAGCTTTTTATGCTCTTCATGGATCGCCTTAAAGACGTAATAGATGATCGCCAAAACGATCAAAATCACCAACACCAAAACGGTGATAAGTTTGATGTTTCTCTCGTTGTACTCGGTTAAAAATTTGTTTCTTTCGTATTTGGCTATGTCGGTTTCGTAGCGGATCAGTTTTTGGATCACGCCGTGGATATGGGAGATAGATTCGTCAATGTCGTTGATGGAGATCATAAGCACGTCGGAGTGTTCCATAGAGGTGTTGATAAGGGCTTGAAAATAGCCGTTGGTGTTTTCGATCTCCAAAGAGGTGTAATCGACGTAAAGCATCTCGTCGTAACGCTTAAAGTGCGATCTGTACGTCTGCCAAATCTCCTCAATTTTTTGCACCCCCTCCTCGATGAGCATCGCGCCCTCGTCGGAGCTGATCTGTTCGGTCTTGACTTTGTAAGCGTTTGAGGCAACATTGCTGTGATAGATTTGCAAAATCTCATTAAGCTCCATCACGGGAACCAAAGAACCGAAGTAGATCGTATCGAGATTTTTTTTCGTCGCATTGATATTGAGCACGCTCATCACGGAGACGGAAAATAACCCTACGGCGATAGAGATGAACAGAAGAAGCAGTTTACTTTTAGGCGTTAACGAGTCGAGTCCAATCATATTTTTCTCCATTATTTATTGTTAGCAGCAAACATCGTTCCACTATATCGTAATATAACTTCAAAACTTTAGATTCTCAAATTCTATTTATCTGATGTTACGCACTTTCCGAGCAAAACAAGCGAAGCGCTTTTTGCAAAGCAAAAAT
>Ga0265294_10005287_pt1 | contig 15774 bp, 16 predicted proteins | sample MunlanPumphouse3_FD_192504 | JGI IMG/M metagenome (GOLD analysis project Ga0265294, IMG submission 192504) | Groundwater microbial communities from a municipal landfill in Southern Ontario, Canada - Pumphouse #3 | ecosystem: Environmental > Aquatic > Deep subsurface > Groundwater | place...
AGAAAACCCATATCAGTAGTGTAGAAAAGGGAATCAAGTATCTTGGTTTTATGATTACGAATGACCGTGTATCAGTGGACAGGGAACGTATCAAACGTTTCAAGGACAAGATACGCAGTTTGACTCCCCGCAATAGTGGGGTACCATTGACCAAGATAATAGCAAGACTCACTCCCGTACTGAGAGGTTGGGGGCAATACTTCCGTGTGGCAAACTGCGCCAGACTCTTTCAAGACTTGATGGGATGGATACGCCGGAGGCTTCGGATGAAGAAGATGCGAGAATGGAAAGGCTGGAAAGCCTTTCATCGGCAGCTTCGCAGACGAGGTTTCAGAGGCGAATATCCGAAACTATCAATGTTTAGATGGAGGAACTCAAAGTGTAAACCCATGGAATTTGCCCTACCCAATAAATGGTTCATAGAAATGAAGCTGTTTGATTTAACTACACTCAAGACGGATGTTTTATCTGATTACTATGCGTAATCACAAGGATTATCAGGAGCCGTGTACGTGACCCGTACGCACGGTTCTGTGAGAGGGATGATGTTAGGATCGCTTCCTAACATCACCCTACTCGATTCAGATAGCACGTCACGGCCATATACCCCCGAGTCCTATCGGGACGGCATTTCAGATAGCATTGGATCTATTGTGTGACATACGTTTGCTATCTGAAATAGCGTAGCTGTGGCACTCAAGCGGGTGTTTGGTTGTTAGTTGTGCAGGACGTTTTCAAAAGCCGAGAGAGCTATGCCCTATTTCGGCATCAAATACAAAAAGTAATTCTCTGGATTGATGAAGTCGAGCTCTGCCTCAGGATAGGCATTAGTGAAGGCTCGGCTCACCTGCTTCTTTTTGGGATTCCATTTAATCTCATAAGCTGTGATTTGAGCGTTTTCGATCTCCAGATAATCGATTTCAGCGGCAGTTCTCGAACGCCAATAATGGGCTTTAGCCAGCGATTTGTGATTGTCACGGTGCTTGGCAAGCTCTGAAACCACATAGTTTTCCCACAATTTGCCGATATCGTCTCGCAGGTCTATAGGCCTGAAATCCGAAAGCAGGCTATTGCGGATGCCGTTGTCCCAGAAATAGATTTTGCGGGAACGTTTGATCTCATTGCGTTGATTGCTGCTGAAGTTTGGCAAACGGAAGATGATGCCAGCACGTTCCAAAATCCGGATGTAGCGGGCGATGGTCTCCGGATCCGAACTCAGCAATTGAGCCAGCTCATTATAGGAGACTTCAGAGCTGATTTTTAAGGCCAGGGCTTGCAAGAGTTTCTCGATCAATTCCGGTTTGCGGATGTCGTGCAGGGTGAAAATATCCTTGTAGAGGTAGTCCGAACCCAAGTTGCTGAGGTTTTCTATTTCCTGACCGGGCTTGGTCACCACTTCCGGATATGAGCCGTAAAGCAGGCGCAGCTTCAGATTAGCGATTTCGGTGGGCAGGTTTGTGTGCGTGGCCAGTTCTTCAAAGGACAGGGGATAGAGCTGATATTCCCATTTCCGGCCGGTGAGCGGTTCACTGAGTTTATCACTGAGTTCAAAGGCGGAAGAGCCGCTGGCCAAGACTTGCACTTCGGGGAAGGTATCCACGATGATCTTGATGGTAAGACCGATATTATCAACTCGTTGCGCTTCGTCCAGGAAGATCAGCTTGCTGGAGCCGATCACGCTTTTCAGAACTGCGGCATTCTGATTTGAGAACAGCCTGCTAATCTCGGTTTCGTCGCAATTGTAAAAATCTGCCTGATCCTGATATTCCCGATAAATCTTCTTTAATAACGTGGTTTTGCCACTCTGCCGGGGTCCGATGACCACTATTGCCTTTCCACCAAACAATCGCTGTCTGATGCTGTGTTCTATAGTGCGCTTTATCATATTCTTACCTCAAGTGCTATCTTGCTATAATGCTATAATATGTCAAGGGAAACCTGCGAATTGCGGATCATGATCGGCTAAAGAGCTGTTATATGCCGATTATGATCCGCGGATTACAGCTTGTTTGCCGATTAGGGTTTCGGGGCTTGGGCAAAAAGTCTCTCACAGATCTCACAGATTATCGGGGAAAGAGTAAATGGAGGATTTCAACGGCGTATTGCAGTGTTGTTTTTAGCTGTGGCCGTTGGTGCTATCTAAAATACCGTCCCGATGGGACTCAAACCATTGTCTGGCTATTGGTTGCTATCTGAAATAGCGTCCCTACAGGACTCGTTTATAAGGTATTGAACCGGGATAATGAGCCTTTTCTAAGGCCGGCGGCCTTACTCGACACGAGACGTATCGAATCCAGCATCGGGCCGCGCTGTATGCTCTGTCACGCTTTTGATTTGTCTTTGACTCGAGTTGACTCAGAATCTCGAGTCAACTCGAGTCGAAAGTGTTTTAATAGCAAATTGATGGCTACGGTTACCCATGGGAGAGGATCGCAACGGCATGTAGGGGCTTTGGGTGAAAGCCCAATGGCATCGCATTATGGGTAAATTCCTGTTTTGTGTCGCAATTCTCGCATTGTGTCCCAAAATCCCCGCATTATGATCAACGGGATGTGGTTTTGGGCGTTCGGCCCAACGCCCCTACGATCACACCAGCTCAGCCCCGCCAATAATTCTACATCATACATTCTAAATTTTACATTACTTCTTGCCCACGGCTGCCACGTAGATCACAAATTCCTGGGTGCCATCGATCTTGAGGACCTTATTGAGGGCTTCATCCAGATAGGCACCGATCATGCAGGCACCTGAGCCCACGGCTTCTGCGGCCAGACTCAGGTTTTGCCCGATGTGTCCGGCATCGATATAGAGGTAGCGATAGCCGCGTTGCCCGTAGCGCCAGGTAGTGCGGTAGGGCACGGCTGTATAGATGAAATTTGCCGCGGAACTCTGGATCATTTCCTGTCTGAAACAGCCCTCAAAGACCTTATTCTGGGTTTCAGGGCTTTCATCGTAGAGGATGAGGCAGTGTTTGATGGGGTGATAATAATACAGGCCGGGTTTGAGTCCGGCAACCCGGCGTAGGTCCACAAAAGTCTCGATGGGATGGCGGGAGCCAGCAGAAGGCACATTGCGGAAGGTGATTTCCATGCGTTCGTTGGATCTGAAATCGCGGGCCCAGGAGCTGCAATAGAGCAGGAAGGAGAGTTCTTCCTGGCTGAGCGGTTCATCGCTATACTTTCTGAGGCTGCGACGCTGCGAGATGGCGTCCTGGAGGGAGATCTGGCCAAAATCGAGCTTACCTACGGCCGGCAGAGCAAAGATCTCACCACTGCGCGCTTTGATGGCATCAGGGCGAACAAGCTCAAGCTCCTGATCGCTCTTTTCGGCATAAACATTGCTGGTGAGGCGGGCAAAATCTGCGCCTATGGTTCGGGCTTGGGGACGTTCGGCTTCGATTTCCCTCAGGACAGAGCGCAGAGTTTGCTGCATAAGCTGGATTTCTTCAAGGCTCAGCTCGAGTTCTTTGCTGATTTCTTCATCGGAAGCGCCATGGTTCTTGAGGTAGATATAGTCAAAAGTTCTGGGGTCCATTATTCTTCTCCTGGATAGATATATTTAAAGCAGATCGTTGCGCCCGGCCTGGGAAAGTCTTTCCACGATGTGTTTTACTTCCTCGGCGCGGTCTTTTTGGCAGACCAAAATAGCATCTTCGGTTTCGATGATGATCAGATTTTCCACTCCGATCAAGGCGGTGAATTTACCGCTTTGCACGAAGTTGTCCTTGGCATCTATAGTCATGATTTCGGAATTGCTGGCGTTGCCTTGTTCATCGGCAGGATTGATCTCGGCCAGGGCCTTGAAAGAGCCCACATCGCTCCAACCGATATCCACCGGAATCACATAGCGCAGTTCGGCTTTTTCCATGATGCCGATATCGATGGGCAGGCGGGGCATTTGCCGGTAAAGCTCAGATATATCTGCTGATATGCCTTGCTCGTGCCAGATTTTGCCGATCTTATCGCAGAGCTCAGCAGCCTGGGGCAAGTGCGCCTCAAAAGCCTGGGAGATTGAGGCCAAACTCCAGCAAAACATACCGCTATTCCAATAAAAGCCACCCTGCTCCAAAAAAGCTGTGGCGGTCTTCAGATCGGGCTTTTCCTTGAATCTTTGCACCTTGAAAATCCCGGCTTCCACCTCTGCGCCGGCTTCGATATAGCCATAGCCTGTGGCAGGGTGGTCTGGAACGATGCCAAAGGTGATCAGAGCACCGCTTTGGGCTGTCTGCTGCGCTTTTTTGAGGCTGTCCAGAAAGGCCTCGGTATGCCGGATCACATGATCCGCCGGCAGCACGATCATGGTGGTATCCTCGCTGTAAAGAGGCTTTAGATATTGCAGACTGAGGGCGATGCAAGGGGCGGTGTTCATGCCAAAAGGCTCGATGATGATGTTTTCCTCGGGCAGAGCGGGCAGATGCTCTACCACCAAAGCCACCTGATCGGCAGCGGTAACGATGTAGATATTATTCACAGGTATGAGGGGCAAAAGGCGGTCCACGGTCAATTGGATCATAGAGCGGGATCCGGCTACCTGTAAGAACTGCTTGGGATGGTCTTTGCGGCTTTGAGGCCAGAATCTGGTTCCAGAGCCTCCGGCCATTATGACTGCGATCATTTCATTCTCCTTGGGCGGAATCAATTACGGAATTTAAGGCCTCATTGCTCGATAATCTGCGTGTCTGGGGGATAGCTAAAGTTCCAGACCTGGGCAGCAATGGGGCGGTTTATGACTATATTACTAAAGCTGTAAGTGACTTTGTTATCAGAGAGATCAGTATAGCTAAGGGTCTGCACTATACCGCTTTTATTGTCGATTTTGGCTTCCAGGACCTTGAGCATGGGATCGGATTTTGGGCTGAGCCTTACCCAACTGTGCGCCTTGTCCTGCGCGCTGATCTTCACCTGGCTTTTATTCCAATAAAGCTGCAAAAGCTCCAGAGGGTTCATCTTGTTCGCCTCTGGCATGATATCACTGCGGTATAAGGTTTTGGAGCTGCCGTCATAGAGTTCGGCCTTGCCGCCCTGAATATACATCCTCTGCAGGGAGGGCTTGGCAAAGCTCATCAGCATGCGGCCGCCTGAGAAGTAAAACTTACCTTCATAGCTGATGGTGCGGTCGATGCGGCTAAAGAAATTGACCTGCTTGACTTCCGCCTGAAAGCTGCTCAGGCTGCCGTAACGGCTGTCCAATTTCTGATACAATTCCTGGCTATTCTGAGCCCAAAGCAGGCCGCAGAACAGCAGCATCAATAGACTAATCTTCTTCATTTAATACTCCCAGCCGGATGAGATCATCACGGTTTGCGCTTACATCGCGGGATTTACTGCCCAGATGGGGGCCCACGACTTGCGCTTGTTCCAAAAGGTCGATCAGCCGGCCTGCTCTGGCATAACCGATCTTGAAATGCCTTTGCAGCATGGAGACCGAGGCGGTTCCAGAGCGCACAATCACCCGCGCGGCCTCCGGGAAAAGCTCGTCATCCCACTCAAAGATACCATCACGCTTTTGCTCGATCTCCTTTTGCAGGCTAAAATCTTGTTTAGGTTTGGGTTGCAGGGCCAGATAGTCATTCACCCGGGCAATCTCCTGATCTGAAACATAAGCGCCATGGATGCGCTGAGAGCTGGGTTTGCCCGGAGGCAGAAACAGCATGTCTCCACTGCCCAAAAGCCGCTCTGCACCTATCATATCCAGGATCACACGGCTATCCACCCGGGAGGAAACCTGGAAGGCGATGCGCGCAGAAAAGTTTGCTTTGATGATGCCGGTGATGACCTTGATGGAAGGACGCTGCGTGGCCAAAACCAGATGAATACCCACAGCGCGCGCCATCTGCGCCAGACGGGTGATGGGCAGCTCGATATCCTTGCCGCTGGTCATGATCAAATCGGCAAATTCATCCACCACGATCACGATATAAGGCAGTCTTTCCAGCTCTTCGTCTCGGCTGCTTCTTTCGTTGTAACCCAGGATATCACGCACCTTGACATCTTGCAAGAGTTCATAGCGCCGCTCCATCTCTTTCACCGCCCAATACATGGTTTCCAGCGCGGTATCCGGATCTGTGACCACGTCTCCGATCAGATGGGGAAGATTGGCGTATCCGGCCAGTTCCACGCGTTTGGGATCGATCAAAATCAGCCGGAGATCATCCGGGGTGGTGCGCATGATCAGGCTCATAAGGATGGTATTGATACACACGGATTTACCGCTACCGGTAGCACCGGCGATCAACAGGTGAGGCATGCGGCTGAGATCGGCCACGATGGGGCGTCCAGAGATGTCTTTACCCAGACCAAAGGCCAGCTTAGACTTGCTGTTGTGCATGTCTTCACAGAGCAGTAGATCCTTCAGATAGATCATATCGCGGGTGAGATTGGGGATTTCGATTCCGATCAAACCACGCCCGGGAATGGGGGCCTGCACGCGGATGGATTTGGCCTTGATCGCCAGAGCCAGATCATCGGCCAACGAGGCGAACTTACTGACCTTCACACCCTTGGCGGGCTCAAGCTCATACTGGGTGATGATGGGGCCGATATTCACATTGCGCACCTCGGCCTCGATGCCAAATTCGGCAAGTTTGTTCTTCAAAATAGCGCTGGTGCCCATAATCTCGGTCTCGATCTCCTTACGGTCTTTGTCAGAAAGCTTGACCGGACTCTCCAAAAAGTCTTCCACCGAGGGCATCTGATAGGCACGAAAATCCTCTTCATCGGCAATCTTGAGCTTGGGCTGAGGAGCTTCTTTGATGATTTTGGGCTCGGTGCGCTGAACTATGGGGACATCGCGTTCCACGTGATCCGAAATACTGGGTTTAGGTTCGCTGGGCTTGGGCCCTGCGGCGCTGGGATTCCTATCGATGGTGGGCTGGGGATTTTGCGGTTTGGCTTTCACAGCGATCCCCCGTTTGAGCAGCTCCAGCCAGTGCCGAAGCCGGGAAAATTCGATAATATAAAGCAGAGACAGCAGCACGCTGCCAATGAGGATAATCCTCGCTCCGGTATCCTTGAAAATGGCGGCCAAAAGTCTGTATAAAGCCAGGGGGATCACGCTCTGGGAATAGCTGGGCAAGCTGGCAGAAAGCAGGGCTTGCACAAAAAACAGGGCGATCACCAAAAGATAACCCTTCTGACGGGAAGCCTTGAGCTCTGGATCCACAAAGTATTGAAAAGACACCGCACCGATGATGATAAAACCAAGCAACGAAAGCCAATAGCCAAATACATAAATAAAGGCATAACCAAAGAGAATGCCAAAGACGCCGATGGGATTCGCCGTATCCGCACTCTGCGAGCTGAACCAACTGAAGATATTGCCGTTTTCGGCCAGGGTGTGCATATCCTCAAAGATGCTCTGGTAGCCCATCAAAAGCGAGATGATCACCAGCAGCGAAATCAGCGAAAGCCCGGCACTGATCAGGCGTTTCTGATAGTGACTGAGCCCGGCTTTCGGCTTTGTGCTTTTCTTCGTGCTCTTCCTTTTTGCTGTTGCCATTTTCTTTCCTATACGCTGAAACGGATATTGAGGATGTCGCCGTCCTGCACGAGGTATTCTTTGCCCTCCAGACGGAATAATCCCTTTTCCTTGAGATGCTTTTCGCTGCCGTGCTGAATGAGGGCTGCATAGCCGAAACACTCTGCACGGATAAAGCCGCGGGCCAGGTCACTATGGATTTTACCGGCGGCATTGACGGCATTGGTGCCTTTGGAAATGGTCCAGGCGCGGACTTCATCCGTGCCCACGGTGAAAAAGGAGACCAATCCAAGTAGTTCGTAACAAAGCATGGTGAGGCGATCTTTGATGGAATGCTCCATACCCATATCGGCCAGAAAGAGCTCGGTATCTTCTTCATTCAAGCCGCTGAGTTCCTGCTCAAACTTGCCGGCGATCACCTGGGCCATAAAGCCGCGCTGACGGATGGCATCCAGGGCTTCGTTCTGCTTTTTAAACTCACTCTCGCTGGAATTAAGCAGAATCAAAAGCGGCTTGGCAGAAAAGAATTGAAAGCCGCGAATGGCCTTGTCTTCCTCCGGCGCCAGATCCAGGTCGCGGATGCTTTTATTCGCCTGAAGCTGTTCCAAAATGAGGTTCAAGGCCTTTTCTTCGATCTGAATAGCGGCGGTCTTGATTCCACGTTTGTAACCTAAGAGAATCTTTTCGATGCGCTTTTCCACCACTAACATATCCGATAAGATCATCTCATCTTCAAAGTGGGAGAGCATTTTGAGGGGATCTACAGGCCCATACAATTCATCCAGCTCTTCATCTTTGAAGACGCGCAGGATCAGCACAAAGGCTTCACAGCTCTTGATTTCGGGGTAAATGGCGGATTCCGGGTTTTCGGATTCGCGGGCAAAGATGCCGGGAAAATCGTGAAACTCGATATTGGCATAGATGGTCTTTTTGGGTTTGTAAAGTTCGCTGAGGAGGGTGATGCGTTCATCCGTAACCTGCACAATGCCGATATTGGCTTCGCTGGCGGCGGGGGAGTATTTATCCATCTCGTGCTGGGCACCGGTAAGGGCATTGAAAATAGTGGTCTTTCCGCTTTTGGGCGGGCCAATAAGGGCAATCTTCATGTTTTATCTCTACTTAAGTTCTGGTTTGGGGGTTTAGGGCTGGGCTTTTGTGCTGCTGCGGCTTTGTGTAAAGCTCTGATTTCTATGGCATTAAGGGGGCGCCATCGGCCTACAGGCAGGTCTTTGATATAAAGGGGGCCAAATTGTATGCGTTTGAGGCTGATCACTTTGGCTCCCACGGCTTCGATCATCAGGCGGATCTGGCGTTTGCGGCCTTCCGAGATTACCACCTTCAGGCTCATGCCGGTTTCGTTTTGAGACTTTACAAATACTCCGGCGCTTTGGGTGAGCCCGCCTTCGATCACCACGCCTTTGCGGAGCTGCTCAATCGCAGTAAGCGAAAGCTTGGGTTCGATCTGCACCTTATACACCTTTTCCACCTTGTGGCTGGGATGAGTGAGCTCTTCGATCAAAACGCCATCATTGCAGAAGAGCAGCAGGCCTTCGGTGTTCTTATCCAGCCTGCCGGCATAGGGCAGATGGGAGTATTCCTGCGGCAAAAGGTCATACACGGTTTTACGGCTGTATTCATCCTTTTGCGAGACCACATAGCCCATGGGTTTGTTCAGCACCAGGAAGACCTTCTTTTCGGCAGAAAGCACCTTGCCCAGATAGCGCACCTCATCCTGGCCGGGATCGACCTGGCAGGCCAGATCTGTGCAGACTGCATTATTCACAGAGATCTCACCGGCTGTGATGAGCTCCTCCACTTTGCGCCTGCTGCCCAGACCGGAATCTGCCAGAAAGCGGTTCAGCCGGATTTTGTTACCAGGCTTCAAGGCTGCTCTGGATGACGGTTTTGAAGATACTTGCGAAGATTTCATTTAAGGCTTCCTCTTTGGTCCCGAATCGAGCGGTGCTGTCATCGGACACTTTATAGATTTCGGCGATCCTGAGCGTGGTGTTTTCATAAATAACCTCATTTTTGATGAGATCGGTAAAGCTCAGGTTTAGCACCATAATTAATTGATAATCCTGCACCTGATTGGCACTGTCATAGCTATAAATCTTCTCTTCAAAAGAGACGATTTTCCCTATCAAACTGCAATCGGGATTTTGGGTCACCAATTTTAACCGTCCGTCATTTCGCACGGATAAAGAAAGCCCATTCAGGGCTTTATCTGCCAACCCAAATTCCGCAGATTGATTCTCAAACGGCTCCACCCGAACTTTTTTTAAATGCGGGTAAGCATTTGAATAAACTGAGTAGTAGCAACCACCAAGTACTGCTAAAATCAGACCTGCTAAAATAAATCTCTTGACCATTATGCCATATCCTAAAATATCTCGTATCCTTGTCAAGTTAAACCTTGCATCAAAGAGAAAAAACATAAAATTGCTACCTAAAACAGGAGGTAAACCGATGGCCAAGAAGTATATTTCAAAAGCCGAAGCTGCCAAGAAACTGAAGGTTTCAGATCGCGTGATCTACGAGATGATCAATAGCAAGATCTTCGAAACCAAAGTTGTGGGAAAAAACGAGAAGATCGACGAAGATTCTCTCAATGAATGGCTCGAAAACCTGAACGAAAATGAAGAAAAGATTCTGGCTCTCAAGCGCGTAATCTGCCACTTTGAAGAATATATGCGTCCGGACAACATTTTCCTGGATTTTCATGCCGAAAACAAATACGATGCCATCCGCGTCCTCAGCGAAAAAGCTAAGGATCTGAAGCTCGTGCGCGATGCCCGCTGGCTTTATGAAGTGGTGGTAGCGCGTGAAGAGCTCATTTCCACCGCGATCGGAAACGGTGTGGCGCTGCTGCATCCCCGGCATTTGCACCCTTCCAAGATCAAAGCACCGTCCATTCTCTTCGGCCGCTCTGATGATGGAGTGGATTTTGACGCGCCGGATAACAAGCCCGTGAATATCTTTTTCATGCTGCTCTTGCACAATGACAAACAGCATTTATTCTCCCTGTCTTACATCTCCAAGCTGATCATGAACCCCGAGGTGCTGGAAAGCTTCCTCTCGGCTACCTGCGAAGAAGATATCCACAAAGCCCTCACCGTGACCATGGAAGAAAAGGAAAAATGAGCAAAGTAAGGATCATTATCGGCAGTAAAAGTGATCTTGAGATCTGCCAGCCCATCACGACGGTTCTGGATGAATTTAATGTAGGGCACGACTTTCAGATTAGCAGTGCCCACCGGAATCCAGAAAAGACCATGAGGCTGGCGCAGGATGCTGAGGCAGAAGGATTTGCCGTCATTATCGCCTGCGCTGGCATGGCTGCACATCTGCCGGGAGTGATCGCCTCTTATACCAGCCTGCCTGTGATCGGCGTGCCCATTAAGAGCGGTGCTTTGGGTGGGATCGATGCCTTATATTCCATCGTGCAAATGCCACCGGGAGTGCCGGTGGCAACTGTTGCCGTGAATGGCGTGAAAAACGCTGCTTTGCTGGCTATTCAAATCCTGGCTACGGCTGATGAAGAACTCAAGGTAAAATACCGGGAATACAAGCAGAGTTTAAAGGTATAAAGACATACAGCTCAATATTCTAAGTGCTTTAATTAGCAGTGAGATTGTGTTGTTTCCTGATCTTCCCCGGATCTAAGTTAGCTTGCCTTTTGGGTAGCTGTGCTAGTGCTGTATCAATTCAGACTATGCCCACATAGCAGGGGAAGTCTTTTAGCTCCATCTTGAATACCGCTTCCGCTCCCAGGGACTCCCAGAGGAATGTTTCACATGAAACAATGCTCTGACTCAGCACCGCGGAGATCCCGCCGATAGCGATCAAATAAAGTGCTCCTGCTGCCTTGATCTCCTGCTCGGTTTCGGGCGACCGCTCGCCTTTGCCAATCATCACCCTTAGCCCCGCCTTCAGGAGTTCTGGGGTAAAAGGATCCATGCGGGAACTGGTGGTAGGACCGATCGCCCCACAGATCATGCCGGCAGCGGCTGGACTGGGACCACAATAGAATATCGCTGTCTCACTGAGCTCAAAGGGAAGCTGGACCCCTTCTTTAAGCATGGCGATCATCCGCTTGTGCGCTTCATCCCGTGCTGTATAGACTGTTCCACTGAGCAGAACCTTGTCATTAGGATGCAAATAACTGATCTCTGCAGAACTGAGAGGCAGGCTGATACGAAAATCTTTCATCTTAGATTATGACCTCACTGTGACGGTGCGCATGACATTGTAGATTAACAGCCACCGGTAAACTGGCAATATGACAGGGAGCCTGCAGAATGTGAGTGGCCAGAACTGTGCAGCTTCCCCCAAAGCCCTGAACTCCGCAGCCCAAGGTATTGATCCTCTTTGTGATCTCACTCTCCATTTGCCGGTATCTAAGATCTGGATGAGCACGCCCAAAGGGCTCAAATAAGGCTTTCTTGGCCAGCAAAGGGGCTCCTTCAAAGTTGCTGCCAATCCCGATCCCCAAAATCAAGGGTGGGCAAGGACGAGAGCCCGCTGCTAATACTCCCTCACAGACAAAGTCGATGATACCTTCCGCACCCAAAGCCGGACTCAGCATCTTCATAAAACTCATATTCTCCGCCCCGCCGCCTTTTTGGGCGATCAAAAGCCGTATTTTGTCACCTTCGACATATTCTATATGGATGATTGCCGGAGTATTATCGCCTCTGTTATTACGCTCAAAGAGGGGATCAGCTACGGTGCTGGCCCGCAGGGGACAGTCTTTCTGAGCACGTCTTACTGCAGCGTTGATTAGCTCCGGTAAGCTCTGGCCTGTAAGGTGAAAATGTGCTCCGATTTCGGCGAAAACCACCGTGCTTCCGGTATCCTGACAGAGGGGGATACTGGTCTCGGGTGACAATTTATGATTCTGCAAAATGCTCTGCAAAGCATCCCGGGCCAGTTCATTAGTTTCTGTGTTTAGAGCTTCTGATAAGGCCAAAGTTACCTTGGAATCGCAGTGATAGGACATCCTGCTAATAGCCCGATAAACTGCCTCTTGGATGGTACCTGAGGATATTTCGCGCATTATAGACCCTTCTTGCGTTTGATCAAATACTTGAGCAGCAGCTCGCTGATATCCTGATCTATGGGCACGGGGTTGTATTCCACTTGCAATTGGTGACAGGATTCCTTTAGTGCCTTATAGAAGCTATCGTAGCGCTGGCGATAATCGACCCGGATCTGCCAGGGATTCACGGTGATCTTCTCGCCGGTTTCGCTATCGATAAACTGCGTTTCACGCTTGAATTCCAGGCTTTGCTCTTTGGGATCGTAGATGTGGAAGACCAGCAGTTCATGGCGATGGTTGCGGAAGTGCTTAAAGGCCTGGATGATCTTTTCTTCATCCTCCATGAGGTCTGAAATCAGCACGATGAGGCTGCGTTTCTTGATGCTTTCGGCTATCTGATGCAGGGGACTCAGGATATCTGTGCTTTCTTCGGCCTTGAGTTGCACCAGCCGGCTGAAGATTTGCGCGGTATAGGAGCGGAAAGCTTTTGGGCTGAGGTTCGAAGTAATCTTATTGTTAAAGGTAATCAGCCCCGCAGCATCCTTTTGGGCGATCATCAGCCAGCTCAATGCGGCCGCCAGTTTCTTGGCATATTCGATCTTGCTGATCTCGCCGGAGCTGTAAAACATGGATTTACTATGGTCTAAAAGGGTGTAGCAACGCAGGTTAGTCTCTTCTTCGTAACGCTTTACATAATAGCGACCCGTGCGTGCCACGATCTTCCAATCCACATTCTTCAGGGACTCCCCGGGATTGTATTGGCGATGATCGGCAAATTCCACACTAAAACCGTGGTAAGGCGACTTGTGCAGACCGATCAAAAAGCCTTCAACTATCTGCCGGGCATTGAGTTGCAAGCGGCTCAACTGAGCCAGATTTTCATCACTTAGCAGAGTCATTTATTTCTTTTGGGCTGCCACAAGAGCGCAAAAGGGATGATGATAGCATAGGCAAGCATGAGAATGAGGGGAGAAATCGTGATCTCATTTAAGCTCATAATCACATATCCCAGGATCAATACGATCGCACCAACGAGCAAGAGAAGGTAATTTGCTTTACCCAGACGCAATCTTTCGTCTTCCTTTTTTGACATCATAGCTCCTTATTTTCTTAGTATTTTTGCCGGATTGAGCGCAGATATATATTCTATGCTCGGCATAGTTTCATTTACATGACAGTGACAATTCTGTCAAACCTTATTTATAGTTTTATGATAACAATCGTGAATTTGCGTATAAACGGCTTCAGAGAGCTCTGCTCGTGTTTTATCCTCAAACTGACCTAATGACTCTAATATCGTGATTTCCACCTCTATTTTGCGTCCTAAGAGCTTCATAAAATGAGGCCCAAATTCCATATCTCCATACCAACAGACCAAATCCCGGTTAGATTCGTTTATCTTTTTGCCATCGATTGTCTGATATTTGATGCAGACTGGCAGAATCGGGCAATTCACGTTGAGGGCGATCTGGAAAAGCGAGCGTTTAAATTCCCGGACGCTGCTGCCATCGGTAGAAGTTCCTTCCGGAAAGAGCACCACTTTGAAGCCTTGCTTGATGGCATCGCTAAAATTCTGGATTTCCCTTTTCAAGCTCACCGGCTTTTTGCGATCTGTGTATAGTGAGCCGCCCATTCTGGTGACGCTGCCCAAAAAGAAATTACGGCCCATCTCCACCGAGGTGATAAATACCAGTTTTTCGAGGCTGGCCAGCACTACGATATCGGTATAGGAAACGTGATTTGAGACCAGCAGGTAGGCGGTGTCGCTCAGGGCGTTTAGCCGCTCTGGATTATTCACTTTGAGCTTGATGCCAAAGGCTTTGAGCAGTTTTTTACAGTGCCTGTTTGTATGGCTGGTCTGGCGCTGGCGTCTTAAAACTGGATCTTTGGTGCAGAGCGAGATCCACCAGCCTATCCAGAAAAATGAGCCAAGCAGGAAGAAGTGTTGAACAAAAGCGCGGATGCGGTTCACAAGAAGGGATCAGTGGTCCCTGGGTTTACGGATGCGCTCGGCTTGCAAGCTGCTGACATCCAGCAGAGTGAGAAAGTCTATACACTTGAAATGACGATCCAGGGCTGGGGAGCCGCAAACTTTGGCGCCTACCTTGAGGTAAGAGGCCAAAAGCGAAGGGATCATATCTTTCATATTGACAGCAGTAATGAGTTCTTCCAAAGGCTGCATTTTGAGTTGGCGTCTCATGCCTGGCACCCGGAATTTCCCTTTGGGGCGCACCCGGTGTTCGTGGCTAAGATAGCCATTTTGGTTCAGGTAATTGTAGATCTTATTTATCTCACTACTATCCATGGTTTTGATGCTGGAGCAGCCGAAGAGGTAAGCAGTGCCGCTGACTTCCATATATGTGGTGATACCTTCCCAGAGCAGGGCGATGGTTACGCCGTTGCGATGCTCTGGATGCACGCAAGCCCGTCCCAGTTCCAATTTAATCCCAGGCAGCTTTTTGATATGTTTCATGTGAAACTCTGTGGCCGTGTACCATTTGCGCCCATATAAGGAGGATTGCAAGCGGTAAGTGCCTATCATCGTGTTGGTTCTCTTATCGATGATGATGAGATGATCGCAAAGTTTGTCAAACTTATCCTTATCCAGACCAGAACGCCGGCGTTTCTTGAGCAGTTCTTCCAGAAAAACATTATGGCGCAATTTCAGAGCAGCGTTAAGCTCCTCTTTCGAATCTGCGGTTTTGACGATGAAATTCTTCTTCTCAATCATTATCGGAATATGGGCACGAAAGTTCTTCATCCGTTTATTACCCAGACTGTTTATGATCGCGGTCATATTGGCTTTTGGATTTATGGATATCATCTTTCGTATTTACCTCGTTTTAGTATTTCTCGAACATTCACTTTCCAGCATAGTCCCAATATCTGTCAAGCGCAAAGTGCACAGGCATTCCCACATTTTTTATCAAAGCCTGATTATGACCTGGTCTTGGCTTCTTATCTGAACTCACATGAAATGGATTTCGCAACCGAAAATGAAACGTCCCAAGTTTTAGACAACGTTTCATGTAAAATTTCGTCCCTACAGGACTCGTTTTTCGTGTTTTTCCGATCAGTTTTTTTCTTTCTCCCTCCCTTTGGAGTATTAATCATGTCTTTATCTAGCCTTAATCAAGCGTTAATTATTAACGCTTGATTAAGGGTAGATTATCGGGTGATAGACTGTCCTGGACAGGCAAGAAGCTATGGATAAAACTGGTTTTTACGACAGGCCACGAAAGGCCTTGGAGTTTACA
>Ga0265294_10005288_pt1 | contig 15774 bp, 13 predicted proteins | sample MunlanPumphouse3_FD_192504 | JGI IMG/M metagenome (GOLD analysis project Ga0265294, IMG submission 192504) | Groundwater microbial communities from a municipal landfill in Southern Ontario, Canada - Pumphouse #3 | ecosystem: Environmental > Aquatic > Deep subsurface > Groundwater | place...
AAGTTCTAATAGGCTTATCGGGTGGTGTTGATAGCGCCGTGGCGGCCTATCTTTTAAAACAGCAAGGTTATGAGGTAACTGGTTGTTTTATGCGCAACTGGGATGCTTTGGCTAATAATGATCAATTAGGGAATCCAACGATTAACAATGCTCAATGCCCACAAGAAAAGGACTATGAAGATGCTTTAGAGGTAGCTCGTAAACTAGGAATAAAACTTTTGCGCATCGATTTTGTCAAAGAATATTGGGACAACGTCTTTTCCTATCTTATTTCTGAATATAAAAAAGGGCGGACCCCTAATCCAGATATTTTTTGTAATAAATACATTAAATTTGGTCCATTTCTTGATTTCGCCCAAAGAAATGGCTTTGATATGATCGCGATGGGCCATTATGCTAAACGTCTCGACAAAGATGGGAAAACATATCTATTAAAATCCTTTGATAAAAACAAGGATCAAACCTATTTCCTTAGTCAAATTAGTCAAAGACAAGTTTCAAGTTGCCTCTTTCCTTTAGGAGATATTGATAAAAATGAAGTTCGGCGTCTCGCTCATCACCTTGATTTAGAATCAGTGATGGACAAGAAAGACAGTACCGGAATTTGCTTTATTGGCGAAAGACATTTTCGTGAATTTTTACAAAACTATATCCCGGCTCAAAAAGGCAATATTATCGATATTGAATCGAAACGCATTATCGGACATCATGAAGGAGCGATGTACTATACGATTGGTCAACGACGCGGCTTAGGAATTGGTGGAATCAGTGGTGAACAAGCTCTCGGGTGGTTTGTGGTTAATAAAGATGTCATAAATAATATTATTTATGTGGCACGCAGCCAAGAAAACGATTATCTCTTGAGTGATTCTTGCACAGTGACCAATCTTAATTTCATTGCCGACAAGCCTATTGAAGGAAAACATCTATCCGCTAAGTTCCGTTATCGTCAAAAAGATCAAGGAATCACGCTTCATTATATCGATGACAATCGCTTAATGCTTAATTTTGATCAGCCCTACAAAGCTGTTACCATTGGACAAGCGGCAGTTTTATATGATGGTGATGTCTGCATAGGTGGTGGATTGATTGAACACATTTATAAGCAGGGAAGACAAATAGATATCTAGTTTTTATCATATTTATGTGATAAATTACATATATAGCAAGAAAAGAAATCTATTCTTTTTAAAAAGAGAGTATCCGGGTGGTGCAAGGATATATAAAAAGATAGATGGGCCACTTCTGAAGATGCGGGCAACGCCGCCAGTCTACTACTGTTTAGTAATTAATTAAGTGCATCACGCAATAGCGTGTGAATAAGGATGGTAACGCGGTTAATGATCGTTCCTTAAGGAACGTTTTCTTATCTTATGGAGGAAATAACGATGAAAAACATGACAGCTAATGAAATCCGTCAGATGTGGTTAGACTTCTTTAAAAGCAAAGGTCATCACATCGAACCAGGCAGTTCACTCATTCCCAAGAATGATCCCACTTTATTGTGGATTAATGCTGGAGTAGCCGCCTTAAAGAAATATTTTGATGGCAGTGAAATTCCTCCAAGTCGCCGAATTGCTAACGCTCAAAAATCAATCCGTACGAATGATATCGAACATGTCGGTCATACGGCTCGTCATCATACTTTCTTTGAAATGCTGGGCAATTTTTCAATTGGCGATTATTTTCGCAAAGAAGCAATCAGCTTTGCCAGTGAATTATTATTTGATTCTAAATGGTATGGATTTTCTAAAGAAAAAATCTATATCACCTATCATCCTAGCGATTTAGAGACTAAAAAAGAGTGGCTTAGTCACGGTGTGAATGAAGATCACCTTATTCCGATTAGCGATAATTTTTGGGAAATCGGAGCCGGACCTTGTGGCCCGGATACTGAAATGTTTTATGATCGCGGAGAAAAATATGATCCTCAACAATTAGGATTGAAATTATTAAAAGAAGATATTGAAAATGATCGGTATGTTGAAATTTGGAATATCGTTTTCTCTCAATACAATTCCGAACCCGGAAAATCACGTAGTGAATATAAAGAGTTACCAAGCAAAAATATCGATACAGGTGCTGGACTAGAAAGATTCGCTTGTGTTATTCAAGGCACAGATTCCAATTTTGAAACTGATTTATTCTGGCCAATTATTCAAAAAGTCGAAGTGATGTCTCATCATCAATATGAAGATAATAAATTAGCCTTCCGTGTTATTGCCGATCATATCCGGGCGATTACTTTTGCCTTAGCCGATGGTGCGATGTTCTCTAACGAAGGCCGCGGTTATGTTTTGCGACGCTTGCTTCGCCGAGGTGATCGTTATGGTCGTGTTTTAGGCATTGATCATCCCTTTTTATATGATTTGATCGGTACGGTGGTGACAATCATGGATCAATATTATCCATATCTCCATCAAAAACAAGCTTTCATTGAAAAGATGGTCAAAGCGGAAGAAGAAAAGTTTCTTAAAACCTTAGCTAATGGCGAGACTCTTCTTCTCAAGGACATTAAAAATGCTAAGACATTATCGGCTGATGATATGTTTCTCCTCTATGATACCTTTGGTTTCCCCAAAGAATTAACCATTGAAATTTGTGAAGAACATGGTATCAAAGTTGATTTAGAGGGTTTTGAAAAATTAATGGATGCCCAAAAAGAAAGAGCGAGAAATGCTCGTGGTGATTTACAGAGTATGAACAAGCAGTCTGTTGATTTGTTGAACTGTAATTTACCATCTAAGTTTATTTATGATATTGCTCCTATAAAAGCCCATGTGATCGCTTTGTTTAATGATGGTGTGAAGGTTGATTCTTTGACTTCAAATGGTGAAGTCATGCTAGATCAAACAAATTTTTATGCCGAAAGTGGCGGACAAATTAGCGACACTGGAACTTTAGAAAATGAAAAGACAGTTTTAAATGTTACCTCCGTCAGTAAAGCTCCGCATTCGCAGTATCTCCATCATGTCGATGTTTTATATGGAGAGGTTAAAGTTGGAGATGAATTTATCACCAAAATTGATGAACAAAAACGTTTTAAAATTATGCGCAATCATTCGTCTGTGCATCTTTTACAAAAAGCTCTCAGTGAAGTGCTGGGCGATCATATCGCTCAACATGGTTCTTATGTAAGTGATGAGTACTCGAGATTTGATTTTAATCACTTTGAGAAAATTAGCGTTGAACAACTAAATGAAGTGGAGAAAAAAGTTAACGCTTGGATTAGCGAAGCGATTCCTTGCGAAACAAAAATTCTTCCTCTTGACGAAGCTAAAAAATTAGGAGCTAAAGCGTTATTTAATGACAAATATGGCGATGTTGTACGAGTTGTTTGTTTCGGTGATGTCAGCAAAGAATTTTGTGGTGGGACTCATGTTAAAAATACTGAAGATATCGGCATTTTTGTCATCGAATCTGAGGAATCAATCGCGGCAGGTATTCGTCGTATTCAAGCTCGAACATCTGATGGCGCTTATCAATTAATTAAGCGACGTGAAATGATTTTAAATCGCTTGGAAAAACAAGTCGATGTTACCTCATATAACGATATCTCTTCTCGTCTAGCTAATATGAAAAACGAATTCGATGAGAATCGTAAAACAATTAATTCATTGTCCGATAAATTGGCACAATTACAAAGTAAATATCTCCAAGAAAAAATAGTTACAAATAAAGATCTCAATATTTTGATTACTTCTCTGAAATCCACTAAAAGGGCCGATTTGATGTCGCTAGTTGATCACCTCAAACAATCGATAGACAATTACCTTATCGTGTTAATTGGCGAAGAAAATGAGACATTGCCTCTCATAGTAGCTTGCTCTGATTTAGCTATTAAAGAAGGTTATAAAGCTGGCGAATTAGTCAGACGGATTTCCGCTGTTCTTGGTGGTAGTGGCGGAGGCCGAAATGAACTTGCTAGTGGCGCAGGCAAGACTCCGAATAAGATAGATGACGCTTTAGCTCTTGCTAAGAAAATAATTTTTGAATGATGAAAAAGGTTTTAGGTTTAGATTTAGGCACTAACACACTTGGCATCGCGCAAAGTGATAGTTTGGGTTTTGTTCATGGAATGGAAACGTTTCGCTTTCCTAAAAACCAATTTATCGTCGCTCGTCAGCATGTTTTACAGCTCGTTGATGAACGAGAGATTGATGAAATTGCCATTGGTTTGCCGCTTCATTTAAGTGGCAATATGAGCGAAATGGGTGAATCATGTCTCCGTTTCCGCGATGATCTTTTAAAAGCCAATCCTTCCTTAAAGATTGAAATGGTGGATGAGAGATTATCGACTGTTTCTGCTCATAATTCCATTAATGAACGGGGCATGAACCATCAGCAAAGAAAAGAAAACGTCGATAAAATTGCCGCTTGTGTTATTCTAGATACATATATTAGAAAAAGGGAATTTAACCATGGAAAATAAAGAAGAACGTCAGATTATTATCACCGATAGCGAAGGAAAAGAACATCGTATGGAAATTCTTTTTACTTACGATCATCCTGAACGAAAAACATCCTATGTCTTTTTCTATGATCCTGAGCAACCAGATGAAATTATCGCTATGCGATATAACGAGCAGGGCGAACTGACCGAAATTGAAGATGATGAAGAATATGAAGAAGTTGAAGAAGTTTTTAACGCTTTTAACGAAGATCCAAAAATTAATAAATAATTAAATTATAAAATCCAAAAGACAATCAGCCCTAATAATGCGCTTATACCTAACAAAGCGACGGGATTAGGACTTTTCTTTTTCACTTTTCGATAGCCGATATAAATGCCTAATAGCATGATAAAGATTGTCAATGATTGACGATAAGTGGCGGTGGGAACATAGAGATTTCCCGTCGAACTAGCTTGAAAAACAAGTTTGAAAAGAAATGACATCGCGGTAGCAAAGATTAAACCGACAATCACAGGACGAACCCCAATTAAAGCTCCTTTGACATAACGATTATGTAAAAATTTATTCATAATGGCAGCGACGATAAGAATGATGATAAAAGATGGCATAATCACACCTAATGTCGCGCATATGGCACCGAAAACACCTGCCGTTTGGCTGCCGACAAATGTCGCGATATTAATTGCGAAAGGTCCTGGTGTTGATTGACTGACAGCCACAAAATCAGATAAAACAGTATCACTGATCCATCCGCGAGTGACAACTTGTTCTGAAACCATGGCAATCATCCCATAACCACCTCCAAAAGTGAAGAGGCCGATCAAAAAGAAAACATAGAATAATTCAAAGAAAATCATTGTTTTTGTTCTCCTTTTGTCAATGAGGTAGCCACTAGTCCAATGATGATTCCAACAATAATTAAAATAATTGATAGAGAAATTTTAAAAGAGCCAATGCTGAGATCTAAATTAAAAAAGAAAGAGGCGGAAATAGTTAAAAAAGTAATGAGAAACATTGCGATTGTTAAAGGAGTTAATTTCATCATTTTCTTTAATCTAATCGTCGCATCAATTAAAAGAATAACCACTCCGGCTCGAATGCCTAAAAAAGTGGCGCTAACAATTTCCCATGATAAAAAAGTTTGATAAAAAAACGAAATCAATAAGATGATGAAAAATGAAGGAGTAACAAGACCAAGCGTCGCAAAGAAACTGCCCCAGAAACCTGCGAGGCGATAACCAACAAATGTGGCGGTATTAACCGAGACAGGACCAGGAGTCGATTGGCTGATAGAGAGAATATCAAACATTTCAGATTGATCAATCCATTTTTGTTTTTCAACGACTTCTTTTTCAATGATAGGAATCATCGCATAGCCACCACCAAAAGTTAAAATTCCAATTTTTAAGAAAGTTAGAAAGAGATTTATTAAGCGATGTGATTTATTACTCTTTGACATGGATTATATTATATATAAACCTAGCAATTAAATAAACTGTGGAAATTGTTTTTTCTCCTTGATATAATAACGCTTGCTTAATTAATCATAATTAAAGAGGATAGATACATGACAGAAAGATTAAAAATTACCAAGGCCGGTTATCAAAAACTGCAAGACGAACTCCGTACATTAATCGATGTGACGAGAGATGAAGTGAAATCTCAATTAGCTGAAGCACGCGCACAAGGCGACTTAAGTGAAAATGCTGATTACGATGCGGCAAGAAATAAACAAGCCGAAGTCGAAGCTCGCATCAAACAAATCGAAGATATTTTAGAAACAGCCGAAATCATCGAAGAAGTTAAGCACACTAATCGTGTGGCCTTAGGCTCTACGGTCACGATTAAAATTGCTGGCAGCGAAGACGAACAACGCTACAAAATTTTGGGAACAATTGAAAGTGATCCATTTAGTGGTATTATCTCTAACATTTGTCCTCTCGGTGAAGCGATTATTGGCAAGTCCTTAGGCGACGTTGTTGAAGTCAAAGGGACTAAACCTTACAAGATTGAGATTGTTAAAATTGAATCAAGCGAAAACACCAAAGAATCTAAATAACAATTTATTAATTTATTTCTCATTTTCGAATGATTAAGACCTCCTAGATTTATAGGAGGTTTTTATATGGTAAAAATCATTATCGGTGTTATAATCGTCGCTTTTATTGTCATCGGAGGTTTTATGCTTCTCGATCCAAACATGAAATCTTCAAATACAAATGAAACAACAGAAACCAGCGACGCCAATTCTTATACTATCGAAGGCGAAATCAGCATAGCTGGCACTTACAAAATTACTGGTGTAGTCGCAATGTCAGATTTGATTGAAGCAGCGGGAGGAGTAACAAATAACGCAGATGAAAAGGCTTATTTTGAAACGACTGAATTAACGATTGGTGATACTTATTATATCGCTCCAAAGTACGACACTTCTGATGTTTGCAGCAATACACCCATTTCAAAAGTCAATGTTAATAGTGATAGTGCTGATGAATTAACAGCCATCAGTGGCATCACCACAACAATTGCTAATTCAATCGTATCATATCGCCTTGAAATCGGAACTTATCAAACTCTTGAAGAGCTGATGGATGTTTACGGAATTGGCAATGCGACGTATCGCAAAATTAGAAACTATATCACTTTGCAATAGTGGTTATCCTTCTTGTCTTTCTCTGTTTTTGGCTTGGACTATCGCTTCGATATAATTGGATCATTTTAGCCATCGTAGGTTTTTTTCTTCTTATCTTCATTTGGAAAAGACACGGCAAAAAAGTTTTTGCGATTAGTAGTATTTTTATCTTGCTTGGCTGTGGGATGAGTTTTATTTCTTTTGATTGGTCAAAGAGTCAATATAGTGGCGTTGTTTTTGAAGCAAAAGAAAATTATTTTCTCTTTTCAAGTAGTGGCGAAAAACTTTACTGTTACCAAAAGAACCACCCCTATGAAATCGGTGATTATCTAACGATTAAAGGTTATAAGAATGAGATCAGTTTTTCACATATTGAATCTTCTTTTGATTTTGAAAATTATCTAGAAAAGAAAGGAATTACTTATAGACTTTATGCTGATTATATCAATGTTAATTTTCGTAACCCTCTGAGAATTCGCTCTTATCAAAATTGGTTTCTTTCACATTTTAATGAACAGAGCAAAAGTCTCGTTCAAGCCATCTTGTTTTCTCATCAAGACGATTCTGAAATTATTCAAAATATAGAAGATCTACACCTTTTCCGTCTTGTCTCAACGAGTGGCCTTTATCTCGCCGCGTTTATCGCATTTTTGGAATTCATATTATCATTTAAATTAAAAGAAAAATGGACTAAATTATTCGCTCTCATCATTTTATGTTTCTACTGTTTATTTACATTTCCTCGCTTCTCTGTTTTAAGAATTCTATTCATGAATGTTTTTTGGTGGATTAATAATTTTTGTTTGCGTGGAAAATTGAAATCTCATGATATTTTAGGACTTCTTGGTCTTATGTTTCTTTTTATCGATTATCACTTGGCGTACCAAGATGCGTTTATTTTAGGTTTTTCTATTCCCATTTTTTATTCTTTTATTCGCACAATCACTAGAAAATTCAAGAAACCAAAGCGCGTCATTTTGGAAATGATTTTTATCGCTCTTTTCTTCATACCATTTGAATTAAAATATTATCATTCTCTATCCATGCTATCCGCCTTACTGCAAATAATATTAAGTCCTGTATTTATTCTTTTTGGATGTAATGCCCTGCTTTCTTTTTATGGTCTTCCTATTTATAGAATCATTGAATTATGTGCTGAGCTGATTACTATAATGATTAAACCAGTCTCATATTTGAGAATTGAGATATATAGTGGCGGAATGAATCATTGGATTTGTACTTTATATTATCTTCTTTATGGAATATTTATCTATTATTATTCCATCGGCTTTCGCCCCATCTATCATAAGATAGAATTTTTGATCATTGCTCTCTTAGTTATTCATTTTCTACCTTCTCGAAATTTGATAAGTCAACAGGTATCGTTCATCAATGTTGGTCAAGGTGATGCTTGTTTAATTAGAGAGCAAAATCGCACTATTTTAATTGATACGGGCGGTTCGATATATCAAGACATAGCCACGGAATGCTTAATTCCTTTTTTTCGAAAGCAGAAAATATATCATCTCGACTATGTCATTACAACTCATGATGATTATGATCATTGTGGAGCTCTTCCTTCTTTGATTGCTAATTTCCGCGTTGGCAAATGTATTGAAGAAGTGAGTGATTTTCCTTTGACTTATGGTGATATAACCATCAATAATTACAATCGCCATATCGTCTCATCAAATGAGGAAAACGAAAATTCATTGGTCTTAGGATTCCATTTTCTAAAGAAGGATTTTCTTATTATGGGTGATGCCCCAATCGCAGTAGAAAAAGTCATCATGAGTGAATACGCTAATATTCCTTGTGACATCTTGAAAGTTGGACATCATGGTTCAAATACCTCAAGTAGTGAAGCTTTCATTAAATATCTTCATCCTCAAGAAGCCATCATTTCTGTCGGTTTCAATCATTATGGCCATCCTCATGATTCAGTAATTCAGACTCTCCAAAAATATCATGTTAAAATCAAAAGAACTGATCAAGAGGGGACGATTGATTATTTTAACTACATTTTTATGTAGTTTTTTGCGATAATAACAATATGGTTTACTTAATTTTTGGTAATCAAACACCGACAATCAAAAAAAGGCTTAATTCTATTGTCAAAGAGAAGCTCCCACAAAAAGATGACATCAATTTTGTTCAATATGATGGTAGTTTAACCCTCATTCAAGAATGCATTGATGATGCAAATAGCTTACCACTTGGTTATGAACATAAAGTGGTTGTTATTAATTCGTGCTATTTTTTATTAAAGCACAAGCCAAGAAATAAAATTGAATCCGATCAAAATTACGAAGCTTTAAAACAGTTCATCGAAAATCCTTCTTCTGAATGCGATGTTATTCTCGTTGTGAATTCTTCTGATGTTGATAAGAAAGGCGACATTTTTGCCTCAATTCAGAAAAAAGGCAAAACTTTTGAAATTCTTGACCCAACACCTGATCAATGGAAATCTTATGTTTGCCATTACTGCCGGGAAATTAAAAATATTCGAATTGATAATGATGCTGTGATGGAATTGTGTGATCGTACTTCTGGAGATGTTGCTCTTTTTCAAAATAGTCTTAATAAACTTGAATTATATACGGATCATATTACTTATGATGATGTTGTTTTGATGGTAACAAGACCTCTAGAGGAAAATGCTTTTTTAATTTTCAATTATCTTTTGCAAGGTAAAAATTCCGCCGTCGTGGGCTTATATCGCGATTTAAAAACTGCCAATGTTGAACCAGTCACTTTAATTAGTATGCTTTCTAATCAATTTCGGCTATTGAATCAGATCTCTTTTTTAGCCAAAAAAGGACAATCTAAAGATGAAATTGCTTCCCAATTAAGAATTAATCCTATTCGCGCCCAAATCTTGCTTCGCTCTGTCCACTCTATAAATCAAGAACGCCTTAATCAAACATTGGAAGATCTTTTCAACCTTGATCTTGAAATAAAAAGCGGTCTTATTGACCGCTATTATGCATTCGAGTTGTTTTTAATTAATTTTAAATGTCGATAAATATATAGTTATTTAATCGAATTAATTAAACGTTGTAATTCACCTTTTTGACGAGCAGCTGTGTTTTGGTGTTGAATACCATCGCTAACTGATTTATCAATGAGACGAACAGCTTCATTTAATAAGCTTTCAGCTTTAACTAAATCTTTTGCTTCAACGGCCGCTTTGACTTTTTTAACTGCTGTTCTCATCGCTGATTTAGCTGATGCATTTCTCACTCGAGCTTTTTCATTTGTCTCGACTCGTTTAATTTGTGATTTTATGTTTGCCATAAATGTTCCTCTTTCAATATCGTTAGTTATGTTATCAAATGTCAGGAAATAATGCAAATTATTTATGCGCTTATTTATGATTTGCTTTTGCTAAGAACCGCCAATTCATAGACAAAATCATTAACACAGGCCATGACACCTAGTTTATCTTCAGGAAAAGTAATATCGAATTTATCTTGAACTTCTTTGACTAATTCAACGTAATTCATTGAGTCTCCGCCTAGATCATCAATCCAATTGGCTTCATCATCAATTTTAAAAGATGCGAGGATGAGAACTTTAGAGAAAATTTCTCTGACGGGAGCAAGGATTTCTTTAATTGTTTCTTCATCGAAACCATCGAATGTTTTCACATCTTTTTTCGCGTTAATCGAGATAAAATCAGATGAACCGTTTTCCAAAGCTTTTTTGACGAGGAAACGCTTTACTTTTATGCCATTTGCTAAAGGCAATTTGTTTTTAGAAAGATAAACATCAAAAATCTTGGCGTGATGAGGAAGATTTTGAGAGCAAATTTTTATTTTTTCTTTTATCGTCTCTAATTGTTGGTCGGTGACTTGATTGTCCAAATCTAAGACGAGAACAATTTTTTCCTCGTGATTATTTTTGTTGCCCATGCCTAAAATGCAGAGATGACTAATGTGAGGAACGGATTTGAAAGCTTCCTCTAACTCATCAGGAAAAATATTCTCTCCGTCAGCATTGATGATAATATCTTTGATTCTTCCTTTAAGATAATAGCGGCCGTCTTCTTTTTGTTCAGCGATATCGCCAGTTTGGAAGTAACCTTCGTCATTTAATTGTGTGCCTTGCTCTTTTCCACCGATTATCTCACGAATGTGAAGAGCTGGTGATTTAACGAGCAATTCGCTATCTTTGCTCATTTTATATTCGACATCGTGCAATGGCTTTCCAATGCTACATTTTAACCTTTCATTAACATCACTAGACAATTCAACTGAGGTGACGCCAATTTCGGTCATTCCATAGCCATTGCACAATGGATAACCAAGACCATTGATAGTGGTCATTGTTTCAGTGGATAAAAAACCTCCACCAGAGATACAGAATTTAATTTTAGAACCAAGAAGCATTTTTTGAATCGTTCGACGCGTAATGTCCCAGCCGGCTTTTCCGGCTTCAGCTTTGGAAATTTTGCCGAGATTGTACTCCATCATTTTAGTGAAAATGTTCTTTTTGTTTTCCTCTAATAAATCGACTTTACGTCTGATTCCAAGAGCGAGGCTGTCCCAAAAGAGAGGGACGCTATAAACATGGGTAACACCTGTTTTTTGACAGATTTTTTGTATTTCACTCGGGATGATAGCGCTGGGGAAAACGATTGTTTTGCCATAGTAACTGTACCATAGAAAAACGGCGACAAAACCGAAGATATGATGAAATGGAATCATCGCTAATATTTTGATTTTTCCAAGACTTTTCGGATACATAATAGCCTTTGTTTCTTTTGGCATATCTAACGAGCAACATAATTGGTGAGAGATGGCTTTGCCATTATAGACCATTAATTTGACATCGCCAGTCGTTCCACTTGAACAAAAAATGATCTCATCGTCCCAAAGAGGATCATAGTGTTCGTGTGGTTTAACATCCAGTATATCGCTTGTGGAAATTTTGGTGACGTCGTAAGAATAGATATCATCTGTAATGATGGCAACAGCCTTGCTTTGTAAGAGAACGTTTTGTGTCCCCTCTTTGCTCAGTTTGGCATCGATCAAAAGAGGTTTATATCCTGCCATTAAAGTAGCCCAAAAAAGTTCACCCCAATGATGATTGTTAGCTATCTTTAATCCGACTGATTGATGCTTAGGCTGCTCTTTTAAAAGAGAATTAAGGATGTCACAATACGATTGGATATTAACCTTCATTTTCTTATATGTATAATGTTTTAATTGTCCCTTTATGTTATAATATTCAACAGCTGTTTGCTTAGCGTTTCTTGTCATTATCAATGAAAAAATGTCGCTCATTCGTTGGGAAGTTTCCATTACCAGAGAAGCTGTTTTTATGAAATCGTTGACTTTGTTATATTCAGGATACATATGTTATCCTCCTCAAACCATTTTTAAAAATCATAGTAGAAAAATAATTATTTGTCGAGTAGGCTATGAAATTCTACATCAACATGTCCGTCATCAATATTAAGAATCGCAAATGATAAATCATATTGATCGCGAGGGAATGTAATCGCTCCTGGATTAAGAATGATTAGCCCATCTTCCTCACCATAATAGCGGCGGTGTGTATGACCATAGATAAAAATTTTAATTTGATATTTATGGATAATTGCATAAGGAATTTGAGGCATATGCTGCATTAAAATCTTCCCGTACGGAGTGGAAAATATTCTTCGTTCAAACATTTCAAAACCGATATCGCGGTTCCCTTTGACGGTCTCGAAAGGGAAAAGTGCTAATTCTTCACTTTCGCTATCACCCGCATGAAGATATAAATCACAGTGAGGATATTTCTTAACGATCTCTTCTAAAGCTTGATTATTGCCATGACTATCAGAACAGACGAGAATTTTCATAGACATATTTTAATGTATTTTGTAAACAAAATGAATTATTATTATTAATGATGGAAAAAGAAGAATTACGTTTGATATTTATGGGAACTCCTAATATGAGTGCCTATGTTTTCGAAGAGATGATAAAAGATGGCTATCATTTTGTCGGACTTATTGCTCAACCTGATCGCCCCAGTGGCAGAAAAGGCGAGATGATTAAAGTCCCTACTAAAGTAGTGGCCGAAAAATATCACATTCCTGTTTTTCAACCTTTAAAAATTCGTCAAGATTATGAATTTGCCAAAACTTTGCATCCCGATCTCATCTTAACGCTAGCCTATGGCCAAATTATTCCTCAAGGACTATTAGATATTCCTCGACTCGGCTGTTTGAATCTTCATGGATCGCTCTTGCCAAAATATCGCGGAGCTGCTCCTATTCAATACGCCCTTATCGAAAATGAGAAGAAAACTGGAATGTCACTCATGCAAATGATATATAAAATGGATGCTGGCGAAGTATTTGCCACTAAAGAGGTGACAATTGAAAATAGTGATAATGCCTCATCTTTATTTAAGAAGATGGGTGTAACGGCAAAAGAATTGATTTTAGAAACTTTGCCATTATATATCAATGGCCAATTAGTGGGAAAAGAACAAGACGAATCTCTCGTTACTTTTGCTCCTTCCATTAAGCCAGAACAAGAAAAATTAAATCTTGAATTAACCGCTCCTCAAATTCTAGGATGGATTCGCGGATTAAGCGATCGTCCAGGAGCTTATTTTCTCTTAGATGAACAAAAGATTAAAATCTTTAAAGCCGAATTAGTCAATCTTCCTCTCCATGGTGAGATAGGAGAGATTATTCAAGCTGATAAAAAAGGACTGGTTATTCAGTTGAAAGATGGTCAAATCTCTCTTCTTGAACTCCAAAAAGAGGGCAAGAAACGACTCGACTACTGTTCATTCATTAATGGCAATCGCCATCTACTTGGTTCAGTGATGAAGTAAAGACTAGTAAATTCTAGTCTTTTTATTTACTATATCTATATGACTAAAGCATTGGTGTTATCCGTTCATCAACTTGTTGATTTTCTTTTGCGAACAGGCGATATTGATAATCGCGTTTTCAATCGTAGCTCCATGCAAGAAGGAAGTCGCGTCCATGCTAATTTTCAAGAAAAACAAGGGAAAGATTACATCAGCGAATATCCTCTTAGTCATCTCTTTGTCATCGATGATGTCGAAATCACTTTGCAAGGACGAGCTGATGGCATCATTAAACATAGCGAAAGCGAATATATCGTCGATGAAATAAAATCGACAGTCATTGATCTTTCCACTTTCAAAAAAGATAATTTCGACTGGCATCTTGGACAAGCTAAATGTTATGCCTTGATGTTTATGGAAGAAAGAAAATTATCATCTATCGGTGTTCGTTTGACTTATATCCGTCAAGGCAAAGAAAAAGAAAAACTTATCGACAATTATACATTCATCAAAGAAGAACTCGAGCAATTTGTCTATCAGCTTTTATACGATTACCTCTCCTTTTTTAATCTTGTTTTTCGCCATGATGAAGAAAGAAATAATTCCATATCAACACTGACATTTCCTTTTGGAAAATATCGACATGGTCAAAGAGAATTAGCAAAATATGCCTATGGCATTACTAAAAATGGTGGCCGATTTTACTGTGAAGCTCCAACAGGAATCGGCAAGACAATGTCAACCCTTTTTCCATTTATTAAGGCGTTAGCGGATGATGAGAAGAGCAAGATTTTTTATCTCACCGCCAAGACTTCGGGAAAAGAAGCCGCTTATGACGCTGCTCAAATCCTCAAAGAGCACCATTTAATTCTCAATGATATTCTCATCACAGCGAAAGATAAAATATGTTTTTGCCACGATAAATCATGTAATCCTGATGAATGTCCTTTTGCTCGTGGATACTACAATAAAATTCAAGGCGTTCTAAAAGAGGCACTTCTTCATCATTCGACATTTAATTATGAGACGATCGTTTCTCTCGCTCAGACAAATCAAATGTGCCCTTTTGAATTAGAACTAGATTTATCTCTTTTTTGCGACTTGATTATTTGTGATTATAATTATTTGTTTGATCCTATTTCATATATGAAGCGTTATTTCGATGAAGATTCAAGCCATTTTCTGGCTCTCGTTGATGAAGCCCATAACCTCGTTGATCGCTCACGAGAAATGTATAGTGCTTCAATTGGATCAGCAAGTTTCTTTAAAGCCCGCAAGTCTCTTCGCAAAATTAAACACGCTCGTTTAAAGAGAATGATGAGCAAAGTGAGCAAAATGTTTGATGAAATCAATGAAACTTTTAGTGAAAAAGAAACAATTGTCGAAGATTTTTCGGTTGATCAGTATAAAACTCTCAACTCCTTTATTAGCCTTATGCAAGATCTTAATAAAAATGAATATCAAATCGTCACCAAAGAGCTATTAGATTTTTATCTAGAGGTCAACCGCTTTCTTAAGATTGGTGAATTCTATAATGAACGATATATTGCCTATATCAAAAAAGATCAATATGGAGTGGAACTTCATTATTATTGTCTGGATGCTTCAAACTTTCTTCGCGCTATTACAAAGCGGATTAAGAGTAGTGTCTTTTTCTCCGCTACCTTATCGCCAATTGACTATTTTGTCGATACTTTAGGGGGAAATAAAGAAAGCGATCCAACTCTTATTTTGCCTTCCCCTTTTCCAGCTCATAATTTCAAATTGATGGTCGCACCAAAAGTATCAGTCAAATATAAAAACCGCGAGTCATCTTATGAAGAAGTGGCGGAATACATTAAAGCTTTCGTTTCAAACAAAATTGGTAATTATTTCATTTATTCGCCTAGTTATGAATATATGGATCGA
>Ga0265294_10005289_pt1 | contig 15772 bp, 9 predicted proteins | sample MunlanPumphouse3_FD_192504 | JGI IMG/M metagenome (GOLD analysis project Ga0265294, IMG submission 192504) | Groundwater microbial communities from a municipal landfill in Southern Ontario, Canada - Pumphouse #3 | ecosystem: Environmental > Aquatic > Deep subsurface > Groundwater | place...
TACTATTAGCGACATGCTTTAGAGCCCCCTCCGCGCTTTGCCCTGCGGGTAAAACCATGATTGAACTAAATTGTGTCCCCTCTGCATTCTTGCTCTCGTTAATATTTTCTAAATTACTAGTTTCAAACTCGCTTTGTTGGTCAGTGGTTGCGTCTCTTACGTAGACAAAAGGCTTATTATAAAGACCGTTATAGAGCGCCCAGCCATCATAATACTCAAAGTTGCAATTAGCTTTACTGCCAGAATATAATAAATAGCCAAGAGTGTTAAACATCTTACGCTCAGTTTTAATCTTTAGCTCTGATTGCTTGGGAATACAATAAATAAATACCATATAATCGCTATCTAGCCCCGATTTTTTACCCGAAGCTTCAGCAAAAACGGCTGTATAACCATCGCCACATGCAATTTGATTAACGCTTGCAGAATTTGAACAAAAACAACCGCTAGTGCCATTAATTATCTCGGCACTATTACATCTTCGCAAAGTAGGTTTTCCAGAACTAAAGCCTAATTGTTCATAAAGCCATTCATGTGATTTGTTCTCACGAGACCCAAAGGCATTAAGCACCCCTACTCTTTTTTCAACTAGAGAGAAATTTCCATCTGCTTCAGTGCAATAGTAAAGCGGGAATTTTCCATCATAGCCCAATTCGGATTGATAAACCCGAGCGACTGGAGAAATCTGGTCAACCGGATACCAGAGCTGACAAACCTTAGAATTAGCTGGATCACGCTCCAAACAGTAACCATAAAGACCATCTGTTATAACATTATGGTTAGCAGACAAACAAGAAAGACTATCTTCTGCTGGATACAGACGACATTCTTTAGCAATATAATTATCAGGACCAACCTGAAGAACAGGCTCAATGTAAATATCATCAAAATAAACATAACCCTGAGCTAAGTTGTCAGTATCGGAAGTCAAGAAAATTTTAATCAATCCAGAAGCAGGAGCAGTAAATTCCTTAACTTTTCTTTCCCAACCACTTGGAGCCTGGTCAGTAAATCTGGCCACCACCGTATTGTTATTATCAACAATTACTAGCTTCGCACTAGCATTGGAATTTTTTGTGTTTATTAAATAATTGATGAAATAAGTTTTACCCTTAACAACACTTATTGGCGCAGTATCGGCGTGTGGAGAAATCTGATAATAATTTAAGACTTTAAGATAACCTTTTCCTTCGGCTGGATAATCAGTTGTTGCCTTATCTGGACTTAAAATAAGACTATCTTCGTAAATACTATCATCAAAAACACAGGCTCGGGACTTCTCTGCGTTTAGTTTCGGATTAGAAGAAACATCAATATCGCGACGGCAAGAAAGACTAAAAGCCGTGCTTTCAAAATTAAAGTTGGCTTCAGCATGACCACCGACTTCCTTCATCTGGCCAAGGTAGTAATTATCCAATAGGGCGTAACCAGTTGCGTTTTTATTGTTGGCGCTGTTACTGCTACGAACTGGATCAGATTGAGAAACAAAATTAGAACACTCATTTTTATCATCTAATTCATTGCACTCACCCATTTTATAACAAATTCTCTCTTTTGTTTCTGGATCTTCAATATAAGTTTGGCAAGAAAGCCAATTTGAACAAACCCGATCCGGCTCGACTTTAACTATTTGATTAGCGGTACAATTATTGCTAGCGCAAGAGACTGGTGCTTCTCCTTTTTTGGTTGCTAAAGCATCATAAATGTTCGGCCGCAAACCTCTAGCTCCAGACTGACTACGCTCATTAAAGAGAACACAACCACTGTCTACATTAACAATTCCATTGCAAGATTTTAAATCTATTTGCCCTTTTAATTGATAGTTAATTATTGCCTCCCTAAGATATATAGAAGAACCTAGATTGGTCCGATAAATTCGAACTTTTACCGGAGCGCCCGTGCTTAAGAGGTTTTGCGTATAAAAGAGAGCTTGATTATTAGAAACTATTATCTCCTTATTCGGCGCACTCAAAAAATTACTAGAATCAAGGAGCCGCAACTCGGTTTCTTCCTCGTTCTCAGTAATTAAAACTACACGTAAACCAGCAACATTTCCATTAGTTGTAATGGTATAAAGGCGATTTGATTTTAAGCTTAACTCTTGATAATAACCACCACCCGAACTCCAACCATCGGCAGTATTTCCATTAATACTACTGCCAGCTGGATTATAAAGGAGGTTGCTGGCATGATCACTAATTGGATCAATATATTCAGTACAACCAGAAGACTCAGCCGAACACAAACCAACCATATTTCGCGGCGACGGTACTAAATTACCACTAAGCCCAAGTGTTCGTCCATAATCAACTAAACATTCATAATCATTTTCATCAACTATACATTGAGAACTGCCACAATCTTGATTTGAAACACAAATAACGCCAACATTTTCGCCTTGATCTATCTTCCCATCGCCATTAGAATCACAACGCTTAACTGGGGTTTGCAACCATTTACCATCACGATAGAAGCAAGTATTGGTTCCCGGGTTCTTGAAATAGCTAGTCGCCCCATTTTCATAAGCCCAGGCATCACAACCAACTTCATTAGCTTGGCAAAGGGGGCTGCTCACTTGATCCTTATAAGAATCAGGCAGCAAGCGGCGGAAAACTTCAGTCCAACTAGAGACACCAAGCTGATTTTGAATAAGCCCTAAACGAGTACAGCCAGTCGCCGCCTGATTACATTGTTTAGCAGAATCAAAGACAGCATAAATAGCTTGATGACTGGGAACAACAAGACAACCAGGAGAACCCGGCGTACAAGTAGAAACCCAACTATCATCCTTTACTTGCTGATTATAAGTAAAGCCAAAAAAATTAGAATTATTATAAGTTTGCACTAGAAGCTCACAACCAACCGCAGAGTCTTGACAAAGTTCACTAAATTGCCGTAGGTAATGAAAAGCTCCAGACCGATCAGAGTACTGTGAACAGCCTAAATTATAATTAGGACCCCGATAAACATCGTTAATATCATAAGAACAAACATCGGGAATAAGACTTGACCCTTTAATTAAATAATAACGATCAGAAACCTCACTAACTACCAAATTATCAAAGAGCACGCCTCCTGTGGTCTCGACCTGAAGGCGCTCTGAATCGGGCCGATGATTAAGGGAATCTAAATTTAATTCATAAGCCTGCCAACCGCTACTTAATTTGAGCTCACCACTTGTATTAGTTGGGGTAACTCCAAAAACTGAAGTCTCCCCGTCTGTGTTTATAAAGGAAAAGGTAAGGCTTGCATTAGCAGTTAAAGGCTTGGCTAAAAACTTCAAAGTATAAGCGGCTCCTTCTGTCGCATAAGAATCAGCGCTAGCATAGGCCGTGCCGCTAACTGATAAAGACTGCCCCTCTTCAAAGATTGAATCATTATTAGAAGTGCCGCCATTGAACCTAGTTACATTCTCAAAATCATAAGTCTCTAGTACCCGCGAAGCATTCCCCTTCTTGCCATTATATTCACGGCAACCAACACTATTTACTCCACACAGCTTGCCCTCCTGAGGAATCGCTTTATAAACACAAGCTTTTTGTTGCCCATCCCAAAGTCCACCATTTTTACAAACCTGGCAAGCCTTAGAAAAGTCATCCCAACTTCGATTGGCACCGACGCACTCAGCTTCCTTTAAAGTAGAATCATAATTTTTAGTATTTAGGCGATAAGAGTTACAATTTTCTGAACAAGTCACTGTTTCTGAAATAAGATGATAAGTAATCCGCCCCTCTTTACTATAAAATTCTCGGCAATCAGGGTTATATCGAGGATCAGAGACCGGCAAATTATAAATTTCCTTATTACATTTAGTGGCTGATTCGGGATTAATTATATAAGGACGGCCATCAGGATTCTGCCGCAGTGAAAGAACAAGAAGCTGAGAATTATTCCAAGAATAAAAATCACCACAAGAAGCTTCTTGCGGTTTAACGCACTGTTTAAGTTCCGAGTAATATTCAACTCCTTCGCCCCCTTGTTCCACTTTATCTAAATTAGTAAAACTCGCACACCCAGCATCGGAAGCAGCACAAGCGCTAGTGTTATCAGGAATAATATTGTCAGCACTCGCTGAAAAAAGGTTCGATTCTTTAGCGATATAAACATCATAACCAACACACTGCGAATCGCAATAATCAAGCTCGTTAGCCTTAGCAGCTACTTTAAAGTTATCGTCTGTTGCCGAATAAAACTCACAACCAACCTCTTCAGGACTGCACTTACGTGCATAATCAAAACAGACTGACGGAGCATCGTCTTTGTAAGAGAAATTGCCGCTAGCCGGGGAGGTGTAACAAATAGATTCTAAATAATCAGGCAGGAATTTTTGATAGACCGGGTACTTGCCGTAATAACTAAAAGCCGTATCCTGGCCATTAGGGGTTAACTTTAAATTACGAACTAAAAATTTAACATCAGAACCATAACCCACTAGGTAGAAGTTAAGAGATGCTGTTGTTTCTAAAGCCAGTGATAAATGAGACCACTCAGAACTACTTGTTTCTGCTTGTTTGACTGGAGAGCCAAAAGACAAAACTACCTTATTGCCAGAAACTATTTTTACGTCAGCTGAAAGTGTATAAGACCAACCTTTTATCGCGATCATGTTTTTAGGCAAAACACTATTTATCTCATCTGAATAAAGCATCGCCCCGTCACCACCGCTAACCGCTAAAGCTTTGCCATTATCATTTACAATCTCTCCAGAGACATTCGCGCCCTTAAGTGGCCAATTCCAATTATTAATATTATTAGTATCGCCCACTTGATTTAAAGCTAAACCGCCATCCATTACGTAATTAACTTCTGTCCAGCCGGGCTTGCCGCGTAAAAATTGAGTACACCCCTCATCATTAGCCTCACAAGCAGGGGCACGATTATTCAAAAATAGAGACACTTGAGTGTTCCAGGTAAAAGAGCCATTGCTAGGATTATAAGTCCCCTGGGGGTAGTATTGACGGCAACCAACATTATTAACATCACAAGTACTATAATCTAAAGTATTTTCTAAGAAAGAAAAAGATTTATTATCGGTAGTATTGCTAAAAGTTTGGCAAGTATTAAAAACGGGTTGGCAGGTATCAGTATTAAAACGCCAAGTCCGTCTTTCTTCATTGCAATAACCATAAAGTTCACAAGAGCCATCCGCCTTCTCTTTAATGCAAGTTTGACTATCAGCACAATAATCAGTTGCCCGAGAAATTATTAATGACGACTCTCCTTCAACTTCTGGACTGACATAACTACTAATAATCTGACTCCCAACTCCCTCTTTGACACAATAGTTAAGAGGGGCTTTTAGAACCCAATCTGGATCAACCTTTCCTTGACACCAAGAAATATCGCGCTGATTGAAGTCAGAAGAAAACTGAGAATAGTTATCAGAAGAATCAAAACAAGAAATTAAATCTTGAAAAGTCGCTTTAATATTTTCTTGAGCAACGTAATTAAAGGCCTCTTCCCAAGAAACTGGAACAATACGATATTTTCGTAAAATAGAAACACTGCGAGTATTGTAAGCGCTTTCAGATTTAGGGTCGCCGCTGATTTGCCAGTCGCCATGAAGATATTCCTGCTCTAAAGCCTGGCCAACAGTTAACTTATCGGCAATCGCTTGAGAAAATTTATCATCGATAACGCAGTTGTTTGGCCCTGGATTATCCAAATCCGGACAAGCAACTAATTCTCCTAAAATACTGTAATCACCACGAATATCAAAACGAGGCTTAACAACACTGGCCAACTTTTCGCTGACAATCGTTTCTCCATACTGAACTAGTGATTCAAAGCCACTGTTTTTTAAATCATCAAAACGAGTAGCGTCTAAAGGCTGGCTGGTACTCTTGCCCTTATTAATTTCTCGCATTACTCTTTGAAAAGACTCATAAGCTAATTGGTTCAAAAAAATATTGGCGGCGTCAACAATGGCGTCACCTGAATCTTTAAGCAGCAACTGAAGTTGAGTTTCTTTGGCGTTTTCTAAATCTTCTTTAGATTGACCCGGGGTGCCTTTCAGTTTACCAGCAATATCTCTTACATCAAGCCAACCCTGAGTAATTATATTTTTATCTTTCTCGTCTTCCTCGGCCTTAGTACTTGTCTCTTTGACGCGACCAAAAAGCTCCTTTGCAACCGAGATTTCACCACCACCCGGATCAAAAGAAGCTTTAATTCCCTTTAAATAATCACCGCTCTCCATCGCTGCTAATTTCTCATAAGCCGAACTGTAGTTGTTAACCAGATTGCTTAAAGTACAATCTGGTTTACTTGGATAAAGGGTTTGCACTAAACCTAAACCTATCTTGGCTTGGATATTAGGAGAAGGAGGTTGACAAAGATCCGCTTGCCAAGCTTCGCCTAGCCCATCAATAAAATCACCAGCAGCAGCATCGCCAATATTTTTCCAATATTCACTAAAATCTTCAACGACATAAGTAGGCTTTTGCCCCTCGCCAGCACTAGCGACATACTTCGCCGTATCAATTGCAATCCGATTCAAACTATTACGCAGCGTTGTGCTAACTAAATTTGACCCAAAAGTCTTCCAAATTTTAGCCAATTTTTCTTTAATGGTAAGATTAGCTTCGCTTAAAATCGCTGGAATAGAAGAAACTTCCGCTGTTGGAATAACCGCTTGCGCTGGTTGCAGATTTAAATTAAATATCAAAAAAGCCGACAAAAGCAGTAAAAGCAAAGGGCCGGCTTTAAACTTTAAAAACGATGGGTTTTTCATATTATCTAAATAAATTGCCTAGTTACCTAAAATAAAAAACTTTTAAAAAATCTCAGCGCTATTATCAACAGTTTCTTCATTCAAGTCCTGGTTAAGCGGAAGTGATAATTCTGGAAACTGAGCTGCTAAAATATCTTTATACATCACCATTAAATCTTCATCACTAAGAAGGTCGACTTGAGTAACATCTGCTCCGCCCTGAAGTAAAATTTGACGCATCGTTTGAGCATCACCCTCGCCAGACAAGGCTAAAATTAACAACTCTTCATCAATAAAACTGGCCGGAGAGGCGCTGGGAATTTCCATATCATCAATAACGATTTCCTCAGGATTAGCAGCTAATAAGCCGCAATTTGATCCTTCGGCACACAAAGGATCAGTACCACTCCTCACTTCATCAAAATCGGATATTCCATCACCATCAGTATCTGTTAAATAAGGTGAAGTTTTATAGACATTTATTTCATCCCGATCAATCAGCCCGTCACCATCGGTATCTTTACTTTTTTCTAATAAGGCCGCCGCTTCTCTTTCCCTAGCTGCCTGTTCGGCCGCCGCCACCTCCGCTTTATCTGGCTTAAAAGGACCACTTAAACGAGAGTTAAATTGCCAAATCCAAACTCCCAAAATAACAAGCGCTAAAAAAGACAAACCAAAAACCGCATTTTTTCGACGACGCGGCAAAGAAGAAAGAGGATTCGAAGAAGGGATTTCAGCCATAATTTATTATTAGTATTTATTTTTTGATTATAACACAAAAGAACGCGCCGTCGCAAACAATTTTTGCCAATCATCAAGGCTTAAATCTTCTGCCCTAACTTGCGAAGTCAAATTAGCAGCCGCTAATAACTCAGCTGCCAATTTTAAATCAATGCCTAAACCAGCTGCTAAATTATTTTTAAGCATTTTTCTTTTTGCACTAAAACCAACTCGAGCTAAGCGAAAAAAGGCTTTTTTTTCAGAATCATTATAAACATCACTTCGATGAGAATGGAGTTTAAGCCTAACCAGAGCGCTATCAACTTTTGGCTCCGGCCAAAAATTACCAGCTTTAACCAAACGAACAATTTCTGGCTGACTATAAAATTGCACCGATAAGGCCAAAAGATTCATTTTTCCAGGCCTAGCAAGCAAGCGCTCAGCAACTTCTTTCTGTAAAAGCAAAACCATTCTCTCTGGAGCATTCTTTTGTTCCAAAAAAGTTCTTAAAAAAATTGAACTAATGTTATAAGGTAAATTAGCCACAATTTTATAGGCGGCTGGCAAATCGCCAGGATTAAAACGTAAAATATCCTGATTAAGCAAGGTGACATTTTCTACTGCCTGCGAATCAAGCGCAACTCGCAAAAAAGCGGATATTTTATCATCAAGCTCAACTGTAATTACTTGACCCGCATCTTTCGCTAAACGAGCGGTTAAAAAACCAAGCCCCGGACCAACCTCTAAAACTGTATCTTTTTTATCTAGCTCTGCCGCCGCAATAATATCATCATAAACGCTCTCAGTAATTAAAAAATTTTGCCCCTTAGATCGACTAGGGTGCAAATCATAAATCCGGCATAGTTCTTTCATCCTCTGAGCTAAAGTCATGCTTAACGAGTTACTAAATTAAGTAATTTTTCGGGGATATAAATTTGACGAACTATCTCTACTCCCTCTAGCCATTTAGAAACAACTGGGTCAGCTTTTGCTAAAACCAAAGCAGACTCCTGGTCTAAACCGATAGGCGCCTGAAGAGAGGCACGTAATTTACCATTAATCTGAACAGCTAAAATAAAGGTTTCTACCTTAACCAACTCAGGCTGATATTCTGGCCAAGGGCTTAAAGCGAGGAAACTACTATAACCTAAACGCTCCCAGAGTTCTTCGGCTAAATGAGGGGCAAATGGTTCTAAGAGGCGTAAAAATTTTCCTAAATTTTCATTAGCCAAAGGCCATTCTCCCTTCTTGTTTTTAGCTTCATATAAATAATTAACAAAAATCATTAGAGCAGAAATGGCGGTATTAAATTTAAAGTTGTTAATATCGGCGCTTACTTTTTTTATCGTTTGTTGCAAGAAGGAAACTGCCTCTTCGTCGTCAGACCGCGGAGATTCATCAAAAATTCTTTCAACTCGATCTAAAAATCTGGAAACCCCGCTAATTCCTTGGCTGTTCCAGGGTTTCATCTCTTCTAAAGGGCCCATAAACATCTCATACAAACGTAAAGCGTCAGCCCCGCTTAAGTTAGTTAAGCTATCAGGATTAACAACATTACCCTTAGATTTGCTCATTTTGTTCCCATCCTCGCCTAAGATAATTCCTTGATGACGGAGGCGTAAAAATGGCTCATCAAAATCAAGGTAACCATATTTTCTTAAGACTTTGGTAAAGAAGCGCGCATATAATAAATGTAAAACTGTATGTTCAGCACCACCAAAATATAAATCAACCGGTAACCACTCTTTAAGTTTTGAGGGGTCAGCAAAAACAGTTTTATTCTGGGGGTCAGCATAACGCAAGAAATACCAAGAAGAACAAACAAAAGTATCCATCGTATCACTTTCTCGCCGGGCCGAAGCCCCGCAAAGTGGACAAGTTACTTGATGGAAAGAGGAAGAATTTTTAAGTGGAGACTCACCAGTAGGGCGGAAATCAACATCTTCAGGCAAAAGAACTGGCAAATCTTTTTTTGGAACCGGCACCGCCCCACAATCATCACAATAAATAATTGGTATTGGCGCCCCCCAATAACGCTGACGAGAAACTAACCAATCACGCAAACGATAATTTACTTGCTCCCCACCCTGACGAGTGCGCTCTAGAAAATCAACCATTCGCTGACGAGCCAATAATGAAGTAAGTCCAGTATATTCACCAGAATCAAGCAATAAACCATCAGCCGTAAAAACCCCTTCGTCAAAATCTAACCCCGTTTCTGGCTGAATAACTGTTTTAATTGGTAATTGGTATTTTTGCGCAAAAGCATAATCTCTTTCATCATGGGCTGGTACAGCCATCACCGCCCCGCTGCCATAATTTGCCAAAACATAATCAGCGATAAAAACAGGAATTTTCTGATGATTAAAAGGATTAATAGCACTCACGCCACGAATCGGAACACCGGTTTTATCTTTATTTAAATCCGTGCGTTCAAGTTCGGTTTTTTTAGAAACCTGTTTCAAATAATCTTTAACTGCCGTTGAATTTTCGGCCTGCCCTAATAAATCTTCAACTAAGGGGTGTTCTGGGGCTAGAACCAAATATGTGCAACCAAAAATCGTATCTAGTCGAGTAGTAAAAACTTCAACCGAGAATTCACTCTGGTCAGAAGTTAATAAAGTAAAGTTTACCTTTGCCCCTGAAGAACGGCCAATCCAATGTCTCTGTCCAGCCTTAGTGGATTCTGGCCAATCTAAAGAATCTAGACCAGACAAAAGTCCGGAAATTTTTCGCCCCTCATATTCTTGATCTTCAATAAAATCAGTAATCTTAAAAAACCACTGTTCCAGATCTTTTTGAATCACCGCCGTTCCGCAGCGCTCACAAATACCGCCCTCAGCTTGTTCACGAGCTAAAACTGTCTGACAATTAGAACACCAATTAACTTTGGCTTTTTTTTTGTAAGCTAAACCATTTTTATACATCAACAAAAAAAACCATTGCGTAAACTTATAATAATCCGGCTCGCTTGTGACAACAGAGTGGCTCCAATCATAAGAAATCCCTAAACTATCAATTTGCTTGGTAAAAATAGCGATAGCGGTTTTTATTGTTTCGGTAGGGTGGGTGCCGGTCTTAATAGCATAATTTTCAGCTGGTAGGCCAAAAGCATCAAACCCTTGAGGGTGTAAAACGCGATAACCACGCCCCCGAGAGAAACGGGAGTAAATATCAGTAGCCGTATAAGACTCAACATGGCCAACATGTAACCCACTTCCTGAAGGATAAGGAAACATATCCAAAATATAACGCTTAGGACGATTATCAGTTTTAGGCGTTTTAAAAACTTCAGCTTGCCGCCATTTTTCCTGCCACTTAGCTTCAATTTTTTGAAAATTATACATAAAAACAAATTAAAAAAGAAAAAAGAAGTTTTTCTTGATTATTTTTAAATTTTAGAGGAAAAATAAGCAAAAAGCAAGATTTTTTTGCACCTAAAACACCTGAAAAAAATAAAAACTGGCAACGCTAGTTTTAAACTTAAAGCTCTAAAAGAATCGGGCAATGATCAGAGCCTTCCACTTGATCCAAAATCGCCGCCTTTTTAACTTGAGCTTGAAAACTTCTAGAAACACAGAAATAATCAATCCGCCAACCAACATTACGAGCACGTGCATAAGCCCGATAGCTCCACCAAGTATACTGAACCCGGTCACCATTTAAGGCACGATAAGTATCAACGAAACCGGATTTTAAAAACTTATCCAACCAAGCCCTTTCTTCATGGGTGAAACCGGGACTGCCAACATTTTCTTTGGGACGAGCCAAGTCAATTTCCTGGTGAGCAACATTATAATCTCCCGTTAAAATAACCGGCTTCTTAAGTTCTAACTTTTTTATTTTTTTCTCCAAAGCCTCGTTAAACGCCAACTTATAATCTAGGCGAGACAATTCACCATTAGCATTAGGGAAATAACAATTGATCAAGTAGAAGTCGGGAAATTCTAAAATTTGAGTCCGGCCCTCATCGTCAAACTCCGCTAAACCTAAAGTGTCTAGATTTAAGGGTTGATCTAAATTTTCACGAATCAAAGTAGCAGTCCCACTGTAACCCGGACGAAGAGCGCAATTCCAATATTCCCGATAACCGGGAAAATCAAAAGCAGCCTCATCTTTAGCGGCATCAGAAATTTTTACTTCTTGTATACAAATAATTTCTGGACGTTCGGCTTCTAAAAATTCCAAAAATCCTTTTTTCAAAACAGCCCGCACCCCATTAACGTTCCAAGAGATAATTTTCATGCTTTAATTTTTCATTAAATTATGTATAATGAAAGTATAATTTAAAAAGAGCAAAGAGACAATTTATGGCGAAAAATCTCGGAAACATGAGCCTTGAAGAGCGCGCTAAATATTTGGCTCTAAAGGAGAAATACAAAAAGAAACTAACCCCTTGGTACAAACGCTGGTGGGGAGTCGTGTTAATTATTATCTCTGGATTAATTTTAACCGCCCTGGTTGCCGCTGGTTTTTATATCTCCAATCTGACCACTAAAATTATAAATGGCCAAGAAAACGAACTTTTGCTTAATTATTCAGAAAACAGCTTTCTTAACACAATTAATCCTCAAGAAACAGATTGGAATCGAATTATTTACGGACCAGGGACAAATTACTTTTTAGGAGTTGACGATGCGCTAATAACAATTGTTGAATTTAGTGATTTTGCCTGTCCTTATTGCGCTAAAGCTCACAAAATTGCTGAACAAATAAATACTCGTTATCCAGACAAGGTAAAATTCATCTACCGCGACCTCCCTTTACATGAAAACTCAATTGATCTCGCCTTAGCAGCGCGTTGTGCGGGCGAACAAGGAAGATTTTGGGAAATGCATGACCAGATATTCGCCAACCAAAAGGCTCTACCGCTAGACTCTCTAGAGCTTAAACCAGTTATTTACGATTTAGCCGGCACATTAGGAATTAATGCTGCTTTATTTGATAAATGTTTTTCCGAAAAAAAATACACCAGCAATATCGCTGTTGACCTAGAAGACGCAATCGCTCTAAAAACGGAAGGTACCCCAACCTGGTTTATCAACGGTCGAGTAATGACTGGTTACTTAGAAGACAGCGCCTTTATTACAATGATTGATAGCTATTTAGAAACTTTAGGCAAGGAATAATTTATGTCTTTTTCTACCACTCAAGTCCGAGTTCATGGTCGCGGCGGTCAGGGCGTAGTAACCGCTACTGAGTTAATTGCCTTAGCGGCTACTTTTGATGGCCAAGAAGCACAGGCCTTCCCTTTTTTTGGCGTAGAACGAAGTGGCGCCCCAGTGGTTTCCTTTGCCCGCATATCAAAACAACCAATTAAAACTCGGGAACAAATTTATCGCCCTGATTATTTAATTATTCAAGATGAAACTTTAATCGGCGATAAAAATATCTTAGCGGGCGCTCATAACCAAACTAAAATTATTATTAACTCCACTTTATCCCCGGCTGAAATTAAAAAACAATTAAAGCCTTTATCCCCAAAAGATAAAATCTACGAAAAAAATATTATTTGTACTCCGGCAACAGTTGTCGCCTTAGAGGTAATTGGAAAAAATTTAGTAAATACCGTGATTCTGTCAGCCCTAGCAAAAAATAGCTCTTTGTTTTCTTTAGATTCACTAAAAAAAGCGGTCCGTCTAAAGCTAGCTTCAAAGGGAAAAGCAATTGTAGAAAAAAACTTAAAAGCGATTAAATTAGTTTATGAAAAATACTAAAAAAAATAACTCTCAATTGCGACAACCAATCAGCCAAGCGACGAGTTCACTGAAAAATAAAACCGGCTCTTGGAGAATTTATCGGCCAGTGGTTGATTATGATATTTGTATTGGCTGTTCTTTGTGCGCAAAATTTTGTCCTGATGCCTGTATTAAAATGCGCTCTCAAAAAAAATATCAGGGGAAAATAAAACCAATAATCGACCTAGATTATTGCAAGGGCTGTGGTTTATGCGCTAAAGAATGCCCTGTAAAGGCAATAAAAATGCTTGAAGATTTTTAATATGAGTTCTACAAAAAAACAATTTTTAGAAGGAGCAGCGGCCATTGCCGAAGTGATTAATCGGATAAAACCAGAGGTGGTTAGTGCTTATCCAATTACCCCCCAGACTCACATTGTTGAAGATTTAGCACAACGAGTCGCTGACAACAAATCTGCTTATGAATATGTTCGTGCTGAGAGTGAATTTGCCGCCGCTTCAATTGTTTTAGGAGCAAGCGCCACTGGGGCCAGAACTTATAGCGCCACCTCTTCCCAAGGACTACTTCTTATGGCTGAGGTATTATACAACATCTCAGGAATGCGCTTACCAGTAGTAATGACTGTTGCCAACCGAGCGATTTCTGGACCAATTAATATTTGGAATGACCATTCCGATATTATGGCTTTGCGTGATTGTGGCGCAATTTTATTATTTGCCGAGACGCACCAGGAAGCAATTGATCAGCATGTGCTCGCTTACAAAATCGCTGAATTTTTAAATTTACCTGTTCTTGTTAATGTTGACGGCTTTATTATGACCCATGCTTTTAGTGGTTGCTATTTGCCAGATTCAAAAACAATTAAGAAATTTCTTCCTAAACGAAAATTAATTAAAGGAGAATATCTTAATCCGCAATTCCCAGTTACTATGGGTGTTTTCGGTGACCCAGATTCTTATTATTTATTCCGTCAGTTGCTCCAGAAGGATTTGTTAAACTCTTTAAAAAACATTAAAAAAGAATACGCAGACTGGAAAAAGATATTCCCTACGCCTAAAGAATCAGGCATTCTAACGAGCAATGGCTTAATTGAATATTACGGCTCTAAGAAACCAGCGCTAGTCATTGTAGCTATGGGAACCATCTGTGGCACAATTAAAAAAGTAATTGATGATTATCCAAAAAAGATTGGTTTAATTAAAATTCGTTGCTACCGACCTTTTCCAAGTGTCGAAATCAAACGAGCCCTTAAAAAAACAAAAAAGGTTCTGGTATTAGAAAAAAGTTATGGCCTCGGCCATGAATCACCATTAAAATTAGATTTAAGCGCTGCTCTTTGGGGTGAAAAAATTGATTTGCGGTCTGAAGTCTTAGGCTTGGGCGGGCAAGATGTGACCGAAAAAAAAATTACGAACTTAATTAAACATTATGAAAAATAAATTAACACTTTTTTTGTTATCCCTTATTTTCTTAAGTGTTGCCACCGCTAACGTTGCTTCTGGCTCTGAAAAAAATTTTACCTTTACCCCTCAGGTAGGAATTCCTGATTCTAATTTTCAAACTGACAAACAAATCCCCATTGGAGAAGAAAAAAACGGGACGACGAGCAGCACCCTCTTAGCTGATTATATCACCTCTTTTTATACTTACGCCCTTAATATTTTAGGGGTGTTAGCGGTTTTAGTTTTGATGGCCGGAGGCGTACAATGGATTATTTCCGGCGGCAATACTAAGAAGATTGAAAGCGCCAAAAAAATGATTGGCGGTTCTCTTTTTGGCGGTTTTTTACTTCTTGGTTCTTATCTTCTTTTAAATACTATCAATCCCGAATTGACCAAGCTTCCCGCCATTGAAATGACCACAATCAAAAGAGTTGAAACCGGCTGCTGTGATAAAGCCCTAGATGATGGGACTGCTAAAATAACTAACACGGAAAACTGCGCAGAGTCTAATTTACATGCCGATTATGGTTTGGACACTGACGGAAAGTGTAAGCCTTATATTTGTTGTATTGAGTATGATGGGTTAGAAAGTAAGACCGTAAAATCTTGTTCTAATAAATTAAGTAGCTATTGCCAATCTGATAATAAAAACAAAAGAAGTATTTCTACCGAAGCTTGTCATAGTGTGGCCGCTTGCTCTACGGCAGAAATATCTGACAGTAGTTGTCAGGGAGTATCTTACGGAGGTAAACCGAGCGAAGTTAAAAAAGATAAGCGCCTAGGAGAATTAGCTTTAATTAATTACTGGTGCTATAGCGGAAAATTATACACTGATATTGCTGGAAAAGAAGGAGAGCCTTGCGGGATTATAGAAGGGTCTAAATGTTTAAAAAAAGATGACAATTGTAAAAAAGATAATTATGACGGCGAGGGGCGAAGTTGTAGTGATAAATTAATTTGCTGCAAAACGAACGCCAACTGAACAATGAAAAAATAATTATGAAGCAATACCAATCTACAAAAATATGTCCCGGTCATAATGCTTGTGCGGGCTGCGGTGAATTAACTGCTGTTCAAGCGGCTTTTCGCGGCTTACCAGAAAAAGTAATTATCACCAATGCTACCGGCTGCATTGAAGTAACAACCACTTCATACCCAGAAAGTTCTTGGGGGGTGCCCTGGATTCACTCCTTGTTTGA
>Ga0265294_10005290_pt1 | contig 15770 bp, 13 predicted proteins | sample MunlanPumphouse3_FD_192504 | JGI IMG/M metagenome (GOLD analysis project Ga0265294, IMG submission 192504) | Groundwater microbial communities from a municipal landfill in Southern Ontario, Canada - Pumphouse #3 | ecosystem: Environmental > Aquatic > Deep subsurface > Groundwater | place...
TACTTTTCCTCCATTCCCTGATCCCAACCACCGCCATTACCACGTAAACAGTAAAAAGGAGCGTAGTTGGATAGAGCCCTTTCGAAAGATACAGAATGATGGAGACGGTATCAACAAAAATCCACAATACCCAGTTTTCCAGGATTTTTCTAGCCAACATCCAGGTAGCCACAATGCCACCAGAAGTGGTAAGTGCATCCCAAAAAGGAATGGTCGAATCAGTTAAATATCTCAATATCAAATAAATTATTAAAAGAAGAAGAACCCAAACCAGCATCAGAATCAACCCATTACGCCAGGTTAACCGAGTAACTTTCAGGGCTTTTCCGGTTGTTTCGGTCTGGCTTCCTCTCGACCAGAGCATCCAACCATAAACACTGATAAACATATAATAGCCCTGCAGGCCCATTCCAGCATAGAATCCTGCATCAAAATAGACCCAGGAATAGAGCAAAGCTGAAAGAAAACCGAAAAGCCAGAGCCATCGGATCTGTTTGACAGAAAGGACCACATAGACCAAGCTGATCGCAGTAGCAATAGCCTCTATCCAATGACTTGAAAACCAAATACTAAACTGATCAAGCATATCGTAAAACATCCCTGTTATTCCCACTCTATGGTGGCTGGGGGTTTAGAACTGATATCATAGACCACCCGGTTAACGCCCTTAACCCGATTGATGATCTCATTGGAGACTTTTGACAGGAACTCGTAGGGCAGGTGGGACCAATCGGCAGTCATACCATCGGTAGAGGTCACAGCTCGCAGGGCAACCACATTTTCGTAAGTACGCTCGTCGCCCATAACACCTACCGCCTGGATTGGCAGCAGGATGGCAGCAGCCTGCCACACCAGATCATATAAACCTTTTTCAATCAAGGCATTAATAAAGATATCATCAACCTCCTGCAGGAGTCTAACCCGTTCAGCATCCACCTCACCTAATATCCGGATACCCAGACCCGGCCCAGGAAATGGATGTCTTTTTAGGATCCTGTCGGGGATATGGAGGGCCTCTCCGACCCGACGCACCTCATCCTTGAACAGCAGCTTCAACGGTTCAACAATTTTCAGGTGCATCTTTTCCGGCAGACCACCCACATTATGATGCGATTTGATCGTCGCTGATGGTCCGTTAACGGAAACCGATTCGATGACATCCGGATAGATTGTTCCCTGCGCCAGCCAACGAATGTCGGTCAGCTTTTCAGCCTCTTGGTTAAAAACATCGATAAAAATGCGACCGATCGCTTTGCGCTTCTGTTCCGGATCGGTCAAGCCGGCCAGTCCCTGGAGGAATTGATCGCCTGCTCTAACACCAATTACATTCAGACCCAGATGTTTATATGATTCTAAAACATTTTCAAATTCATTCTTCCGGAGTAACCCGTTATCAATGAATAGGGCGGTCAGTTGATCACCAATGGCCCGGTGCAACAGGATACCGGCCACGGTCGAATCGACCCCACCAGAAAGCCCCAGAACCACCTGATCATTGCCGATGATATCCCTGAGGTGATTTACTGACGACTCAATGAAGCTGTCAGGAGTCCAGTTCTGACTGCATCCACAGATATCCACCACAAAATTTCGGAGTAGGTCTTTCCCCTCAAAAGTGTGATACACTTCGGGATGAAACTGGATGCCATAAGTTGGTTCACCGGCAATCCGGAATCCTCCGATGGCCACATCGGGTGTACTGGCTGTAATCCTATAACTATCAGGCACTTTTGATATGGTATCCCCGTGTGACATCCAGACCTGGGTATTAATTGAAAGGCCATGGAAAAGAGGATCTTCATGATCGATAAAGGTGAGATTGGAACGTCCATATTCCCGGTGTTTTGATGGCAAAACCTCACCACCGAAAGCTTGCGCCAGAAACTGAGCACCGTAGCAAATTCCAAGTAACGGAAAATTTCCTTTGATGGCCGAAAGGTTAGGTACTGGTGCCTGGGCATCTCTGACCGAATAGGGGCTTCCCGACAGGATTACTCCTTTGACTCCGGGGCCCGGGGTCTTCACACGATTGAAGGGAACGATCTCGCAATAGACATTTAACTCTCGTATCTTCCTGGCAATCAATTGGGTATATTGCGACCCAAAATCCAGGATCAGAATTGATTCTTCCATGGGGTAAAATTAGTCGATTTGGATTGTCAGGCCATCATAGGCTGCAGAAGTATTCTCAAAAACTGATTTCGCCTGATCAAGCAGTGGGGTTACATCCTTATAGCGGGCTGAGAAGTGTCCAATCACCAACTGTTGGACATTTGATATCCGGGCCATCTCTCCAGCCTGTAGGGCAGTTGAATGGCCGGTTGAGCGGGCTCTTTCGAGCTTATCATGCAGATAGGTTGCCTCATGGTACAGCAAGTTCACCCCTCTGAGAATGTCAGCTAGTGATGGATTAAAAAGGCCGTCGGCACAATGGGCGAAACTTCGGGGTTGCAGAGCTCTATTATTTCCAGGGCGAAATTTCTCCCTGAACAGGAACCCCCAGGCCGGAATCCGGTGGCGGGTTGGGAAGGAGGTGACCTCTACGTGGGCGTCGGCATGGATCATGGTTGGACCAGCAGAATCCAGGGGATGAAACACGATGGGGAAAAGCGGGCGGTCGGATACTAACGAATAGTGACTCTCCAAGATTTGCTCCAGGCGGGCCGGAGCAAACAGGTGAAGCTGCGTTTTCCTCCCAATCATACTCATGGTAGATAGAAGTCCAAACAGGCCAATATAATGATCACTGTGTAGGTGCGTGATAAAAATGTGATTAACCTTCCCGAAACGAATCCGGAAACGCCTAAACTGGATCTGAGTTCCCTCTCCACAGTCGATCAAAAAAAACCGCTCATGTACATTGAGCACATGAGCGGTCGTATTTCTGCCTGCAGTAGGCACTCCGGAACTACTCCCCAGTATTGTCAGGGAAAAAGCCATCCGGGTTAAGCCTCCTTCTCTGCAGAATCATCATTTTCCTGTGTTGGCTCCTTTTTCTTCCGAGTTTTCGGAGTAGCAGTGGCTTCTGTCTCTTCCGTTTCGGTAGCCGTAGTTTCCACTACTGGCTCCTCTGTTTCCGGAGCAGTGGTTTCTACTACTGGTTCCTCAATAACCACCTGATCTTCAACAGGTTTTTCATCTTCTACCACTTTTTTCTCCTCAATTGGAGCGGCTTTCTTGGTCTTTTTCGACTGAACCTTTTCGGCAGCCTCCATCCGATCTTTCAAAGCAGCCAATTCTGAGATATCGCCAAGCGTAGTTGACTCCATAGGAGTACGCATCTTCTTGGAACTCTTTTCGACCGTCACTTTGGATTTCCGCTCGCTAGTCTCTTCGGCGCGCTTCTCATCTTCGAATATTCTACTGTGCGACAAAATGATACGGCGTCCACTCTTATTGAACTCGATCACCTTAAACATCAGTCTTTCATCGGCATGAGCTTGTGTACCATCCTCTTTGGTCAGATGGCGAGGAGTAGCGAATCCTTCAACTCCATAAGGCAAGGCAATCACAGCACCGCGGTCGAAAACACTGGTGATGGTTCCTTCGTGAACAGAACCTTCGGAGAACAGGGTTTCAAATACATCCCACGGATTCTCTTCCAGTTGCTTATGACCTAAGCTCAAGCGACGGTTTTCTTTATCAATCTCCAGCACTACGACACGGATTTCATCACCAATAGTGCAGAATTCAGCCGGATGCTTGATCTTTTTGGTCCAGCTCAGGTCGGAGATATGAATCAGGCCATCAACGCCCTCTTCAATCTCAACAAATACGCCGAAACCAGTGAAATTCCTAACTTTAGCGGTGTGTTCCGATCCTACCGGATATCTTACTTCAATATCAGACCATGGATCCTGCTTCATCTGCTTCATGCCGAGCGACATTTTGCGCTCCTCACGATCCAAGGTCAAAATCACGGCTTCAATCTCATCACCGACTTTCAGAAATTCCTGAGCACTGCGGAGGTGCTGTGACCAAGACATTTCAGAAACGTGGATCAGACCTTCAACGCCAGCAACTACCTCAACAAATGCACCGTAATCAGCCATCACCACGACTTTACCCTTAACGACATCCCCGACCTTCAGGTTTGCATCAAGTGAATCCCATGGATGAGGAGTTAATTGCTTGAGGCCAAGAGCGATACGCTTCTTATGATCATCAAAATCAAGAATTACGACATTGATTTTGCTGTCCAATTCGACAATCTCTTCCGGATGATTGACGCGGCCCCATGAGAGGTCAGTGATATGGATCAGACCATCAACACCACCCAGGTCGATAAATACACCGTAAGAAGTAATGTTCTTAACAGTTCCTTCAAGCACCTGCCCTTTTTCAAGTTTGGAGATAATCTCCTGCTTCTGGATTTCCAGTTCGGCTTCAATCAGCGCTTTATGGGAAACTACCACGTTTTTGAATTCCTGATTGATCTTAACGACTTTGAATTCCATGGTCTTCCCAACAAAAATATCATAGTCACGGATTGGTTTCACATCAATCTGAGAACCAGGAAGGAAGGCTTCAATGCCAAACACATCCACGATCATACCGCCTTTTGTGCGGCATTTGATGTAACCTTTAATAATTTCTGACTTTTCGAAGGCATCGTTCACCCGATCCCAGGACCTCATGGCTCTGGCCTTTTTATGGGACAGAAGCAGTTGACCGTTCTTGTCCTCAAGGGTTTCAACATACACCTCAACCTTATCTCCCGGCTTCAGATCTGGATCATACCGGAATTCGTTAAGGCTGACCACACCTTCGGATTTGTAACCGATGTTGACGACTACCTCCCGCTTGTTCATGAAAACAACCGTCCCTTCGATAACTTCATTAGGAGCGACGACCGACAAGGTCTGGTCAAACATGGCTTCCAGGCGGGAACGCTCCTCTGGAGAGTAACCATCATCACTGGCAGCATAATTGTCCCAGTCAAACTCATCCCCAGTCAACGAACGGGCAGCGTAAAGCGGCTTCTTTAGATCCTCATCGTCTTCTTCCTCCTCTTCCTCCTCCTCTTCCTCCTCTTCTTCTTCTTCCTCTTCTTCAAGCTCTTCGTTCTCCTCAATCTCCTCATCAACTTCGGTTAGATCGACCTCATTGTCGACAACCGGTTCATCCATAGTTGGTTCCTCGGCTGATACCTCAACCTTGGTTTCTTCTGTCGAAGCAGTGTTTTCAGATTCCTGATTACCCACCTGGGTAATTTCTTCTTCGTTTTGTTTTTTTTCTTGTTCTGACATTTGTTAATAATCAATTAGCTAATGCGTTAGACTTTATTTTGATCAAATATGGGCGCAAAGGTAAGATTTTTTCAAATAAGTCGTTACCTGATAGTAGCTTAAATAATCAGCAATCGGTATTGAAACCAGCGAAATCAGAAAAATAGTCAGGTTTAGTATATTTGCTTCCTAGTAATCTCTTTTTTATGAAAATCTCTGTTGTTGGGACAGGTTATGTTGGTCTTGTTACTGGCACATGCTTTGCCGAAACAGGTGTTACCGTTACCTGCGTAGATGTTGACCAGGAGAAGATCAGTCTGCTAAAAGCCTGTAAATCTCCAATTTACGAACCCGGGCTGGATGATATGATTCAGCGAAATGTATCCAAGAACCGGCTATTTTTCACCACCAGCTTGACTGAAAGTCTTTTAGATGCTGATGCGGTGTTCATCGCAGTTGGAACTCCTCCGGATGAAGATGGAAGCGCTGACCTTAGTTATGTTTTGGAGGTAGCTGCTGGTATTGGTCGACAGATGGATCGTTACATGGTGATCGTGACGAAAAGCACCGTTCCTATCGGGACAGCCGCCAAAGTGGAGGCAGCAGTCAGAAAAGAGTTACTGGCCAGAAATATTGATATTGAATTTGATGTAGCCTCCAACCCGGAATTCTTAAAAGAGGGCTCAGCCATTCAGGATTTCCTGAAACCCGATCGGATCGTCTGTGGAATTAGTTCGGAGCGAGCTGAAAAAACTTTGAACAGGCTCTACAAACCCTTCGTTTTAAACGGTCACCCGATCATCTTTATGGATATTGCATCAGCCGAAATGACCAAATACGCCGCAAACTCCATGCTAGCCACCCGAATCAGCTTTATGAACGATATAGCCAACCTGTGCGAAATCGTGGGGGCTGATGTCGATAAAGTACGACTTGGCATTGGGAGCGACAGCCGTATCGGCAACAAATTTCTTTACCCTGGAGCTGGGTACGGCGGTAGTTGCTTCCCCAAAGATGTCAAAGCTCTGATCCGGACTGCCGCCCAAAACGGATACCCTCTCCGCGTCCTTAAGGCCGTGGAAGAAGTAAATGATGACCAGAAAAAGCGGATGTTCACCAAGATAAGCACCCATTTTAACCATCAATTAAAAGGGTTACGATTCGCCATCTGGGGATTGGCTTTCAAACCTAATACTGATGATATGCGGGAAGCGCCCTCTCTGGTCCTGATTCAACAACTTCGCGAGGCAGGAGCTCAGGTCACCGCGTATGATCCGGTTGCCATGACAGAAACCCAGCGGAGAATCGGGGATCAGATCCGCTACGCCGACGACCCATACGAAGCTTTAATCGATGCAGATGCCCTGATCCTAATGACTGAATGGCCTGAGTTTAGAGTACCCCGCTACCGAATCATGGAAAAACTGCTAAAAAACAGCGTGGTTTTTGATGGGCGGAATATTTTCGAACCAGACGAAATGGCCGAGAACGGATTTTCCTATTACGGAATTGGACGATTACCCAAAAAATCATAACCGGATGAAAAAAATCCTGGTAACCGGAGGAGCCGGGTTTATCGGCTCCCACCTCTGCGAACGTCTGCTGAACGATGGACATGAAGTCGTGTGCCTTGATAATTATTTCACCGGCAGCAAACAAAATGTTATCCATCTCCTTAACCGGCCCTATTTTGAGCTGGTCAGACACGATGTCACTATGCCCTATTTCATTGAGGTTGATGAGATTTATAACCTGGCCTGCCCCGCCTCTCCCATCCATTATCAATATAATGGGATAAAAACCATCAAGACATCGGTCATGGGTGCCATCAACATGCTTGGCCTGGCCAAACGGATCAAGGCAAAAATACTACAGGCATCCACCAGCGAAGTTTACGGTGACCCAAAGGTTCACCCCCAAACAGAAGATTACTGGGGTCACGTCAACCCCATTGGATCCAGGTCGTGCTACGATGAAGGAAAACGTTGCGCCGAAACCCTTTTTATTAATTACCATAACCAGAACCAGGTCAGGATTAAGATCGTCAGAATTTTCAACACCTACGGCCCCCGAATGCATCCGCAGGACGGAAGAGTAGTCTCTAACTTCATCATCCAAGCATTGAAGGGCGAGGATATCACGATTTACGGTGATGGGAAGCAGACCCGGAGCTTTCAGTATATCGATGATCTGGTTGAAGGTCTGATCCGTATGATGAATACCCCTGATGATTTCATCGGACCAGTGAACATCGGTAATCCAAGTGAGTTTACCATCCAGGAACTGGCTAATACCATTATCCGGCTAACCAACTCAAAATCTGGACTAACCTACCTGCCGCTACCCGAAGATGATCCGATCCAGCGAAAACCAGATATTACCTTGGCAAAAAAGATTCTAAACAACTGGAATCCAACTATTTCATTAGAAGCTGGACTCATAAAGACCATCAATTATTTCAAAGAACTGATCCAAAACGAAACTAAATGAAAGGAATTATTCTGGCTGGTGGAGCTGGCACAAGGCTCTATCCGGTAACTAAAAGTATCTCCAAACAAATCATTCCGGTTTATGACAAACCGATGATATACTATCCATTATCGGTATTGATGCTATCCGGACTGCGGGAAATTTTAATCATCTCCACTCCCAAAGATCTCCCACTTTATCGCGACCTGTTGGGAGATGGTCATCAAATCGGGCTACAGATTTCCTATGCGGAGCAACCATCACCCGACGGGCTTGCCCAAGCGTTTATTATTGGTGAAGAATTTCTTAATGGGGATTCTGCCTGCCTGGTTCTCGGAGATAATATTTTTTATGGCTATAACTTTGGCCGTATTTTAGAGGAATCTGCTCAATTAACCAGCGGAGCAACCGTATTTGGTTATTACGTCAATGATCCACAACGTTATGGCGTAGCTGAATTTAATGATAAAGGCCAGGTTCTCAGCCTCGAAGAGAAACCTCCCAAGCCGAAATCCAATTATGCCGTCACCGGCCTCTATTTTTACGATCGTACGGTCGTCTCCAAAGCCAAGTCACTCAAGCCATCGGCCAGGGGTGAACTGGAAATCACCGATTTAAACCGCGAATACCTCCGAGAAGGCACGCTTCAGGTTAAACTGCTTGGCAGAGGGATGGCCTGGCTGGATACCGGAACTCATGATAGTCTGCTTCAGGCCTCCAATTTTATTGCCACCATTGAACAGCGCCAAGGATTGAAAGTAGCCTGCCTAGAGGAGATTGCCTTTAAGAAAGACTATATCGATCGCAATCAGCTGCTGCAGCTGGCGGAGAATAATGGGAACAACCAGTATAGCGAGTATTTGAGGTCACTAGCCAAGGAACAAAATAAATCTCTATAATAACTTGATGAATATAAAGGAAACACCGATACCAGGATTGCTGGTCATTGAGCCAGCCGTGTTCGAGGACACCAGAGGATATTTTTTTGAGAGCTACAACAAAAGGAGCCTGGCCAATATGGGTATTGAGGCCGATTTTGTCCAGGATAATCAATCCCGAAGCGAATATGGCGTCATCCGCGGTCTTCATTACCAGCTGGCTCCCTATGGTCAGGCTAAGTTGGTGCGGGTACTGGAAGGATCTGTCTGGGATGTAATTGTTGACCTAAGAAAAGGATCCCCAACCTATGGACACTCCTTCGGCATCGAAATCAGTCAGGCCAACCGCCTCCAGCTATTCATACCCAAAGGGATGGCCCACGGCTTTGCCGTCACTAGTCAACAGGCTGTCTTTTTCTATAAATGCGATGACTACTATCGACCTGAGGCTGAAAGAGGTATCCATTGTCTGGATCCCAATTTGAAAATTGAATGGCCGGTGAATACCGATAAAGCTCTAATCAGCAATAAGGACCGGATGCTTCCCTTATTCAGCGAAGCAAAAACAAATTTCATCTTCAGATAAAACTACGAAATGAAGATTCTTCTCACAGGAGCGAATGGGCAATTAGGACAATCACTCACCACTATTCTTCCGAATGGACCTGATTTTTATTGGATACGAACTGATATTCAAGACCTAGATATTTCCAACCTGGAAGCAATCAACCGCTATCTTGCTATTAATCAAGCTGATGCAATCGTTAATTGTGCAGCCTACACTGCTGTTGATCGAGCTGAGGAAGAACCAGAGTTAGCTTCTCAGGTCAATACCATCGGACCGGCGAACCTGGCTAATGCCGCCTTTTCGCGACAGATTCCGCTGATTCACATTAGCACAGATTATGTTTTCCCTGGCACAGGTCATCAGCCATATCGTGAAAGCGACCCAACCGGAACCAATACAGTTTATGGCCGTACGAAACTTGAAGGGGAAGAGGCAGTGAGAGAGACTGGTGGCCGGTCGGTTATCATCCGCACCTCTTGGCTCTATTCCGAATTTGGCCACAATTTCGTTCGGACGATGTTGCGGCTGGGTCAGGAAAGAGACTCCATTGGAGTTGTCAATGACCAAAGGGGCTGTCCAACCTATGCTGCCGATTTGGCACAAGCGGTTATCCGGGTTCTGAAGGAGTTCGTCTCAAAACCCGAATGGCCATCAAAACCAATCGTATATCACTTCTGCAATAGTGGGGAAGCAACCTGGTACGATATGGCGGCTGAAGTTATGCATGTAGCCGGCCTGCCGTGTGCTGTGATACCAGTTTCGTCCGATGAATATCCCCAAAAAGCCAAAAGACCCGCCTTTAGTGTCATGGATAACTCGCTGTTTAGCAAAACTTTTAATTTTGAAATCGCATACTGGAAGGAGAGCCTGACGCGCTGCCTCCGGAACTTAATATAATATAAATAGATAACCACCATACCATGAATAAGCAAGTAGTAGATCCAGGAATTCTCGAGAAGGCCCGGCAATGGCTGGGTAATGGATTCGACGAGGAAACCAGAAAACAGGTTTCTGAGATGATTGATCACGATCCCGAGGGACTCACCGAAGCTTTTTACCGTGACCTCGAATTTGGTACCGGCGGAATGAGGGGCATTATGGGGCCAGGAACCAATCGTATGAACCTATACGTCATCGGCATGGCCACACAGGGACTCTGTAACTACTTGAAGAAGAGCTTTCCCAATCGTGAAAAGCTGAGCATTGCCATTGCACATGACAACCGCAATAATTCGAGACTGTTTGCTGAAACGACCGCTAAAGTTGCATCAGCCAATGGGATACATGCCTATTTGTTTGAAGACCTTCGTCCCACCCCTGAGCTATCTTTCGCCATCCGGCACCTTGGTTGTCAATCAGGTGTAGTGGTTACTGCTTCCCATAATCCCAAAGAGTACAACGGGTACAAGGTGTACTGGGAAGATGGGGGTCAAGTGGTACCTCCCCACGATATAAACATTATTAGTGAAGTACGAGATATCACCCGGATCGAATCGGTCCGTTTTGACGGAGACCAATCCCTGATCCATCCGATCGGTCAAAAGGTTGATGAAGCGTATCTAGATAAACTAATGACGCTGAGTCTCAATCCTGATCTCAACCGGAAACATGGCAACATCAAAATCGTGTATACCCCAATCCATGGAACGGGTGTCCATATGGTTCCAGCCTTGATGAAGCGATTTGGATTCCGCGAAATCATCTCTGTACCAGAACAAAACAACCCCGATGGCAATTTCCCCACCGTGGTGTCTCCAAACCCAGAAGAGCGCGCTGCCCTGACCATGGCCATCGAAAAAGCGACCGAAACCGAAGCCGATCTGGTTATGGCCACAGATCCAGATGGGGATCGGGTAGGTATTGCTGTGAGAGACCGCGACGGTGGTTATCAGTTGCTAAATGGCAACCAAACTGGTTCACTTCTAGTCTATTATCTTCTGAAGAACCTGAAAGAGCAAGGCAAACTAAAAGGTAATGAGTTTATTGCCAGAACCATCGTCACGACTCCACTATTCAGCGAAATAGCTGAGGCGTTTGGAGTCAAAACCTATGAGGTGCTCACCGGTTTCAAATGGATCGCCGAGCTGATACACAAAAAAGAGCAGCAGGAGCACTTTGTTGGCGGCGGGGAAGAGTCGTACGGTTTCATGACCGGCAGTTTTGTCCGAGATAAAGATGCAGTATCCACCTGTGCTCTGATCGCAGAAACGGCTGCCTGGGCCAAAGAACGAGGATTATCCCTATTGGATCTTCTCGAAGAGATCTACGTGGAATTCAGCCTCTACCAAGAACATCTGATCAATATCGTCAGGAAAGGGAAATCCGGTCAGGAGGAGATCGAAGCCATGATGGAACGCTTTCGCCATCAGCCTCCCGAATCATTGGGTGGCAGCGAAGTCGTCATGCTGCTGGATTTCAAAACAGGAATATCTTACGACTTGATCTCCCACATGAGATACGACATCACCCTTCCTAAATCCAATGTACTTCAATTTGTTACAGCCGATGGATCCATCGTTTCCATGAGGCCTTCTGGAACAGAACCGAAGATTAAATTCTACTTTTCTGTTCGCCGGAAGGTTGCATCGAGAGAAGAGATCAAGTCTGCTACCGAAGTATTGTCTGCGCGGATTGCAACAATGATTAACGACTTGCAGCTGTAAAGCTCTGGGGGATACTGGGAGCAGATCCTATCCTATCCTATCGTATCCTACTATTTATCAAGAAATTCTGATCTGAAATTGATCAGAAATAGTTTTTCTGTGGCTCTGGTTATCGCCGTATAGAGCCAGCGATAATAGTCCGAATCCAATGCATCAGGCTGGATAAAGCCCTGGTCAATATAGACATGCTTCCACTGGCCTCCCTGGGCTTTGTGGCAGGTTACTGCATAAGCGAATTTGATCTGTAAAGCATTAAAAAAGGGATCCTCCCGGATGGCATCAGCTTTGTGTTTTTTACCCTTCACCGTATAGTAGTCCTCCGAAACAGCATTAAAAAATTCTCGTAGCCGTTCCCGGTCAAGAGCCGGAGTATCCATCGTAATGGTATCTAACATCAACTTGGCATCGAACTCCATATTGCGGTAATCTGTCAACCTGACCGATGCATCCCGAAAGTGCAAATCGTACAGTTCACGACTATTTTTGATGCGCATGATCTCCAGGATATCACCGTTGGCGATGAAGTCCACCTCGGGATTATCACGAAGCCAATGGTAATTATTTTTGACCACCATGACCAGGTCGTTAATCCTGATCTCCTCCTCGTATTGGAGAATCATATTCCTGATACCCAAATTATAGCGGTTGGCCTGTTTATTCGACCGACAGACCACCATAGTCTCTTCCACTCCAACATCCTGGTAGCTCTGTTCAATCAATCCGGGCAAGTCCTGACCGCTGATGCTGACCACATCATCAAATTTATCGGCAACAATTGCGGGAAGTCCGGTATGTTTAACAGCTAGATATTCACGCATTTTTGTTGCGTTGAATAGAATGCCGGAATTCGCGGTATGCCGAACCACTTCGCGCAAGGTATACTCGGAGACTGGGAAACCATATCTGGATAAATAACTGGAATTTAATGCGTTACTATCTGGAAAACCTACCGGGGGAAGTTGGGCATCATCACCAATCAGCACCAATTTGCAACCAGCTCCGGAGAATACATAGCTGATGAGATCATCTAATAATCGACCGCTCCCAAATACCGAAAGGTCCATCGTCTGATTACTGATCATAGAGGCCTCATCAACAATAAAAAGCGTATTTCTAGAAAGGTTTCGGTCGAGTCCAAACTCTCCAAAACCTTCGATCACCTTTTTTTGGCGGTAGATCCGTTTGTGAATTGTATAGGCTGGCGACGAAGAGTAGGTGCTCATAACCTTGGCTGCTCTTCCAGTTGGGGCTAGCAATACGGTCTTTATCCGATAATCAGCCAGCGTTTTTACTAAAGAGGCAACGAGAGTAGTTTTGCCGGTGCCGGCATACCCTTTGATCAAAAAAATGGAATCATTTTGATCTAATACGTACGTGGCCAGAGCCGGTATAACCCTCATCTGGCCCGGTGTTGGAGGATGGCCAAGATTATTGGTCAGCCGAGCGGATAGATCATCAATCAGCATGAGGGGGAAAAATGATTTTCAAGCACAAATTTTTTCTAAAAATAAAGTATTAAATTTGCAAGCAAACATAAACAAACATCAGAAATGAAAGCCTTAAGGTATATCGTACAGGTGCTCTTGTTAGGTCTGATCATTGTCCTGACTTATTTCATCTACACCGGGATCATGAAACCCATCAATTTCCAGCAGGAAAAAGATACTCGCTATGCAAAAGTTGTTGAAAGGCTCAAGGACATCAGGACTGCCCAGGTCGCTTACCGTTCGGTTTACTCAAAATACACCGGAAGTTTTGACACCCTGATCAATTTTGTCAAACATGACTCCTTCCCGGTTGAATACGCCGAAGGTAGCCTTGATGACTCCCTCGCTGTTGCCAAAGGGCTGATTGTTCGGCGTACCATTTATGTGCCAGTACAAGATTCAATTTTTCCAAAAGGATATCCAATCGATTCCCTCCGATATGTTCCCTATACCGATGGGATCGAGTTTAACCTTCAGGCGGGAGAGATCACCACCGCTTCAAAAGTTACCGTTCAGGTATTTGAAGCTTCGGCCCTCAATTTCGATATTCTGAACGGGCTCGATCGTCAGTTGATTATCAACTTAAACGACCTTGCCAAGGATTTCAAAGGTCTGCGGGTTGGAAATATCGAGGAGGCAAATAACAACGCCGGGAACTGGGAATAAAAAGCGCAAATCAACGAATTAAGATAGCTTTGCCGTTTGGTGAAGCTATTTTTTTTTATCACTTTCAGACACCATTTCTACTTCATGCCTAGTATTGCCGCAATTGATGAATCGTTTGACAGCCGGAACAGCTCCGTATGCCAGTTATCCATACAGTACGGAGCCCAACTGTTCTCATTTGCCATCCTAGACCTGCTGGCAAATCGTTATGTCGCACTACGACATTACTGGTTCACAAAACCCGTCAGCCCCGAAAACCAGGCCGACCATCTTCGAATCCTCCTAAACTCCGAAAGCTACCTCCTCCGGCCATACGATCACATTCGTTTTATGTACCTCTCACCAACCTCGGTACTCATTCCGGACCAACTATTTGCCGAAGAAAAGGAAGAAAGCTACTTCGCTCATTATCAAGATATTCCAAAAGACTTCACCATTCAACAAGCCTCTATTAGTGAAATCCATAGCAAGCTCCTGTTCCCAATACCCAAAACTGTCCACCAATATCTCACAAATCAAGTCGACCGGATCAGCTTCCACCACCAATCGTGCCCGCTGATCCACTCCCTAAAGACGAGTCTATCAGAAGAACATCCGGAGTCAAAAGCAAGTCTATTCGCCGGTCCGAAATTTATTGATCTGGCCATCTTCAGCGGAAATCGGCTGATCCTCTATAACTCCTATCCGGCAGCTACTACAGAAGAAGCAGTCTATTATGTGCTGTACGCGTTTAATCAGTTCGGACTGATCCATGAAGAAACTCCTCTTGAGATCCATGGATTTATTGAAAATTTCCCTGGAGCCACCCAACAACTAAACAACTATATTCGAAATATTACCTACAGCAGCTTTAACCAGTCCTATCGATTCAGCCCAGCATTCACCACCCTGACTCCACATCATTTTAACCTGCTACTAAACCTCCCCCAGTGCGGATCATAAACGGAATCCTCAGCGGAAGAAGGCCGGTCATACCCACTAGGATCGACGCCAGACCCACAACCGATAAGGCTAGAGAAGCCCTGTTCAATATCCTCCGAAATCGGGTGGATTTTGAATCCATTCGAGTGTTGGACCTGTTCTCAGGCACCGGCAGTATCAGCTTTGAATTCGCCTCCCTTGGATGCCCCGATATCACTGCAATCGAGTGGAATAAAATATTGGCAGATGCCTTAAGGAAAAACATAATCATACTGAATATCAATACGATACGATTGGTTCAAAGTGATGTCTTCCGATTCCTTAACAAAGCCTCCGGCCCCTACGATGTGATTTTCGCTGACCCTCCATTTGACCATCGGCAAATCGCCGATATTCCTTTTATTATATTGAATAACAAGATCTTAGCATCTAATGGACTTTTGATTCTTGAGCATGGACCTTCGATCGAATTCAAGTCTCACCCTTGCTGGACTGAGACCCGTCACTATGGGAAGGTCAATTTCAGCTTTTTCCAGGATTAACAACTTTTAACTATTTGGGCTAATGATCCTGTAATCAATCTCCTATTTTTGTTGATAACCAACCCGGTATGAACGGGTCCTCAAATACCAGCAACCCATGTTTAAGAAGCTCTTTCTCACGCTATCCATGATTTTGAGTGGAACCTGCCTGGTTCTTGCACAACAAAGCCCAAAAGAATTAGGCCTTCAAACCATCACGGGAAATGCCCTACAGGCACAATTGGAGTTTCTGGCTTCCGACTGGACAACTGGGCGGGATGCTGGTTCTGCGGGAGAGTTTATGGCTGGAGATTATATCGCATCTCTATTTAAAATTATCGGTCTCCAACCCGGAGGCGATCCCATTAA
>Ga0265294_10005295_pt1 | contig 15764 bp, 8 predicted proteins | sample MunlanPumphouse3_FD_192504 | JGI IMG/M metagenome (GOLD analysis project Ga0265294, IMG submission 192504) | Groundwater microbial communities from a municipal landfill in Southern Ontario, Canada - Pumphouse #3 | ecosystem: Environmental > Aquatic > Deep subsurface > Groundwater | place...
TATGCCTTTTTGGTATAGAAATAGGGGCTTTCGTGGTGAGCAGAAAACTCACCCTCAATTGCCATAGCGAGTGCTTCTTTCAGCATGGCTTGCAGCTCGCTGGCGTATAGTTCCTTGTCGTTGTTCATATCCGTTGTCATAAAGTTCATGCTTTTGTAAGTTGCTGCTTTTGGCAATAGATTTCTCTCAACCATGCTTCATTACCTTGTGTTTTGCATCTTTCTGGCTCTTATCTTGCATATTCAATATATTCAAAGCAACAATACCCGCTTAATATAGGATCAAAGAGGTTAACATGAAGTATCTACTCTGCCTATGGCTATCTGTTTGCATGCTTAGCACCTGTTTTGCGTTCATAATCCCTGTTTCCAGCACACCCGTGCTTAGGGATGATAACTTAATTAGCAACCTCTTACGTGTAGATCCGGAGGATAAAAAGCCGGAGACTTTGGCTACCAATTGCTGGCTATGGCAGGACGATGATTGCTTAGTTGCCTATTTTGAGTGTGAGATAGATTCCAGCTTTTACCTTGGCTCTGTCGCCACGCGCGACAACGCCGGAGCTGCGGATTACGTACGTGTACAGCTTATCACCATCCCGGATGCCTTTTACGCTTATTACTACGTGGCATACCCCACTGGAAATCTGCACGACGCTGTAAGAACATCTGATTCCATGGATAAAAACTGGGATAGCCATTACAGCTACGAAAGCAAGTATGACGACCAGCTTTGGCGCGTTACGATGCGTATTCCCTTGGGCGAACTGCGTTTTCAGCAAAAGCTTCCCTACCAATGGAAGCTAATCATCACCCGCAATCATAAAAAAGCAGAGCAGGCTTACAGCTTTCCATATGTACTGCCAGACATGAAGAATGATTACTTCCTGAAAGCGCAGGATATCACGCTTAGCCACCCCATTAAGTCCAAACTGGACATATCTTTCCGTCCCTACATCGTGAAAAGCTATGACATGATAGAGAAAACCAGCAGCTTCGATCCCGACCATCTGGGTTTGGATGTTGCCTTTAATCCCGCACAGCGTACCCGTATTAAGCTGAGTGTAAACCCCGATTTCTCCGATGTCCCGCCCGATGATGCTGCCGATAACTACAATAGCAAATACCCGCCTTACTTAGCGGAAAACCGCTTTTTCTTCACTGAGGATTTGGACGTGTTCGCGCGCAACAACATTGCCTTTTACAGCCGTAGAATTGTGCAGCCACAACTTGCCTACAAGATTACCGGCAGGAACAAAAGCTATAACTGGGGTGCGCTGGGTGCTTGGGACAAAGATATCTGGGCTAATGGCAGGCGCATAAACCGCGATGATTATTACCAAGTATTGGCTTTAAACCCCGCTTGGCGTAAGCTTAAGCTTAATAACTACCTCCTCAGCAGGACAAACACTGGCTATTACAACCATGTTTTTAACGGACAGTATAAACTGCAAATGGGCGATGATTACTATCTTAGTAGCACTATCATGGGCAGCACCAGGAAAACCGATACGGATAAGGAAGCTAAAACCGGTGCACTGGGCACTTTACAGTTCAATGCCTTTCCCGGCAACTGGAATGCCACTGCCTTCTATACCAGAGTTTCCAAAGATATCTATGCGGACATGGGCTACAATATCCTAAAAGATTACCACAATTGGGGAGGCAACTTTGGTTGGGACGCAGAACAATCTGATAAGTTCGTAAAATATCAGGGCTTTAGTGTATGGGCAAGTGACGTTGAATACCATCCTAATACCAAGCCCAAGCAAGAACGCGCTATTGAGGGCAATTATTACGCCAATTTCAAACCCTTATTTGGCTTAAGTTGTTCTGTCGATATCGACAGTGAACTGGACAAAAAAGACAAAGCTCATGGTGGATACCGTGTAAGCGGGAGCTTTAATATTACCCGCTGGGATGCGCTGAATATCTCTGGAACCTACCGCCGTTCCAGCACTTTAGTGTATGAGCTGTATAATAACCACAATCTGAACGCCTATTACCTAACCCTTTCGGGTGCTCCCAGCAAAAACATCTCCTATGCTTGCGATCTTAGTAAGTATGAGTACGATTATGCCAAACTTAGCATAATCGACGATGAAGAAGTTACCTTAGACAATCGCTATATCATTGGCAATGCATCGCTTAGCTACACCCATAACCAGAAACTACGCTTTAGCAGTGGGATTAGTGCGGATACCAACGATAGCTATGGCGTATTTTCGGCGATTGGCTATTTCTTTAACCTGCGCTACGAGTTTATCCCCGAGTATTTCCTCTATACCGGCTACCAAAGCAACCAGTACCAAATGATTAAATCCACTTATGACAGTCCTTTAGGTGAGTTTTACAAAGCTTCTGCCACTGCCTATGTAAAGATTAGCTGCACTCTGTAAGCTTTGTTTACTTGCCTTGCTTCTCCCTTGCAGCTATTTTCTTAGCATTGCCCACTCATTGCCCTTCACATGGACAATGAGTGGGCATTGATAGGGCAATGCAAGCAGGTGAAAAGATGTTGAGTTTTATGTTTTCAGTCAAGTTCAAGCGGGAAGTGGCGCAAATAGTGTAACAGCACTCGCCTCGAGTGCTAACAGCCGCGGCGTCTGTTATTACAATATCACGAAGTAATCTTCTCAAATCTCTTTTCTTTCTCTTTCGCTCTTTTACTCTTTGTTAAAAAATCATTTGTGTCTGGAGTCCTTTATACCGGTGCTAATTGCATACTCACCTATAACTTAAAGGCATATTGAACTTTACGTGAAAGCGATTTGATGCGCCATGAACTCCAGATAAACGCCCAGCATGAGTTTTCACGCAGTCTCCTTCGCTGCAATGACGGAATCAATGGGAAGATCAACTAAGCTTACTTTCCTTTAGATGGGAATTGTCTTACATGATGGGCAGTGATTGCTATCTTATTTACTTATCACAGCCGAAAGCTGTTTGCGTAATACTTTACCACCGCTGCTTGCTTGTGATTCCCAAAGGATAAAGTACAATCCTCTGGGTACAAAAGAGCCATCCTGCTTGCGTCCGTTCCAATATAATATCCCGCTTTCGCTAATTAGGGCATTGTCTGCGATGCTGCACACCTTCACGCCACGCAGATCAAAGACATTGCAAGATAAGCGATTAGAGGAAGCTTGCAGATTATAGGCAATGCTGATGCTCTCACCCAGATTTGTTTTGCAGGGGCTACCGCTTAGCTTGATACTGCCAAGCTCGGGAAGCTGAATCTGGGGAGGGATGCTGTTAGGCTGTCCGGGGGTTCCGCCATTGCTGCTAAAGCTATTGTGCCACATTGAACCACCCTCGTTATCTACATAGCGTTCTCTGGAAACCCCGCGGATTATCTCATCTTCAATGTAAGCCAGCGAATCTAAAACTGTATCATGGGATAACAAGATAAGATAGTCTCCATCGTTATTCAGGTTTGTCCAGCTTGTGGGGGTTATTATCGCCTCAGCAGGGCAATCAGGATAGCGAGAAAGCAAGTTTGTAGCATCCTGGCAGATTAGGTAAAAGCCCGATGCGGCAGGAAGCGTGAATCTAATTGTGCCGTTGCTGGAATCCTTGATGCTGAAAGCGTTTGTGTCATTTGGTGATGAACGCGATAAAGCGCTATTGTGCAGCTCTATCCACTCCTGATTACCGCTTTCTGGATTGGCTAAGAATTCGCTGATATAAAGGCTTGGGGTGCTTATTCCGTGAGGTGAAAGGCTAAGCGTATTATTGGCAATATTGGGGTCGTCCAGCAAATCCAGCTTAAGAGTTAAAGCCGATTCAGAACAGAAAAACTCGGCTTGCACTTGCAGAGAATCCAGAGGGGGAAGAGGCGATATTTCGGCATTATAAACGATAACGCCTTCTTGTTTAATGCTAAAATCTGCGAAGTAAGCGGGGCTGATATCGCTAAGATTCTTTATCCACACGCTTATTTGGGCATATCCATCCTCATAAGTGAGGCTTGGGTGCAGCAGCGCATAATCGCAACGGACATGGTTGGCTTGTCCGGGTGTGGGGCTGCTTTCTGCTTCAAAATCAAGGGCACAGTTGTCGTTGTCCACACCATCGTATGCTCTGGCAAGTGACGAACCGGCAGGCACATCGGGCGCAAAGCTGATTCCTACTAAGCCAGTGTCGTCTTTTAGCCCATGTGAATTGGGCGCGCAGTATAGCACGGTGTCTGTGTAAAGCCCATCGGGGCTTAGGTAGCGCACGCCATCTGTAGCCGTATCGCCGTTTTCGAAGCCGAGAGGAGCAGTAAGTTGTGCATTAGCTACATTGCTTTCGCCTATTAATAAAAAGCGTCCCGGACGAAGCACAAAAGCCGGCAGTTCGTATTTCAAAGCCCACACTGCTCCCGCTGCCAATATCTTTGCACCTTGCAACTGAACGCTTTCGTTGCCATTGTTATACAGCTCTATCCATTCGAAACCAGCATCATTACTGGGGTGGTCGTAATACACTTCGTTGATCACGATGGCGGCGTTTAGCTGCGTGCTACTAAGAGTGAGGAGAGATATGATTAACAGTGAATAGATTAGGGATGAACAGGATAAAAGGGATTCTTTATTCTTGCGTCTTAACATTCTCTGAATTCTTTTTGTCAAATAGACTAGGGATGAACAGGATAAAAGGGATAAAAAGGATTTTATGCTCTTATGGCTGAAAATCCCTAAAATCCTGTTCATCCTGTTCATCCCTAATCTATTATGTTCTTATGATTGGAAATCCCCAAAATCCTGTTCATCCTGTTCATCCCCGATCTATTAATCCCATCTAAAGGAAATCCCCAAAATCCTGTTCATCTTGTTCATCCCTAATCTATTATGTTCTTATGATTGGAAATCCCCAAAATCCTGTTCATCCTGTTTCTCCCTAATCTATTATGCTCTTATGACTGAAAATCCCTAAAATCCTGTTCATCCTGTTCATCCCTAATCTATTAATCCCATCTAAAGGAAATCCCTAAAATCCTGTTCATCCTGTTTCTCCCTAATCTATTATGCTCTTATGACTGAAAATCCCTAAAATCCTGTTCATCCTGTTCATCCCTAATCTATTAATCCCATCTAATGGAAATCCAAAATCAGCGGTTTTATATGCCAGATATCACGCGCGTATTCGTAAATCGCTCTGTCGCTGGAGAACTTGCCCATACGTGAGATGTTGATGATGGCTTTCTTCACCCATTCGTCCCGATTTAGATAAAGCTCATCCACCTTAGCCGATGCTTCCACAAAGGCACGGAAATCAGCCAGATGGCAGTAAGTATCGCCTTCGCAAACAAGAGAGTTCCAGATGGGACGGAATATATCCTTCTCGCCATCGTCAAAGCTGCCGTCGATCAAAGAATCCACCACCCGCTTTAGCTCCGGATCGCTGTTGTAGTAATCGCAAGGATTGTAGCCCTTACTCTTTAAATCCACCACTTCTTGGGCACTCATACCGAAGATAAACATGTTTTCGGTGCCAATCTCTTCTGCCATTTCCACGTTAGCCCCATCCATCGTGCCCAGGGTAAGTGCTCCATTGAGGGCAAACTTCATGTTCCCGGTGCCGCTGGCTTCATAACCGGCCGTGGAGATCTGCTCCGATAGGTCTGCTGCGGGGATAATCTTTTCGGCAAGCGAGACGGTGTAATTGGGCAAAAAGACCACTTTCAGGCGGTCGCGGACATCGGGATCGGCATTCACCACTTCTGCCAGGTTGTTAATCAGCTTAATCAGCCTTTTGGCAAGGAAGTATCCCGGTGCAGCTTTACCCGCAAAGATAACCGTGCGAGGAACATAGCTGCCGTTGGGATTGTCTTTTATCATGTGGTAACGGGCAATGGTTCCCAGAACATTTAAAAGCTGGCGTTTGTATTCGTGCAGGCGTTTTATTTGTACGTCAAAGATGCTGTCAGGTTTGGTTCTGATGCCCGTTTCGCGGTAGATGTACTTGCTTAGTGCTTTCTTATTGATGCTTTTAATCTCGAAGAAGGAAGCCCTGAAATCGGCATCGTCAATATAGTTCTCCAGCCCTTTAATGTATTCCAGATTGCGCACCCAGGCATTGCCGATATGCTCCGAAATCAAGCTTGCCAATAGGGGATTGCAGGTATGCAGCCATAAACGGGGGGTGATGCCATTGGTCTTATTCTGGAACTTCTCTGGGTACATCTCCACCATGTCCGGGAACATCCGTTCTTTAATAATCTGAGTATGCAGCTCCGCCACTCCATTCACAGTGTGCGAACCATGGATGGCAAGCCGAGCCATGCGCAGGGTTTTCTCGCGGTCTTCTTCGACTATAGAGATGTTGCGCATCTTGATGATATTGCCGGGGTAAAGCCTGGTAACCTCCGCCAAAACGGCGTTATTCACTTGATATATCAGCATCAGATGGCGGGGAAGCAGCTCTTCGAAAAGGTTGATGCTCCACTTTTCCAGAGCTTCGGGCAGCACCGTGTGATTGGTGTAAGAAAAGCACTTGCGGGTAATATCCCAAGCAGCATCGAAGCTAAGGCGTTTTTCGTCTATCAGGATACGCAACATTTCGGGGATGGCAATAGCCGGATGCGTATCGTTGAGCTGAATGGCAATCTTATCTGGCAAGTCAGTAAAGCTATCATGATCATTAGTCCATTGCGCAAAGATATCCTGCAAGGTGGCAGATACAAAGAAGTATTCCTGCTTCAGGCGCAACACCCGCCCCAAATGCAAGTTATCGTTGGGGTATAGCACCTTGGAGATGTTCTCTGAGATGTTCTTCTTTTCCACGGCTTTCACGTAATCGCCGCTGTTAAAATAATCGAAATCAAACTCATCTGTAGCAGTAGCCTGCCATAAACGCAGGTTATTCACGTTATCCACTTTGTAACCAGGCACAGGGATATCCCAAGCAACCGCCATCACGTCTTCTGTATCCACCCAACGGTGCAGAACCCTGCCATCCGTCTGCTCTTCATCTATCACCTTGCCGCCAAAACGCACGCGATAGGTAATTTCAGGACGCTTAATCTCCCAAGGACAGCCGTTTTTGCGCCAGTGATCGGGCTCTTCTACCTGATAGCCCTGCACGATGAGCTGTTTGAAGATGCCGAATTCATAGCGAATACCATAGCCAAAAGCAGGATATGCTTGCGTGGCAAGAGAATCCATAAAGCAAGCTGCCAGACGCCCTAAGCCTCCATTACCCAATCCCATATCGGGTTCCAGCTCTACAATATCTTCCATGGCATAGCCCATTTCTTTCAGCATATCGTAGCTTTCGTCATACACGTCCAGATTGATGAGGCTGTTGCCCAAAAGCCTGCCGATCAAGAACTCCATAGAGAGGTAATAAACCTTCTTCACATCTTGCTTGCGGTATTCGTATTGGGTGCGTAGCCAACGCTCTATCAGCCTATCACGCAGGCTAAGTGCCAGTGCGTAATAAACGTCCCAGGGTTGGATAGTGGTGTTATCCTTGATAAGCGAGTATTCAAGGTGGTTCAAAAACAGGGATTTTATCTCTTTACTACACTCTTCAGCCTTGTCGGAGAAGAAGATGGAGTGGTAATCGTTCTTGGGTATAAAGCCTTCTTTCATATATCTGTGATCCTTAAGTGTATGCGATATTAGTACATCTTTCCTTATGTAAGGAAGGCAATAATTGTCAAGCGAAATCTGTTTCCACTATCGAAAAGGAAAGCTTCTAACCTCATGCCGGTGCTTATATCATAATAATGACCCATTTTAACACCCCGCATTATTTAATAAGTAATGAGCAAGTGCAAAAAAGCCTTGACTGGATACGCTAAACAGTTGCCAATGCACTGCAAAGAGAAAGGGGTTTAACTCATGACTTCACACTATGGTGAAACTAAAGTAAGCACGCTGATGCGCAAAGACTTCCTCATCCTGGAGCGGAGCTGGACGATCGCCCAAGCACTGGACTATATCCGCAACAACACAAACGAGCCTAGAATCCTGTATTTCTACCTGAGGGATGAAGAACAACGGCTTTGCGGAGTGGTCTCCACCAGATTACTATTGACCGCCGATTTGGACGTCCTGCTGATGGATGTTGCCAGCCACAGGGTAAAATCCGTTCCTGCCAACGCTGAAGTCATGGACGTACTAACAGACTTTGTGATCCATAAATACCTTGCACTGCCGGTAGTAGATGAAGAGAAGCGGATGATCGGCATCATCGATGTAAGTGTGTTCACGGAAAACATCTCCGACATCCTAGAGCGCGAGAAAGCAGATGAAGTGTTTGAAACCATCGGCTTTCGTCTGTCTCAGATCAAGGGTGCATCACCTTTTAAAGCTTTTCGCTACAGATTCCCCTGGCTGATAGCTTCTATTGCGGGAGGGCTTAGCTGTGCCGTAATGACAGCCCGCTATGAGATTGTGCTTGCCCAGGCTTTGATTCTTTCCTTCTTTCTCACCTTGGTGCTGGGTTTGGGGGAGAGCGTAAGCATGCAATCCATGACCGTAACCATCCAAGCTTTACGCAGCAAGCCGCCTTCGTTGAAATGGTTTGCAAAGGAGCTGCTCCGAGAGCTTGGCACTGCTATCCTGCTTGGTTTAGCTTGTGGCTTGGTGGTGGCAAGCACGGTGATATTATGGAAGCATGACTTTGCCGCAGCTCTCGTGATAGGGGGATCGCTGGTTCTCAGCCTCAGCGCAGCGTGTCTAATTGGGCTAAGTATCCCCACACTGTTGCACGCCCTAAAGCTGGATCCCAAGATTGCCTCAGGACCGCTTGCGCTTACTATCAGCGATCTATTTACCATCGCGATCTATTTTAGTCTGGCGGGAGCGGTGTTGTAAGGCTCTGCCCTAAGTGCCTGTGTAGTTGACGCCGAGACAAGGATAGTGGATCATAGAAAGGGAATTAACAAAGAGTAAAAGAGGAAAAGAGTGAAAGAGGGAAAGAGGGAAAGAGAGACGGACATAAGATTGATATTAAACTCTTGTGCTCTATTCCTGTAGGTATAATCATGCTGGCACACTCATTCCTTTCAGATGCATCGCGTTATCCATTTTTCTCACATTCTTTTTTCTTTTCTCTCTTTTTCCTCTTTCACTCTTTTACTCTTTGTTGAAAAACGTTAATTCCTCCGCAACTATCAAATCAGCGTAGCCTAACCCGTTAACCTACTTCATCAGTAGCAGTTTAGCGGAGCCGGTAAAACTCCCGCTGCTTAAGCGAACAAAATACACGCCGGAAGCCATGGTGCTGGATTCTGCCGCGAGCACATGCTGATGCAAGCCAGAACTTTGGTATTCGTTTACCAGGGTGCTTACTTTCTGTCCTTTGATATTGAATAGCTCCACAACTGTATTAGCCGGAGCAGGCAGCGTGTAGCTGATTGTGGTGGAAGGATTAAAGGGGTTGGGGTAGCTTTTTATACTGATCGTATGGGGCGGTTGCACCGGATCATCTGCTGCTGAAAAGGTTTCCCATGTTTGGCTTAAGTGGCTTTCAATGCCGCCGCCTGCATCATATATGAGGGTATTATGCTTTAACAACAGATTTGCTTCATTATAGACAAGTTTTTCGTATCCCACGCTTGAATCTCGCGGATAGGTTTGGCTGATGTCCACAGTAAGGTTATTATTTGTATAGCTAAACACGGAAGTACGGAACAAATCAACGCTATCAACATTATAGCCGTAATATACTTCCTCGGCAGGCATTAAGGCTCCGTTGGACATGGCATAAGAGGTGTAAATGCTATGCCCCAGATTCCAATTAAGTGAATCAGAAGAAGTAATATAGGTTTCTTCAGACTGCTTTCCTGCGCTATTGTATGAGTATTGGTATTGCACATATTTCATATCATTAGGATAATTACCCGGATAATAGTATGAATTCTGTGCCAGTAAGCCAGAGGATTCATATTCCCAATTTGCTCTCCAGACGAGATTCGCAACTGGCGGCACACTGCTGGAAAAGGAATAGCTGTAGCCGCTTATCTTTCTGCCTGCATCGTCATAGTAATATTCCCGCAGGGAAGTAAGCTCAGCATCGGGGCTTTGGGTGGCATAACTTGCTTCGTAGAAAAGCAAATCATCGTGGGTATAGCGCTGAACAAGCTTTCTGCCGGGTTGCAATAATCTGTCGAAATATAAGGTTTCCACCTGATGATATTCCGGAGTGTCGGAATATACATAGCACTCGGTGGAGACGCTCAAGCCCTGGCTGTTGTAATTGGTTCTCAAGCTATCCAGACGCATGGGATTGGAAGCGTTATAATAGAAGAATCTGATTTCAGAGGTATCGCCTTGGTTTTCGCCCCACCAGGAAGTACCTTTGGCATAGCTGCTAATCCGCCAATTCGGGTTCTTTGCGGCGGTTGCTGCATCTGAAAATACATTAGTTCCCACTTGCGCTGATACCATCGAGATAATGAATCCCAAAAGGCACAAAGTAACATAAACTTTTTTCATTATAGCCTCCTTATTAAGGTAATTTATATTTATGCAATATCTATTCCAATGTATGGTGTTATTGTTAGCTACTGCCATTTATAAATCTAAAAAAGGCTAAAGACTCTCTTAGCATCAGCCTTTCTTGCTTATCCGAAAGGGGGTTGATCGGGATCTGATCGGGATCTCATCGGGGTACAGCCCGATCAACACCGCTTCAGATGGGCTTTGGAGCGGCTTTGGATAAGCAAGGGATATAGTGCTGGCGTGTTGGTGTGTTGGCGTGCTGGGATGTAGAGCAGGATTCTGATCCTGCTGAAGCATAAACCAAAAGAAGACTGGCAAACTAAATTACCAGTCTTCTATCCCTAAGCGGGTTAATATGTTATGGTATTATTCTTGGGTTGCTGCGGGCAGCATGATAACTTTCAGCAGGTCTTTATCGAAGCTGAGGTATTGTTTAGCTGCTTTCGTAATAATCTTTTTGTTCATTTTAGCATAGAGCGCGGGGTAATCCAGGAAAACATCTATCGGCTGTCCCACCCAGTTATTACGTTCCATGCTTGCCATCCAATAGCCGTTGTTCTTGATGTTTTCTTCGTAGCGTTTTGACATCGTAGTTTTTGCTGCTTCCACGTATTTAGCATCAAAAAGCCCAGCTTTCAGGCTATCCAGAGTGGCAAAGGTGGCGTTATTGAGCATATCGACATTTGCGGGATCGCAACTCATCCAGGTTTGCACGGTATAGAAAGGCTTGGGATAGCGTTCCATAGTGCTCCAGTTCTGGATGGCATACACTCCGCCAAGCTCTTCACGCACATTTTCCCGTAGCTTTTCGAAGGCAATCATCATCAGGGTATTCATGGCGATATTGTTGGTTGCGGTGAATTTGTATTTGCCTTTGGTAACATTGGAGGCGTAGCTAAGATCACTTTCGCCCTTATGGAAGCGAACTTCTTTCTTGCCACTGAAAGGCTTAATGCCCACGTCGCGGATCTTATCTTTGCGTTTCATGGTGGGCAGATTAGCCAGATAGGTGCTGCAATAAGTGCGTAATAGTTCTTCGTCGAAAGCACCTACGATGTAGAAGCTGAAATCGGAGAAATCGCCAAAGCGGTCTTTATAAACGCGTTCCAATTGGGGCAAGGTAAGCTTATCCAAATCAGCGGGACGGATGCTATGTTTGTAGGGATGGTTGTTGTAGATCAGAGTTTGCAGGGTATCAAAAAAGGCATTCTCTGGGCTTAGTAGTGAGTTTTGCAGGAAGGAACGAATCTGCGCAACTGAGGATGAGAAAGTATCATCGTTAAAGCGCGGCTTGGTCGCCTTTTGATATAATAGCTGAAACATCAGCTCCAAATCCTGAGGTGAGCAAGAGCCGGAGAAGCCTTCGCTGTAAGTATCCATTTCTGGAGATGCATCAGCAACTTTGCCGGCAAGAGCTTTTTGTAAAGCTGCACCGTCGAAATTGCCAAAGCCCGCATTGCTGCTGTAATGGGAAAGGATATCGGCAATACCGGTATCTGCAATGCTCAAAGAGGCAGATCCACCAGGGCTTTGTGCCGATAACAGCACTTCATCGGCTTTGAAATCCGTCTTTTTGCTATATACGGTTACGCCGTTGGAAAGCACCCATTTCTTGATTCCCGATTTGGAGAATACGGTGGATTTGGTAATTTTACCAGGGCTGGGGGTTTTCTCCATGATGGGTTCGTTAACAAAGGTATCCACCCAATCTTCAAGCTCGGTGCCCTTAATCTCGTTAAACAACGCCAAAAGCTTTGCTTCGTTAGGATATACGGCACCTTCTTTGGCTGTTCCGGTAATGGCGAGGGTAAGGTTTTCGGTGCTGATCAGGTCGTCCACAATATCGTTCACTTCATCAAGGCCGATCTCGTTGATAATGTTGCTTACCAAATCTAGCTTTTGCTCGGCACTAAGGATGTTATCTCCGTTGATAATAGGGGATAATAGTTCCCAGATAGCTTCATCTGATTCACGGGTAGCTTTCTCGGTAACTGCCTTTTCTGCACTGCGCACCAAATCGAGCTTAGCCCTGTCGAATTCACCCGCTTGGAAGCCATGCTGCCGGATGCGAACAGCTTCGATGAGCATCGTGCGCATGGCATCTTCGCTGCGTCCTTCTGTGCTAATGGACATCAGCATGGAAGCCGAGAAGTTTTTCAGCCAGGAAAACATGTAGCCATAGGCAAAAGAGAAGGGCGGGTTGGGTTGCATGGCTATTTCTTGCATGCGGTTGTTGAACATGGTGTAAAAGAGGTTTCTCTTCAAGTCGTTGTAATAAGAGCCAAGATTTACCAAGGGTTCGCTTTCTTGCTTCCATGTAGCTTGCACGGAGGTGAAAGGCAATTCTTTATCTAATACCACAATGGCTCTCGGTTCGGCGTTGTCTGGGATCAGATAGTTTTCTTTGACGCGGGGGTTTTCACGCGCGGGGATTACTCCAAAATACTCGCTGATCATCGCTTGTAAAGTTTCGGGAGGGTAATCGCCAATGATAATCACATCTTGCAAATCGGGGCGATACCAGTCTTTATAGAAACGGTTTAGGCTTGCATGCTTGAAGGTGCGGATGTTCTCGATAGTGCCGATAGGGTTGCGCAAGACATAGCGTGAGCCGGCAAAACGGACGTCACTCACCTTGTCCTGAACCCGTCTCTGTGCCTCTTGACCCATGCGCCATTCTTCCTGAATGATGCCGCGTTCACGTTCTATCTCGGTAGGCTCCAAGCTAAGCTGCCAGGCGATATCCGATAGGATGGATAAGCCTTTGCGCAGTTTGGCTTCGTCATTGGTGGGGAGCTTGAACTGATAGACGGTATAATCATAGCTGGTTCCGCCATTTAAGCCGTTGTGAAAGCCCATACCAATAGAGGTTAGGTATTCCACCATTTCGGTGCGGGCAAAGTTCTTGCTGCCGTTAAACGCCATGTGTTCCACAAAGTGCGCCAGACCAAGCTGGTCGTCATCTTCATTAATACTGCCGGCGTGTACCAACAAGCGCAGTTCGATTATCTTTTCGGGCTTGGCATTGGGAAGGATGTGGTAAGTAAGCCCATTGGCAAGCTTACCGGTTAACAAATCCGGATCGGTAGGTAAAGGCATGGGTACGTATTGGGGGGGTATGATAGCGCCAAGTGTGATGGCGCATAGAAGCATAATTATGCTAAGCCATGTCCCTTTCATTAGTTCTCCTTAAGTGAGATATTTATTTTAGGCTCGATAGTAAAATCAATGGTATATTGCTCATCTTTGTGTAACATGATGGTGGCAGAATTACCATAGAAGTAGGGGTGTCCATCCTCTGTAGTTATGGTAACTTCGTAAGAAAAGGGTTCATTTGAGGTGATGTAATCCACCCGCATGTATTTGCTTTCCCCCGGCATGATATCGAATAAAGAGGTATAGGGAAGAACTAAAAACCCATCGTTCTTGAAGATTCTAGCTTCCGTGATCTTTTGGGGGCTGTTGTTTACTATTTTGATAGAGGCACGGTTGGGGTTTAGGTAGGCATGCAAATCCTCTCCAGCTTTCACAGTGATGCTGGTGTTATCTGTCCAAAGGTTAAAGTCTTTATCCTCCAGGCTAAATGTCTCGCCTTTCATAACTACAGGAACGGTATTTGTGACTTCACCGGTAAATAAGCTTTGAGTATCAGTATCCACGTCTATACTTACAACCCCGTGAGCGGGTATTGTAACTTCAGAGCCTGAATCCACCGATACGTAAGCCGGATAGGAACAGTTGTTATGAACTATAAATTTGGCTCCTGATTCGCAAGCCGAAAGCAACAGAAGAACTGCTGCCAAAAGAAAATAGCTCCAAATAGTCTTCATAATAGTACCTCCTACTACTTGCCAGGTTCTTTGTATTACCACAAATGTCAAGCAGAATGTTTCCCCAAAATTAACAGTCACACGGATTACACGAATTTATACGGATTAGTTCGGACAAATCTGATCCAATCCTATATATGCACACACCGCTTTAACCTCTTTTCTCTCTTACTCTTTGACTCTTTTGCTCTTTGTTAAATAATCATAGATTGCATAGCAACAGCAGCTTGTGTTCTTTGATCTTTTACTCTTTGTTAAATAAACCCGTTAATCCCACATTAGCAGCGTCCAACGCCACATGCTGAGTTTAGGGGTAAATAATATTCGGACGACCGGAATTAGGGTTTTGCACAGTTTCCAAGCGGACACCGAATAACTGTTGCAGGATTTCAGTCTGCATCAAAGCTTCCGGCTTACCTTCCGCCAGCAATTCTCCGTCTTTCAAAAAGATAAGTCGATCGGCATAATTGGCAGCCAGATTCAGGTTGTGCGACACGATCAGCACCGTTTTCCCCTGGGTGTTATGGATCTCCCGAAGCAGCGCCATGATCTCCAGTTGATGGTTTATATCAAGCTGTGAGAGGCTTTCATCCAGCAGGATATAGGGAGTATCCTGCACCAAAGCACGGGCAATATACACCCGCTGTTTCTCTCCACCGCTAAGCTCGGATAGCCAACGGTTTTTCAGCTCTTCCAGCTTTAGCAGGCGCAGCACATCATCCACAGCCTTCCTGTCTTCTGCGGTATGGGATTGCAGCAAGCCTAAGTAGGGGTATCGCCCCATCAGCACGGTCTCGCTAACCAAATGATCAAATTCCTGCTGGCTTTCCTGCGGGACAAAGGATATTTGCCTTGCCAGATAGCTCTTCTTCTGCGCGGAGATGTCTTTCCCAAACACCATAATGCTGCCAGTTTCCGGCTTCAGATAACCCATCAGGGCATATAACAGAGTGGATTTCCCTGCTCCGTTAGGCCCCAATAATGCACAAAAATCCCCCGGTGCTATCTTCAATGAGAAGCTTTTCAGTACTGGTTCTTTTGTGTATCCGCAGCTTAGCTTATGGGTTTCAATCATCTTTGTGCGTGCATCCTTTTTGTTATCCTGAAACAGGCTTTGAACAAGGGCACATTTTGTCAATATGCTTTCTTCTTGCAAGAAAATTCCTACCACTGCCCACTCATACCCCACAAAGAGGGGGCAAGGTGGGGTGTGATAGGGAGTAAAGGCGAGAGCATGCCGTTGCTGCGAGATTGGCGATAGTATTTAACAAAGAGTAAAAGAGTCAAAGAGAAAAGAGAATCAATGTAGAGCAGCTTTCTAAAGCTGCTGAACAGTATCTTCGTGTAAGTGTTGAGTTTCTTTTTAACACAGAGAAAAGCAGAGAAAAACAGAGAAAAACAGAGAAAAGCAGTGGGATTTTTAACAAAGAGTAAAAGAGTAAAAGAGAAAAGAGAATCAATGTAGAGCAGCTTTCTAAAGCTGCTGAACAGTATCT
>Ga0265294_10005298_pt1 | contig 15762 bp, 7 predicted proteins | sample MunlanPumphouse3_FD_192504 | JGI IMG/M metagenome (GOLD analysis project Ga0265294, IMG submission 192504) | Groundwater microbial communities from a municipal landfill in Southern Ontario, Canada - Pumphouse #3 | ecosystem: Environmental > Aquatic > Deep subsurface > Groundwater | place...
GGAATCTATGTGGAACGCGAGGCGCTGATCCGCCGCGAACGGGCACAGCTCGCTGTCCGGCCGCTCCTGCGCGTCAACGGCCAGCCGGTCAGCCTGAAGCTGCTGAAAGAGGCACGCCTCACGGTGCGCGCGACCGATCTGCAGGGGCTTGTGACCACTAAGGAGTTTCCTGATCTCACGCTGCGCGAGGATGCCGAGACCGTGCAGGAGATCCAGGTGCCGGAGCACACGGTCGCACTCGCCGTCACCCTGCACGCCGAGATCCAGAACCTGAGCCTGAATCAGAAACAGAAGCTGAGCGACACCGCGTACTTTGCCTTCAACGGCATGGAGCGGACGCCGTTGACACGCGCGCTCTATTTCGGGCGCGACGCCGCCGGCCATTTCGCGGACCTGCGCGGCAAGAACGGCGAACCGTTGGCCGGCGAGCCGATCCATCTGCGGCTTCGTCACCGCTATTTCCAGTCCGAGACCATCGACGCCTATCTGAAGACCGATGAGAAGGGGCGCGTGCGGCTGGGCGCGCTCTCCGGTGTGCGCGCGCTCACCATGACCTCTGGCGATACGGTGTCCGGAGCCTGGCAGCCGCTGCACGATGTCTGTACCTTGCCGGAGGCGCTGCACGGAAAGGGGGGCGATACGTTGCGTGTGGCGCTGCCGCCGGGCGCAGATCCCGCCGCCACGTTGCTGGAGGTCCGTCGCGGAAGGTTCGTGAAAGAATGGAATGCCGCGCTGGCCGTGAAGGAGGGCTTCCTGGAACTGCGCGGACTGCCGACCGGCGACTATTCGCTGTGGCTCGCCGAGCCCGCGCGGGAGATCGCGGTGCATGTGACAGGCGGCGAACCGGTTGACGGATTTTTGGTGGGACCGCGCCGCGCGCTGGAGCTGCCGCGCCTCAAGCCGCTGTCGGTGACCGCTGTCACGCCCGGCAAGGACACGGTCGAGATCCGGCTGGCGAATGTTACGCCGTTCGCGCGCGTGCATGTGGTGGCGACGCGCTACCAGCCGGCGTATGACCTGTTCGACCGTCTCGGCGCGGCTGCGGCCGCGCGGCCATTGTGCCAGCCTTGGAAGCCGGCGCGCGCGTATTACGAATCAGGGCGCGACATCGGCGACGAGTACCGCTACATCCTCGACCGTCAGCAGGCGCGTACGTTCCCCGGCAACATGCTGGAACGTCCCGGCCTGCTGCTCAACCCCTGGGCGCTGCGCGCGACCGAGTCGGATAAAGAGCGGCTCGCGGCGGGCGGCGCGTATGCGGGCCGCGCGGCGCAGGAGGCCAAGGCTGAGCGCAGCGCGATGGCGTTCAAGGCAGTGAAGGACGCCGAGGTGCCCGAAGGGTTCGCCTCGCTCGATTTCCTGCGCCAGCCCGCCGTGACGCTGCTGAATCTGGTGCCGGACGAGTCGGGGACACTCTCGGTTCCGCGCGCGGCGCTCAAGGGATTGCCCTGCCTGCGCGTGCTCGCGGCGGATCCGACCGCGACCGTGCTCGCCTGCGCGTTTCTCGATGACACGCCGGTGGAAACGCGCGACCTGCGGCTGGCCGAAGGGCTGGACCCGGACAAGCCGTTTGCCGAACAGAAGCTGATCACGCCGCTGCAGGCCGGCGACAAGGTGGCGGTGGCCGATCTGGCGGTCTCGAGGTTCAAGGCGTTCGGCACGGTCGCGGAACTTTATCGGCTCTTCGCGACACTCAATCCGGATCCGACCTTCGCCGAGTTTGACTTTGTGGCGAAATGGAACGAGTTGGACGTCGCCGAGCAGCGCCGGCTCTACGCCAAGTATGCGTGCCATGAACTGCACCTTTTTCTTTATCACAAAGATCCGCGCTTCTACGAGACGGTGGTCGCGCCCGCGCTCGCCAATAAAAAGGACAGGACCTTTGTCGACCACTGGCTGCTGGGCGACGATCTGAGCGGTTTTCTGGAGCCGTGGCGCTTTGCGCGCCTCAATGCGGCCGAGCGCGCGATGCTGGGCAAGCGGTTGCGCGCTGAGGCGCTCTCGCTGGCTCGGGACGCGCGTGAGCGAGCCGACCTGACGCCGCCTGACATGGAAGCCTTCAACCGGCGCTTCGATACCGCCATTCAGGCCGGCGCGCTGGAAGGCGAGACGGGCACCGCCACCGCCGATGCCGACTCTGCTCTGGAAGAAGACGTACGGGTGCCGCTCAAGATCGCGCTGCCGAAACCGCAGTTCACCGGGACGCCCAAAGACATCCGGTCGGCGAATCTGGAGGCGGCCGGCAGCCGGATGAAAGCCCCGGCTGCCGCACCGGCACCGTCCGTGGGCGCTGACGGGCGGATGGTTGGAGATCAAAAAATGTTGCGGCAGCGGGGAATGCCGGAACTATCTAGAGTTCGAAAAGATGCAAAACCCGGATCAGCAGCGCCCCCAGAAGAGGAGTCGCTTTTCTTTGACGCATTGTCCGCCGAACGCGGTGAAGGAAGGCGCTTTTTCCAGAAGCTGGACAAGACGCAGGAGTGGGCGGAGAACAACTACTGGCACCAGCCGATCGATCGGCAGGTCGCTGCGTTGGTCGCGGACAACGCCTTCTGGGCCGACTATGCGATGCATGACGCTCGGACGCCCTTCCTTTCGAAAGCGCTGCTGGAGGCGACCTCGTCGTTCACCGAGATGATGCTGGCGCTGGCGGTTTTGCAGGTGCCGTTCAAGGCCGGTGCGCACGTTGAAAAAAGCGAGGGCGCAGCCTACACGCTGACAGCCGCCTCGCCCGTGCTTTTCTTCCACCGCGAAATCCGCGAGAGCGCGCGCGCCGCCGCCGCCGGCTCGGTACTGGTCGCACAGCGCTTCTTCCGTGCGGATGACCGCGCCCGCTTTGAAAACAACGAGCGGTTCGACAAATGGGTGACCGATGAGTTTTTGCCGCAGGTGGTCTACGGCACACAGGTGGTACTCACGAATCCCACCGGCGAACGCCAGGCGTTGAATGCCTTGCTGCAGATCCCGGTCGGCTCGATCGCCGTGAGTGCAGGGGCTGTTGCCAAGGGTGTCTATCTGGTGCTCGAACCCTATGCCACCCAAACCTTGGAGTATTTCTTCACGTTCCCGGCGACCGGACGCTTTGCGCACTATCCGGTGACGCTCGCGAAAGAGGGGCGCGTCGTCGGCGCAGCGGAACCCTTTACGTTCAACGTCGTGGCTCGGCTGAGCCGGGCCGACACCGAATCGTGGGCCTGGCTCTCGCAGAACGGCACGCCTGAACAGGTGCTCGCGTTTCTGAACACGGCCAATCTCCATCGGCTTGACCTGAACGAGATCGCGTGGCGCATGAAGGACAAGGCCTTTTTCAAAACCGTGATCGGAGTGCTGGAGGCGCGCCACGTCTATCACGGCACGCTTTGGTCGTACGGCATTCTGCACAACGAGCCCGCGGTGATCCGGCCTTTCCTGCAGCATTCGCCCTTCGCGGCGCAGTGCGGCCTGTGGCTGGAGTCGCCGCTGCTGTCGCTGAATCCTGTGGAACGCTTCGATTATCAGCACCTTGAATACGCGCCGCTTGTCAATCCGCGCGCGCATCAGGTCGGCGCACACCGCACCATCTTGAATCCGGCCTTTCTGCGCCAGTACCAGCGCTTCATGACGGTGCTCCGCTATAAATCCCGTCTGTCGGCCGCCGACACGCTGGCGGTGGCCTATTATCTGGCGCTGCAAGACCGCGTGGCCGAGGCGCTGGAGACGTTCGGACGCGTGAAGCGCGACGTGGTGGCGGAACGGCTGCAATACGACTACCTGGCGGCCTATCTCGCCTTCTACACCGGCGATCTTGAGCAGGCGCGCGCGCTGGCCAAGGCGCATGCGGACGAGGGTGTGGCACGTTGGCGCGAGCGCTTCGCGCAGGTGCTGGCGCAGCTCGACGAGATCGCCGGGGCCGAGCGCGGCGCCGCGCCGGTCAACGCGGAGAGCCGCGACCAGGCGCAGGGCGCGCTGGCCGCGACCGAGCCGGCGCTGGAGCTGCTGGTGGAGGCCGGTCGTATTCAGCTCGACACACGTAATGTGGCGGAAGTCACGCTCAACTTCTACCCGATGGACATCGAACTGCTCTTCTCGCGCAATCCGTTCTTGCAGGAGGGGGCCGCGCAGTTCGCATTCATCCGGCCCGTTGCGAGCCGCCCGGTCGCTGTCGCCGCAGGGCAGAACCGCACCACGGTGGAGTTGCCGCCGGAGTTTGCCGCCAAAAACGTGATGGTGGAGGCGCTGGCGGGCGGCGTGCGCAAGACGCAGGCCTATTACGCCAACACGCTGAGGGTGCAGATGATCGAGAGTTACGGACAACTGGTCGTCACGCAGGCCGAGACCGGCCGGCCGGTTCCGGGCGCGTATGTCAAGGTGTACGCCCGTGCGGCCGGCGGTGCGGTCGGTTTCATCAAGGACGGCTATACCGATCTGCGCGGCCGCTTCGACTATGTTTCGCTTAACACCGACGAGGCCGGTCAGGCTGAGCGTCTGGCCGTGCTGGTGCTGAGCGATGCCTTTGGCGCAGTCGTGCGCGAGGCCCAGCCGCCGAAACGGTAAGTCGAAGAGACGTTGTGCGGAGACGAATGCGGATTCGCCATAGGTCAACTGTGAATGGAGCGTATTTTTGTCATGGAAACAAAAAGTGTGGTCATTGGGTTATGCGCGTTCTGCACGTCTGTGGGGGCATTCGCTGAGCGGACGGGCCCTTGGCCGAAGGAGAAGGCGTGGGCATGGTACAACGCCCAGCCGTGGATGCGCGGCTGTAACTACATGCCCGCGAGTGCGGTGAACCGCGTGGACCAGTGGCAGGAACTTGGCTGCGAAGAACGCTTCGAGGAAGTAGACCGTGAACTGGCGCTGGCGGCGTCGATCGGCTTCAACACGCTGCGCATCCTGATCGAGGAACAAGGGTTTGGCGTGTGGTATCACGATCACGATGGCTTCATGGCGCGATTCGAGAGAATGCTGTCCGTCATGGGGCGGCACGAAATCCGTGCAATCATCGTGCTTGGCAACGATTGCTCACGCCCGAAGCCGTTGTGGAAGCTGCCGGCACCGGGACCGCAGCCGTGCGACTGGGGCTATCACGGGGGACGGAAGCTCTCCCAGCACGGATCGTTCCCGGGCGCTGTCGGCTATACATCGCTCGATGACCCCGCGCTGAACCCAAAGTTCTACCAGATGTGCGAGGAGCTGCTGACGAAATACCGTGACGACGACCGCATCGTCTTCTGGAATATCTGGAACGAGCCGGGCAACAACGGGCGCGGAAAGATCACCGCGCAGCATCTGCAAAAGCTCTTCGAGCTGGGGTGGCGGATCGATCCAAAGCAGCCGCTCGCAGCAGACCTTTGGGGGGGCGCTTACGGTGCCGCCGACGATAAGAACGAGGCTCAAAAGGTCGCGGGCGCGTGCTCGGACATCGTCAGCTACCACTCATACAGCCCACTCGCCAGCCAGATCGACATCGCGAAACGGCTCAAGACCCTTTACGGGCGCCCGATGGTCAACACGGAGTGGCTGGCGCGCATCATCGGCTGTGAGGTGTTCGATTGCTATCCGTTCTTCGCCCAGAACCGCATCGGCTGCATGTGCTGGGGTTTCGTGGCGGGCAAGTACCAGACGTATGAGCCGTGGGAGGGAATGTGGAAAGAGGTCGAGCGGGGCGGCGGTCAACGCTATGACCTGTCGAAATGGTTTCATGATCTGTTCCGGCCCTCTTTGCGCCCGTATGATCCGAGGGAGCTCGACGTGATCAGGAACGTCAACGCACAGATGGATGCGGAGCGCGCCGGTGAATCCGTCCGCGCCAAGATCGCGAAAACGCGCAAAATCATCGCGGAGGATATGTGGCAGGGTTTCCGCCGGACAAAGTTTGACTTCAACGGCCGTACGGCCTGGGTGGTGGAGCCTTCTCGCGCGCCGCGGGCGGAGATGCTTTGGACATGGACGATGCAGTGGGCTGAGGCGTTCGTGGACCGCACGGGCGTGCCCGATCTCCTGCGGCAGGGCTTCCACCATGTGACGCTCGAGGCCTTCGATCTGCGCGCGACTGACGAGGGGGTTGCGCAGTTCGCGGACTTTCAGAAATTCCTTGTGAACGCGCTTGGTTTTGCGCCGAAGGCAGACCTGGTAGGCATGAGCTGGGGCGGCTTTTTCTCTGTGCGCTACGCGGCGGCGCATCCGGCTAACGTGTCGAAAATCTATCTGGATGCGCCGCTCCTGAACTTCGACGGGTTCGGACGCGAGCCGAGCCGCATCGGTCCCTGGAGTGCGGTCGCACCTACGAATGGAGACTGGTCTGCTGACCCGGGCATGCCGGTGAACCAAGCGGAGGCGATCGCGAAGGCCGGTATTCCTGTGCTGCTCTTGTACGGAGGTCAGGATCAGACGGTCCCGCCGGCGAAGAACTGCGAGCTGTTCGCAGCCCGCTTCAAAAAGGCCGGCGGCACGATCGATGTAAATCAGCGTGGTTTGTTCGGGCACCACCCGCATGGCGTGGATCCGGACAAGACTGGGCTGATCACGGGATTTTTCATGCGGTGATCCCACGACGCCTTTGAATGGCCGTCAACGACCCAGAGTTAGCATCAACATGGCCTATTGGATCGCCGGCATGGGCACGGGCTTGCCCTCGCGCTGCAGCGCGAGCTGGTCGTCGGGTTCATAGACCCCATAAAAAACCGCATTCATGTCGATCCATGTCGCGATGCGGCGCAGCTCGCCGGGAGAGAGGCGCACGTCGTTATGGCCGGCTTTGAGCATCTGAAACAGCGCGCTGCCGCGTGCGCTGTCAGCGCCGCCTTCGGGCGTCACCTGAATCTGGTTGCGCATGGCGAAGCAGGGGACGAGCGGCGTTCCGGTTTTTTTGGAAAGGCGGCGGGTCGGCTTGCCGTTCTTGCCGGTGGCGTAGCACAGCGACTGGTAGGAAGCCGTGTGCGGGCCTGTAATCGTGCGCGTAAGAGTGATGCCGCCTTTGGCCTCCCGGTCGTTGTGGCAGGAAACGCAGCGGGCGTCGAGCACCGGCTGCACCTGTTCCACGAAGCCGTAGGGACGTCCCGATTCTGGCGTGGGAGACAGTTCGGCGGCTGGGCGCTTCATCGCCTGCGCGACCTTGAGGGCTGCGGGGGAGGCGGTCATTTTGCTCTCGTGGCAGCCGACGCAGGACACGCGTTCGCCGGGCATCAACGAGGTGCTGGAGCGCATGACGCGATACGCGCACCCGTCGGCATCGAGCGCCTGGAAGAGGATCGCCTTGCGCGCCGGCACGAGAAAACGCGCCGAGCCGTCCGCCTCGACCGTGGTGACGCCCAGTACGGCACGCGTGTTTTCCTCGCCGGCGACACCTATGCGCGGCTCGTTGGCGTCGCGCGTGGTTTTGGGAAAGACCTGCACCACGCGGATCTCTCGAATCGTGCCGCGAGCGGCGTTGGGGAGGCCCTCGTAGACGTCTGAAATGAAGACTTCGCCGCTGTCGCGTTCAACGAGGTGCGGGCTGAGCACCGAGGGCAGGACCGGGGGAACAGGGCGAGGCGCGAGCGGGATCGGGCAGGTCGCGCCGAGGAGCCCCTCGCGGTAAAGCAGTTCGCGGTTGCCCCGATCGTCAAGCACATAGAGGCCCAGCGCAGGGTCGGGGTTGTGGCGTGCCGGCTCGTACATCAGCGGGTCGCGGCTGTAGGCGACCAGCAAGAGCTTTTCAGAAAGCGGCCAAGGCGCGTTGTACCATTCGTTGTTAGGCCCCTGCTCGCATTCAGGATAATGGCCGGGCGTGAAACGCGTCACGGCCGCTGGGCTGTTGTTGTCGACGGCCGGATCGATCAGCAGGACCGGACCGCCGGTGATCGCGTGGTGGGCGGAGGCCACGCACACGATCTTGCCGCTGTCGGGAATGGCCTTGGCCTGGAAGGTGCAGTGGGGTTTGGGCGTTTCATTGCCCCAGACGGCCATCGGATTGGTGCCGTCGGGACGTATGGACCAGAGGTTCTGATGAGTCACGGCGTCGCGGTCGATGTAATCCCAGCGCGCGAACAGAAGGTGTCCGCTGTTGGCCACGGCCGGGAACCAGTCGTTCACGTCATTCCAGGAAAGTTGTTGGATACGCGACCCGTCGCGCGCCATGCGGTAGACCGTGTAGGAGTGCCAGCGGTCGCTGTAGCCCCACCAGAAGCAACGCGAGGTCGCGCGGCGGCGCGTGGAAACAAAGGCGATGCCGCCGTCTGGCAGCCATTCCGGCATGAGGTCGTCAAAGCGGTCGTGGGTGAGTTGACGGAGGCCGGAACCGTCCGAGCCGATTGAGTAGAGGTGGAAGTAGTGGTGGTTGGTGTCGGCCTCGTTGCGCGGCAGGGTGCGCGGGTCAAGTGCGCCTTCGGTGGCGACGAACGAAAAGAGAATCTGGTCGGCATCGTATGAGAGACGCGGTTCGAGCAGGCTGCCGGAGGGCAGGCGGCCGCCGAGCACGTCGCGGCAGGCCAACGACACGCCGGGCTTCTCCAGAACGTATAAACTGCCGCCCGGGCGCTGGCGCCAGCCGAAGTATTGCGCGACCTCGTGGTTCCACGACGGATTGCGGCGCGTGCAGAAAAGCAGCTCGCCGAACGCGAGCTTGGGTTCGGAAAGCAGCGCGCCGCGCTTCAGCAGGCGCGCGCGCAGATAGCCTTCCCATCCTTCTCCCGGAGGCATCGCAGGTTTTTCTGTGATCTGCTCCGTCCGTTTCGTCTGTTCCCCGATGCACGCCGCCAGCCGTTTCGCATCCCCGCCGCCGAAGAGCGCGTCGTCCTGTACCCACTCGGCGATCGCCAGCAACAGCAGATCCGGTTCCGGCGCGTACGGTACGCCTTCCAGCGCGTGCTTCACCGCGTTTTGGAAGGCGGCGGCGAGTTTCGGGGCAAAGGCATCCGCCTTGGCCAGCACTTTCAAGCCCTCGATCCATGTGCCGTCGTAGCGGATGATCACGGCCGGAGCGTCCGGAGCGACGAGGCCTACGCGGTCCGGCTGCCGGTCGAGTGTCCACGGCGCGTCGGTGTCTAGAGCCATGACATAGCCGCCGAATCCATCTTCTGCGTTACCGTCCGAAAGGATGACAAACGGAAAGGCTGTGGCTGGGTCGAGGGTTTCTTTTCTCAGCGAGAGGTCGCGTCCGACTGCGTACAGCACAGGGCGCGTGGCTGCGGCCTGGCTGCCTGTGTAGGCATATCGCCATCCGTGGGTGCCCTGCGTGTCGGCGAAGCCGGCAGAGGCTTGGAAGGCGGTGCCGTCGGCATACGTGATCACCGGGTCCCAGCCGGTGGTGTCGCAGGTGTGGTTGCCTTTGCGGTTCACGATAAAGCGCAGGGTGTCGCCTTGGCAGACCTCGCGCGTGAGGGCGAGCGTGTGGCCGGTGCTGTCCTTGCCGTGGAGGTCGGCGCGCCACAGCGTGGTGTCATTATGCCGAACGGCGGCGCGCACGCCATCGCCGTCGAGATGCAGCTTCTTGACCGTGCCGGTTACGGTCACGCGTCCGTCGCGCGGCACGACGAAGATGCGGGCGGCATCGAGCGCATGGCCGGGGTGCATCCAGTCCTTGCCGATGCGGGCCCATGTTTCGCCGCCGCTCCAGAACGTGGAGCCGTACCAGGAATGGCACGCTTCGGCTTTTTTCATGTCGTGGAGCTGCGCGTCGTTTTGAGCGCGTGAAAAATCAACCGTGACCGGCGAGGGGTGCACACGGATACCGGTGAAGGCGTCGAGCTCGCTGACGCGCGCGTCCGCAGCGGCGCTCAGCGTGGCGGTGGCAAGCGCTGCGGTCCGGCCGGAGGCTTTGCGCGGGACAGGGGCAGGGGTGGCCGACATCGCGGCGGTGTCGACGTCACGCGGCAGGCAGGCCCAATCGCCCGGCACGTGGAGCGGCACGGCCTGTCCGGCCAACGGGAGGAACATCAACAGCAGATGGGTCGTACACAAATGATGCATAGCAGACACGTTATCACAAAAAGCTGAAGGGCGGAATCATGAGTTGCGCCTCAGTCACCGCCAGCGTTTAGCCAGCGGCGACGGCCCGTTTTCTGTAAACATGGCGAAGCACAGCTCGCCAGTCGAATCAGGATCGTGTATGCTTTCAACCATGTTGAGAAATGTGGAGAAGCGATGCGCCGCGGAAGCCGGACACGAATCGCCGTTCGGACGTGGCGGCGCGCGGGGAGGCTATGTCGCCGGCCTTGGCTGCTTGCTCAGACACACCGGCCGGGCAGGGCGGTTTGCAGCCGGCACGCTGCTGCTGGTTTGGGCCGCGGGGTGCGGAGGCGGGGCGCGGCTGCAGCCGGTGACATCGGAGTCGGTCGTGCTGGCTTTTGGAGACAGCCTGACTTCGGGCGTGGGCGCCGAAGAGGAAGAGAGCTATCCGGCGGTGCTGGCGCGCCTGTTGGGGTGCAGGGTCGTGAACAGCGGCGTGGCGGGCGAGATCACGCGCGAAGGGCTCGCCCGCCTGCCGGAGCTGTTGCGACGCCACCGCCCGCAGATGGTCATTATCTGTTTCGGCGGCAACGACATGTTGCGCAAGCTGAATGACGAAGAGATCGCTCGCAATCTGCGCGAGATGATCCGCGTTGTGCGCCAAGCAGAGGCCGACGTGGTGTTGTTGGGGGTGCCGCAGCCCGGCCTGCTGCTTCGCGCGCCGCCGTTCTACCGGGAGATTGCAGAAGAGCTCGACCTGGTTTACGAAGGCGTGATCGTGCCGCGGATTCTCTCGACGCCTTCGCAGAAAAGCGACCTGATTCATCCGAACGCCGACGGGTACCGGCGGCTGGCCGAGCGTTTGGCCAAAGTGATCCGACAGGCGTCGTGACGTGAACACGGAATGACATGACATCAACGAGGAGGCAGACATGACACGAAGAGGGTTTATGGCGACAACAGGCGGCGCGCTCCTGTGGGGGACGCACCGGGCATGGGCGGCGGCGAACGACCGCGTGCGCGTGGCGGTCGTGGGCATTCACGGCATGGGCCAGAGCCACATCCAGTCGTACCAGGCGTTGCCGAACGTGGAGGTCGCCGCCCTGTGCGACGTGGACGCCAATCTCTTTGCGCCGGTGATCAAGCGCCATTTCACGGGCAAGGGATTGAACGCGCCCAAAACCTACACCGATCTGCGCAAGCTCTACGAGGACAAGGAGATCGACGCGGTTTCGATCGTCACACCCAACCATTGGCACACGCTGGCCGCGATCTGGGCCATCCAGGCGGGCAAACATGTGTCGGTCGAGAAGCCGTGCTGCCATACCGTGCATGAGGGACGGAAATTGGTCGAGGCCGCCAAGAAATACAACGTGTTGGTACAGGACGGTGCCGAGCAGCGCAGCAATCCGTGCGCGCAGAGCATGGCGCGTTTTCTGCACGACGGCGGACTGGGCGAGGTTTACATGGCCAAGGGCCTCTGTTACAAATGGCGCAATACCATCGGGCGTTTTCCCGATGAACCGGTGCCTGAGGGTGTTGATTATGACCTCTGGCTGGGGCCGGCGAGCAAGCGCCCGTTCAACAAAAACCGTTTCCACTACAACTGGCATTGGAACTGGGAATACGGCAACGGCGACATGGGTAACCAAGGGGTCCACGAGATGGACATCGCGCGCTGGGGGCTCGGGGTGACCTTGCCGACCCGGATCACGGCTATGGGCGGACACGTCATGTTCGACGACGCGCAGGAGACCCCGAACGTGCTGATGGCGATGTTCGAGTTTCCCAATCCCGACGGGGGCGGAGATAAGAAGAAAATCCTTCAGTTTGAAGTGCGCCACTGGGTGGCGAACGGCGAAGACGGCATGTGGCTCAAGGGGGCCGGGCAGGGCAACGCCTACATGGCCACCAGTCGCGGCAACGTGACCGGCAATCTCTTTTTCGGCTCCAAAGGGTACATGGCTAAAGATGTCGCCGCTTGGCAAGCCTATATGGGGGAGAAGCGTGAGCCCGGCGAACATGGTTCCGGCACCGGCAACCACTACGCGAACTTTGTTAACGCGATCCGCGAACCTGACCCCAAAGTTTTCAACGCAGGGATCGAAGAGGGCTTCTATTCCTGCGCGTTGATCCACCTCGGCAACATCGCCTACCGGCTGGGGCGTACGCTGACCTTTGATCCCGCGACGCTGACCTTTCCGGGCGACACGGAGGCCAACGCGCTGCTAACGCGCGAATACCGGGCCCCGTATGTCGTGTCCGAACAGGTTTGAGAGCGCATGGCAGTTCTGTTGGGGAGACCTTCTCGTAATCGTAATCGTAATCCCAATGTAGAGTCCGCGGTTTTCACATTGGGCGACATCGGCACCAACAGAACTGCCATGCTCCCAAAGCGTCGTCGGGCGGTCGTTTTTCCTCCCCTTGTCGGGTAGAATCCGCTAACCTGTTGACCGTTATTTCGTGAAAGCCATGTATCTGTTTGCCCTCATCTTTTACGCCTGTGCCGCGCTGCTGGCGCGGTCGGACGACGCGTATCCCAAGCCGGACTGGCGGGATGCGCCTGATCCGCTGGCCAGCCCGCATGCCGAGCCGGGCGGCATGATCCGCTTCGCGGCGTTTCAGCCGCCGAAAAGCCTGAACGCCTACATCGACAACAACACCTATACCCGCCAGGTGTTCGGCATGATGTATGAGACGTTGCTGGGTGTAGATTCGTCCACGACTGAATTTGTGCCGCATCTCGCCAAGCGCTGGACTATTTCCGACGACAAACTCGTCTACACCTTTGAGCTCGACGAGGCCGCCGTGTGGAGCGATGGACGGCCGGTCACGGCGGAGGATGTGAAGTGGACCTTTGATCAGGTGATGGATCCGCGTCATGCCACCGGCGCTTCCAAGGTGATGCTCGGGGTGTTCGATTCGCCGCAGATCCTGGGGCCGCGCATGATCCGCTTTCGCGCGAAGGAGAGCCATTGGCGCAATCTGAGCGCGCTCGGACTCTTTGAAATTCTGCCCCGGCATGCCTTCGCGGGGCAGGATTTCAACCGGCTTGATCTCGACCGTCCGGTGGTGTCCGGGCCCTATGTGCTGAGCGCGGTTAAAGAGCAGATCGAAATCCGTCTGCGGCGGCGGCGCGACTGGTGGGCCGGCGCCAAGCCCTCGCTGCGCAACACCATGAATTTCGACACGATCGTCTTCCGCTATTTTTCCAGCAATGAGAATGCGTTCGAGGCCTTTAAAAAAGGGCTGGTGGATGTCTACGCTGTCTACACCGCGCGCATCTGGGCCAACGAGACGATCGGCGAAAAGTTCGACAAAAACTGGATCGTGAAGCGTCGCGTGAAGAACCATAATCCCATCGGTTTCCAAGGCTTTGCGATGAACATGCGCCGCCCGCCTTTCGATGACCTGCGCGTGCGCAAGGCTATGGCCCATTTGGTGGACCGCGAAACCATGATCCGCACCATGATGTTCGGCGCCTATTTCCTGCACCGCTCCTACTTCGAAGATCTTTACGACGCCGCCCATCCCTGCACCAATGAGGCGTTCCCATTCGACATCGCCCGCGCCAAAGCCCTGCTGCGCGAGGCCGGCTACGCGGCCAATCCTCAGACCGGCATTCTGGAGAAGCAAGGTCGCCCGCTGGCGTTCAGCTTTCTCACGCGCGACGGGGGGACGGACAAATTTCTGGCGCTCTGCTCGGCGGCCTTCCGCGAGGTCGGCGTCTCGATGACCATCGAGCGCAAGGATTTCGCCTCGTGGATGCGCGACATGGACGCGTTCAATTTCGACATGACCTGGGCCGCGTGGGGCGGTTCGCTGTTCCGCGACCCCGAAAGCATGTGGCTCTCGTCCGAGGCCGACCGGCCCTCCGGCAACAACATCACCGGCTTTAAAGACCCGCAGGTGGATGCCCTGATCGAGCGTCAGAAGACCCTGTTCAGCATCACGGAACGAAACGCGATCTACCGCAATATTGACGGGCGAGTCGCCGCCGCAGTCCCGTATGTGCTCTTGTGGAACACCGAAGCCACCCGCCTGCTCCATTGGGACACCTTCGGCATGCCGGACACCGTGCTGTCAAAATTCGGCGATGAACGTTCGCTGCTCGGCTACTGGTGGTATGACCCCGATTCGGCATCGGAGTTGCGCGCCGCGATGGCGGCGGGCGAGGTCCTGCCGCAGCGTCCGGTTTTTGTTGATTTTGACACTGTGTTCACCCCGTCGGGAGGCGCGCGGCCCCTGCCTTGAGCGGGCTCGTTCCTCCCGGCTTGACTCTCCACCCCTAACCCCCTTATATCAGCATGTTTCCCATTCAACTTGACCGCCCCCTGATTGTGTTTGACATCGAAGCCACCGGCATCAGCCCTCGCGCGGACCGGATCGTCGAACTGGCCGCAATCCGGATCGAGCCGGACGGCACGGAGGTCAGCGGCTACTGGCTGCTGAATCCGGGCGTCCCGATCCCGATCGAAACGACCGCCATCCACGGCATCACCGATGAGATCGTCGCGTCCCAGCCGACCTTTAAAGACAAAGCGCTGGAGATCCTGGCCTTTTTTGGCGAGGCGGATCTGGCCGGCTTTAACGCGGGCCGCTATGACATCCCGATGCTGGCCGAGGAGTTCGCGCGCGCTGGCATTCCGTTCGAGGCCGATCGCCGCAGGCTGCTCGATGCGCAGCGTATTTTCCACACCCGCGAGCCGCGCGATCTCTCGGCCGCGCTGAACTACTACTGCGGCCGCGCGCATGTCGACGCGCACGGCGCCGAAGCCGACGTGCGCGCGACGCTGGACGTGATCCTCGGTCAGTTCAAGAAGTATACCGATCTGCCGCGCGACATGGACACGCTGGACCGGACCTTTAACCCCATCGATCCCTTCAACGCCGACCGTTCCGGGCGCCTGCGCTGGGTGGACGGCGAGGTGACCGTGAATTTCGGCAAGAAAAAAGGCGCCAAGCTGAAAGATCTTGCCCGGGACGATCCGAGTTTCGTGAAGTGGATCATCAAGAACGATTTCCCGCAGGACACACGCGCCATCTGCGAGAATGCGCTCAAGGGCATCTTTCCCGAGCCACCGCGTCAAAAGCGGCTGCCCAACTCCTAACGCCTAAATCCCAACTCATCCTTGTCATCGCACGGCGCGATCGTTTAGAATAAGCCGTATTAAGCAAAAGGAAGCAGTCATGAAACGCATTGTCACATGCCCGAAATGCGAGGCGAAACTGGCGGTCTTCGACCTCGGCAAGCCCATCAACCAAAAGTGTCCCAAATGCGGCAACGCCTTCGTCATTGAATCCGAAGAGAACAAAGAGGCGGTGAAAACCGCAGAAGCGACCGATTCGGGAAAGTCCGCGAGCGACGGCGCGAAAAAGGCTGAAGCGTCGACAAGTGACGTCAAGGCCGGCACGGATGTGAAGGCGGCGGAGGACGCAGCGTCGAAGGGGAAGCCAGCAGCCAAATCGGATGCCATCGCGCCGGAAAAGAAAGACACCGTTGGAAAAAAATCAGAGGATGCCGATAAGCCCTCTGACACATCGCCGGACAAAAAAGAGCCGGCTGCCAAAGAAAAAGAGATCACACTCAAGAAACCGGTTGAGCGTCCCGGCGGAACGGACAAGCCGATGGTGTCGGCCAAACGCGAGCCGGTTGCGTCCGCAGCGCTGGATAGCGCGGTGCCGCCTGCCGCCGGACCCTCGCCGCTTTTCTCGATGGTGGTCGCGGGGCTTTTGATTTTGGTGATCGTGATGCAGGTCATGATGAAGGTGCGCGCGGATAAGCAGTACAGGACGCTGATCGAGCATCTGCAGTATATCGAAAAGAACTTGAAATGAGAGACGTAGTCCAACACGAAG
>Ga0265294_10005299_pt1 | contig 15761 bp, 12 predicted proteins | sample MunlanPumphouse3_FD_192504 | JGI IMG/M metagenome (GOLD analysis project Ga0265294, IMG submission 192504) | Groundwater microbial communities from a municipal landfill in Southern Ontario, Canada - Pumphouse #3 | ecosystem: Environmental > Aquatic > Deep subsurface > Groundwater | place...
TCCATGTGGGCACCCTCTAGTAATGAAAGTTCCGAGACTATGGAACGGACATCGAAAGAACTCATTTCCTTCTTCATAGGAATGGGTTAGGTGTGTCATTAAAATAAACTTTCGTAATATAATCAGATAAAAGGATATTTTATTTTTCAGAAAGATTTATCAATACATGCTTTATTAGGCACTTTACACAGGCCGCTGTGGCTAAGGGGTATAGCGACGCCTTGGTAAGGCGTAGGTCGAGGGTTCAATTCCCTCCAGCGGCTCCATTCCTTTTTTGTTTTTTACCTTTGATCAACAAGGTATGGTAATTCTTTAGTTCATTTATTTCAGATTTGATTTTTTAAAAACGACACATCTTATGAGTCTATATATCCGCATATATTGAATAAATAAAATGGAATTCTACCATTTGTAAGATTAGAAGGAAAGATAATAATAAAAAATTTCGATCTGATAAAATTGTTAATTTTTCAGATCGATTGGAAGAGTTTTAACCGGTAATAGCTTTCACGAGTGCACGTATATTGTCGTCTGGAGTTCCTATAGGTACTCCGCAACCTGCCGATATAACGTTAAATCCTGCATCTCTGCTTGCTCTTGCAGCTTTTGCTACCTCCTGTGGAGTCCCTTTGTAAAGGGGCATAGCACATCCTACGTTTCCTACCAATGCACCTCTCTTGTTAGCTATTTTTACAGCTTTTTCCGGTGGTACTTTTTCTTCAACGGATATTCCTGTCACACCTGTATCGAACATGAATGGAATTATGGGTGCGGAATCTCCGCATATATGAAGAATTGTATGTCCTGTCAAATCTCCTAATGCATGTTTTACAAACTGTCCCGATTGTATTGGAAAATCACTAGGTGCTAAAATATCAGTGGAAGCGGATGGTTCTGACATCTGAACGATATCTGCTCCCGCATCAAGTAGTGCTTGTCCGAATGCTTTACAATAAGGTGCGATAGCTGCAACCCATTTTTGAGCCTCTTTTGGATCCGTCCACACAGAATACACCAAATTTTCTGTGTTTAGAAGATGTCCGCAGAGTGTGAAAGGACCGGTATTCCCACCAACCACACAATACTTTTCTCCGTGTGTTTTTTTCATGATCTTCATAGCTTCTATGGTTGTTTTCACTCTTTTAGTGTTAAGGAAAACATCAATATCCGGAAGGTCATTGGGTTCATCATAGATTTTTTTCATAGGATCGTATTTGTTCCTGTGTCCTTTTAGCATAGGTGAAGAATGACTTGTTCCCATGTCGATCGGGCATCCTAAAGCCTCCGCTTCCTCCGTAAGGCAAAATCCAGCTCTGACTGATTCCAAGCCAAAATAGTCTGCTTGAGCGCATCCGAGGGTCGCCATTTTTTGTGGGTCGGAATGTGCTTCTGGCCATGAAGCTCCACTTGCTTTCATCATACCGATGGTGTCACATGTTGTGAACACAGCTACAGGAGGCCTGTCCAAGGTTTCTTGATTTATCGCAGCTAAAACTCTGTCTCTACATGACATGACCATATTACTTCACTTCCTTTTTCATTTTGCTGTTAACATATTTTACGCAGGATTGAGCGTCATCGTCCCTGTGATCCGCTCCGATTTCCTTCGCAAATTTTTCTGATGTGGGTGGCCCCCCAATAGTTATGATACAATTTTTATGATATCCATTATCGTTAATCAGTTTCACCGCTTCTTGCATACTGTCCATGGTTGGAGTCATCAATGTAGAAAGACACACGACATTTACGCTGGTTTCTTTCGCAGTATTTGCTATCGATGAAGGCGTCACATCCTTTCCGAGGTCGTTGACAATATATCCGCCAGCAGTCAACATTGTTTTTACGATATTCTTGCCGATATCGTGAACATCACCTTGAACTACGGCTGTGATGGCTGTTTTTGCATCTGACAGATCTCCTTTGGGTATTGCTGGAAGGAGTACGTTCAGTCCTTCGTACATACTATGGGCGGCTACAAGGACTTGTGGTAAGTATATTTTATGTTCAGCATAGTCATTTCCGATTACGCCCATACCTATCACTAATCCTTTGTTTATCGCCTCAACCGGGTCAATACCTTCTTTCAAGGCTTCTTCAGACGCAATTCTGGCTCTATTTGGATCACATGCTACAACCGAGTCTGCTAGTTCTTTTAATAATTTTTTATCGTTCATTCAATCACTTTCCTAATAGGGTTAGTGATCTGTGATTTTTCCGCCTACCATATATAATATTTACTATTGTGAATATAAAGAATATTACGAACATGTTCATTTTGACTTCGATAAAAGGCAATTGAAAATATCGTCAATTCTGAATGTTGGATGGAAATGCTGTTTATCCCTGAGTTCGACAGATGATTTCGAAATCGGAAGAATTTGACACCTGAGCATCCGCTGATCACACATCATTTTACATCATGTCTTTCAGGTCCTTTCCTGTGTTCCTAGGGGGCTTTCAGCCCCCGTGAACACCCGAAACGACCACTATGTCCCTTAGGATCCTCGAATTCAGAGCCTCGAAGTTCGAATATATGCGTCTCGTCGCCTGCTTGCGATCGTAAACATACGTAACTGTCAAATTCTGCAGGGAATCTATGATAAATCTCGTCGAACGCTTCCTCAGTTCCGGCATCTCATATCGCACCATCGAGACTATGACCTGAGCAAGAAAACACAGCAGAAGCGTTCCCTTCACCGGATTCTCGGACCATACACGCATCGGTTTGAGGTCTATATGGTTCTTCAGCGAATCCATGAGCTTCTCGACAGCATCCCTTCTGCGGTAGATCGAGAACACTTCCGAAGGTGTCAAATTCCTGCTGCACTCGAGCTTAAAGAATCCCTCACGATGATTGGAAAGCTGTCCGCGGACGTACTTGTAACTGTCCACATCCGAGGAAAGGAGCTTGCCTCGGACGCCCACGTTCAACGATATCAGCGGATTCCTCAACCGCTTCATGACCGTCTTGGATATGCGCAGCGTGCCGTCCTTCTTCCTGCGCATGACATCCTTGGCATCCTCCACGCATCTCCACGAGCGGCCGTCGAGAGCGGCCATCTTGTCCCTGTACAATTTCTCGGAATAGAACAGGTAGACCGTCCTCCCGGACGACTCGAACGTCTTCCTCTGGCAGTAAACGCCGTCCTCATCGTCGACGCAGTACGCCTCGTCCTTGTCGAAACGGGATATCCATGCATCGTCGGTGACGTTCAGGCGCTTCCTGGTGATATACCTCATGTTCTTTTCCGTGATCCTGTCCAGCACCTGCTTGGCATCTCCTCCGGCATCGAACACGAACATGGAATCTTCGCGGAGGTCGCCGATGATGTCGTCGACGATCTTCACGAATTGAACCGAATCGGATGCGTTCCCGCGATCCACCGAGAGGTCGATGGGAATGTTTATCGGATCGCGAAGCTCGGCGGCGCCGAAGTTCACCTGCCTTAGATCCGGACGTTTGTCCCTGGAATAACCGAAGTCGTACAATCCCGTCCCTTTGGCGTACACCGCTACGGATGTCGTATCGATGTTCACATCGGTATGCTCCAGATCGTACGTCGAGAACAATCCCCTACGCAGATGCACCAGCACCTCCGGCATGATCTCGCCTGCACGTTCGACCGCGCGGTTGATCATGCGATGGCTCACCTCTCCCCGGATTCCCAACTCGTTCCTCACCTCTGGAGACTCCAGCCATCTTCCGCATCCTTCCACGGAGAAGTTCTCCGTCAGCCGATACGATATGATGGCACACACCAATGGAAAAAGCGAATGCCCTCTGTTCTTGGCATCATTGAAAACACGGTCCAATCCCAATTTTTCAAGATATTCCCTTACGCAGGCGATGGTACCAATCGGTACTGATTTATTCTCGTTCGGCTCTAGGACAGATGTCCTGAGCCGAAAGTGTTTTGTTGTCACAAATGAACAGATTCACTCAGGACACTTCTATTTTACGTCCAGTCATTGAGCGGCGATCGATCGTTTGTATCAGGTCCTGTCGAGCTCAGGTTTATCTACTTTAATTTGAAAGTATGATGAAAATCATACCGTTGAGATGTTAATTCGATATGAATCCTGAGTATATATTCAGGAAATCGAAGTTAAATTAGCAGGATTGTAGATTACTAGGCACATTTTGTTGGATTGTAATTCTAAGATCAAATGCTAATTGAATCGTTGTAGGTTTTTAATGTCAAGGTGGAATCCAAAATTTATAAAACTTTGATCTAAAATGGCGGTATAGTGATCAAGCATGTTCTAAGACTATTGATAATTCTAAGTCATTGTGTAGTTTATATCATTATGATTGGTAATATAAAAATAAAAATTGTTTAGAAATGGTTTTTAATCGATTTGTTGGAGGAAATCAATTATCTTCAGTCTTTTCTTCAGGTTTTTTTGTAGATTCCTTTTCAACAGACAGAAATGCACAGATTAATGCTATTATCATCATAATAAGTGCCATTAACCACACTGTCTGATACTGTGCTAATGTCTTGTTTGTCACAATTAATCCTGCGATAGTTATTAGGATTGCACCCCCAGCAAAGGGGAATAGATTTAGGGCTGCAGTCGATGTACCAGCCATCGCAATTGGATATAGTTCTTTGATCTGTGCATATGCTACAACAAAGAAGCCTCCGAAAAAGCCGAAGAGGAAATTAATGATTGTCTGTATGGTAGTACTGTTCATGTAATCTTTACCCGCAGTTAACCATATTATGGCCCATATTACAGTGTATGCTGATGTTCCGATAAGAATTACTTTTTTTCTGGAATGTAATATCTTATCTGAAAGGCGTCCTGCTAATGGGCAGCCGAATACCATTCCGACTCCAACCATTGTAACCATTAGAGCTGCTGTACCATTGGAGAAGTCGTAGATATTTTTGTAAAATGAACCGGATTGAGAGGCCTGCCAGAGCATTATAGTACCATACATGAAAAAGAACCATATTGCAAGGGGCCAGAATTTTCTTCCACTGCCAAAGGTTGTTTTCAGTGCAATAATAGTGCCCATTTTCGCTGATGTAGATTCAGATATAGGTTTTCCCGTTTCCTCGGAGACGATCTCTTCCATACTCGGAAGGTTTTTTTCAGAAGGATGATTCCTTACAATGAACCAGCAGAGCAATGCGATGGCGGCCGTGACAATGGCAAGCACAATGTAGGTATTCTGTATTCCGAGATTGTCCATCATCAGTACCATAGGAGTTGCAGCTGCAATTCCACCCACGTTACCGACGAGTAACAATATGCCACTCATAGATGCGAATTCATCTTTTCTGTACCAGACAGCTAATATTTTCATTATTGGAATATATACTACTGCCGCACCGATACCGATGATGAATTTTCCGATTATCATTAATGTGAAATCATTGCATGTGGCAGAATATGCACTGATCAAGGAACCTAAGGCGATAAGAAAGACGAAAATCGTCGCAGCCCGTCTCGGTCCCATTTTATCTGTAAGTATTCCGCTGGGAATTTGCATTAAGGTGTATGCATACAGGTATGCTGAAGCCAACAATGCTATCGATGCGGTACCTACGCCAAAATAATCTTGTAAGTTATCAGATATGGCACCCCCTGTGGTTCTATGGAAATAGACGAAGAAGTACGCTAATGCCATGACCGCGAATATTGCCCATCTGTAAGACAGCATTTTCTTTTTCTTTTGTGGATCTATAGTCAAATTCTAACCTCCATCGGTAGGCGGAGGGTTCATCAGACCATGATGTTATTATCTACCAGATTGATATTTAATTACAATCACGAATATGTTCGAATCAGATCATCTGTATTTGAAAATTCACAAGTCTTAGTTAAAAACGTATTTTACTGCTGGCGATACGATAATACTCGAATATTTTTTTTTCCGCAGTTCTCAATACGACATTGAGTGTTGATTTTGAACATCCGAGAATACAGCACAGTTCATTAAGATCTATTTTTTTTGGGATATCGTAATAACCAAGGTTCATGGCTATGTTAAAATATTGTTCTTGTTTTGGTGTCAATGTCGTCTTTATAAACAGATTTTCACTTGATATCAATTCAAATTTATATCCATTTTCTTTCATATTATTGGTTAAATTATGAAGTGCTTTGCTACTTGATCCAACTAGTGTCCATTCAATTAATGTATCTGTTTTTGGAATAGCAGATGTTAGAAAGCAACCAGATTCGTTAATCAATTTTGATAGAAGACAATTCTTATTTATGACCATAGCAAGATAGCATTTGGAGAATAGTTTGTTAATGGTGCATTCACCGAATTCAGCTTCATGAAATCCCTCTTTGATATTATTGTCTTTTTCGTCTACAATCTTGATTATCGAATACCCGGTGCTTTGATTGAGCATGGAACAGGTTAGTATTTGCATTGAAACACCTTCTGTTTCGAATTCTACAGGAATAATGCTGTGACAAGGATGTTCGTTAACATTGCCAGTCCTATCCAATAATATTTTGTAACAATGCATGAAGTGTGATACACTTGATACAAATATAAAGTTAAAGTATCGAATCCGATTCAACAACCAATTCTTTTAAATAAGTGGTTTTAAGAGTTGATTCAATCTTTCGTGTAAATATCTTGGATACGCATAAATGTTGTATGAGTTCTTTAGAAAAGGTAAAGTTGAAGAAACAGAATAATGATTTTGACAAGACATTTTCGAAGTTCAAGTTAACAAAGGGAACGGAAAGGTCCTCTGGAACGATAGATAGAAGTCATTCAATATCGTAGTATCAATCGTTAATTTTATAGGTTGAAAACACGTAAACACAGAATTTCAAATGAAGATTTTCTCAGACATGGGTATTTAAACATATTTTTGACATCTTTCGAGGGTGTAAAATATTCAGTCGTGCAGTATGCCTGAAATGGGCGGTATCTCCTTCTGATTAATCTATGATTCAGTCTTGTAGATGTAGGACTTCTAATAAATAAGAGTTTAGTGCAGGGGAAATCGTTCATATAAAAATTCAGACGACCACTTTTTGATTTACAGTCAAAGCGGAGTGGTCGGCCTGATTTTAATTTTTGATTGTAATACATCAGTTCATTTTGTATAGTACGAATCCAGACCAGATCTTCGGGAAGAAGAATGTAGTCTTTTTGGGCATCCTTTTTCCGATCATGGAAAGATCCCAAATGGTCTGAAGTTTCGGATCATTTAGGATTATGGCCAGATCGTGTTTCTTTTCTGCCATCTTGATTTTGACGGATGAGAGTTCTGCATCGTAAGATACCGTAGCCTTTCCCTCATCTGATTTGTAAATATCTTTAAGGATGAGTTCTTGCGCTACGTAAGTATCGAGTTTCCACATCGGATCATCCTTTTTGTTGTAATCTGCAATAAAGCATTTTCCTGATTTGAATATAAATCCCATCATGTGGTCTTTCAGTTGAATCTCCATATCTGTTTCTGTGACCTCTTTTACATTCATTTCTTTAAAGATCTTCGAGATGACGTTTTTTTCTGATATCTCATCAGAGTTCACGAGCCTATGTGTAGGCCAGATTATTAGCCCTTTGTCGTCTGCTGCTACGAGTGTTGCGAGAACATATTGTTTTCTCTCATCATCTGGGTTCTCTTTTGCGTAGTTCAAAGCTGTTTCGTATCTGTGATGACCGTCTGCAATGAGCATTTTTTGGTCAGCTAGCTGTGATTTGATTTCTTTGATGACATTTTCATCGGAGATCCTGAAGTATCTATGTTCGACTTTTTGATTGTCAACATATCTGTAGATCAGTTGTGCAGTTCCAGAGATTTTTTTGTTGAGTTCAGGCGTAAATCCCTCGAATATTCCAAAAATAGATTCTAAATGGCATTCCATGTCTCTCAGAAGATTTAAGCGGTCTTCTTTTACTTTAGAGAAGGTTTCTTCATGAGGAATGACGTGGCCTGCACTATATTCTTCGGTTTTAAGAGCTCCCACCAATCCTATCCGGGTTTTAATGACACCGTTATCATCGAAGGTCTGTTCATAAAGGTAGAATGAATCTGTATCCTGTTTTAGGCTACCATCATTGATCATTCTATCCAATTCTTTTCTGGCTGCGTGATACCTTTTGTCCGCATCTGGTTTCAGAGTAAGATTCGTAATATTATTCTTGTGGCTCTGAAGTTCTTTGAGGTAGTCTTCGCCTATTACGTCATACGGTGGCGATATGCGGTCTCCGATTGGTTCGTTAATTCTCAGTGCTGGTCTGTAACCTGGAAATGGAAGGAATGTTACCATTTTAATGCCTGTATTTCATAATGTACTGTTTATATTTCAATTGAACGAGATTACTACCCGTTATAACACAAACTCAAAAGACTGTGTCAGCGTATTTGCTGGCACAGTTGATGATATAAAAAATTCAGCAGATCCTGGGAACGGGATCGCCCGATGGAGCTTCCAATATCCTTTTTCCGCCGATCTCTGTCTTGAGAATGACCCTTTCGGGACCTTTCGATGCATATCCGATGATCTGGGCATTCTGGCCTTCCGGAGTTTTCCTGATAGCTTCTAGAACTGTTTCTGCCATTTCAGAAACTACCGCTATAACAGCTTTTCCTTCGTTTCCTATGTTCAGGGGATTTATACCTAAAAGGTCGCATGCATTGACAACACCGTCTCTTAGTGGAATTTTGCATTCTTCGATTTCCATTCCGATATGGGATTTAGAGCACCATTCATTGAGTGTGTTCGCAAGACCTCCGCGGGTTGGGTCCTTCATAGAGACTATGCCGCCTGCTCTGAGTCCTTTTTCAATCATCTTGTTGAGTGGAGCGACATCACTCTTGATCTCACTATCAAAGCCATATCCTTCACGGGAAGATAGTATTGCCACACCGTGGTCTCCTACGTATCCGGATACGATTATTGCATCGCCTGGCTTGACATTGGAATCTGTGCACCATCTGTGATCTACTTTTCTGTATTGTGAAGCCACTTCGAGATCATCGTCAAGGAATGGTGATCTTTTTCCGATAGCTGAGGTTGTAATGATCATCTGATCAAGAGCTCCCGATTCCATGACCTTTGTGTCTCCGGTAGCAATGGGTACGCCGCAACTTGCAGCCGTTTGTCCCACGCTTTCCATGATTCTGTCAACAATGTCAAAAGTGAGTCCCTCTTCCATGATAAGCGAACATCCGAGTGCCAGAGGTTTCGCTCCCATGACGGAGATATCATTAACAGTTCCGGAAACAGCAATCTTTCCTATATCTCCTCCAGGGAAAAACAATGGTTTTACTGTGTGTCCGTCTATAGTAAAGACAATGTCGTCGACGATAGCGGAGTCATCCATGGAGTCCAAGGGAACTTCCGAGTTCATTTTAGGAAAATGAGATATAATGTGTTTGGAAAGGAAATCTTGCATTACCTCTCCGCCCGCTCCGTGATTCATTACTATCTTTGACATTGCATCGGTTATTGTTTTCAGGAATATAGGTTTTTGTCTTGTATTCGGTAACTCATGTTTATTTACTCAATGATAAATAATACAGAGTGCATGATGATGCATATCGGGCTTGTGGGGTAGCATGGATAATCCTTTCGGCCTTCGGAGCCAAAAACCCGGGTTCGAATCCCGGCAAGCCCTCTCATGAATTTCAGGTTATTGTTTTTTAATTGGTATTTCCGATTTAATTGCAATGATTGAGATCAAGTGAGGATATGCAGTCTATATCTCCTTGGAATGTGTTTGAAAAAAGTGAGTTGTTAACACGAATCTGTTTTGTCTCTTAATGGCAATGCAATCTGTAAGATTTGCTTTAGATATCTGCAAATCAGATTCGAGTGATATCTTCTTTTTTAAGAAGAATGGGACTTAGTATCAGACCGGTCATGACTGGAATTATGCCCATTAGGATACATGTTGTTGGCTGAGTGTCGTGAAAGGTCAGATATAATAAAGCTGCAGCGGCAGCTGAAATCCAAACGCAGAAGATGTATGTGAGTGTTCTCACGGTACAGTTTTTCAAGATAATCCCTGTCTTTAGAGATAGTTTTGTTCTATTTAAGATATTGTTTAATGCTGTTTCATATCATATTTGGTCGTATCTTTTTGTCTTTAGTCTTATTTTTTTGTAACTATTTTCACAAGATAATGTTTATGTGGTTTACTGTATTTTTTGACTAGAGAATATAATTCTGCTTGGTGGTATTTTTCTCCCAATTCGTTATGTATTGGGTTTAAATATGTCGGGGCAAGGTTATCGATAATTAATATACTGAAGATAGTAAAAACTGTTAGGGTTTATTCGTGAAATGTGAAACTGCTCTCTTAGGGATAATAATGACTTTACCTTCCTTCGTAGGTGATTAAAGATTTCACATCGTATCCTTTGAGTTGATCTCTTCCGTTGAGTCCCACTAGCTCCATAACGAAACATATTTTTACGATCTTTCCGCCCAACTTCTCTACCATATCGACTATGGCTTTTGTGGTACCGCCGGTAGCTATCAGGTCATCGATGATTACGACTTTAGCATCTTTTACGAAACTGTCCACATGCATTTCTAGTGTCGCTGTGCCGTATTCCAACGCATATTCTTCGGAGATGGTTGCTCTGGGAAGTTTTCCTTTTTTACGTACAAGGATGAATCCTTTGTTCATAGCGTATGCGACAGGTGCACCGAATACGAAACCTCTGGATTCTGAACCTAATATGACATCATAATCAACGTCTTTAAGAAGGTCTACCAATCCATCAACTGCCATTTTGAAGCCGATCGGATCTTGAATCATAGATGTGATGTCTCTGAACATGATTCCTTCTTTGGGGAAATTCGGTATTGTAGTTATGAAGTCTTTGAGATCTGCCATGTTTCGCAAATTATATTTCAGATATATATCAAGTATTGTTGGTCTATCTTTCGGAAGTATGATAACCTTATACTTTGATACCATTCTATGCACAGTCCAGTCACCGTGGAAGGTAACTTAGTTGATGTGTTAGAAGATAGGATATATCCTGCAAGAATAAGGGCATTGAACGGAAGGATTTCTTCTGTAGAAGAGATAGAGGGAACCTTTTCTAATTATATCCTTCCAGGATTGGTGGATTCTCATGTTCATGTGGAATCTTCTATGCTCGTCCCTTCTCGTTTTGCGGAACTGGCAGTTCCACGAGGAGTCGTGGCAGTAGTCGCAGATCCTCACGAAATAGCTAACGTTCTTGGAATAAAAGGAGTGGAATTCATGATAAAGGATTCTGAAAGTGTTCCTTTGAAATTCAGATATATGGCACCATCATGCGTTCCTGCGACAAGTTTTGAGACTGCAGGTTGCAGATTGGGTTCCAAAGAGATAGAGGATCTTCTGAGCAGACCCAAGATATTCGGATTAGCAGAGGTCATGAACTATCCTGGTGTTATTAATCGTGATCCAGAAGTTATGGAGAAGATCGCTATAGCCAAGAAATACAACAAACCGATCGATGGACATGCGCCAGGCCTTAGTGGAAATGATTTGGATAAATACATTGCTGCGGGAATAACAACCGATCATGAATGTGTCACCGAGGAAGAAGCAAGAGAAAAAGCAGAGAAAGGAATGATAATCCAAGTAAGAGAAGGTTCTGCGTGTTCTAACATGGAGGCTTTGATACCGGTAGCCAAGGATTATGATTTTTTCTTCTCTACCGATGATATGCAAGCTAATGATTGCATAAACAACGGATATATGGACAAGCTTCTCCGCATGGCAGTTGCCTTTGGAATAGAACCTATGAGGGCGATCAAAGCAGCTTCTCTGTGGCCATCTCTCCATTACGGATTGAGAGGCGGAGCGATATACAAGGACGGTCCGGCAGATCTGGTCATAGTATCTGACTTAAAGGATTTTGATGTTCTGAAGGTGTACATCAATGGTACACTAGTGGCCGAAAATGGAAAGATCACATTCAACATCAGGCCGCTCACTTGCGATACAAATATTGTAACGTATCATACAGTTTCGAAGGATTTTTACATTTATCGTGAAGTTGACAGCATCAGGGTGAAGGTAATAGGTGTAGAGGATAAGAAGATCTACAGCACCAAGGAGTCTGCTGTTCTGAGAACCGATAATGGGATATTAATGCCTGATGTAGATAGGGATGTGCTTTTGATGGCAGTTGTAAACAGGTATGAAGTATCTAAGCCTACAGTAGGATTTGTTACAGGATTTGGGTTGAAGAAAGGTGCTTTGGCATCCACGGTCTCTCATGATTCTCACAACATTGTTGTTGTAGCGACATCTTACGAGCTTCTGTCCAAAGCGGTGAATGCTGTTTCAATCCACGGGGGGCATTATGTTACAGATGGGATGAACGAATTGATCCTTCCGCTTCCAGTTGCGGGATTGATGACAACAGAGCCAGGGATATCGGTGGCAGCGATAGAACAGAAGATGATCGTGATGGCAGAAAGTTGCGGATGCAAATTCAAGGCACCGTTTATGACGTTGGGATTCCAGTGTTTATTAGTGGTTCCTGCGCTGAAGATGAGTGATAAGGGTCTTTTTGATAACACTGAGTTTAAATTTACAGAATTGGATTATCAAGTTGAGTGATGGTATGTTAGAACTGTTGAAGAAGAGTTTAGATGAGTGTCCCATCGTAGATATGAACGGCTATCATTATTTTGTTCATCCTGTGACGGACGGTATACCATACATGGAACCGGATATTTTGAACGAGGTCTTGGACGCTATACAGGCAAAAGTTGACTTTAACTGCGATTATATTCTGGGGCCTCAGGCGATGGGAATTCCGTTGGCTGTTGGGTTGTCACTCAGGACAGGGATACCATATAATATCATAAGGAAAAGAAAATACAATTTGCCAGGAGAAGTGAACATCGCACAGTATACAGGTTATTCAAAATCTGAGATGTTCATAAACGGTATCAAAAAAGGAGATCGTGTCGTAATTGTGGATGACGTCCTTAGTACAGGCGGTACAATACGTGCGATAGTGCATGCACTGAAGAACATAATAGGTGCTGAGGTAGTTGATGTTTTAATTGTATTCGAGAAGACCAAGAATAAAAAGGAAATGGAAGAAGAAATCGGTGTTAAGATCAAGACACTTTTGAAAGTGGAAATAATCGACGGGAAAGTAATTTATTCTGAGTAATTTTTGTAAGAAAAAGTCTCTATTTTCATAACATTTGGAGGAAATAGTTCTCTGTAGAAGATGCTTATGAAAACAGGTGATTCAAAGAAGATTTACGCCCCCAAAATGGGGTAAGTAGGTTGTGGCGGTCATCCGTCGAGTCTTGCGAACAGAATCCGAGGAGTGCAACGATCAAAGAAAAGTGTCAATCGACCAGTCATTCCTTTTCGAACATATCTCCATACTAGATTCGTTCTCGCCGCAGGTTCTAGACATATTTGGTTTTGCGATTTTACTTTCCTCCACTATTGTTATTGTATTACTACTATATATAACGATTCATTCAATTAATTCGTTGATAATCGTAATTTTATGTATGTAATTCGTAGATAAATTACGAAATACCATAATTGGATTCATTTAGTGTTTGCAAGCCAGACGTTACTCATAAGTACTCTGAAGTTATTCGGAATTGCATGATATTTTGTTTTTCAGCGACGGGTAATAGTATGTATGTAGCGAATCAGATATCCAAAGTGTTAGGCATATCGGTTACTAATATTCAAGATTTGAAAGATAACGATCAGGTTCTTATCAATACAGAATTTATCGGAATCATTACTCCAACCTATTTCTATGGTTTGCCCACGATAGTAACAGAATTTATTTCAAAGATTCAATTGAAAGACGGTTGTAAGCCTTATGTGTTTGTTGTTCTGACTTGCGGACTTGCTACAGGTAATGCGATCCGTGCGTGTGCAAAGCTTATGCAAGATAAAGGGATCAAGCTGTCCGCTCAGTATTCTGTTGTTATGCCGGACAATTATGTGATATTATATCACATAGGTTCAGACGAGGAGATCAAGAATAAGCTAGAGAAAGCTGATATCGAGATAGGTCATGTAATAGAGAATATAAAGAACAGAGCCATCGGTGATATGAATGTGCATCGTGGCATGGTTCCTGCGTTGATAACTCCAATACTATATTCGATGTATAAAGGTGGAAGAAAAACCTATAAATTCTATGTTACTGAGGCTTGCATAGGTTGTGGTTTATGTGAAAATATATGTCCGGCGAAGGCGATAAAGATCACAGATGAGAAGCCTCTGTGGGTAAAGGATCAATGCATTCTTTGTTTGGGATGTCTGCATAGATGTCCAGTTGAAGCTATTCAATATAGCAAGAAGACAGAGAAGAAAGGCAGATATTTCAATCCGAATGTGAAATTTTGATAGTGTTCTGATATTGTGATAAGTTCTACGATTGTGGAAATTTTGCGGGGTATATCCATGCGACAGTTCTGATTATAAATATTACGACTGCGGCATTAGTTATAGTTGTCATATTTTTTTACAATGCGTTAAGAAATAATCAGTCCAATCTCAAATAATAAAGTATTTCACTGCGGGATTTCCCGCAGATGTTTCTGATAGTTGTCTCAAATATAGGCATTATTCCTCGAGTTTAGAGATATAGTACATGGTAACTTGTTGTGTCAATTTAGAATGTATACGCTGTAGCTCAAATATCCCGCAAACGTGACCCAAATCAGATATGGTATCTGAATCGCACCGGCATATTTGTCTACTTTCCAGAATGTATATATCATCATCAATACGAATATCCATATAACCACTAATAATATGAATGCAGCGAGATAATTTGACATAACAAAGAATATAGGTAACCAACAGAAATTCAGTACTAATTGAATTCCAAATATGGCCAATGGTATTTCATTCTTGTAAATTCCATCTTTGATTATTAAATACAGAGAGACACCCATAAGTGCATACAGTATTGTCCAAACTATTGGGAATAAGTATCCAGGGGGATATATATCGGGTAATTTGAGATCAGAATACATCTTCATACTGTCTCCGGAGATTATACCGGATGTTGCACCTACAGCTATACAGCCGATAACACATAATAGCAATAGTTGCCAATTTTTTATCATTTTAATAACCATTTGATATGTACGCAATTATGGATTTATAAATAAAACGTTATTATTATGTTTGATAAACTTTAATAAATGATCGATATCAGCGATATTTTGGTCGAATCATATTGATTATTTTATGACGGTTCATGTCAAGTATGAAGAAAATGAAAGAGAGACATATAGATTCATTTTTGTTAGGTTTTGGTACAATCTGGATATAATTTGTTTCACGCGATAAACCGACTTTAGGAATATCTTACCAAATTCGAATCTTGTGCTGTCTATATTATGCTGGATCTGTCGATTTAAGATCAAAGATGTAATGCAATAGCGATTCTGGTTAAATCTCTCAGAGTACCCGAGATGTAGAAAAGGACCGGGTTGAAACCGGTCCTGAAAAAAAGTTAATTAAGCTGTTCTGCACAATATGGGCAGAATTTAGGTGTCTTCGGAAGAGAACTTATGTCCATTCCGCAATACGGACAGAGCTTGAATTTCTTTCCTGTACTAGTTGCTGCAGGAGTTGTTCCTGTGACAGGTGCTGTATTGTTACCAGTCATCATCACAGGTTGTCCGGTGCGGTTCATCATCGGTGACGGTTGACCGCAGCTGCTACAGAATTTGTACGGATAGTCATTCAATGCACCGCATGTAGGACACATGACCTTCTGTTGCTGTGGCTGTTGATTCTGATTTTGTAC
>Ga0265294_10005300_pt1 | contig 15760 bp, 12 predicted proteins | sample MunlanPumphouse3_FD_192504 | JGI IMG/M metagenome (GOLD analysis project Ga0265294, IMG submission 192504) | Groundwater microbial communities from a municipal landfill in Southern Ontario, Canada - Pumphouse #3 | ecosystem: Environmental > Aquatic > Deep subsurface > Groundwater | place...
TACATAAATTGACGGTCTGCACAAAAAAAGAGAATCTTTAGTTATTTTTATCTTATTGATGTTGAACATGTTATGAATATTGAATGGGGCTTGGCACATCCTTTGCGAAGTAAAACGCAAGGAGCAAGAACATGACATCCGTTTTCAAATGGTACAATCTGTCGCAGGCGATCGGGGCGTTGGTCGACAACGCGGTCAAGATGCTCGCCGTCATCTATCTGGTCACGGTGTTGAAGCGTGACCTGTCCGGCACGCTGGCCCTGACCTCGGCGCTGCTGGTTTTCCCCTTTCTCCTCTTCTCAAACTGGGCCGGGGCGCTGACTGACCGCTTCAGCAAGCGCACGCTCGTCGTGGCGGTCAAGTGGGCCGAGCTGGGCCTGCTGCTCCTCGGGTTCCCGGCGCTGGCTGCGGGCCAGGCCTGGCCGATCCTGTCGGTGCTGTTTTTATTGGCCGCTCAGAGCGCCTTTTTCGGACCGGTCAAGCGCGGCATCGTCCCGGAGCTGGTCGCGCCGGACGACCTGGCCCGCGCGAACGGCCAGATGACCGGCGCCACGTATCTCGCGATCATCCTCGGACTCTTCTTGCCGTCTTTCGCGGTGACCGCGCTGAACCTGAGCTGCTCCGCCGTGCTGGCGGCCTGCGCAGGCTTCTCGCTGATCGGCCTGCTGTGCGCCTATCGCCTGCCGCCGACGCCGGCGGCGAACCGCCTGTCCTCACCCTCGCCGTGGATCGTGCCGGACGCGCTGCGCGCCATGCGGTCGCTGGCGCCGCGCGTGTGGCTCAAACGCGCGGCGTTCGGTTCGATCGCCTTCTCCGGCATCGCGGCGCTGTTCCAACAGAACCTCGTGGTCTATGCGCGTGAGGTCGTGAACCTGCCGGTGGCATCGAGCGGATACCTCTTCCTGCTGGTGGCCGGCGGCATCGCGGCCGGCGCCTGGCTGGCGGGACGCCTCTCGCCGCACGCGGTTGAGGTCGGGCTGATCCCGGTCGGCGCGTTCGCGCTCGCGCTCACGCTTCTGGGACTCGGCCTGGCTCCGGCGTTCAGCGTGATGGCGCCGCTGCTGGTGCTGGCCGGCGTCGCGGCCGGCGTGTGCATCGTGCCGCTCACGGCCTACCTGCAGGCCGAAGCGCCCGCGCGCAACCGGGGCGAGCTGTTCGGCGCGATCGAGTTCTGGAGCTTTGCGGCGATGGTCGTCTCCTCGGCTTTGTTTTATGTCTTGTCCGAGCGCCTGCATGCGAGTCCCCGCGCCTGCATGGCGGTGACCGGCGGCGCGACGCTGTTCTGCGCGGTCTGGACCTTCGTGCGCCTGCCCGCGCACACGGCGCGCTTCCTGCTTTCCCGGTTGTCGCGACTGTTTTACCGGGTGGACGTGACCGGCCTGGAGAATCTGCCGCGCGAAGGCGGCGCGCTGCTGGTCGCCAACCACACCGCCTACGGCGACGCCACGATTCTCCAGTCGGTGACGCAGCGGCCCGTCCGCTTCGTGATGTCGCGCGAGGTTTTCGCAACCTGGGGCTGGTGCCGGCCGATCTTCAAGCTGACCGGCGCGATCCCGCTTCACGCCGGCGACGGCCCGCGCGCCCTGGTGACGGCGCTGAACCACGCCCGTGACGTGCTGCGCGGCGGCGGCCTGCTCGGCATCTTCCCCGAGGGGCAATTGACGCGCACCGGCGCGCTCCAGCCCTTCCGCAAGGGGTTCGAAAAGATCGCGCAAGGCACCGGCTGCCCGATCGTGCCGGTCTACCTGGGCAATCTCTGGGGCAGCGCCTTCAGTTTCCGCCACGGCGCGCCCGCAAGCCTGCGCGCCTTCTCACACCTTCGAGAGCGTGAGCATGGACACGCGGGGCTGCTGCATCTGCCGCGGCGCGTGACGGTGCGCATCGGGCGGCCGCTGCCCTCCACCGCCACGGCCGAGGAGGTGCGCCTGGCGGTCGCCGAACTCGGGGCCGAGACTGCGGCCGAGGCGGCCGCGCAGCCTGGCCACACGCTCGCGCACCGGCTGGTCCGCGCGGCACGCCGCGCATGGGGCCGGCTGATCGTCCGCGACACGACCGGCCAAGCCCTGAGCTACGGCCGCCTGCTCGCCGGCGCAGTGGCGCTCGGCCGCCGTCTGACGCCGCACCTCGCCGGCGAACAGCGCGTGGGCGTGCTGCTGCCGCCTTCCGTCGCGGGCGTGCTCGCCAACACGGCGCTCACGCTGCAAGGGCGCACGGTCGTTAATCTCAACTGGACGGTGTCGCCGGACGCCTTTCGCTCGGCCGTGGCGCAGAGCGGCTTGTCCCGCATCGTGACCTCGCGCCGTTTTATCGAGAAGGTGGCGCTGCCCGCGACGCCGGCCTGCTTCGTGTTCATTGAAGACGCGCTGGCCGGGCTCACCCTGCGCGAGCAGGCTGCGGCGTATCTCCGCGCGCGGTTTGCCCCGGTGCGCGCACTGACCGCTTACGCCGAACCCGACGCCAAAGACACCGCCTGCATCATCTTCTCATCCGGTTCGACCGGCATGCCGAAAGGCGTCGTGCTGAGCCACGCCAATCTGCTGGCCAACCTCGACGCGCTGAGCGCCGTGGCCCCGCTTTCGGCGCGGGACACGCTGTGCGCAGCCCTGCCGTTCTTTCACTCGTTCGGCTTCCTGGGCACGCTCTGGTGGCCGCTGCTGGCCGGCATCCCGGCCGCCTACCATGCGAATCCCTTGCAGGCCGGGCACGTGCTGCGTCTGATCCGCGACGCCCGCGCCAGCGTGCTGCTCACCCTGCCGACGTTGCTGCAGACCTATCTGCGCCGCAGCGCGTTCGGCGAACTCAAGACGCTGCGCCTCGTGTTCACCGGCGGCGAGAAACTGCCGGCCGCGCTGGCCGACGCCTTTGAGCAGGCCACCGGCTTAAGGCCGCTTGAAGGATACGGCGCCACAGAACTCGCGCCGGTCGTGGCGCTTTCGTTACCCGACCGCATGGCAGGCGACACGCTCTGCCCGGGCCATAAGCCGGGCAGCGTGGGGCGTCCGCTGCCGAACATCGCCCTGAAGATCGTGGCGCCCGACAGCGGCGCGCCGCTGGCAGCGGGAGAGCCCGGGCTCTTGCTGGTCAAGGGGCCGAACGTGATGCAGGGCTATCTTGGACTGCCCGAGAAAACCGCCGAGGTGCTGCGCGACGGATGGTACAACACCGGGGACATCGCCCGCATCGATGAGGACGGGTTTCTGTTTCTGACCGACCGCCTCTCGCGTTTCAGCAAGATCGGCGGCGAGATGGTGCCGCACGGCGCGCTCGAGGCGGCCCTGCAAACCGCATGCGGCATCGACGAACCGAGCGTCGCGGTGGTCGGTCTGCCCGACGATGGCGACGGCGAAGCGCTGGCCGTCTGCTACACACCGCGCGCCGGCAATGCGGACACGCTGCTGGCCGCGCTGCGTCGCAGCGGCCTGCCCAATCTGTGGATCCCGAGCCGCGACGCCTTTGTCCGCGTTGCGGGCATTCCGCTGCTCGGCACCGGCAAGACAGATCTGCGCGCGTTGCGCGACACCGTGCTGCGCACCCTTAGGCTTTGCGCGTGAGCGCCGTCCGATCCGATCGAAGAAAGGCCTGTCATGAAGAAAAACGCCGTATTGCTGATCGCCCTCCTGGTTTTCTTGGTTCTTTTCCCCGTATGCGTCCGAGCCCTCCGCGGGGCAAGCCCGCATGCTGATCCGGTTGCGGGGCGCGAGGCGGTGGTGCTCTTACACGGGTTGAACCGGACACCTCGCGCGATGAAGGCCCTTGAACGCGCGTTGCGCGCGGAGGGATACGCGGTCATCAACTGCGGATACGCATCGCGGTCAGGCGACATCGAAAGCATGGCCGCATCGGTGTTCACAAGACTCGCGCCCGCACTGCATGGTGCGTGCGCCGTACACGTGGTCACACACTCGATGGGCGGCATCCTGTTGCGCGCCCATCTTCGCGACCACACGTTGCCCCGTCTCGGGCGGGTGGTCATGCTGGCGCCGCCGAACCAGGGCAGCGAGGCGGTCGACCGGCTTGCGGGCTGGCCGCTCTTCCAATGGATCAACGGTCCGGCCGGGCGCCAGCTCGGGACGGGCCCCGAGAGCCTGACACGCCGCTTGGGCGCGCCGGATTTTGAACTCGGCGTGATCGCGGGCAACCGCAGCGTCAACCCGCTGCTCTCGCTGCTGATTCCGGGGCCTGACGACGGCAAGGTCGCGGTCGCGCGCAGCCGGGTAGCTGGCATGACGGACTTCCGCTGCCTGCCGGTCACGCACACCTTCATGATGCGTAACCCGCGCGTCATCGAGCAGACCAAACACTTTTTGAAGACCGGGCGGTTTCCCGGATGACATGGCCGGCCGGCTGGGCACCGAGTTTTCGCTGGTCTCCGACTACACGTCGATGGTGGCGTCTGCTCACCGCGTCGTTCGTGCATGTCAGCGCCTATCATCTGGCTCTCGACGCAGGCGCGTTTCTGCTGCTTTACCACACCCTGCACGAGCCCTCTCGCCCCGGGCGGCTGTTGGCGGTCGCCGCCTGCGCGGCGGGCAGTTTGGCGGCTTCGCTGCTGACGCTCGCACCGGACGGCAGCCTCTGCGGGCTCTCCGGGGTCGGTCACGGCTTGCTGGCAGTCTCGGCGCTATCGGCGGGCTGGCCTTTGTGGGGTTGCGGCGATTGGCAACCAACGCACGAGCCCGTCATCGGCTGGCGGTCGGGGCCATGAGGCAGTTCTAACGGTCCACCCGCTCCAGCCGGCTCTGCCGATCCTCTCGGTCCCGCAGCTCCTAATTCCCAACTCCTCCCTTTTCCTTCCTCCTTGCCCCTTCCTCACCCCAGACCGCCAACCGATCCTCCCGCGGCGGACGTTGCGCGCCGCGCCGCGCGTGTGTTATTGTGCGGATCATGCACGCCTCATGGCAGAGATTCGCGGAGGCCGAACGGGCCAAGCCTTATTTCGCCGAGTTGTCGGCCTTCCTGCAAACCGCCTATGCGGACGGAGAGGTCTACCCGCCTCAGCCGTATGTGTTCCGGGCGCTGGACTGTGATCTTGGCGCCGTCAAGGCGGTGATCCTCGGGCAAGACCCCTACCACGGCCCGGGGCAGGCGCATGGCCTGGCGTTTTCGGTCAACGCCGAGGCCGCGATCCCACCCAGCCTGCGCAACATCCTGCGCGAGGTCCAGCGCGACACGGGCGCACCGGTTCCGGCCAACGGCGACCTGCAGCGCTGGGCCGACCAGGGCGTCCTGCTGCTGAACGCGACACTGACGGTGTCGGCGGGCCGCGCCGGCAGCCACCGCGGGCGCGGCTGGGAACGGTTCACCGACGCGCTGGTCCAGTTCTTGAACCGCGAACGCGAACACCTTGTTTTTCTGCTGTGGGGACGCGACGCGCGTCAGAAACGCATGCTCATCGATGCCGACCGCCACCTGATTCTTGAGGCCGCGCATCCCTCGCCGCTTTCTGCCCACGCAGGCTTCTTTGGATGCCGCCATTTTTCGTTGGCCAACGATTATCTGGCGGCGCACGGACAGCGCGCGATCGTGTGGTGAGTCCTCGACCGTGCCGGCGTACACTCTCAGCCGCAGGACGACGCCTTGAAAGCACGCCCACCTCCCCAACCGTCAATAAATGTCTCAACGACCAAGCCAGATTATTGCTTTTTTTGACGATTTTCACTCAAAAAGAGGTTCATTTGTAAAAAAAACGCGTTTTTTGCTTTTTACGCTTGAAGGGGCCAGAAAAAAAGTAAAAGATACGCACTTTTAATTGCCCCCCGTCAGGGGTGGCGCGGCCAGGGCCAGAGCCCCGGCCCGATTCCGGGTGAGTCGATTGGCGACCGAGGCCCGGACGCAAGCAACGACCCAAGGAGTCCAAGACTATGCCCAGAACCACACCGCTGGATAAGGTCCGCAACATCGGCATCATGGCGCACATCGACGCGGGGAAAACGACGACCAGCGAGCGCATTCTCTTCTATTCCGGCAAGAATTACAAGATCGGCGAGGTGCATGAGGGAGCTGCCACCATGGACTACATGGTGCAGGAGCAGGAGCGCGGCATCACGATCACCTCGGCCGCGACCGCCGTGATGTGGCGCGACCATCAGATCAGTTTGATCGACACCCCCGGACATGTGGACTTCACGGCCGAGGTGGAACGCTCATTGCGCGTGCTCGACGGCGCGATCGCCCTGTTCTGCGCGGTAGGCGGCGTGCAGCCGCAGACGGAACAGGTGTGGCGTCAGAGCGAGAAATACGCGGTCCCGAAGCTGTGTATGGTCAACAAGATGGACCGCATCGGCGCGAACTTCTTCAACGTGGTCAACGAGATCCGCGACACGCTCTGCGGCAACCCGGTCGTCATGGTTTATCCGATGGGCTCTGGCGAGACGTTCCGTGGCGTAATCGATCTGCTGACGATGAAGGCGCTGACGTTTGACGAGGCCTCGCGCGGCATCAAGATCATCGAGGACGAGATTCCTGAAGAGTACCGCGAAGAGTGCGAGCGCCTGCGCGTCGAAATGGTTGAGAAGGCGGCCGAACAGGACGACGCCTTGATGAACAAGTACTTTGAAACCGGTGAGTTGACCCTCGACGAAATCAAGCAGGGACTGCGCAAAGGCACCGTCGCGCGCACGATCGTTCCGACTTATTGCGGCACTGCGTTCAAGAACAAGGGCGTCCAACCGCTACTCAACGGCGTGATCGATTATCTGCCCTCGCCGCTGGACATCGGTGCCGTGTCTTCTGCGGACGACCCGAGCGCCAAGCGCCAACCGGACGACAAAGATCCTTTTGCCGGCCTGGCCTTCAAGATTCTTTCGGACAAGCACATGGGCAAGATCACCTTTGTGCGCGTTTACTCCGGCACGCTGCGCGTGGGCGATTCGATCTACAACAGCACGATGGATCAGGACGGCCGTATCGGGCGCCTGTTCCGCATGCACGCCAACCACCAGGAGGCGCTGGAAGCGGCTTACGCGGGCGACATCGTAGCCGTGGTCGGCCTGTCCAAAACCCGCACCGGCGACACGATCTGCGATCCGAAGAATCCGATCGTGCTGGAATCGATCGAGTTCCCGGCGCCGGTGATCGCGATCGCGATCCGGCCGGCCTCGCGCGGCGACAACGAGAAGCTCGGCAACGCGCTGCACTCGCTGGCGCAGGAAGATCCGACCTTCGTCGTGACCTTTGACCAAGAGACCGGCGAAACCATCATTGCCGGCATGGGCGAACTGCACCTCGAGATCATCGTGGACCGCCTGCGCCGCGAGTTCGGCGTCGAGTGCGAGGTCGGCAAGCCGGAGGTCGCCTACCGCGAAACCATCCGCCACCAGATCGAGGGCGAATACAAGCACGTCAAGCAGTCCGGCGGACGCGGCCAGTACGCCCACGTCTGCCTGCGTCTCGAGCCCCAAGAGCCCGGACGCGGCTTCTCCTTCGTCAACGAAGTCAAGGGCGGCGTGATCCCCAACGAGTACATTCCGGCCGTCGAAAAGGGCGTCATCAAAGCCATGGAGAGCGGTCCCTGCGGCGGCTTCCCGGTGGTGGACGTCAAAGTGGCCGTCTATTTCGGCTCCTATCACGAGGTCGACTCGAACGAATTCGCCTTCATCGAGTGCGCGCGTCAGTGCTTCAAGCAGCTCTTCCTCAAGGGCAACCCGCAGCTCCTCGAGCCGATCATGAGCGTCGAGGTGGCGGTACCCGAAGAGTACATGGGCACGGCGACCGGTTCGATCTGCTCGCGCCGCGGCCGCGTCGAGGGCATGGACGACAAGGGCGGCAGCAAGCTGGTGCGGGGCTTCGTTCCGCTCGGCGAGATGTTCGGCTACTCCAACGCGATCCGCACGGTCACGCAGGGGCGCGGCACCTTCACGATGACCTTCGAGCGCTACGAAGGCGTTCCCTTCGAGTTGTCCGAGACGATCATCGAGAAGCGCAAGAAGGACGGTAAGGTCCGCGGCTAGGGATCTGGTTTCTGGTTTCTGGCTAAGTCAGATTTGTCGGACTCTTCGAGGTCATCTTTCATCCGGCAGGGCGATCTCAACGAGACCGCCCTGCCGGTTTTGTGTCTCGGGCTTCTGGTTACTGCAACTTCCCCTTTTTAAGCCCCAAAAACACGTTTTAAGACTTAAAACGGCGCGGCTTCTTCGTCGGGCTGAGGCTCACGTTGGAGCGGCGCCGATCCGGCATTCACGGGATTGCGCGGAATGCCGAACGCCACCACGCCCAGCGCCTGCTCCAGGACCTTGCCGAGGCCGAAAGCCTCCACCGCATTGAACAGCATGCGGATGCGGGCGGTCGACTCCGGCTCGCTCTTGGCGCGACGCGAAACCTCCAGCGCGTACCCGGCGTACGGCTCGGTCTGATGCGTCAGGTTGATGACAGTCGTGGCGCTCCGATTGTCATGGTAGAGACCCTTGCCGTCGGAAATCGTCGCGGCCTGACCCGTGAACACCAGCAGCATCTGGCACAGGTCTGTGAAGTTGAGCTTCACCGTGATCCGGTTCTGCCAGTCAAACGTGGCGTGCTGACGTGTTCCCTGCTCTGTTGAACCGCTGGCCACGCTCTTCTGTTGCGCGAGCGTCATATAGATCGCGCCGTCACGTTCGCCGGTTGCCGGCACCATCTCCAGATGCGCCGCGCTGCCGCTGCCCTTGCCGTTGGCGTGATAGAACGAGAGGCGCGGGCGATAGGTGCGCAGCGTGGCGGTGTCGGTGTCGCTAGTGCGCGTCGGTGCCGCGAGGGTGTTTGTTCCGTTTGTCATGTCAACCTCCTTGCCTGTTGGGTTAGGCGTTTGCGTTTCACGATCCGTTCGTGAAAACAGCGCCACCTTAACAGACAGGGAAGCGAAATATGTCGCCTGCCGGGCGACATTTTGAGGCGCGGCAGGCGGCTACACCACCAGCAGCGGCTGGTTGAAGGCGTAAAGCGCGTCGTTGATGCGCAGAGGGTCGTAAAGGCCGCGTTCCAGAAAAAACCGCACGATCAGATCGAAAGGCGTGCTGGAGGAGAGCGCGTAACCGGCGGAGGCCAGCAGCTCCTCGGTCTGCGCGGGAGACAGCCTCAAGGCGAGGGCAAAGGCGACGACCGTCTGCTTCTTGGGCTGGTAGGCCGGATCGCTGCGTATTTTCGAGAAGAGCTTGCGGTCGACGTGGGCGCGCTTGTAAACCTCGACCTCGTTCAGGCCGCTCTGCCGGATCAACGCCAGCAACAGCCGCGAGAACGGGATGCCGGCCCGGGCCAGATAGGCGTCCAGCTCCGGCGGCGCTTCACACACGCGGGCCGCCGGCGCGTCCGGCGGCACGCCGTTCGCGGCCAGATAGTCGCACAGTGCGTCGCGCGTCGCAGCATCCAAGGCTCGCGCAGGATGCCCATCCTGTTGCTCTGCCGTCCATGCCGGTCTGCACGTGTTGCCAGTCATGACGGCATCATACCACGCGCCGGACGATTGGTGAAGGGGGGCCGAAACGTCTTATATTCGCACGACCGCGCTATGGACGCGGGGCGCGGCGCCGTGATAACATGGACCTGTCTTTACACGCCAAACGGTGAACCATCATGAAGGGAATCCCATGAACAGAATCAACGTGTCGCGTCGCCATTTTCTCGCCGGAGCGGGCTCTGCGCTGGCCATGCCAACCCTCCTGTCGTCCGGATGCGTCAGCGCTAAAGGCCTGACCGCCCGCCGTCCGTTGCCCTCCGAACGGCTCAACGTCGGCTTCATCGGCTACGGCACGATGGCGCACGACAACATCGGCAACTTCCTGAACAACGATCAGGTGCAGGTCGTCGCGATCGCCGACTGCAACAAGGAGTCGGGCCTGTATGGTTATCGCGCCGAGCGCCTGGGCGGACGCGAGCCGGGTCGCCGCCGCGTCAACGAATTCTACGCCCAGAAGCTGAACCGGCCGGATTACAGCGGCTGCGCCGTGTACGCCGATTTCCGCGAACTGCTGGAGATGGACGGCCTGGACGCCGTGGTGATCAGCACGCCCGACCACTGGCACGCGATTCAGGCGATCTGGGCCGCGCGCAAAGGCAAACACATCTACGGCCAGAAACCGATGTCCCTCTGCATCGCCGAAGGGCGCGCCATGGCTAACGAGGTCGCGAAGGCGGGCATCACCTTCCAGGTCGGCTCGCAGCAGCGCTCGGACAATTATTTCCGCATGGCATGCGAGTTTATCCGCAACGGCCGCATCGGCAAGCTGCAGAAAATCGTCGTGGGCCTGCCCGGCGGCCACAGCCTCTTCGGCAAAACCGGCGCGGACGCGAGCCTGGACCCGCTGCCCCAGCCGCCGCCGCACATCGACTTCAACATGTGGCTCGGCCCGGCCAAGCAGCGCCCGTTCATCCCCGGCCTGCACAATCCGCTGTCGTGGCGCGCGAACCTCGACTATTCCGGCGGCATGATCACCGACTGGGGCGCGCACCACCTCGACATCGTGCAGTGGGCGCTCGGCAAGGACGACAGCGGTCCGGTGGCGATTGAAAACCTTGAGAGCGATCTGCCGCCGCGGGACGCGACCTTCAACACCGCCGCGAATTACAGCTTCGAGGTGGTCTACGCCGACGGCACCCGCGTCTTCGTCTCGAACAAGAACCCCAACGGCGTGCGCTTTATCGGCGAGGGCGGCAAGGAGATCTTCGTGACGCGCGGCAAGCTTGAAATGAAGCCGCAGGAACTGATCCGCGAGAAGATCCAGGAGAGCGAGATCAACCTCTATAAGAGCGGCCAGCACGAACGCAACTTCATCGAGTGCGTCTACAGCGGCAAACCGACCATCACGACCTGCGAGATCGGGCACCGCTCGATCACCATCGCCCACCTGGCCAACATCGGCCTGCGGCTGGGCCGCAAACAGGTGAAGTGGAATCCCAAAACCGAGCGCTTCGTGAACGACACCGAAGCCGACACGCTGCTCGCCGCGCCGATGCGCGGCGCGTGGACGCTGAACATGAAGGTGTAAATGGCACAAGAGTGGAACATCCGTTCGCGCGGCCACGTCTGCTCGGTCTGCGCGCAGCCGTTTGACGACAAGACGCCCTGCGTCTCGGTGCTGCGCGAGACCGATAACGCCTATGAACGGCTGGACTGCCATCCCGCCTGCTGGCAGGGACTCGCGCGGGACTGGGAACCCTTCAGCGTGTGGGAGGGCGTCTATGAGGCCCCCGCGCCGGCGGCGGCCAAACACGAGCCGCTCAAAAAAGAGACAGCCGAAAGCCTGCTGCGCCGCCTGATCACGCTCGAAGACCCGGCGATGCAGAATGCCATGTACGTGCTGGCCGTCATGCTGGAGCGCGGCAAACAACTGGTCGAGCGGGCGGCCAAGCCCCACGAGAGCGGCGGCATCCTGCGCGTGTATGAGCACAAGAAAAGCGGCGACACCTTCGTCGTGCTCGATCCGCGCCTGCGGCTCGACCGTCTCGGCGAGGTCCAGCAGCAGGTGGTCGCCCTGCTGAGCGGCACACACGCGGAAATATGTTCGACATTCTGATAGCAGGCGGTACGCTGGTTGACGGCACAGGCGCGGCGGCGCGCGTGGCGGATGTCGGGGTGCGCCAGGACCGCATCGCGGCGGTCGGAGACCTGTCGGCGGCCGAGGCGGAGCGGCGGCTCGACGCCGCCGGCCTGGTTGTCGCGCCGGGTTTCATTGATGTCCACTCCCACTCGGACGCCTACCTGCTGCTGGAGCCCGACGCGCCCAGCAAGCTCGCACAGGGCATCACCACCGAAATCAACGGCCAGTGCGGCGGCTCGGCCACGCCGCGACTGGGGCGGGCACGCCTCTCCTCCGATTGGGCGTCACACGCCTATCCGCAACGCGACGATGCCTCGCAGTCGGTGAGCCGCTGTGCGTCCGCCGGACCGACCTGGACCACCGTAGCCAGCTATCGCGCGCTGTTCGACGCGGTCCGCCCGGCCCTCAACACAGTCCAGTTCATCGGCCACAACACGCTGCGCGCCGGCGTGATGGGCTATGAGCCCCGCGCGGCCGATCCGGCCAATCTGCAGGCGATGTGCCGGAACCTGGAACAGGCCCTCGACGAAGGCGGCTGGGGCTTGTCGACAGGCTTGCTTTATCAGCCCGGCAAATATGCCGAGGCGGAGGAGATTGACGCGCTCGCCCGCGCCGCCGCCGCGCGCGGCGGCCTGTATGCCACGCACATGCGCAGCGAGGGCGGCCGCCTGCTGGAGTCGATCGACGAGGTTCTGGATCTGGCGCGCCGCACCGGCATCCGCGCGCAGATCTCCCACCTCAAAACCTCCGGCCCCGCCAACTGGTACAAGATCGACGCCGCGCTCGAACGAATCGATGCCGCGCGCGCCGACGGCGTCGTGGTGCACAGCGACCGCTACCCGTATACCGCCTCCGGCACCGACCTCGACGTGGTGCTGCCGGACTGGGCCTCGGCCGGCGGCCGCGACGCGATCCTCGCCAACCTGGGCGACCCGGCGGCGCGCGCGCGGATCATGGACGAGTTAAACGGCAGCGGGCGCGACTGGGCGTCCGTGATGATCGGCGGCGGCTGGAGCGAAACCGTCCGCTCCTTCAGCGGCCGCACGCTGGCCGACGCGGCCGACGCGCTCGGCCTCACGCCCGGAGAGACCGTCTGCCGCTTTGTCGAGGCGGACGAGACCCGCACCGGCGCCTTCTTTTTCGGCATGTGCATGGAGAACCTGCGCCGCATCTACGCGCAGCCCTGGGTGATGCCCGGCAGCGACGCCTCGCTGCGCGCGCCCTGGGGACCGCTCGGGCAGGACCACCCCCACCCGCGCGCCTATGGCACCATGCCCCGCTATCTGCGGCTGATGACGGGCGGCGAACCGGGTTTCGCGGCGCTCTGCGGACTTGAAGAGGCCGTGCGCCGCATGACCGCGTTGCCGGCGCAGATGTTCGGTTTGCGTGACCGCGGCGTGCTGCACGCCGGTGCATACGCGGACCTCGCCGTGTTTGACCCGAAAAGCTTCACCGACACCGCCACCTACGCGCAGCCGCATCGTTTCGCGAGCGGCATGCGCCACGTCATCGTGAACGGCGCGCTCTCGTATTCAGAAGGCCGCTTCACCGGTACGCGCCGGGGACGTTTCCTGGACCGCAGCCCGCATTGATGATTGCCGGAACAAGGCACGGCTCGTTATACTGGGGTTATGCAACACACCGTGTCCCTACGAATCGGATGTCTCGCCATGGCCTGTGCGGCCGTGGCACTGGCGGAGGTGAACATGAAAGCGCAGTGGCGTACGCTGACCGCTGAAGAAGCGCGCGTGATCGTGGACAAAGGCACCGAACGCCCCTTTTCGGGCACGTTCGAAAAGCACACCGCATCCGGGGTCTATGCCTGCCGGCGCTGCGCGGCGGCGCTGTATCGGTCAGAGGACAAATTCGACGCGGGGTGCGGCTGGCCGTCGTTCGACGCTGAAGTGCCCGGCGCGGTGCGGCGGCAGACCGACGCCGACGGCCAGCGCACCGAGATCCTGTGCGCGACCTGCGGCGGCCATCTCGGGCATGTGTTCAGCGGCGAGCGCCTGACGCGCCGCAACACGCGCCACTGCGTCAACTCCGTGTCGATGGACTTTGTTCCCGAGGACGCGCTGGACACCTCCTTCGCGCGCGCCGTTTTTGCGGGCGGCTGCTTCTGGGGCGTGGAGTACTACCTGCAGCAGGCGTTCGGCGTGATCCGCGCCGTCAGCGGCTACACCGGAGGCGCCAAGGAGTTCCCGACCTACCGGCAGGTCTGCGAAGGCGGCACCGGCCACATCGAAGCGGTCGAGGTGCTCTTCGATCCGCGTCAGACCTCTTATGAAACCTTGGCCAAACTCTTCTTCGAGATTCACGACCCGACACAGGTGGACCGCCAAGGCCCTGACATCGGCGAGCAGTACCGCTCGGTTGTCTTCTACCGCAACGACGCGCAAAAGGCCGTGGCGGAGAAACTGATCGCTCAGTTAAAGGCCAAAGGCTTCAAGGTGGCCACGCGCCTTGAGCCCGCCGCACGGTTCTGGCCCGCCGAGCCCGACCACCAGGACTATTATTTCGTCAAAGGCAAGACGCCCTATTGCCACGCGCCGGTGAAACGCTTCGACTGACCTGCCTCTTACTTCCCGCGCTGGAGCAGATACGCGCGCGTTTCTGCCAAGACGAGCGGCGAGAGGCACAACAGCGCCACGAGGTTGGGCAGCGCCATCAGCCCGTTGAAGATATCCGCAATCGTCCAGCAGGTTTCGAGCTGCGTCACGCAGCCGACGTACACGACCGAGACATAAACGGTGCGGTAGATCGGGATGGCCCGGACGCCGATCAGGTATTCCAACGCCTTCTCGCCGTAGTAGCCCCAGCCGATCAGCGTGGACCAGGCAAAGAGCACCAGGGACACCGTGGCGACTTGCCCGGCCCAGGGACCGTACACCGAGCTGAAAGCGGTGGTGGAGAGCAGCGCGCCGGTCAGCCCGTTGCCGTCAGGCCCGCTCTGGGTCCACGCGCCGCTCGTCAGGATCACCAGCGCCGTCATCGAACAGACGAGCAGGGTGTCGATGAACGTCTGCGTCATGGAGACGAGTGCCTGGGTCACGGGGTGGTGGGTCCGCGCCGCCGCCGCGGCGATCGGTGCCGAGCCCAGTCCCGATTCGTTGGAGAACAGCCCGCGCGCGAGCCCTGTGCGGATCGTCTGGGAGAGCGCGGCCCCGGCGAACCCGCCGGTCGCCGCCGTCGGCGTGAAGGCGTGGTGCAGGATGAGGCGCAGCACCGCCGGAATGGCGTCGGCATTGGCGATCAGCACGCCGCCCGTGATGATCAGGTAAAAGACGATCATGAACGGCACCACCACGGCGGTCACGCGCGCGATGCCTTTGATGCCGAAGAGCAGCACCAGACCTGAGAGCAGGGTCAGCACGGCGCCGGTATCGCGAGGATTCAAGCCATACGTCGCCTGCAGGCCTGTCGCCACGGCATTCGCCTGCGTCAGGTTACCGATGCCGAAGCTGGCGATGACGGTCAGGCAGGCAAAGAGCACGGCCAGCCATTTCTGGTGCAGCCCGCGCTCGATATAGTACATCGGGCCGCCGGCCATCGTGCCGTTCGCCGCGACCACGCGGAATTTCACGGCCAGCAGTGACTCGGCGTATTTGGTCACCATGCCGACCAGCCCCGTCAGCCAGAGCCAAAAGACCGCGCCCGGCCCGCCGAGGGCGATGGCCGTCGCCACGCCCACGATGTTCCCGGTCCCGACCGTTGCGGACATGGCAGTCATCAGCGCCTGGAAGTGGCTGATGTCGCCCTTGCCGTCCGCTTCGCGGCGTTTGACAAAGGCCAGCCAGAGCGCGTGCGGCAGCAGGCGGAACTGCAGGCCGCGCAGCAGGACGGTGAACCACACGCCGGTGCCGATCAACAGCACCATCAGCGGCCAGCCCCAGACCAACCCGGCCAGCGTATTCAAAACAGAAGCGCAGGGCATGCTCATGTTTCACACACCCTGACCGTCTCCCCGCGATCGGCGGCCTCCGCCGCCCCGCGCCGTCTGTTCCTTCTCCTGCCTGTCCTTGTCATTACTCTGTAAAATACCAGACGGAACGACTGCGGCGCAAGATTGACGGTCCAGGGGCGCATGGCAGTTCTGTTGGTGGGACCTTCTCGTAATCTTAATCCTGATCTTAATCCTAATCTTAATCTTAATCTTAATCTGCTCGTCGCCGTTTGTCGCCCTCAGATTCGGCCGGCTCCTCATAAACACGATCAGCGGAGGTGCCGCGGATCAAGCCCACCAGCATCGAGAC
>Ga0265294_10005301_pt1 | contig 15760 bp, 10 predicted proteins | sample MunlanPumphouse3_FD_192504 | JGI IMG/M metagenome (GOLD analysis project Ga0265294, IMG submission 192504) | Groundwater microbial communities from a municipal landfill in Southern Ontario, Canada - Pumphouse #3 | ecosystem: Environmental > Aquatic > Deep subsurface > Groundwater | place...
TAAGCTCTATGTCTCGTGGGTAGGGCTCAGGGGCGCCGTGCCGATCATCTTTGCCATCATGCCACTGGCAGAAGGAATAGAAGGTGCCCGGTGGATCTTCAATATTGTCTTTGTGATCACCATCGTCTCCCTGTTGCTGCAGGGAACCTCATTGCCGCTGGTGGCCAAGTGGCTGAAGTTGGCCGACAAACCGGTAACCTACAAAGCGTTTGAAGATTTTGATGTGGAGTTTTCGGAAGAGATCAAGTCGGCCATGACCGAGATCCTGATCTCTGCGGAGACGCTGAAGTATGGGAAGAACCTGATCGAGATGCCGCTGCCCGACAAGACACTGGTGGTGATGGTGAAACGGGGAGAGCAGTACTTTGTGCCGACCGGCCAAACGGCACTCTATGCCGGCGACAAGCTGCTGGTGATCTCCGACGATGAGGAGGCACTGAGAGAGACTTATACCAATATGGGGATCTATGACTTCTCCTACCAGAAGAATCGGTAGTGGAGATGAGATGGAGCCCGATTGAGAAAGACTGAATGAGATTGAAACAGATAGATAATCATAAAACAGGGATGAAAAGAGCAGAAACGTTTTCATTAATGGTGGTGCTGACGGGGAGCTTGCTGGGTATGGGATCATGCAACTCCTGCCAGTCGGGCAAAAAAGCGGCTGTTGCAGAGGTGTATCAGCCGCAGTCTCCCTTGTTCGATGCCGATAGTGCTTATCGGTTTGTGGAAGAGCAGGTGGCGTTCGGTCCACGAGTGCCGGGCACCCCGGCACATGAAGCCTGCGGCGACTATTTGGCGGCGAAGCTGACTGCCTTCGGGGCGCAGGTGACAGAGCAGCAGTCTGATGTGACCCACTATGACGGGAGGAAGCTTCCGATGCGTAACATTATTGGCAGCTATTCGCCTGAGAAGGAGACAAGAGTGCTGCTCTTTGCCCACTGGGATTCGCGCCCTTTTGCCGATGAGGAGAGCGAGGAGGCCAGACAGCGGCAGCCCATTGCCGGGGCAGACGACGGTGCCAGCGGCGTGGGGGTGCTGCTGGAGATTGCCCGCCAGCTGCAGCAGCAGCTCCCGGAGATAGGGGTCGACCTTATTTTCTTCGACCTGGAGGACTGGGGACAGCCCTCTTTCGAACGTCAACAGACGAAGGGTGACTGGTGGTGTGTGGGATCACGCTACTGGGCGAAACAGCCGCATGTGGAGAACTACCGGGCGAAATACGGCATCCTGCTGGATATGGTGGGAGCGGCTAACGCTACCTTTATGAAGGAGGGTTACTCGCTGCAGTATGCCTCCGGCATCGTGGAGAGGGTGTGGAGCATCGCCCGCAAACTGGGATACGGAAACTATTTTCCGGTGCAGCAGGGAGGTTATATCACCGATGACCATCTATCGGTCAACGAGATGAAGCGCGCCCCCAGCATCGACATCATCAACCTGAAAAGAGATACCCGCACCGGTTTCGCTCCGTACTGGCATACCCTGAACGACGATATGCGCAACATCGACCGCAACACCCTGAAGGCAACCGGACAGACGGTGCTGGAGGTGCTCTATACGGAAAAATAACTGCAGGCAGAGACCGGAGGCAGTTATGCAATTTTTATTGTAGAATATGCAGACAATCAACGAAATACAACAGGAGATTATTGATGAGTTCAGCATCTATGATGACTGGATGGACAAATATGCGATCATTATTGAACAGGGCAATGCATTGGAGCCGCTCGACGAGAAAGATAAAACCCCCGGAAACATCATCGAGGGGTGTCAAAGCCGCGTATGGCTGCAAAGCGATTACCGCGACGGGAGACTCTGGTTTCAGGCGGAGAGCGACGCCATCATTGTGAAGGGGCTGCTGGCCCTGGTGCTGCGCGTCTTCAACGGCCGTACACCCGATGAGATCATCGGCACCGACCTGCGTTTTATGAAGGAGATCGGTCTCACCGAGCATCTGTCGCCCACCCGTTCCAATGGATTGCTGTCGGTGATCAAACAGATCCGCTTATACGCCATCGCTTATAAAGCGAAAGAGGAGAAGCAGTGATCTCTTTTTTTTTCGGGTGGCCCTGCACAACCATTAATCTTCTCGGATGCCGGCCGGCAGACAACAGGGATCCTCTCTGAAAAAGTGTCAGCCGCCGTTCCGGCTCATCTCTTCCGACCGCTTTCGGGCAGCGTCGAGGACCCCTTCAAAATGTTTCCCGATCTTGTGGGTCTGGAAGTACTCAAGCCCCGCCTGGGTGGTGCCTCCCTTGCTGGTGATGTGGCGGATCAGTTCCTCGATGCTGTGTTGCTGCTGGTTTTGTGCGAAATAGAGGGTGGTGCCGCGCGTGAGCTCCAGCAGCAGCTCATCCAGCAGTGGTCCCGGCAAGTTCAGCTCCTGCATCTTCTCCTTAAAGATCCGGATGAAGGCCAGGATGAAGGCCGGCCCGCTCCCGAAGACGGAGGTGAAGAGGTCGAAGCCGCTCTCCTCGAGCTCCACCGCCTTTCCCAGCTTTTCCAACAGGGTGAAGATCTCCATGGCCTTGTCGTCTCCCAGCCGGTTGGTGCAAAATGCGGTCACCGACATGCGGTAAGCGATGGCCAGGTTGGGCATGATGCGCACTATCAGCCGGTCATCACCCAGGTACCGCTCGATATAGGCGATGCTCTTGCCCGCAACGGGCGAGACGATGGTTTTTCCGGTAAGGTCGCACTCCTTCAGCTGAAGGAGAATGCCGGCCAGATCCTGCGGTTTCACTGCCAGCCAGAGCACATCGGCAACAGAGACCAGTTGTTCAAGTTTCTCGCAGAACGGGATGGGTAGCTCCTTGCCGCTACGGGCGAAATAGGTAAATTCCATCCCTTCTTCTTCCCTGAGTCCCTCATATATGGCCCGGGCAAGGTTGCCAAAGCCGATAAATCCATGTTTCATTCTCTTTATTTTTTTGTGTTCCGGCAGGGTGTTGTCCTGTCAGCTCTGCCGGGGGAGTGTACTGAACCGGGTGTAGGGGATCTCTTCATTCATGGCGCGAATGATATGGTTGGCCCGCTGTCCGTTCACGATCCACATCTCCACCCCTTTTCTCATGCAGATCTCAGCCGCATGCACCTTCGATGACATGCCGCCGGTGCCGAGGGCAGAGACCTTCTCCTCAACGCATCCCTTGATGGCATTCAGGTCGGAGACCTCGGTGATCAGTCGTGCGTCGGCATGCAGGTGGGGGTTCTTGTCGAAGATGCCGTCGATGTCGGAGACCAGGATCAACAGGTCGGCTTCTGTGATCACCGCCACCAGTGCGGAGAGCTTGTCGTTGTCCCCCAGCACGATCTCCTCGATGGAGACGGTGTCGTTCTCATTCACGATGGGGATGTAACCGGCCTGCCAGAGACGCCTGATGGTGTTGCGCGTGTTCTCATTGGCCACGGGGTTCTCAAAATCACGGTAGGTGAGCAGGATCTGTGCGATGTTGAGTCCGAAGGTGGAGAAGATGGTGTCGTAGAGCTCCATCAGCCTGGTCTGCCCGATGGCAGCCATCGCCTGCTTCGAGTCCACGTTCCGTTGGTAACCGTTGATCTCGACGAACTGACGGGCGGTGGCGATGGCGCCGGAGGAGACGATCACCACATCATATGTTTCCTTGAGTTCTACGATCTGCCTGGCCAGGCTTTCGATCACCGCAAAGGAGATGCGGTTGGTACCGGCTGTCAGCGTGGAGGTGCCTATTTTTATGATCAGTTTTTTTTTCATGCAATACAAATGATTGACTTCAAAGGTGCCGACTGATTTCCTCATTTCCTCATTCGCGGATATGCCCTTCACCATACACGAACCATTTATTGGTTACTAACTCCTGCGCCCCGAGGGGACCACGGAAGTGGAGCTTTTGCGTGCTGATGGCGATCTCGGCGCCGACACCGAACTGGCCGCCGTCGGTAAAGCGGGAGGAAGCATTGTGGTAGACGGCCGCGCAGTCTGTCTCTTCCATAAACCGATCGGCTTGATCGGTGTCATTGGTGACGATCACTGCCGTATGCCCGCCGGAGTAGCGGTTGATCATCTCCACCGCTTCACTCATCTCCTCCACCACGGCAATGTAGAGCTTCGGTGCCAGGTATTCTTTGCACAGGGTGGCGGCGTTTTCCTCCACATGTATGGCGGGAGAGTAGGCTGCCACATCGCGGTTGCCCCACACGCCGATCCCTTTCTCTCCGAGACGACCGACTAACTGTGCCACTTTCTCTCGCAACCGGGGAAGGTTTTTGTGAATCAGCACTTTGTCGATGGCGTTGCAGACACTGATGCGTTGTTTGCCGTTGACCACCAGACGAATGGCCATCTCGAAATCGACATCCTCATCAATGAAGAGGAAGTTATTGCCGCGACCACTGATGATCACCGGTACCGAGGCATGCTCCTGCACGAAGCGGATCAGCCCTTCACCGCCGCGGGGGATGATCAGATCCACCTTATGGTTGTTCTCCCGGATGAGCCGCTGCGTCTCCTCGCGGGTGAGGTTCAGGTACTCCACATAGTGGCGATCTTCGCCGCAGGCCATAAGGGCTTCCTGCCAGAGTCGGGTCAGCAGGGTATTGGTATGCAACGCTTCTTTACCACCCTTCAGCAGGATGCGGTTGCCCGCCTTGAAGGCGGTGGCTGCCGCTTCGATGGTCACGTCGGGACGTGATTCGTAAATGATCAGGATGGTGCCGAAAGGAACGGTGCGGTTGGAGATGCGCAATCCGTCTTCACGGGTATGTTCATAGATGATTTTTCCTTCGGGATCGGACTGTGATGCAACCTCCTCTAAGGAGCGGATCATCCCGTCAATCTTCTGCTCATCCACTTTCAGCCGGTCTCTCATGGAGTCGTCCATGTCGGGAAAGGTAGCCATATCGGCAGCATTGGCACGCATGATCTCATGCCTGCTCCGGTGGAGCAGCTGGGTAAGGGTGGATAAAACGCTGTTTTTTAAGGAGCTCTTCATTTTTCCGTAAAAAAAGAAATCATTCAGGCCCCAAAGGTAACAAATTAATCCTTATCTGCTTTTTTTTCTGCCAGAAAGGTTCGTGCTTGGTGGGGACTGTCCATTCCCGGCATTCATACATATGTGCTTGCACACCTGAACCAATCAGTGCGTTTATTGGTTGATTCCGACGCGGTTCAGGATGAAGGCGAACTCGAAGGCGGTATCGTGGATGCCGTCGTAGCGTCCGGTGGCGCCGCCATGACCGGAGTCCATGTTCATGTGCAAGAGCAGGATGTTGTCGTCAGTCTTTAGCGCCCGCAGTTTGGCCGTCCACTTCGCCGGCTCATGGAAGAGTACCTGTGAGTCGTTGAGGCCGCCGGTGACCAGGATGTTGGGGTACTCTTTTGCCTCCACGTTGTCGTAGGGCGAGTAGGAGAGCATATAATTGAAATACTCCTCCTCGTTGGGATTGCCCCACTCCTCATATTCACCCGTGGTGAGGGGGAGCGTGTCGTCGAGCATGGTGGTTATCACATCCACAAAGGGTACCTGTGCCACGATGGTTTGGTAGAGGTCGGGCCGCATGTTGGCCACGGCACCCATCAGCAGTCCCCCGGCGCTGCCGCCCATGGCTGCCAGCCTGTCGGAGGAGGTATATCCGTCGGCAATCAGCTTCTCGCTGCAGGCGATAAAGTCGGTGAAGCTGTTTTTCTTTTTCAGCAGCTTGCCCTCTTCATACCATTGTTCACCTAAGTCGCTGCCGCCGCGGATCTGTGCGATGCCAAAGACGAAGCCGCGGTCGATGAGGCTGTAGAAGCCGGCACTGAAGAAGACGTCGGAGCTGTGGCCGTAACTGCCGTAGGAGTAGAGCAGGGCCGGGTTGCTGCCGTCTCTTTTCAGGCCTTTGCGGTAGACGATGGCCATCGGCACCTTTACCCCGTCGGGAGCATTGGTCCAGAGACGTTCCACTACGTAGTGATCTGGGTTGAAGCCGGAGGGGATCTCCTGCTCTTTAAGCTTCACCGTCTTGCCGGTGGCGATATGATATTCATAGAGGGTGGTGGGACGGTTCAGCGAGGTATAGGTGTAGCGGAAGGTGGTGGCGTCATACTCCGGGTTGCCGCTCAGTGAGGCGGTGTAGACCGGTTCGGGGAAAGTGATGGTGGTTGTTTCTCCTCCGGCGAGGGGGGTGACGGTGATCTCGCTCAGGCCGTTGATGCGTCGCTCTACCAGCAGGTGATCTTTGAGAACATCGATCCCTTCTATGCGGGCGTCGCTGCGGTGGGGAATCATCTCTTTCCAGACGGAACGGTTCTCAAACCCGGTGCGGGGTACTTCATAGATCATGCCGTTGAGTTTCACTTTGTCTTTGTAGCGCACAAAGAAATGATCTTTGTGGGGATAGACCGAGTATTCTACATCCTGCATGCGGGGAAGGAAGAGGGTAAAGCGATCCAGGGGCCTGTCGGCGGAGATGAACCGCTCCTCGGAGGTGGTAGAGCTGACGCTGCTGATGAAGAGATATTCTTTGGTCTTGCTGCCGGAGACATAGGTGGAGAAACGGGCATCCGTCTCTTCGTAGAGGAGGGTGCCCTGCCGCTCGTGGAGTGCCTGCCGGTAGATGCGGTTGGAACGCAGCGTCGGGTCGATGGTACTGTAGAACAGTGTCTTGTTGTCGTTTGCCCAGGCTACCGAAGCGGCACCGGTGACGGTGAAGCCAATCTCCTCATCGCTCTGCAGATCCTTGATCTTCATCACATACTCTGCATAGGAGCCGGTCTCGTTAAAGAGGTAGGCTACCTTGCCGTTGTCTGGGCTGACTGAGTAGCCGCCAAAAATGAATGCCGGCTTTCCTTCAGCCATCGCGTTGAGGTCGAAGAGGATCTCCTCGGCTGCCTCCATCGATCCCTTGCGGCGGCAGTAGGTACGGTACTGCTTTCCCTTCTCCGTGCGACTGTAGTAGTAATAACCGTCATGGTAGGAGGGGTAGCTTTCGTCATCCTCCCTGATGCGCCCCACGATCTCCTTGTAGAGGGTCTCCTGCAGTGCTTTGGTGGATGCCATTACTGTATCGGTGTAAGCGTTTTCCGCGTTGAGGTAGTCAATAACTTTGGGATTATGCTTGTCTTTCAACCAGAAATAGTTGTCGATGCGTGTCTGCCCGAAACGAATGAAAGTGTCGGGGATCACCTCCGCTACGGGAGGCACAGGAAAGTCGGATTGTTTCAATGTCTTGATCTCTTTGTTCGTGTCGCTGCACGAGGTGAATGTGAATAAAAAGGTTACGACAGGTAACCACCAGCTTGTAGGTTTCATACGACGGGTCTTTTAAGGTTTCTGAAGAGTACAAATATACATCTTTCAGGCGAAACAGCTGCCATGCACAATCTTTTTCTTTAGCATCTGCATGGCTGTTCGGTGGAGGTGACGAAGGAGATGATGATGATCGCTCTGAAGAGGGATGTTGGGGGTTACTCCAGGTAGGTGTATCCGTAGAGACCGGAGCGGTAGTTGGAGAGAAACTCTTTCCCTTCTTCGATGGAGATCTTGCCCTGTTTTACGGAGCTCATTACCCATGTCTCAACGGTGCGTACCAGCTTCTTGGCATTGTACTGGGCATATTCGAGCACCTCGGCCACCGACTCGCCGTCGATCACCTGGTCAATTTTATAACCCGACTCGTCGGTGGAGACATGCACTACATTGGTGTCGCCGAAGAGGTTATGCAGGTCGCCCAGGATCTCCTGGTAGGCCCCCACCAGGAAGACGCCGATGTAATAGGGTTCATCTTTCTTCAACGTATGTACCGGCAGGTAGGATGTACGAAAGCCGTCCTGTGAGGCGAAGTTAGCGATCTTGCCGTCGGAGTCGCAGGTGATGTCCTGCAGTGTGGTCGTTTTCCCGGGCCGCTCATCCAACCGGTGGATGGGGATGATGGGGAAGATCTGGTCGATGGCCCATGAGTCGGGCAGCGACTGGAACAGGGAGAAGTTGCAGAAATATTTGTCGGGGAGGAGGGTGCCCAGCTGGCGCAGCTCCTCGGGTGCATGCTTGGTACGGTTGCTGGTGATATTGATCTCACGGGCGATCGAGAAATAGAGTTGTTCCACTTGGGCGCGTGTCTTCAGGTCGAGCATGCCGAGGCTGAAGAGGTCGAGCGACTCATCACGGATCTGCTGGGCATCGTGCCATGCTTCGAGCATGCGTGCCTGGGTAAGCGATTCCCAGATGTTGTACAGCTCTTTGACCAGCTCATGGTCGTTTTCCTGGATATCCTGATCCTCCGGCCACTCGGGCAGAGTGGCCGTTTCCAGTACCTCGAACACCAGTACGGAGTGGTGGGCTGTGAGGGCACGGCCCGACTCGGTGATGATGTTGGGGTGGGGAATGCCGTTCTTGTTGGCCGCATCCACAAAGGTGAAGATCGAGTCGTTCACATACTCCTGAATGGAGTAGTTGATGCTGTTCTCGGTGAAAGAGGAACGGGTTCCGTCGTAGTCGACCCCCAGCCCGCCGCCGATATCGACAAACTCGATCTTGAAGCCCATGGCGTGCAACTGCACATAGAACTGTGCTGCCTCGCGCAGGGCGGTCTTGATGCGACGTATCTTGGTGATCTGGCTGCCGATATGGAAATGGATCAGCCGAAAGCATTCGGAGAAGTTATTCTCCCTGAGCACCTCCAGCGCTTCCAGCAGCTCGCTTGAGTTGAGGCCGAACTTGCTGCCGTCGCCCCCCGATTCTTCCCACTTGCCGCTGCCGGAGCTGGCCAACTTTACCCGGATGCCGATATTGGGTTTTACCTTGAGCCGCTTGGCGATCCGGATCGTCAGATCCAGCTCGTTGAGCTTTTCTACTACGATAAACACTTTCTTGCCCATCTTTTGTGCCAGCAGAGCCAGCTCGATATAACTCTCGTCCTTGTATCCGTTGCAGATAATGAAGGAGTTGGTGTCGGTGTTGATGGCCAGCACTGCATGCAGCTCCGGCTTGGAGCCCGCCTCCAGGCCTATGTTGAACCGCTTGCCGCTGGAGACGATCTCCTCCACCACCTGCCGCATCTGGTTCACCTTGATGGGGTAGACAATGTAGTGCAGTGCTTTATAGTCATACTCTTTGGAGGCGATGGCGAAGCTGTTGGAGAGCTTCTCGATCCGGTTGTCCAGGATCTGGGGAAAGCGGAGCAGCACGGGAGCCGATACATCGCGCAGGTAGAGCTCGCGCATCAGTTCACTGATGTCTACGCTGCCGCCCTCTTTCTTGTGGGGGGTGACCTGTACATGTCCCTTTTCGTTGATGGAGAAGTAACCGTTTCCCCAGCCGTTGATGTTGTACAACTCTTCCGAATCTTCAATACGCCATTTTCTCATTCCGGTAAAACAATTAAAATAATGCAGATAATTTTTGTGCGTACAAAAATACACATTTATTTGGTCATGAGGCAGGCAGACGGAAGAAATGATTCAGAAAAGCCCTTGTTTGCGGGGAAACGTGGTTAATATCGTGAGATTTGATTCAAAGCACAAAAATAGTGAAATTTAAGTCATCCTGTTTTTAGTCATGTGTGCTTTTATAATCGAAAGCTTTCAATATGTCAGGAAAGAACTGTTTTTTCAAAAAAATCAAGTCAAATAATGATCTTTTTAATAAAATTATTATACCTTTGTTCTTGATAATTAACTTATTTAATCTTCATTGTTATGAAAAGAAATGCCATTATCATTGGAGCTGCCGGAAGGGACTTCCATAACTTCAACACATTTTTCAGGGAGAATAAGCATTACCGTGTAGTTGCTTTTACGGCAGCACAGATTCCGTATATCGACGGAAGGGTTTATCCTGCTGTTCTCGCGGGAAAAGAACTTTATCCCGAAGGAATCCCTATTGTGCTGGAATCTGAATTGCCGGTGTTGATCAGAGAGAAAAATGTACAAGACTGCATTTTTTCATACAGCGATGTGCCTTATCCGAAGCTGATGCACTTGAGTGCGGTGGTAAACGCAGCGGGAGCGAACTTTATTTTGCTGGGGCCGAACGAAACCATGCTTAAGAGCACGAAACCTGTGATAGCTGTCGTTGCTACACGCACGGGATGCGGTAAGTCGCAAACTTCGAGAGCTGTGGTGGAAAACCTGATGAAGCGCGGATTAAAAGTGATCGCCGTACGCCATCCGATGCCATACGGTGACTTGGCGGTACAGGCTGTGCAACGATTTGCCACGTTAGATGATTTGAAAAGGCACAAATGCACCATCGAAGAAATGGAGGAATATGAGCCCCATGTGGTCAGGGGTAATGTTATTTACGCCGGCGTCGATTATGAAAGGATTTTGCGGCAGGCTGAGGAAGACCCCGATGGATGTGACGTGATTTTGTGGGATGGCGGGAACAACGATTTCTCGTTTTTTAAACCCGATCTTACCATCACTGTGGCTGATCCGCATCGTGCCGGAGCTGAAGTGAATTATTATCCCGGGGAAGTGAATTTAAGGCTTGCCGACGTAGTAGTTATCAATAAAATGGATACGGCCTCTCCGGAAGGTATTCGAACCGTTCGTGACAATATTGCCAGAACAAATCCGACAGCCACGGTAATCGATGCGGCCAGTCCCGTTAAAGCAGATAATCCCGGATTAATACGGGGAAAGCGTTGCCTGATTGTCGAAGATGGCCCAACATTGACTCACGGCGAGATGAAGATCGGTGCAGGTACCGTTGCTGCACAGAAATATGGATGTGCGGAAGCCGTTGACCCGCGTCCTTTTGTCGTGGGTGAATTAGCGAATACGTTTGCTGCTTATCCCCGTATCGGCACTGTCCTTCCAGCCATGGGTTATAGCGACCGGCAACTTAAGGACTTGGAGACAACCATTAACCGTGCGGATTGCGATACGGTTGTCATTGGTACACCCATCGACTTGAACCGGTTGATAAACATTCAGAAACCGGTTGTGCGGGTTCATTACGATTTGCAGGAAATTGGCACTCCTACGTTGAAAGAGGTATTGGACGATTTTGTGAAGCGATACAACCTGAAATAAAAGGTCGGAACCGGCCGGTTTTACTGAGGCGCTTCTTCAACGATTCCACCCATTTTTCGATGTGTTCATCACAGCTCTTTTTGTGCTACCGGTTATTGCATTGATAGCCTCCTCTTCTTGCGAAAAAAACGGAGAGCAACTCAATAACCGGTAGCTGCCCGTATAGGTTGTTTTAAGGTGTGATCCCGGCACAGGCAGGTCTTGTCGGGATTTTTTTTGGTCTGTTTTTCCCATTTGTTTGTTGTACCGTTTATCTAATTGTATAATAGGGAAGTTGGACGAAAAGGAAAACTATTTATCATTTCAGATGAGTTAACGATCATGTTTACAAGCATATATCTTTTTTATAGGAAAACTTTTCTTTTTTTTTGATAAATACATTTGGTTTTATTTTGTGATTTTGAAAACTTTCTGTAAACTTGCATAGCCAAATCGGGGCCATTGATGACTACCCGCGTTTGTTTTGGAAGGTCTGGGAAACGTCATCATCATTTTAATATATTCATTTAAAAATCAACCTGCTGATGAAAAAAAAAACATACACTTTCGACGAAGCCTATCAGGCCTCGTTGGAGTATTTTAAAGGTGATGAGCTTGCCGCCAAGGTGTGGGTGAGCAAGTATGCACTCAAGGACAGCCAAGGGGAGATCTACGAGAAGACCCCCGAGGATATGCATTGGCGACTGGCCAAAGAAGTTGCCCGGATTGAAAGGAAATACAGCAATCCGCTGAGCGAGCAGGAGCTGTTCGACTTGTTCGACCGGTTCCGCTATATCATCCCTCAGGGGAGCCCTATGACCGGTATCGGCAATAACTACCAGGTGGCCTCTCTCTCCAACTGTTTCGTGATCGGGATGGATGGTAACGCCGACTCCTATGGCGCGATCATCCGTATCGATGAGGAGCAGGTGCAGCTGATGAAGCGCCGCGGTGGCGTGGGGCACGACCTGTCGCATATCCGTCCCAAAGGATCGCCGGTAAAAAACTCCGCGCTGACCTCGACCGGGCTGGTTCCTTTTATGGAGCGATACTCTAACTCTACCCGTGAGGTGGCGCAGGATGGCCGCCGAGGAGCGCTGATGTTGAGCGTGTCAATCAAGCATCCTGATTCGGAGAATTTTATCGATGCCAAGCTGGAACAGGGGAAGGTGACCGGTGCCAATATCTCGGTGAAGATCGACGATGCGTTTATGGAAGCCGCTGCCGAGGGGAAGCCCTATGTGCAGAAGTATCCCATTGATGCCGACCAGCCGAAGTATGAGAAGACGATCAACGCAAAGGAGCTGTGGAACAAGATCATCCACAACGCCTGGCGGTCGGCCGAGCCGGGCGTGCTCTTCTGGGATACCATCATCCGCGAGTCGGTGCCCGACTGCTATACGGACCTGGGTTTCAGGACGGTGTCCACCAACCCCTGCGGCGAGATACCATTGTGTCCCTACGATAGTTGCCGGTTGCTGGCGATCAACCTCTACTCCTACGTGGTGAATCCTTTCCGCGAGGATGCCCGTTTCGATTTTGACCTGTTTGGCAAGCATGTACAGCTGGCACAACGCATCATGGATGACATCATCGACCTGGAATCGGAGAAGATTGACATGATCCTGCATAAAATTGATTCAGACCCGGAATCGGAAGAGGTGAAGTCGTCGGAACGAAATCTCTGGCTCAAGATCCAAAACAAAACGCTGCAAGGACGCCGTACCGGCGTGGGCATCACTGCCGAAGGGGATATGCTCGCCGCACTCGGTATCCGCTACGGCAGCGATGAGGGAAACGATTTTTCGGAGAAGGTGCAGCGTGAGGTGGCGCTCAACGCCTACCGCTCTTCGGTGGAGATGGCCCGTGAACGGGGTGCCTTCGAGATCTTTGACGCTGACAGAGAGAAAAACAATCCCTTTATTCTTCGCTTGAAAGAGGCTGACGGTCAGCTTTATGATGATATGGTGAAGTATGGAAGACGCAATATCGCCTGTCTGACTATTGCCCCTACCGGCACCACCAGCCTGATGTCGCAAACCACCTCCGGGATCGAGCCGGTTTTTCTCCCTGTGTATACGCGTCGCCGCAAGGTGAACCCGAGCGACAAGGATGTAAAGATCGATTTTGTGGATGAGAACGGCGACTCCTGGGAGGAGTATACCGTGTTCCACCATAAGTTTGTCACCTGGATGGAAGCAAACGGCTACTCTGTTACACGGCGCTATACCAAGGCGGAGATCGAGGAGATGGTGGCGCGTTCGCCTTACTACAAGGCTACCTCGAACGATGTGGACTGGATGCAGAAGGTGAAGATGCAGGGACGGGTGCAGAAGTGGGTGGATCACTCCATCAGCGTCACCATCAACTTGCCGGCCGAGGTGTCGGAAGAACTGGTAGGCGAGCTCTATATGGAAGCCTGGAAGAGCGGTTGCAAGGGTTGCACCGTTTATCGTGACGGTTCGCGTGCCGGTGTGCTGATCTCGAATGATAAGGAGGAGAAAGAGGAGCAGCAAGGAAAAGAGGACGAGTGCTTCGAGATGCCAACTGTTGTCACTTCACGACCCATTGAGCTGGAGGCCGATGTGATCAAGTTCCAAAACAACAAGGAGAAGTGGATTGCCTTTATCGGGTTGTTGAACGGCCGGCCTTATGAGATCTTTACCGGTATCAACGATGAAGATGATGGCATCATGATTCCCAAAAATGTCACCTCCGGCAAGATCATCAAGGCGTATGACAATGACGGACGGAAGCATTATGACTTCCAGTTCCAGAACCGGAGGGGTTACAAGGTGACCATTGAGGGACTGGACGGCAAGTTCAATCCGGAGTACTGGAACTATGCCAAACTGATCTCTGGCGTACTGCGCTACGGCATGCCCATCGACCAGGTGATCAAATTGGTGTCGGGGCTGGAGCTCGACAGTGAGACCATCAACACCTGGAAGAACGGAGTGGAGCGGGCACTGAAGAAATACCTGCCCAATGAGACAGAGGCCAAGGGGTTGAAGTGCCCCGTCTGCGGACAAGAGACGCTGGTTTATGAAGAGGGGTGCCTCAAATGCCGTAACTGCGGTGCCTCCAGGTGTGGGTGATACCCGGCAGCCAATCAGGGCAAAGCGTGGCCGGGTTCCTTCGTTGTCGGTGAGCAGGCAGTTCTACGGTGCGACTTATCTGCTGGACAGGATTGGTGAGAAGATTGGCCTTGTTGAGGATCTTCATTTGTGTTTTTCTGATAATTACAAGATGATCCGGTCGATAGCGTACTTCCTCATTCTTGAGGAAAGCAGTCTCTTGTTCCGATTCGGCCGATGGGGTCATCTGCATCGGCATCCTTACGGTAGAGATATTGCCTCCCAAAGAAGCAGCGAGCTGCTGGCCGGTATTACCGAGGAGCAGAAGCAACGGTTCTTCCGGCTTCGGGGAAGGGCCCAGACAAGCGGCAATGGACGAGGCTAAAAGTCGGTTCGGCTTCTTTGTGCTGCTCAGCAATGAGGTAAGGACCTCGCGGATGGCGCAAGCCCCTGACAGTGGGCGAGGTACTTCAGAAGCAAAGGCAGCTATTCAAGGATATGGATGTGCTCCCGTCGAATACCGTCGCCTCGTTATGAGTTGTCGGAAATGCAGTTTTGAAACTATTACCGATAAAGAACTTAGAAGTTTAAATTCATTTTCATCATAATCTCCCGGGGTCTCATGGTACGTGTAGTGCGTGATTTATAGAAATCTACGACATTCTCAAAAACATAATGTGTCTGGTTTGTTAAATTTCTTATTTCCACGCCGATATCCATCTTTTTAAATCTATATAAGACATTAAAATTAGCGAAATAGTAATTTACCTCTTTCGTACGAAAAAGGTCTTGTTTTATACCCACTTGTATATTTGTGCAAGGAAAAAAGTAAGTGGATAGCGAATGTTGAAAATAGGATGTTGAGAAATTCTTCGTTCTTTGATCGTTCCCTGCAAGTATATTATTGATATATCTGAGTTCATATTCATTATTGAACCATTTTCGGGGTTGTATTGTCACACCTAAATTTACCGAATAGGATTTACCGGAAAAATCAGTTTGCCGGTTTTGTGCTATATATGTATACTCACTTTCTTTATAAAACCCATTCAAAAAGAATTTCGTTTTCCACCAGTCAAACATTTTAGATCCACTTATTCCCAGTATGGGAGAATAAATGTAATTTTTCGAGAACAGTGACTCGTTTTGTTGGAACAGGTCGTCTATAAAAAAAGTTTTATTTATTAAATGACGTTTCATGATGGAATACCCCGCTGACCCTTCCATGAAAAAACCTTTTACAGGGTTTCTGTATATCAATGATAATACATATTTATGAGAAAGACTTTGTGTCGGTTTGCTGGTGAAAGAGTTCAGAATCCTATAATTGATAAATATTGTTTGTGGATATAATGTTCGAATGTCTGCAATATTATCCGTCACTTGTCCCTTTAAGGATAACGTCAACCAATTAGAGGGATAATATTTTATCCCGGCAGATGGTAGAAAATGAACGAAAGTGTACCTGTTGTGTAACGAATCCTTATTATCTATCGTTACAGATGAATGTTTTAGTAATAAATTGAAGTAATAATCCAACTTATCGGATTTGTATCCCATTTGCGTCTCAACATATGAAGAGATATTTTTGAAAGCCGCATCGTTTTCATGATCCAGGATATCTATTAATGCCGGTGGATGTGAGAGAGAGTTTAACCTCTGGGAGGTAAAATCAACTCCTATATTATTTTTTATCTGATATTTGTTA
>Ga0265294_10005302_pt1 | contig 15760 bp, 15 predicted proteins | sample MunlanPumphouse3_FD_192504 | JGI IMG/M metagenome (GOLD analysis project Ga0265294, IMG submission 192504) | Groundwater microbial communities from a municipal landfill in Southern Ontario, Canada - Pumphouse #3 | ecosystem: Environmental > Aquatic > Deep subsurface > Groundwater | place...
ATTTTTGGCTCAGACTTTTGGCTAATAACCTAACATTATCCGTCTTCGAATGTAGAAATTCATCTTTGTCAAATCCATCCGCTTTAAAATCTATTTTAACATGATAGATAGGCATTGTAGTGGCCATTAGTTCCTTGTCATCTGCATAAATATCACCGCGCTTAGGATACGTCACCACATCAGATCTTGTATTTGCTTTACTTAGCTCAATCCATCTAGTACGCTGTGTAATAGCAATAGTAAACGCTTTAAATTGAATACTTACACCCACAAGAAAGACTCCCACTACGATGAAAAAGAATCGTATGGAAGTATTTGTTTGGTTTTTCCCTTTTTGTGTTGGTTCAAAATCTTCCATCACTTATCTAAAATAAAAGGAGGTCTATCGGGTAATTCTATAGAAAGACCTTGTTCATTCACTCGTTCAAGCACTTTAGTTCTTCTTCCATAATCGATTAAGTTATTCTTAATGGCAAAAGAAGTTCGTTTTAAGACAATGAGTTCTTTTTCCAACTTGTCTATCCGACCCATTTGTTTAATATACGAATAACGATTACCAATGAAGATTACAAATAAGAAACAGACCAACAAGATCATTTTGACATGCCTTATCCAGAAATCTTCTTTTAAGATACCTCCACCAAATAAATATATAAAAGTAAATTTGTTTTTCTTTTCTTCTTTCATATAGTTATCCTACTAGACTATAATTTCTCTACTACACGCAACTTTGCACTCCGTGCTCTATTATTTTTAGCTATCTCCATTTCAGAAGGGATAATAAGCTTACTAACAATCTTAAAAGGCACCAAACGATTACCATAGAAATCCTTTTCAGCGCCTCCATCAAAAGAACCATCTCTAAAGAAACGTTTCACTAAGCGATCTTCACCCGAGTGATAGGTCATTACGACCAATCGACCTCCAGGAGCTAAGACATCTCTAGCTTGCATTAAAACATCTTTTAAAGCGGCAAGTTCATCATTCACTTCCATACGTAAAGATTGACAAACCAGTGTCATCAATTTACCTCGTGAAGCTCTATTCTCAAAGGGTCTCACACAATCGGATAGTTGTCCCATTGTCTCAAACAAGCACACTTCACGCTGTGCTACAAGAGCACGGACCAATCGTGAAGCTACCTTAATATCCCCATATAATTTAAAGATTGTAATCAATCGTTCAGGTTCATAGACATTCAATACATCAGCCGCTGTCAGTTCAGCTCTAACATTCATCCGCATATCAAGTTTTGCTTCTTTATCTCTGAAAGAGAATCCTCGATCTGGATCATCTAGATGATGAGAAGAAAGGCCCAAATCTGCCAATATGCCATTTACGCATCCCACTTTATTGTAATAGCGCATAAAGTTATAAAGATATCTAAAATTACTTCTTACGAAATGGAAACGCGAATCAGAAGTCACATTTTTTTCTGCATCTTTATCTTGATCAAATCCATAAAGTTCGCTCTGACTATCTAGACGACGCAAAATCTCCTTTGAGTGTCCACCGCCACCGTACGTGACATCAATATAGACACCTCCTGATTTGAGGTTTAGACCTTCCATACATTCAGTTAGCATCACAGGATCGTGATAAAATTCAGCGTTTTGTTCCATCTATAATCGTTTTTTTAACTCTTTATAGCAAGTTAATTCTCCCTACTTTTTATAATTAAATTTATTCCCATTGCAAACACACTTGTAAATAACAACAAATCTTTTTATTTTCTTTACGAAGCTTTTTCTCACAAAAATAAACTCTTCTAGTTCTAATATGCAAAGATACTCAACGTATTAAATAATACCTATTAAAAAGCTCATAAAATTTCAAGCTTTACCTTTAAAGTCTAGGTTTTAATTTTGCTTGCATTTCACTGACTATAGTCCGACGACTTAAGTCTTTCCTCAGATTCTTGTGAAGAACACCCCATAACTTTATTTATTTAAATTCATAACTTGTCTTCTTTCATAGTATGTTACCATCCCTCTGTAATCGCTCTATTATAAGTCAAATTATTATATTTATCGCTAATCCAATAGCCATTAAAGACAAAGACTTTTGTTAAAATTCATATTTGTTATTTAAAATAGACAACAGTTCTCATGTATCTAAATAAAATTAATTGTATCGTCTTTAATAATCCCCTTCATCTTATTTACATCGCTGGATTAAAATAAAATAAATCACTTACATAGAACATAAACTACTATGCTAAAGCAATTATTCTATTTTCTATTTTAGATATCTTGGCTCGTCACACGCTTCTTATTACAAGAGATACTAGACCACCTAAAATATAACAAATTAATACTCATAATGGCTATTTTTAATCAAAATGATAGAATCAATAAAAGACCGTTTGAGGTGATATGGAATAATCCAAAAAAAATTAAAAAGACGAAGAAAACACCTCAAAAAAACTTTGTTTCTGATCTACAAAAGGGTAAAACACTGTATATCAAGCTTCTATAATTCAAAAAACAAGATAGTCAATTTGCTACAAAACCTTCACGAGAATTCAACAAAATTGTAGTGAAGATTCATCCTCATCTTCGTATGAATTAGATCAAAACTCAACGACTTTTAACGCCGTTCATACGAAGATTTTTTGCGACTCCATTTTGAACATTTTCAAGTCACTTTAAGGACCCTTTTAAAAGTATCATTATGGTAAAAAAAAACGACCAATAGAAAAGAATTTTTAAACGCAATGTATATCCACAAGATAATGCATATTTATCCACCAATAAGGGATAATATACAGGATTAACCATAAAAACATTATTTTATCAAGAAAAAAAGTAGTGAATATGCGTATTTATTCAATTAATACGCTATCTTTGCGCTTAATAAATGAATATTTATGCAACAAATAAACACTAAAAAAGAACGCTTAGATACAATCTGCAAATTGGTACAAGCTCAAGACATCAGTAATCAAATGGAATTACTCGATAAATTGAAGGAGTTAGGATTCCAATTAACACAAGCGACTCTATCACGTGATATAAAAAAACTTCGCATTACGAAAGAGCATAGCGACCAGGGGGATTATGTTTACCGACTTTCGCCTAAAGGACTCGAGATGAAAGAACGCAAAGCGCTTGAATTTTCTGGTACTTTAGCCGTGATGCGAACCAAACCAGGGTATGCTTCTGCCATCGCTTCTGATATTGACCTATCACAACTCAAGCAAATATTGGGCACAGTAGCGGGAGACGATACAATCTTAATTATTCTTCGTGAAGGATATGACCGCCAAGATATTATTGACGTGCTTAAACAGTTTATTATTCAGTAAAAAAAGAAATTCATTATATTAAAATGGAACAAGATAACGAAATTGAAGTAATGGTAGCCGATGCTTCTCATGAGGTTTATGTCGACGATATAATTAAAACCATAGAAGAAGCGGCCAAAGTACGTGGAACAGGTATAGCTCAACGGACACATGAGTATTTAGCTCAAAAAATGAAAGAGGGGAAAGCTGTGATTGCAATAGCAGGAAATGAGTTCGCTGGATTCACCTATATAGAATCATGGGGAAACAAACAATTTGTAGCTACCTCTGGATTAATCGTAGTCCCCAAATACCGTCAACACGGTCTAGCGAAACGCATAAAGAAAGCCTCTTTTGCTTTAGCGAGACTCCGCTGGCCATGGGCTAAAATATTCAGCTTGACCTCAGGTGGTGCAGTCATGAAAATGAATACAGAGCTTGGATATAAACCGGTTACATTCAGTGATTTAACCCCTGATGAGGCCTTCTGGAAAGGATGTGAAGGTTGTATTAATCATGATATCTTGATACGTACCAATCGTCACTTCTGCATTTGTACGGCAATGATGTACAATCCTAAAGATCCAAAGAATCAAACACACATAGAAATTTAAATAAAATAAGAATATTAGTAATGAAAAAGAAAGTAGTATTAGCTTATAGTGGAGGTTTAGATACCTCATTTTGCGTCATGTATCTAACGAAAGAAAAAGGATACGAAGTATATACAGCCCTTGCTAACACGGGTGGATTCACTGAAGAGGAATGTAAAGCCGCTGAAGAACGTGCTTATCAACTAGGATCTTCTAAACATGTGACCCTTAATATAGAAAAAGAATACTACGACAAGAGCATTAAGTATATGGTCTATGGCAACGTATTGCGTAATGGCACGTATCCTATCTCTGTTAGTTCCGAACGTATCTTCCAAGCCATGGCCATTATCAACTATGCAAAAGAAATTGGAGCAGAAGCCGTTGCGCACGGGAGTACAGGGGCAGGAAATGATCAAGTTCGTTTTGATCTTACCTTCGATGTATTAGCCCCAGATATAGAAATTATCACACCTACCCGCGATATGGTATTGAGTCGTGAGTATGAAATCAATTATTTGAAAGAACATGGCTACGTGGCTGACTTTATCAAACTTGAATATTCTATTAATAAAGGATTGTGGGGCACAAGTGTTGGCGGAAAAGAAACATTAACCTCTAATACAACCCTTCCTAATAGCGCTTATCCTTCACAACTCATAGCTGAAGAACAAGAAGAAAACTTAACTCTCGATTTTGAAAAAGGCGAAATCACTGGGGTAAATGGGGAAACCTTTAGTAATCCAGTCGATGCTATTCGTAAGATAGAAGCTTTAGGAAGCCGTTGGGCTATCGGTCGAGATATGCATATTGGTGATACCATCATCGGTATAAAAGGAAGAGTTGGTTTCGAAGCCGCTGGATCTATCTTAATTATCAATGCGCATAAGATGCTTGAAAAGCATACCTTAACTAAATGGCAGCAATATTGGAAAGATCAAATAGGTACTTGGTATGGCATGTCTTTGCATGAAGCGCAATACCTGGATCCTACTTTACGTGATATGGAAGCCTTCTTAACTAGCACACAACGTAATGTGACGGGCAAAGTCATCTTAATCCTTCGTCCATATACCTTTACACTCGTAGGCGTTGAGACTGAACACGATTTGATGAAGAATGATTTTGGCGTTTATGGAGAAGAACAAATAGCTTGGACAGCTGATGATGTAAAAGGTTTCACCAAGATTCTATCTAACCCTTTGAAAATTTATTATAACGTAAACCATAAAGATGATTAAAGTAGGTATAGTAGGCGGTGCTGGATATACAGCGGGGGAATTGATTCGTTTATTAATTAATCATCCCGATGCAGAAATCGTTTTTATAAATAGTAGCAGTAATGCAGGCAACAACATTACTGCTGTACATGGGGGCTTGATAGGCGAAACGGATATGGTCTTTACCAGTGAGTTACCGCTGGATTGTATCGATGTGCTGTTCTTGTGTATGGGACATGGTAATAGTTTGAAATTTATTGAAAGTCACCAGATTCCCAAAACGTTGGCTATCATAGATTTAGCTCAAGATTACCGACACAAAAGAGAGGGTAATGACTTTATCTATGGCTTACCTGAATTAAATCGTAGAGAAATAACCAATGCCCTTCATGTGGCCAATCCTGGATGTTTTGCGACCTGCTTACAATTAGCGTTATTGCCTTTGGCTAAACATTTGATGCTTAATGCAAATATTCACGTCAATGCCATAACTGGATCCACGGGAGCAGGGGTTAAACCGTCAGCTAAATCACATTTTAGCTGGCGAAACGATAATATCTCTATTTATAAAGCTTTTACACATCAGCACCTTACGGAGATTAAGCAAAGCTATAAACAATTACAAAATAGCTTCGACAGTGAAATTTATTTCGTTCCCATGAGAGGGAATTTCACTCGTGGTATTTTTGCCACGACTTATATCGAATGCCCTTTAACGCTAGAAGAAGCTAAAAAGATATATACGCAATATTACGAGAATCATCCTTTTGTATTCGTAACGGAAGAGAATCCAGATTTGAAACAAGTGGTTAATACCAATAAATGCTTGATACACCTTATCAAACACGAAAATCAATTATTGGTTGTATCAATGATTGACAATTTATTAAAAGGAGCCAGTGGTCAGGCTGTTCAAAATATGAATCTCATGTTCAACTTAGAAGAAAAAACAGGATTAAATCTTAAACCTTCTGCCTTCTAAAAGGATCCTTCGTGCTTCCCTTTGCGAGGGGAATCATATGAACAATTTCCCCGCTTACAAAGAAGGAGGGGAACAACATAAAACAAAAAGAACAAAATGAAATTATTTGATGTATATCCCCTTTTTGACATCGAGATCGTAAAGGGAAAAGGTTGCCACGTATGGGACAAAAAAGGAAATGAATATCTGGATCTTTACGGGGGACATGCGGTAATATCGGTGGGCCATTGCCATCCCGACTATGTGGAAGCTATTAATCACCAAGCTCAAAGCTTGGGGTTTTATAGTAATTCCGTTATTAATGGACTGCAACAGAAATTTGCGGATAAGTTAGGCGAGATCTCTGGCTACGATGATTATCAATTATTCTTAATAAACTCAGGAGCCGAAGCGAATGAGAATGCTTTAAAATTATCTTCCTTTCATAATGGAAAGAAAAGAGTAATCTCCTTTCAACATGCTTTTCATGGCAGGACCTCTGCGGCAGTACGTGTAACAGACAATCCAAAGATTATCGCACCTATTAATGATACCTTTGAAGTCACTTATTTACCGCTTAATGATATTGAAGCTGCTGACGCTGAATTGAAAAAAGGCGATGTGTCTTCTGTGATTATAGAAGGAATACAAGGTGTAGGAGGAATTCAACTGTTTGAGGCTTCTTTTATGAAAGAACTACGGAAGCTTTGCGACCAATACAAGGTTACCTTAATCTTAGACGAAGTTCAAAGTGGATATGGTCGCTCAGGCAAATTCTTTGCGCACCAATATAGTGGCATACGGCCTGATATGATTACCATGGCCAAAGGTATTGCGAATGGATTTCCTATGGGAGCGCTAATGATTTCACCGAAGTTCAAACCCGTCTACGGTATGCTAGGTACAACCTTTGGTGGAAATCACTTAGCCTGTGCAGCTGCTATCTCCGTACTTGATATCATTAAAAATGAACACCTTATTGATAATGCGAAAGAGATTGGATCTTACTTACTCGCCCAACTTAAAGATCTCCAAGACAAGCGTATCAAAGAGGTGAGAGGTAAAGGTCTTATGATTGGTATTGAATTCACAGAGAGTATGCGAGATTTGCGCAAAAACTTACTTTACGAACAAAAAGTATTTACAGGGGCAGCAGGAACCAATACCATCCGATTACTTCCTCCCCTTTGTCTTTCCAAAGCTGAAGCTGATGAATTTATCACTCGCTTTAAACGCACGCTAAATTCATAATTGGACGAGTTTATATTTTTATTTAATCTCATCAAAACTCCTTTTCTTCTTACCAAAATAAGATAGAAAGGGATTTTTTACTCCTTTTATATGACTGCTATTAAAAAAAAAGCTTATGTTTGTTGTAAATAAATTCATGGAAAATGGGGGAAATAAAAAAGAATTTAACACAGTTAATAGGGAATACACCTATGCTAGAACTAGCAACCTTTTCAGTAAAAAATAAGCTAAAAGCAACACTTATTGCTAAATTGGAAAGTTTCAATCCGGGTGGTAGCGTAAAAGATCGAGCAGCTTTGGCTATGATAGAAGATGCAGAACAAAAGAATCTTATTCATCCAGGGGCTACACTTATTGAACCGACAAGTGGAAATACAGGGATAGGGTTAGCTTGGGTAGCCAAAGTAAAAGGATATCATTTGATTTTAACGATGCCTGAAAGCATGACGATCGAACGACGTCAACTATTAAAGGTTATGGGAGCCGAACTTCATCTAACCACTCCCGCTAAAGGGATGGCGGGTGCTATCGAAGCAGCTCAAGAGTTACGTGACACGATTCCAGGGTCAATCATCTTACAACAATTTGAAAATAATGCATACCCTGTAGCTCATCAAAAAACGACCGCACAAGAAATTTGGAAAGATACAAAAGGTAAAATAGATCTCTTTGTAGCAGGTGTAGGAACGGGCGGAACGATTACAGGTGTGAGTGATGGCCTTAAAGCTCATAATACAAACATTAAGATTGTAGCAGTAGAACCTGATGGATCTCCCGTTATCACAGAAGGGAAGGTTGGTCCTCATAAAATTCAAGGGATTGGCGCTAACTTTATCCCTAAAAACTATCATGCTGAATCTGTAGATGAAGTCATGCGTGTCACTGATAAAGAGGCTTTTGAGACAACTAAAGAATTAATGGAAACAGAAGGTTTACTCGTCGGTATTTCTTCGGGTGCAGCAGTCTTTGCAGCAAAACAACTTGCCCTGCGTCCTGAAAATAAAGGAAAAATGATTGTTGTCCTACTTCCCGATACAGGAGAACGTTATCTTTCTGTATTCGACGTCTAACAAAGATCTGTCATGAACAAAAACTAAAAAAAAATACTATGAAAACCATTCAGAAAGGATTATTCCTATTAATGAGTACTTTCCTATTTATAAATGCCTATGCTCAAGATTGTCCGAGTTTTTTAAAAAGACAATTCACGGCTTCTAACGGTCAAAAGCTCAACTATAGAATACAATATCCTCTTCACATGACGGAAGGGGTTAAGTATCCTATTTTATTTTTCTTGCATGGGGCCGGAGAAAGAGGGGATGATAATCAAGCACAACTCCTCCATGGTGGAACACTATTCGCCAATTATGCTCAGCGTAAAGAATTTAAGGCCATAATTATTGCCCCCCAATGTCCAACGGATCTTAAATGGTCTAATTATCAGACCCCTTTGGATCATCATGAAAGGGCTTACCCCTATCATCAAGCTCCTACTCAAACGGGACGAGCCTTAAACGAATTGATGGAAAGCTACCTCCATAAAGATTATACTGATCTTAGTCGAATTTACATTATGGGGCTATCTATGGGAGCAATGGGTTCTTATGATTTCGTATTAAGATACCCCAAACGCTTTGCTGCTTGCACCGCTATCTGTGGAGGAGCCAACTTAAGAATGCTAAAAGAATTTAAAGAAAAAACGGCTTTTCGGATCTTTCATGGGGCACTAGATCAAACCGTTAATCCTAAATTTGGTCGCAATGCTTACCAAACCTTGAAAGATTCAGGAAAAAACGTTAGTTATAAAGAATATCCTAATGATAATCATAACAGTTGGGATAGTGCTTTTGACGAAACTGACTTTTTGTCTTGGTTTTTACAATTTCAACTATAGCTCGATTTTTAAGGGAAATATGAGCCATTAGTATTGATTAATGTTCTCATTATCAATCTAATTTATGTATTTTAAGCAAAGATATTTCTTTTTATAAAAAGGAATGCCTTTGCTTATTTTTTTACCTATAGCAAATAACAATAGCCGAAAGCAAGACAAAAAGTCAGTAATATTACGATTGGTACAAGTATTGTACTTCTAGTATTGAACATTGGTTCTAAAAAAGTTGGAACCTTGATCAACAAATAGAAGTTTAATTTAAAAATAGGAGATTAAAATTATGCTACCAATTAGAGATTATCAATTATTTACGCCGAATGTATTAAGTAACTTTTTCGATAAAGAATGGAGTGATTTCGGAAAGAATACAGCTCCTTCATTAAACGTGATCGAAACTCCGAAAGATTATAAGATAGAAGTTGCCGCACCTGGTTCAACCAAAGAAGATTTCAATCTTAATCTAGAAGAAGGAAATGTATTGGTTATAAAAATGGAAAAGAAGACAGAGAGCAAAGAGGAAGCTCCTGTTGAAGGTAAAAAAGCTACAAACAAAGACAACGCCGAACAAGCACGTTATTTACGTCGTGATTTCAGCTATACTAAATTCCAACAATCTTTAATTTTGCCTGATGATGCTAATATAGACAAATTAAATGCCACGGTAAAGAATGGTGTATTAACGATAGATGTTGCAAAATATAATGAGAATGAAAAACCTACACCTTCTCGTCAAATAGCAATCAACTAACAAGACGTACAAGCAACGACTTTAGACATTGGCAAAAAGAGTTATACATAAGGTTATAATTTATTAAGTTAGAGAAACGTATTCTTCATGATGAAGAATACGTTTCTCTGTTTATAGTGTGCCCTATAAGACAAAGAGGACTCTTATTGAATAGGAATATGACTTTAAAAGGAATCGTTATTGCGTAATTGTTTGTATATTAGCACCATAATCTTAAAATGGGGTTATTAAAATATGAAGAAAAAGTAAAGTTATGAACCTGATACTTACACTTTTATACATCACACTACAACCTTTTTCATGGAGCACAGTAGACAAATATAGCGATGACAAAATCTTTAAAGAAATTGATGAAGTCGTAGCCAATCGAATATATTATCAAGAACAGAATCAAAAGCAAATTGACCTGTTAAAACTCAAAATGAATCAAGCGAACAATGCAACAACACGTTATTCCTATTGTAATTCACTCGTTGAAATCTATACCTATTTTAGCTTAGACTCAGCTTTACTCTACTCCGAAAAAGAAATCGCTCTTGCAAAAGCATTGAATAGTGATAGCTTAATACTCTCAGCCCAATTGAATAAAGCAAGTATCTTAGGTTTTTCAGGACAATGCAACGAAGCATTAAATCTCTTAGAAACTGTAGATATGCCCCTTTTATCTTCTTTTTTTAAAATAAAAATTTATAATACTTATTGCGTCCTATACTCTCAACTTGCCACCTATACTCCTTTAGAATCAGAAAAAGAACATTACACTATGCAAAGTAAATTCTATCGGGACAAGATCATTGCTTCTGCAAATAAGAATGACAATATTTACGCCTATTCTGCCGTAGAAAGACTCATTGATAAAGGTGATTACGAAGAAGCCTCCAACTTAATTCATAATAAATTAGACGGTTCTAACGACCCTCGCCTTATTGCTCGTTTACTCAATAGCTATGCCTATATCTACTCAAAGAAAGGACATACTCAGCTTTGGAAAAGATGGCTAGCCATCACCGCTATTACGGATCTCAAAAAAGGCGTACGAGAATATATGGCTTTGCGTACACTGGCTTTCGCCTTTTATGAAGATGGAGATACCCAGCGTGCCTTCGATTACCTACGTTGCTCCCTCGAAGATGCTATCGCTTGCAAAGCAATGCAACGAACCGTAGAAATATCCAAACTGTATCCCGTTATCAACCATGCCTACCAATTACAGATTACACACGAAAAAAAAATAACCAATCTCACCCTTACCTTTATATCACTACTCTCCATCGCCTTATTGATAACGGTTATCTACATTTACCGACAAATTCGCAAAATGCACAAAGCTCGTAGAGCACTCAAATGCGCTTACGATTCATTACATGATACAAATTTAAAATTAAAAGAATCCAACCGAATCAAGGAAGAATATCTCGTTCAATATCTGGCACAATGTTCTACATACATAGATAAAATGGAAGAATATCGTCGACATTTAGCACGTTTGGCCATGAAATCAAAGCTACAAGAGCTATTCACTACCATCAAATCGGATGAACATATTGAGAAAGAAAAACAAAACTTCTACCTTGGCTTCGATCGTACCTTTCTCAACATATTCCCTTCTTTTGTAGAAGCTTTTAATGCCTTATTACAACCCAACTACCAAATCATACCCAAAAAAGAACACCTGCTTAATACAGAACTCCGTATTTTTGCTCTCATAAGATTGGGCATCACCGATACAACTCAGATAGCCTCTTTTTTACGCTACTCAACCTCCACGGTATACAATTACAGAAGTCGCACCAGGAATAAAGCCAAAGGAGACAAGGAAGATTTTGAAAAGAATGTGATGGACATTGGTTTTTAATACACTTTTGGTAATAAAGCTATAGTATTGCTTGCTTTTTTCAATAAAATTGGCGAATATTGCATACTTTCAGTTTGAAATCAATAATAATATACATAAAAATGAGTTTATTCGAACAAGTAAGTGGTGATATTAAAAGCGCCATGAAGGCTAAAGACAAAGTAAAATTACAGGCCCTTCGTGGCATTAAGAAAGAATTCCTTGAAGCTAAAACGGCAAAAGGAAACGTTGGTGAATTAAGCGATGAAAAAGCTTCTCAAATCTTGCAAAAGATGGTAAAGCAACGTAAAGAAAGTGCCGCTATCTACACCAAACAAAACCGTGCAGATTTAGCCGAAAACGAACTAGCCGAAGCTTCTTGCATCGAAGTCTATTTACCTAAGCAAATGAGTGAAGCAGAAATAGAAATGGCCGTCAAAGCGATCATTGCTGAAACCGGTGCTACAAGTATGAAAGATATGGGAAAAGTAATGGGGAAAGCGACCAAAGCCTTGGCAGGGAAAGCCGATGGGGGTCTTATCTCTATGTTAGTAAGAAAGACCTTAGCATAAAACACTTATGATTAGTTTTATCCTGTGTCTTATAGCACTAGTGGTGGGATACTTTGTCTATGGATCTATCGTAGAAAAAATATTCGGTATAGATGAAAAACGTCAGACACCAGCCTATAGTAAACAAGATGGAGTAGATTTTATACCTATGCCCACTTGGAAAGTTTTTATGATCCAATTCCTAAATATTGCAGGATTAGGACCCATTTTCGGGGCCATACTCGGGGCAAAATTTGGAACGGCCTCCTTCCTTTGGATAGTATTAGGCTGTATCTTCGCTGGAGGTACACATGACTTTATCTCGGGTATGCTCTCTTTGCGTCATAAAGGCGAAAGCTTACCCGAAATTATCGGTCGTTATCTAGGAAATAACTTCAAGCAATTTATGCGAGCCTTTACCGTCATCTTAATGATCTTGGTCGGAGCAGTCTTTGTCATGGGTCCAGCTGGACTACTCAAAGACCTCACTCCTGATTATATGGACGAACTGTTTTGGATTATTGTTATCTTTGCCTATTATATCTTAGCCACCTTATTACCCGTTGATAAAATCATAGGTAAAATCTATCCCCTTTTTGCCGCAGCATTACTTTTTATGGCTTTCGGCATTATGGTCGCCCTTTTTGTAAGCTGGCCGAGCATCCCCGAACTAACCGACAAGATTGTAAATACACATCCCAAAGGCTTGCCTATTTTCCCAATTATGTATATTAGTATCGCTTGTGGTGCCATCTCTGGTTTTCATGCTACGCAAAGTCCTCTTATGGCTCGTTGCCTCACCAACGAGAAATATGCAAAACCTGTTTTCTTTGGTTCTATGATTACCGAAGGCATCGTAGCACTAGTTTGGGCCGCCGCCGCTATTGTTTATTTCAATGCGAATGGCATGGCTGAAAGCAATGCTGCTGTTATTGTCAATGATATCACCACGAAGGAACTAGGCACATTTGGAGGTATGCTTGCTATACTAGGTGTAATTGCCGCCCCAATCTCTACCGGAGATACCGCTTTTCGTTCAGCACGTCTGATCGTCGCCGATTTCTTGCACTGGGATCAAAAAAAGATTGCGAAACGTCTACTAATCTCGATCCCTTTATTCTTAGTTGCTATCGGGTTATTAGTCTTCAATCTGCAAGACAAAGACGGTTTTAGCCTCATCTGGCGTTATTTTGCTTGGTGGAATCAGACCCTAGCCATGATTACACTTTGGACCGTAACGGTCTATCTGGCTATGAAGAAAAAGTTCTATCTAATTACACTTCTTCCAGCTATATTTATGACGATTGTCACCGTCACGTATATTCTTGTAGCACCCGAAGGACTCTCCTTAGATATGACTATTTCGTTGACTATCGGTATCGTAACAAGCATCGCCATTACCCTCTTGTTCTTTTGGCGAAAAACGGCTACAAAAGGATATTCAACCCTACATACAGGAGATTAACTTTGTTTTAAAATCATCAATTATACCCAAGACTGTATGTGAATATAGCCTTGGGTATTAGATTCTTTTTCACCTTACAAAAAAACATAACTATGGAATGTATTGTCATAGCAGGCTTAGTATTAGTCTGCATCCTTTTACAAATCATCTTTCGTCCTAAAGCAAACACTACTCAGCAACAACAAATCGACAACAACCAAAAGCAACTCGAAACGCTACAGAAACTACTTGGAGATGTTCAGCAGACGATCCGAGAAGAATTTAGAGCTAATCGATCCGAAAACCGCTTAGTAGCCAAAGACAACCGTGACGAAACCGAACGAATGCTCAATAATTTAAAAACAACAGTCAATCAGTCCTTTACTTCACTCGAGACCATGCAGCGAGAACGCTTGCAAACACTAGAAAAGCAACAAGCCCTCCTATCAGATAACACAGAAAAGAAACTTAAAGAGATAAAAGACACCGTAGATGAAAAGTTACAAGAGACACTAGAAGAACGTATCGGACGCTCCTTTAAACTCGTTTCAGACCAACTCGAAAGTGTAGGTAAAGGGTTAGGAGAAATGCGCTCCATAGCCAAAGATGTAGGCGGACTAAAGCGGGTACTTAGCAATGTAAAGACTCGTGGAACAATCGGAGAAATTCAACTCGGGATGCTCCTTGAACAGATGCTTGCCCCAAGCCAATACGAAGCTAATGTGCACGTCAAACCAGGTTCTAGTCTCGTAGTAGAATATGCCGTAAAATTCCCAGGTGAAGAACGAGCAGATCACCCCGTTTACCTACCCATTGATGCCAAATTCCCCAAAGAGATTTATGAACATCTCTTAGACGCCTACGATCAAGGCGACCCTGCAATCATTGAAGCAGCAGGAAAAGTACTCGAAAATGGCGTACGTAAGATGGCCAAAGACATTTTCACCAAATACATCAGTCCCCCCTACACCACCGATTTCGGAATCATGTTTCTTCCCTTCGAAGGCATTTATGCCGAAGTCGTACGTCGGACCGCCTTACTTGAAGAACTACGTCAGAACTATAAAGTAATCGTAACCGGACCCACCACCCTTTCTGCTATCTTAAATAGTTTACAAATGGGCTTTAGAGCCCTAGCTATTCGCCAACATTCAGGGGAAGTGTGGAACATTCTCAGTGCCGTCAAAAAAGAATTTGATACCTTCAGTGGACTATTACAAAAGGTACGAGGAAACCTTCAAGTAGCTGACAACCAACTTGAGGAAATGCTCGGTCGACGCACTCGTGCTATTCAGCGTAAACTCAAAGATGTAGATGTCTTACCCTTCGAAAAAGAACACCTACTTGAAAAAGAAAACAACAGAACTCTCAAAAAAGAAAAAGAGATGACACTTGAAAATAACAAGAACAAGGACGAAGACAAAGACTCTTTCGTTACTTCGTTTGATGAATAATCATTAACTTTGAGACTTTAGTTATAAAAAGACTCTCTTTACTTACGATCAAACCTCTTATCATCATGAAAAAGATCCATCGCATCACCGCATGGGGTGTTATTTTTGCAGGCTTATTTCTATTTTGGCAAGCATTAGAAGCCTTCCATCTCTTCTATGTGGAACAAAACCAACTATTCTTATGCACCACCAACTATTTTAATGAATTGATAGCCCAGCCTGGAGGCTTCACTCTAGCCTTAGGCAAAGGTCTTACCCAATGTTACAAAATCGCTTATTTAGGGCCCCTTATCCTAGCCACCCTACTTACTTTAATCGGCCTACTTTCACAAGCTATCCTCTTCCAGTTGCATGCCTCAAAAGGATGGACTCCCCTCTGCCTACTACCTATAATTACCTCTATCTGGCCGCTACTCGACTTTAATTTCTTTTTACAAGGCACCCTAGCCTACATCCTTCTATTACTCGCCTTACTGGCTTGGCTAAACCTACGTTCATTGCCCCTGCAACGAGGAGGAGCAATT
>Ga0265294_10005305_pt1 | contig 15756 bp, 21 predicted proteins | sample MunlanPumphouse3_FD_192504 | JGI IMG/M metagenome (GOLD analysis project Ga0265294, IMG submission 192504) | Groundwater microbial communities from a municipal landfill in Southern Ontario, Canada - Pumphouse #3 | ecosystem: Environmental > Aquatic > Deep subsurface > Groundwater | place...
CCCATGCCACAGAGGTGTATGGGTTCTGATACCTGACCACATTCATGATCTGGTTTTTCAGGTTGCTTGCAGTGTAGGGGTCTGTGATGAGTAGGTTTGGAGCTCCCTTGTCGATGAAACAGTCATTGACCAGAGTGTCCACATCTTCAAGAGTTGGAACAGCACCACCAAGGTTAGTATTGTTCGCAGAGAGAAGCTGAATTAATCCATCTGGCTGATTGGGGTCGGTATCTGTGTCACCATTGATCAGAGCATCCTCAATGGTTTCATTGAGTGTCTGAGTCTTCTGAAGCATCTCGGACCTCATTGTGGATTCGAAGTGTGCACCACCGACTTCAGCCACACCAGTTACACGGCCGACGATACGACAGTATTTGATACTGGAACTCAGGAGTTCCTTGGTGTCATCAACTTCATTGAGGGCTGGATTCTCAGAACCCCAGGAAGCACTACCACGAGCGGTGAGGCGGTAGTAGTTTGCGGTAAGTCCCTGATTTGTGACCTTTGGAATAAGGCCTTTGATTGGAGTGAATTTCCTGGTGATGTCGATCACTGCATTGTCGTACATAAGAGGCATCGGAACATAACCAGCTGTGCCAGTTGTCGCGCCTACATTTGCAGCTTTAGCAATCTGAGCATCTACGAATCTCTTTTTGAGATCAGGGAAATAGTCCTTCGTTATCTGAAGAGGTCCATCATACATGGTCTCATCAGGCAGGTCCCCGAAAGAGGACTTATACAGGGATGCGACATCCACTTTTGTAAGCGGACAGAAAGCCGCCCTAGTTTCAGAAGCCATTACTGAACACCCCTATCAAGCTCTGGATAGCTTACGTGAATAATTCCTTTCATAACATCCACTTCTTTAGGCGGTTCTTCTTTACCACCAGTCTTGGCAAGTTTTGCCAGATCAAAATCCTGAACTCCCTTTACCACAGGGGAATCCTCGAGTTCTTTTATCCTCTTCTCAAGAGGTTCTACTGCATCTTTTACAGCAGTGGTGACAGCGGACTTGATGAGTTCTGACAGGGTGTTTTCCCCTAATTCATCTTCGAGGTCTCCAATTCCGCTGTCTGCGGATTTAGCGATCCCCTCGACCTCATCAACCCTCTGAGTCAATTTTTCGAAATCGGTCTTGGTGGGAACCTCCTTAAGAAGTACTCCTACAGCATCAAGACTTTTTTCTACAGCTGCTAGCTGGTCTTCAATATCTGTCATTTATTATTTACCTCTCTAGGTTGATTTGCTACCCTGATTAGGGTGATTCAAGATATGCCATCTAAACCCCTGCCCATGACCAAATAAACGCACACGCCGGTCTAATCAGAGCCTTAGAAGTCACAAAGTTATCTTCAATAATAAATACACTTTCTACCTTATAAAGATCTCCCCCCGCAAGCGTGTGGGCATATGAAATAAATTAAAAAAGATGGAGATTATTTCCTCTCAGAAGAGAGTTTTTTCTCCATTTCTACTAACTCTGGGTCTGGTGTCATATCCTCTTTGGTATCCACTGATATATCAATTTCTTCAGCCTTGTTTATGTAAATCCCTCCAAGATTCCATGTGTCTTATTACATCTTCTTTGGTGTAAGATACCTTTGAATGTTTTGAATAATATAGGCTCTCCATCCTCCCCCTAAGATCAATCCTTTCCTCTATGGGGAGAGGAGATACATTGGATAAGTTTTTATAGAGGTCCTTTACTGAAACTCCTTCTTCCTTAGATACATCTATAAGAGTATCCATGGTTGCACAGGCATATTGCATATAGCTGAAGCTATGAGGAGCCCACCTAGTCATGTTTACTCCCAGAACAGCTATTCCTTCATTGAGGGCTTTTGATGGTTCATACACAACCCGTCCTACAGAATTCCTTGACTTAGCACTTATGTCACTGTATAAACTGTGGGTTAATTCATGAACAGTGGTCTGATAAGAACTCTCCCGTGGAGTTTTCCAGGTTTGATCTCTAAGATTTATAACCTGCTGCCCATTGCTGAAGTAGATACAATTACCAAGAACGTGATCACCCCTCAAGGCCCTTTCATCATCATAAAATATCTTTGAATGGGTCTTAAAGTAGTCAAGGGATTTAGGCCCATAGTGTTTGTAGAAGTGGTCAAGGGCCAGCTTACCCCCACTTTTATTTAGAAACACCTCCACATTGTGCTCTTCCAATACCATGGCCCGGGCTGTTTGCATTCTCTCAAGAGAACTAACACCTGACTTCTTAGGCTCTGATTTTTGTTCTTGCTTTGGTGCAGATTGGGTCTTCTTAGCTTCCCTCCTCTTTTTGGCTCTTTCCCTGCGCTTGGCCTTCCGTTCCTCCTCAGGGCTGAGCCTTTCTTCCTTCTTAGGTTCGGGCTTGTGGGTTTGGGGCTTTGCCTCGGTCTTCCTGGCCTCCCTACGTTTTTTGGCCCTCTCCCTTCTTCGGGCCTTCTTCTCCTCCTCAGAAAGATTTTTAGAGGGGTCCTTATGCTTCTCAGGGTGATATGTACGATGCCCCTTAATACCGGAACCTGGACCTCCCTTGAGGAACTCCTCGAGTATTACTATGGAATCAGATATCATAAAAGTTCCTCCCTGTAATTAATCAGACCCTTGCTGTGGAGTTCTCTAAGAGATTTTTTAGCCGCTTCTCTTCTTGCATCGTCAACCTTCTTCTTAAGCTCGGATCTTTCAATCTTACCCTCATATTGCTCAAATATCCTGTCTTTAGCAGCCATCTCGTTATCTTCAAAGGTCTTTTTTGTTGTCCGGTAGGCTTCATCTCGGTTAATACCCTCTGGGATTGAGATGGAATAACTACCCTCGGGTGAGTGAGCATATATCCCATGCATGCCAGGCCTTGATAAAACACCTAATACATCCCTACCACTTAGTGTTCCACCCTCGGGATGGTTGTGGTGAGCCATAAGTTTCCTTGTGGAATCATGAATCTCCTTTAAAGAGGGGTAGTCTGTGGAATCCTCATCACCCTTATTTCTACCAAGCTCCTTTCCGGACTCATCAACAACGACCACATGTTCTTCCTTATGAGCCAAGAGCTCCTTACGATAGTCCTTTTTTACATAAAAGTCATATGAGTTATCCCCTGTTTTTATTACCCTTACCTCATACCCATTTTTAACCAATCTTTTCTTGGTCCACTTTACATCAGACGGGGTAAGATGTTCGCCCTTTGAGCTCAGGGTATATCCTTGTTTAAGGGGGTGAACACCCCCACTCAGTTTTTTTGGTTCTGATTCCTTAGATTGGTTTTTCTTTGCTTCTCTCCGTTTTGCAGCTCTCTCCTTACGTTTAGCCTTCTTCTCCTCTTCCTTAGAGGTTCCTGAACCTTCTCCCACAGGAGTGGTTCCTGTCTGTTCACCAGCCTTTTTAGCCTCTCTACGCTTCTTAGCCCGTTCCCTTCTGGCCTGTTTTTTGGCTTCTTCCTTATCCACAGAGGGCTCGGAGGGTTCCTTTTTTGCAGTGGCTTGTTCCTTAGGGGGTTCATGAGCTTTTGTTGGTTCTTGTTTTATATTAAGCTTACCATCACTTGATAGATCTTCCATAAGCTTCTGTGAAAGTTCTGTCTGTAACTTTGTATACTTATCAAGAAGCCCCTTTTTCTTAGTTCTAGCCTCACTTATTAGACCATAGCCCTCAGACCTTAATTTTAACCCAGCTTGACTCTTCTCCCCGGCTAACTTCTTATCAGTCTCTTTAGAAGATTGGTCTATAAGATCTTGACCCTCTTTAACTTTACTCTCTCCTTTCTTCTCAGCTTCATCAAGATGGGATTTAACTTCATTATACTTAGCATTAAGCTCTTGAGAATCTTTTTTATACTTTGCTTTTAGTTCCTCTGGACTGTGGTAGGTCCTATGCCCCTTTATTCCACTTCCTGGGCCTCCCTTAAGGAAAGTTTCCACTTCACAGGAGGCATTGGATAACCTCTGAAGATGGACCAATTCCTGAACTTTGTCAAGAGCTTTAGAAATATCTTCCTGTGAAGAAAAAAATTCCCGGTCTGGTTCTTCCTCTTCAGCTGATTCTCCAGCACACTTAAGGACATTTACAAAACTTCCACGAGCAGATGGTATATCCACAAGTGAGGTTTCAAGCCAGCTTTTAACGTAGAGACGATTTCCGACCTTCTTAGCCAGTTTTCCCCCTATGGATAGGCCTTTATACACCCCATCTTTGACCGCCGAATATATCCACTCTGGCAGGCCTTTTGCAAGCTTTATGACAAGGAAGGGTTTTGTGGAAAATTCAGTTTTAAAGATATTACCCTCTATGTCAGTGTATTCGGGTACCACAGTGCCTATCGCTCCCTTCCATTGTGGCACTTTATCATGCATTAGCTTTATGACGGGATTTTTCATATATTCCTGGTACACCATTTTAAGGGATTCCAGGTCCATAACTTCCCCATCTTCATCGACATCCCCATTGCTTGCATATCCCGCAATATAGAGGTTTCCCTCTTTGTCAGAAGCCAGCTTCTCAACTACTAGGTCATAGTTCCAGGGCACTTCATTTGTCGTCATCTTCATCCTCTTTAGGAGATTTTTTATCCCGAAGATCTTGTAGCCATTTGTCGTTAACTTCTTCTTTTCCGATATGGATTGGTTCTTCCTTGTTCATAATTATTCCTTAGTAATAAAAGGTGTGTTCTGTTAATTAAGTTTATCCCGGGTGATGGTACTTTACTAGTTGTCCCCTTACCTCATCCCCTAGAATGGATATTTCCTCTTCTGCAGTATAGGAATTATCTGGCATGTGACCATATAAGACCTTGTGATGAAGAAGGACCCTTTCTATGGGTATCTCGGCCTTTATGGTTACTCCTTCACCATGTTTTTTACCAAAGCTTTCTGCAGTCTCTCTATTCTCAGACCAGGAACTTACATTATAACACTTAAGGTTACACTCATCCCCTTCTTTCAATCCCCTCTGTCCAAACTCCTTGGGGGTATCTCCATCCACCCCTCGATATATGGTTATAAACCCTGATGGGTATTTTTGCTTTAAATACTCCTGAGTCATAGCATAATACTGATGAATACCCTCTTCTAGGTTTTTACCCCACATATACTCCATGGAATCCTTACCAGCTGCATGAATATCTGAAAGAGTATCCTGCCTGTGGTTACCCTCGTCAAGTCCAAAAGCACTAGTTATAGCATAGTCAAGGTTACCATATCTCCCCTCCTGCCAGTCCTGTAAAACCAATCCCACAGAGGATGCTCTCTTCATATTACTCATCTTCTCTTTTATACTCATACCTTTGGTAACTTTCAGAAATTCCTTAACGTGGGGTTTGTTCATGATCTCATCTTTATTTATTCCCCCAGTATCAGGCTTCTTAGGTTCCTCTGCTTTTCGTTGTTTCCGAGCCTCTCTACGAGCTTTTCTTTTAGCCTTCTTTTCCTCTTCACTTTGTTTTGGTTTCTTAGGTTCTTTTACAGGTTCTGGCTTCTTAGATTCCACAGGGGTCTGTTTCTTTTGGTTCCTGGCCTCTTTCCTGGCTTTAGCTTGCTCCCTTGTGAATTTATGCTCTCCCATGAACGCTTTTATGGAAGTCTGCCTGTGTTCCTCGAATTTAGTTTTAAACTCTTTCTGAAGCTTTTTTATGTCTCCTCCTTTGTCTTTCTTTTCCTTATACTCATTAGCCAGCTTTTTGACTCCAACTCGATAGTCGTCAAGAATCTTTCGTTCCTTGGGGGTGAGCTTTTTAGGTGTAGTGTGACCTTTGATACCACTACCAGGGCCTCCCTTAAAGAAATCCGATGAATATTTGTAAAAATTAGGTATAGTTACCTTAGCGTATAATAATCCATTTTTCTCTTTAGTTTCTTCTGGGAGCTCATATAGGGGGATCTCAAAACATCGATCATTTGGGCGTATGTGAGGAATCATATACCTTTCATCTGTGAGAGGATCAATATAAGGCTCGTTGATCTTTGTTATCTGACCATGCATTCTTTTGCTATCATCCCCTGTATGAGAGTCTAGATGCATTACCCACTGGCGATACTGGACTCCCGACTCTTCCCATGCTGATCTTCTTCCTTCCTTAGTAGCCACTGTGAATTGATCCCTGACTAACCTCTCAAGTTTCCATGGGGGAAAGGCCTCAGAAAAAAGACCCTTCATCCTATCCTGGATCTTTATTAGAGCATCCTTCTCAGTCATACCAGCCTTCATGGCTGCATCCATTTCCTTATAGAGTTTGTCCACTTCCACAGAGAGGGTGCCCTTAGCGTCTGAGATTGTTTTTTCACTCAATGCATGTGTCCTTACTCCGATTGACTCCATCGCCTCGCTATCGGGATCTAAAGGCCTTTTGCGGGGCTCTTCCCTGGGACCTTCTTCCTTAGATTCTTCTTGATCCTCAGTATCTGCAAACCCCTCTTCCCTACCAATCTTATAGGCTTTGACTCCTACCCCAGTGAGCATGTCAGCTAGCTTAGTTGAGGTCATTCCAGCCAGTAGTTTCTTAAGCCAGTCGATCATGGTTACTCACCCTTAGTTACTCCTCTTTCAGCTAGAAACTCATCAAGAGCTCTTTTATATTGTAATTCCATTTCTTGAAATAGTTCCTCGGCTTCACTAATTGCTTGCTTCTCCTGTTTCTTCTTATTCCCATCATAAACCTCTGGTATTGGAGTATACCCAGGCTCTCCCGATCCCACAGAGGCCATTACAGCTTTGGTAGTATCGTTTGCATCATCCTCAGCTTCATCCCATGGCTGAGACTCCCCATAATCAAACAGAGAGCCCCAATCAGTTTCTCCTTCATCACCCTGTTGCTGTTCCATCATCTGTTGCTGTTTAGCCCCAGCCGCATCTGGACCATCATAGATCTCATCTTCCCATTTTGGCTTTCCATCCCTATCCCTGAGTTCATTCACAGAGTCAAGGCTTGCCTGAAGTCTCTTTACATCTATATCGGTTTGCTTAGTTTCTTCATCAAGGTCAAGTTCCTTGTTGAATACAAATTGATAATCTGGGGAGAAGTGTTTCCAAACTATCTCTCTGTTAAAGGCTTCTTGGAGGATAAGAAGTACTGGGCGAACTCCTTTGGATTTATGGATTTGCATCTGTTGAATTCCTGTAGCCCGATTAAGATCCTCGGTGAATCCAAGCTCTGAGGGAGTAAGCTTGTATACAGCAAACACCATCTTAGCGAACCATTTTTGAGAATCAAGCCACTCCATATCCTGGCTGGTGAAGGGCATAGACTGAACTTTAGCTCCTCCCCCTGTGATAATCCACTTATTATATTTTCGTGGACCCCGCAGCTTAGCCTCATAATAAGCCTGCATCCTCTTAAGCTCAGTTATATCAGTTACATCCGGAAGATCAATCTGGCCTCCAATGAATAGACCATTCTTCCAATATTTTGACTGGGCCAGGGTAGAATCTGACATATAGTCAAGAACAGCTTCTATTACCTCAAGATTAGAAATACCATATGGTTCTCTAGCTGAAGGAGCCTGATGAAGGTAGATTATTTCATCACTCTTAAAGTGTATGGGTCTGGCCTGTGGATTGATCCAGGCGTACTGCCAGTAACCCCTTAGGTTCTGAAATAGGTCAATATCCTTAAGAACACTCCTACCATCTATTGCTGTGAGTTCAATTGGAACAGTTCCCCTTTTTACATCAAGATATTGATCGTACGCCTTCACAGGGAATACCTTTACCATCACCCCAGCATCATAATTTATCATATCTGGAAGGGCTTTACGAACAACTGTTGATAAGCTGTCTGCCCAGGTTTTAGATGAGAAAAAGTCCCGTATGGTTTCTACCATCTTATCATCAGTCTCATCTCCCATCTTCTCCTTTACAGGAATAATATCCCAGTCGGCACCAGCTATGCTATCACATATGTGTTGAACACACATCCTCACCCATATGCTTTTTTCAAGAGGTTCCAACCTGTCATAGTCTATGTTCCTGGGTCTTCCATAGGGAGGAGCTAACCAGAATGCATCCGTATAAACTCCTTTCCTCTGACCCCCCTCCTCCGTGGTTCCATCGCCCCATATCTGGTTTTGATAGTAGTCTGGGGAAAGGGGAATATCCACAATATTTAATCCTAGAGAGTTAGCCACTCTCTGGCCAGCTCTTTTCATTAAGTCACCGAGCATATATTACTCCTCTTTGAACTCCTTTTGTTAACTTGAACTTTACTTATTAAGGAGGGAGGGAATTGAGGCATCGCGCATTTGCATACGTCACATACACCATTAACCTTGGGGAACACCCCTGAGGAAGTTCCGTACTCCTCTCCGCATTCACAGAAAACATATTCATAGGCTTCATCAGGCCTTACCTCATCATAAGGTACATCTGACTCCACTACCCCTACGCTACTTTCTATTCCTAAAGCAATGTGGAGAATAATCATAGCGAAGCTGTCTAACCTGTCATCATGCTCCCCAAAGGGAAACTGGGTCCACTGTTGCCTGAATTCTGGAACACCACATAGTTCAGTACTCCTAAGTAGAACACTCCCATTCTCAAAGTGAGGTGAAATACTTATCATTTTAGTTACTTTATCTTTAACAGTTCTTATACCAACAGCAGGAATCCAAGTATCCTTCCGTATCTCCTGAGCTAGAGCGGCCTGGTATACGTTGTTTTCTATAAGTACCTTATGAGCACGCATACCCTGTTGAGCCCAGAAAGTATAAGCTGATTTTAACCTCTCTTGTTGTTCGGGGAAATCCCATCTACCAGCCACAGAATCTATATAGTAAATCCTGTGGGTTGGACTGTGATATCCGGCGAGGGTGAATACTGTTTCGTCGGCCTTTTGATCTTCACTTATAGCAAGGTCTCCACCAATATAAAAGGACAATTCATCAAGGGGAGGCATCTCACTCCATTTATAATAGTGGAGCCAATCAACCTTAAGGAATTGACCTTTCATACCTGATGGGTCATTCTGCTTCTCTCTATCAAAAAGAATACTACCAGTCTGCTGTCTGTCCATTAATAGAACATCAATAGGCCATTTCTCAGGCCAAAGAACTTCATAATCACCTACTACCTTCACACCACTGATGTATTCCTGACCATCCTCATTGGTAGAATAAATAAATTCCCAGCTTTCAGGGTACTTAACTATAGCCTTGTCGACCTGCTTTTGCCACAGAGGATTATCTATAAGCTGTTGGTAAATATCAGCATAGTGTTTACGGGTTCCAGTAACAAACCACTGGGTATGAGGTTCACAGAGCTGGCCGATTGTACCAAAAAACCAGTTGGATAAATCCTCCATCCTGGTCTCTGTTTTAGTATTCTCATCATCTATGATATCATCACAGATAATAATATCAAAGTGGCCTCCGGTAATTGAACCTTCTGCACCTACTGCCTCCACTGTGGGGTCTTTTAGATTACTAGCATCCGCTGTTCTCTTACACCATATAGGGCCTTTACCAGCCTCATTTATGAGGAGTTCCCCATAATCAGCTTTTATCTTCTCATTATTTTTTAATTCTTCCCTAACAGTTTTTATAAGTTTATTGGCCTGTCTAGAGGTCTTTGATACTAGGAGGATCCTTACATTAGGGATATTGCATATAGCCCATACTGGGAAGGCATGGTTAAATACTGTAGTTTTTCCATGGTCACGTGGGCTTAACTGCAGGTGTCTTTTTCTATAACAGTAATCATACCACTTTTTCTGGTGCTTAGGTACACCCAATCCCAGATAGTATTTAGCAAAAAAGGCTATTGAATGCTTTGCAATATCCTTGGGTTTAAGATTTTTGAGAAGCTCTACCTGTTCCTCTGAGAATACAGGTTCTTGCTTTTCAACTGGCTTAAGACACAGGCCTTTAACTATCCGATGATTTTGATGCAATGAAATCCCCAAATTTCTTAATCAACTCAGGATCATCCACTTTAAAGTGGTGTACGTGGTCATGTTCTTGTTTCTCTGCAGCAAGGTCAAGAAGACCTAGTTTCTGAGCCATCTCCATCTCTTCCTTTCTACGATCAGTAACAAACTTCAAACAGTCTATTCTTCCACCTTTTCCATCTCTCTCTTCTTTTACCTCCTCATGAAGTCTTTTAGCCTCTTCTACAGCCCATTCGATCTCAGAAGAATACTCAAGGTAGGCCAGTCTAGTAGCCTCTTTAGCAGGGGCTAGTATATTCTCATTTTTTATACATTTTATATCCTTGGATATGACTCCTCTTTCTACACCCTCTTCCTCGGCCATATCCTCAACTGTCATTTTTCCCCTTAGAATATACTGCTTTACTCTCTCTCTTCTGGCCATATTAGCTATAGCTCTAATAGAGGGAGCTTCTGGGGGTGCTTTTACCTTTGGTTTTTTAGCCATATACTACACTCGCGATTTTATATAGATAATATAACTCCACTTCTATAAAAAGATAATCAGTAATCGGGAGATTACTGAAAAATCACAGGCCAAGAGATATTCCGGGAATATTTTACTTCCTCAGCATCCATAACTTTAACCTTAGTAATACCACTGTTTAGGTGTACCGCAAAAAGGTATTTCCCATGGGTATTAACAAGGTCACTATGTGTCTTTTTATCTATACGAAACATCCCTTTCCTAGTATTAATGCCCAAACCTATAGTCTCTTTACAGGTTCTTATGATCATAGGTCCTTCATACTCTAAACTATCCATACTATTAATTTCTCCTTATAGTTTTTCTTTTCTGTATAAGCCAATATCAGACGATATACGACCTTTTATGGCTAGTACTAATAGGGTTCCTGTGATGCCACAGAAAACGGCAACAAACAGTATCATAGGGGATAATAAGGCCAAAATAACCCATTTCACTGAAATGACCCCGAATGCTGAGATAACCATTCCTATCATAAAACCCAATACCCAAAGGGCCATAAGGAATAATGAGAGGGTTAGACCCACTCTTAAAGTTCCTTTCAATATTTTCATGCTGCTATCTCCACTAGACTCTTATACATCTGCTCACTTACGAACATTGCAGGCTTTCCAAAGGAATCCTCGCATAAAAAATATTGCTCCCCACATAAAAAGGATGAGGGAATAATTATTATCCCAGAAATACTCTCTGTGATGAAGGATATATCCATTATTTCACCTCAGTTGTTTCCTGTATGAGGCGTCATCCATACCTTGCATGACTGACATCAGCTTCTCTAGGTCTATTTCATCACGTTTCTTCTTTGCCTCTTCCTCATCCTTAATGAGGTCCTCTTTGGATGGGGGAAAAATACTGTGCTTGTTAAAGAAAGCTAGAAGGAAGTAATTCAACTCTTTATTCATGAGGGCTTTGTAGAATCCAAACTTAGCCTCTATCTCTATAGCCTCTGCTTTAGTACATTCTACCCCTATTTTATTTCCCTTCCCAGGTCTGTATAGGTTTCTGTCTGCTCCTACCACAGAGTATGACACCTGGAGGAGGAGTTTCCTTGACATGGGGTATTTTGAGCTGTACCTAAACCAAACAAGCTTAAGCTCTGTTTGGTACTCCAGCTCATCCTCTGTAACATCGTACTTCTGCATTAGAGCCTCTATAAAGGCCTGAGCATTGAGCTTTTCTCCCCCATTTCCCCTATCTGCAAGGGCCTTGACCTTAAGAATCTTGTCTATGATCTCCTGCTTGGTGGTCATCCTTAAGCCTCCAAAAGAGTGGCCAGGAGGGCCTTAGGGAACCTGGTCATCTGAGCTAAGTACTGTTTATAATACTTGGGTAGACGAGTCCTGAGGTCATCCGTCTCTTCAATGCTTATGTGTCCGCCTTTAGCAATCCTCCTTGCGAGCTTGCTTACTATGTAGGCATCTGCCTTAGTAAGTCCTTCGCCGTTCCTTTCTATGGCGTCTTTGACCTGCTTTTCGTCCTCTGTTTGGAACTGGTAGATCTTTGGAATCCAAACTAACTCAAACTCTAAGGGTGTTGCTTCCTGCATTAATCCCTGTATGTAACCTTTCATAGCTCGTCTCTGGTTCTTCTTGCTTACCATTAGTAAATTCCTCCTTGTATTATTTGAGTACTTGTACTTATGTGAATACACCCTTAAATATGTTTCCATCTTCTTGAGTGCTTTATATGGCCAATGATGCTATCCTTAACCCCATATTCCTTGGCTAATTTCCGATTAATACCATAACAATCTTCCTCGGATAATCTCCTCTTGATAATCAGAAAGGTCTGTTTTGGAAATAATATCTTTCAGGTAGGTCGTTAGCTCTGGATCTGGGATCCTATCTATCAAAGTCCTGAGCAGAGAGATAGCCCATGTATATATAATGAGAACATGGTCCCCATCCAAAAATTTGTATGCAAGACCCATCCAAAGAGTGTCGTCCTCTTCATTATACAATCCATCCATTATAACTGTTTTACCTATGCTCTGAGGGAAAGTTTCCCTGTAGAGTATTCCGGCGTCTTCTTTATCTTGGAAAATAGCCCAGTCTCGTAACTTAATCCACATGTCTTTAGTTATTGGAAATTCAAGCTTCTCGTCCATAAAATTCCTCCTTGTTAGGATAGTATACTAAAAAGAGTACAAGAATAAAAGCATTTCTAAAAAGAAGTTAGGGCGGTTAGGCTCCCGTAACTTCCCTTCTAAGAACCAGGACTCCGGTCTTTGTGAGTTGACACATCCTTTCTGCCCCTTCCTTTCCGGAGGACTGGATAAGACCCTTCTTAGTAAGTGAGGACATTACTGAAGGAACAATCTTTCCCTTCCGGATGTCTTGTGTCTTAACTGACTTAATGATAGTGTTGGATGGAACTTTAACCACTGTCCTGAAGTCGTTCCAGGGCTCCATAACTGTGTTAGCTGGATTGTGAAGAAGTCCGAAGTAGAGAACATCCCTCTCATAGTTTGTGATCTTAATAGGTGGGCAGGGGTCATTCTTAACAAGTTCCCTGAGCTTAAGAATGGCTGGTGGAATGTGGGGCTTAACTTCTGGGGCCTTACCAGTTCTTATGAGTTCCTGAATAAGTCTCCAGGGTTGAATCCTTTCAGAGGTAAAAGCATCTCCTCCGACTTCATAGAAGGCAAGAATCTTCTCCTGTGGGATATACTCCACTGCTATATCAAAGTTCTCGGCTGGATTCTCCCTGAGCGTGACATTGATAATTCCTACCCTGTTGGCTTCATCCCACTCTTTAAAAGTGGTGATGGTTGATTTGTATGCTACATTGTCGTTCATTCTCTTTACCCATTTGGGTGCATTTCTCCGCCAGTTACAAGTTATTTTTATTCCTCCTTTAATATAAAATTATATTAATTTTAAACTATCCTTTATTGAGGCAATATACTATAAGCTGCAGTCATATAAATAAATAGCTTTATCCCTCAGACCTATTCCAGGCCTTTCCCTTTTTGATATTACTAATTCTACTCTCACATACTCCATACTCCTGGGCCAGCTGTTTCCCAATTCCACGTTTACCCATCCATAACTTCTCACGAATCTCTTGTACATCCCTATCGCTAAGCTTAGCTGAGTGATGTTCTTGACCATGAGTATGGGTCCTTAATAGGCATCTATGGGAGTGTAGGTTATTCTCAGAGCTTGTACACCACTCTAGATTCTGAATACGGTTATCAGTCTTAATTCCATTAAGGTGATTAACCTCTGGCTTATCAGCTGGGTTTGGTAGGAAAGCCTGAGCAACTAATCTGTGTACATATAACTGTTTATTCAAAAGAGTTACTTGTATATAGCCATAAGAAGTCTGCTTTCCCTTTAAAACCCTTGGTTCTGTCCATTTGTAGCTTCTCACTCTACCTCGGTTAGAAACTTCATAACCAGGAAAGTTCTCTATCTGCTTCCATACTTCTTCTTCCATAATTACCACATCATCAATATCAAGAATAACAAGAGAGTTAGTTCCATCCTTGAGAGGATATAATCTGAACTACACTCCCTTGGATGAACCGAATATCATACGTTTTTCATTAAAAAAGAGATTATCAGGTCCATCAGATGTTACTCCAACAGTCCCGGCAAAGATCCTTACCATCCAACTCTGGAATTGAGTTACTTGTGATGTGTCGAGCGGTCTTAGTCAGTTCACCCTTCCTACTGATCCTCTTCCCACATTTGTCACAGTAAAAAGTATTCTGCTCGACTCCTTTAACCCTGCGAAGAATAGAGGACATTACTGGACCCCCTGAATCTCTTTAAGCTTCTCCTCTACTGCCTTTACTATCTCCTGGCGTTCCTTCTCCCTCTTGGCCCTGAGTTTAGCCTGTTCGAGGGGAGTAAACCCCTCTACGCCTATCCTCATTACTCTCCCTCCTGTATGACATTCCACTGGTCTACTCTCTCGAAAGGTAGCATAAATTTCCTGCCGTCCTGCTCGATGACGAATCCCCCGTAGTAAGATCCTACGAGGGTTGCCTTGCTGTCTACCTTCTTGTGGGAGATCCTAGTCCCCGTTTCCTCACAGGTTGTTAGGGTCCTCATTTAGAGGTCCTCCTCGTCTTCCTGTTCCCTTCTCTCGATTTCTCCCTCTACCTGATTCAAGAGGGCTATAAGTCTTTCCTTGTCTCCTATGAGTTCTTCGTAGGTGCATTCTTCCAGTGGTTTGTTGGTCAAAAGTTTTGGCATTTATTGTATTCCTCCTAATTTATAAGGCATATTACTATTAGGAGTACATATTTAAATATGTTGCTCTGCAGCTTGATAAATATCATCGTACCTAAAATTTATTCTATTTGGATGAAGTTTCTTGTGACAGTTAATACAAACTACCCTCAAGTTATCTGACCTAGAATTTTTAATATCCTCGTCTTCATGATGGAGGTGGGTTACATTGGTACATTTCCCACAATCCTCACATTTGTTTAAATTCCGTCCTAAAAATAATAATACTGCCCTAGCGCGTTTAAAATAAGTTCTCCTGGTGGTGGGCTCATACTCTGTGATAAACTCCCATACCCCTGGAGAAACTTCCTTAATACTGGAGGGTCTTACCATGGTATTACCTCAGCAAAGGAAGCATGGAGATACTATCTCTGTATTCATCCTTTTTTTGGGGAACTTCTTAGGCCTAGGCCTAAACTCACCTATACCATACTTCTTCATGTCCTCTTCGGATAGACCATCCCCCAGTACAACAGATGATCTAACAAATTTATGCTTCCCATACCTAACCCCCTCATATAACATTAACTTTCCGGTATATCTAGAAACATAGATGAGGGTAGAGATATTTACCCCCTTCCCATTAACCTCCTCCACAGAGATACTTAATTGCTTGCTCCAGGCTGTTCCTAACCTGTGGGGCGGAACTCCTGGCAGTTTAATCCCTCCTAATGCATTGAGAGGCTGATTTGTCAGTTCTTATCCTGGAATACCTTGGGTGTCTTAATTTTCCAATCTTGCCCTTCTTAGTGACCTCTCCCCGGCTCATAGCTTCTACCTCGAGAACTAGTGGGACATCTCTGGAGACCTTACCTCCTTTGGATAGTTTGGTGAAGTGAGCCCGGGTATCATCTGTGAGACCCCCCACATTGGCTATCTCTGTAAGAATCCCCTTAACATACTGGTAGCAGACCATGCTTCCTATCATGCCCTCATTCCTACCAGTTCCCTCATTGTATTCCCCAAACCAAATCACATCCTCTGTGATAGTGGGTTTGTACTTCCAATACTGATCCCTCTTAGCCCTAGCCTTTATCACCACTCCCTCGAACTTCTTCTCCTTTAATTCCAAGAGTAAAGCTTCCTTCTCCTCGGTGAAAAGATATGAAGGAATA
>Ga0265294_10005306_pt1 | contig 15754 bp, 7 predicted proteins | sample MunlanPumphouse3_FD_192504 | JGI IMG/M metagenome (GOLD analysis project Ga0265294, IMG submission 192504) | Groundwater microbial communities from a municipal landfill in Southern Ontario, Canada - Pumphouse #3 | ecosystem: Environmental > Aquatic > Deep subsurface > Groundwater | place...
TCTGGATTTCCCAATCTCTCTGTCAGCTCTGTTGACAGTGTTAATCAAGTGGTCATCAAGCGTTCATCAAGCGTTAATTATTAACGCTTGATGAACGCTTGATAAAGAAGTGATGAACGCCACCAAGACAGGGTGAAAATTGAGAAAGAATTGGATTTAAAGATGTAGAGATGTAGACCACTTGCGCTTGATCACCAGTTTGAGCAGAAACGCCCCGCTCTAAGGTTCCAATATGTCAGCTTTCCCCGGGTTCATCCGGAATGCGGCCCGGGGTTTTCATGCAACTTCGTATCCCCCTGAAGCCCTTGCATTGCGTAGGTTTGCAGGATTATGATGCAGATCATGACATCCGGGATGTTTGATATCGAAGCTATAGACATGATCCTGAGATACTCTTAAGTGTATAAATAGCTGTAGAACATCCGGCAACCAATGCCGGGTAGATGACTCCGGCGCGGTTTGCGGGGATCGCCACAGCTCGATAAATATCCGGCCTTTATTTTCTTGCTCTATATTAAATCTCGATGCTATATCAGATAATGAAGTCGGGGTGTTCCCATCTGTTCATCCATTTCTTTCTTGACTTGAAAAGACTATTCAAATAGCTTGCTCATAATTGAATAAAAGCATTTGTATCTTCACAGTATGAATATGGGAGAAGAGACCGATATGCCTAAATGGGCCAAACTAATACTCTTGAGCATGATAGCAATGCTGTGTACTCTGGCGCAAGCCATGGTTCCACCGCATCCTTTATATAAGGGAACACCGCCGAACTGGCAAGCTCCCTTGATGGAATTGCCGCCTGCCTCCGATGCCGAAGCCGCTGCGGGGGATGATAGCACGATTCCCGCAGCCTCGAGTCTGTCTGCAAAGCACCGGACGGGTGATCTTCCCCAAAACATACTGGTTTTGATGGTGGAATTCAGCAATGTACATTTTCGCCTGGAGCCCGCGTATCCGGATTCTCTGGTGCACGATGCTGCCTTTTTTGAACGCTGGATGCTGCATCTGGCGGATTTTTATCTGGACGCTTCTCACAGCGCGTACGAAATGAATTATACCGTATATCCCCAAGCTTTCAGATTACCGCGATCAATGTCTTATTACGGTAGTGACAGCAGTGAAAAGACAGATGCCAATCTGCCGCAAATGTTGCCGGATCTAATGCCTTTGTGCTCTCCACTGATCAATTTCTCGGATTACGACGGATTGATCATCTTTCATGCCGGACCAGGTCAGGAAACCGATATTGACGATAATATAGACAGAAGCTCCACTATTTGGTCCACGTTCCTCACGCGAAGGCTCTTGCAATCCTATTTCGAACCCGATAACGACGAATATCCCGGCTTCACCACACCGGACGGCGCCGTTCTCACCAACATCGTAGTGGTGCCGGAAGATGAGTATCACGACTATTTCCCGGGGCCCGAAGATCCGAATGCTGCGGCATATGTATTCAGCCTTTATGGAGTTCTGGCACATCAGTTTGGGCATATCTTGGGTTTACCGACCCTTTTTGACGGCAATGACGCCGACGGCGCAAGCCAAGGCATCGGAAATTGGGGGCTGATGGGCACCGGAGTGTGGAATGCCAACGGCTATGTTCCTGCACAACTGAGCGCCTGGTGCCGGTACTATCTGGGCTGGGAGGAAGCCGTGGAGATAGACACAGCAACGGAAGAGTTGAGCTTGGATCACTTTCTGAACCATTCGCCCGACGCCACTCGCCTCTATAAAATCCCGATCTCGGACATGGAATACTTTCTGATCGAAAACCGCCAGCAAAATCCCGACGGCAGCATGGCACCATCCGGTCCGGACAACCTCAGCGACCTCTGGCCCAGCTATTCTTTCAAGCTCCTTCCCGACGGGGAACAGGACTATTATGACGAAGGGCAACTGATACCCTATTTCAACTTTTCGAAAAATCGTTACACAGGTTGTGAATGGGATTTCTTCTTGCCCGGATACGGTCTGGATCCCAGCACAGATGGCAGCGGTATCCTTATCTGGCACATCGATGAGAATGTGATCGCGGAGAAATTCACGCCAAATTTTGACCTCAACAGGGTAAATAGCTACGCGCCGCACAAAGGAGTAGATCTGGAGGAAGCAGATGGTTATCAGAATCTGGATACTTCTGTGATGAGCGAGTATAAATATGGAGGGCCATACGACAGTTTTCGCGCCGGAAACAACGATTATTTTGGCGATTCAGTTCACAACGGCATCCTGTCGATGCCCACCAGTGAAAGCTACTATGGCGGCATCCCTCTGGAAATATACGACATCAGCGATAGCGGCAATCAAATGACTTTCAGCGTGCGCTTTGCCTGGCGTTTAGATGCCGGCTTTGAAGGCGAAAGCTCACTGCCTGCATCGGTCCTGGATTTCGATGGCGATGGTTCTGATGAGATTTTCTATCCCATGCCGGACGGCAGATTGGCCATGTTTGCCAACGACACCATGGCAGAGGGCTTTCCGGTCTACAGGCAGAGCATTACTCAACTCTATACCTGGGATGGATCCGATATATATCTGCCGATTCAGCATGAAACCATAGCCAGATTGGGCAAAATGAGCCCGGATAACATCATCTTTAACGTAAATTTGGAGCACCATCATTGGTTGAGCCATCCCGTGGATACATCGCAAAAGCTCTACCTGCCGCTTTATGATGAGACTCTGCAGAAAAACACTGTGCTCCGTTTCGACAAGAGTCAAGCCGTCATCGATGACGATAGCATCAAGCTCGATGGAGAGATGACCTCAAACCTCAGTTGGATAGACGGCAAGCTCTTTGCTCTGCTGCGGGATGAACACGAGGATCAATACAGCCTAATGCACTGGGATGAGAACCGGGCAGAATTGCGGGTGGATCCCATTGCCCTGCCTGCAGATTCTTTGGCTTTCGCACTGTTTGCCGCCCCCTTGCAGGATGAAGTGAACCTCATCGCTCAATGCCCCTCCAGCCTCTATGTGTTTGACTTGAACGACAATGGCATCAATCTGCGCCATGGCTTCCCGGTAGCCTTTCCGGACAGCAGCCGGGCAGCTATCACGATCCAGGATTGGGATTCGAACGGCAAATTGGATCTGATCGTCGGCAGATCGAACCGCGTGTATATCTTTGACCATATGGGTTCGGATATCAGCTCCATATATTTCAATATGGACCTTCATGCCGATTCCCTCGCTGCCGGTGCCATTGCCCTGGATCTGGATGGAGATGGCAGCTTGGAATTGGCTTCAGCCCTCACCCACAATCGCCTGGTGGTATGGGAAGAAAGCTCCCGTCTCAAACCCGGTTATCCCCATTCCTTCGCCAAACGAGGGCGGCATTTGCCCTTTGTGACCTCCGGCGCGGATAGCCTGTATTATATCTGGATGGCGGCAGACGACGGCACGATATTCCGCAAAGAACTGCCGGATTATCGTCCCGAAACCGTGGATACCAGCTGGATCTGTGAATATGCCAATCTGCGCAGAACCGCATCCCGCGGACCTTCCCAATTTCAAAATCAATATGAAAGCAGCAGCGCTTTTGTGGAAGATGAATTGTATTTTTTTCCCAATCCCCTCAAACAAATATATGGACCTCAGATCAAACTGTCGGTGATGCCCACGCAAGATATGGAAATAGTACTTGCCATTTACGATATCACCGGAAACATGGTTTTTAAACAAAAAGCGAGGGGATATGCCTATCTGCGAAATCTGGATGCCTTTCAGATTCCGTCCGCAAAACTCAGCAGCGGCATATATCTGGCCGTAATAACAGGCGGTGGCAGCACCAAGCGCCTCCGTTTTGGCATAGAGAAGTAATTTTTAGGAGCGATACATAGATGAAGCGATACATAACGGCTCTGGTGATGATCAGCCTCGCCCTCTGCCTGATGGCAGAAAGTGTGAACGACGGCTCGGATTATGGTTACAAATTTTTGAACATCCCCATCAACCCGGTTAGCAACGCGCTGGCGGGCAAGGGATTGAACAATCCTTCAAACATGACTGCGTGGATGTGGCAACCAGCGTCTTCGGCGATGCACTCTTACCGCAGTGCCTCTGCCTCACACAGCAATTGGATAGGAGATACGGCATATACAGCATTAGTATACTCCTATGCCAGACGCAGTTCCCACATCGGTCTGGCCTTGCGGAATCTCACTTATGGCGAGATCGAAAAGCGCGATGATATCGGCAGCCTATTGGGATACTACAATCCCACGGATATCGCAGCCAGTGGCAACTATGCGCTGCGTATCACGCCAAATCTGTATGCCGGGGCAAACCTCAGTATTGCCTATCAAAAGCTGGATACCGCGTCTTCCCTGGCCATTTCCACGGATATCGGCATCACCACGCTCACGATGTTCAAAGATAGCCGGGTCTCTGCCGCAGTGCGCAATCTGGGCATCAGCAACAAGCTGGACAAAGAAAGTGTGAAGCTGCCCCTCAGCTACGATCTAGACGCTTTCAAGGGCTTCGAAATCGCTGAACAGTATCTGGGCCTGGAAGCGGGCATGAGTCTTCCGGCAGATGCGGACCTGCAGGCTCATCTGGCAGCGGAACTGAATCTATTGGAGCGTTTGAAACTGAGAGCGGGCTACAGATTCAATCATGATTCTGCAGATATCAGCGCGGGCTTTGGCCTGAATATATCTTCATTTGTGATAGATTACGCCTTTGTGCCCTATGATAAGGGTCTGGGCGATGTACACAGTTTTGGCATAAGCTACATATTCTAAATATTTTGCAGGGCATAGCAATAAAAGGATTATATGAGTTTCGATAGTTTAGTTGATAGACGACACCATGTATTTCAATTACCACTGATAGCACTGCTTGCGTTGACAATCGCGCTCGCGGGCATACCGGGTTCCGGCTACGCAATGCCACAATACAGCGATGGCCAAGTCCTGTTCAAAACCACGCAAGCTACTTACCTGAATGGAGCTAAGACCGGTTTGGGGGCTTTCGACAGCTACCTGGCTCATCACGGACTAAAGGACATCAAAGCAATAACAGGAATGCCTGCGGGACATTACTTTAGCGCCGAGCTGAGCATTATGCCCGATCTGGCGCAGATGAAGAGTCTCAGCTTTCCCGGTATCAGCTATGTGGAACCAAACTATCTGCGCAAGATGCACGGAAACCCAAACGATCCCTTATTCCCCCGACAACTTCATCACTTGGTAAACCTCCCTACCGCATGGGATTACGGCACGGGCAATCAACAGATAATAGTTGGCGTAATCGACAGCGGTATGCTGATAAACCATCCGGATCTGGCCGGCAATGTATATAAAAACCTGGGGGAGATCCCGGATAATGGGATAGATGACGATGGGAATGGTTATGTGGATGATTGGTGCGGTTGGGACTTTGTCGATGCTCCCCAGATGAGCGATGTGGCATTGGGAGACTATCTGGAGCAGGATAACGATGTAGAGGATGAGAATTTTCACGGCACTCACGTGTCCGGAATCATCGGAGCCATGGGAAACAACGGCATTGGCATCAGCGGAGTATGCTGGAATGTTCGCTTGATGCCTCTGAGGGCGGGCTTTCGAACTGCAGAAGCCGGATTCCTGCAAGATGACGATGCCGCGGCTGCCATCATCTATGCTGCGGATAACGGCTGTCACGTGATCAATATGAGCTGGGGCGACCCAAATTACTCTGCCATCATCGCCGATGCTTGCGAATATGCCTACAACAAAGGGGTAACCCTGGTGGCATCTTCCGGTAATGACAGCGGGCCCAATATGGGGTATCCCGCCAAGCTTTCCACAGTAATATCCGTGGGTAGCGTGAACGCCGCCAAGGTGCTTTCAAATTTTTCCAGCTATGGCTACGATCTGGACCTGGTGGCGCCCGGAGAGGCGGTTATATCCACATACAAAGACAGCGGAGCCGATATGTATATGGAGATGAGCGGAACATCGATGAGTTCTCCCTACGTGGCTGGAGCTGCCGCTCTCTTACTGTCGCTGATGCCCGGACTTTCGCCGGCGGAATTGCGCGCCAGACTACTCTCTTCCACAGACGATATCGACGCCCCCGGTCTGGATATCCGCACCGGTCATGGACTGCTGAATGTGCGCAAACTCATAGAAAATCTGGATCCACCTTTTGTGCAGGTGCTCTACCCGCTGGATCAGATTTCAATATCCGGTAGCACGGAGATCTTTGGCAGCGTGTATGGAGAGGATTTTGCCTGTTATACTATCATGTATCGCAGCATCACCAATCCTTACCAATCCGTGTGGATGGACGCCAGAGAGCACACACAATTGCCGGTGGAATATACTGAAGAAGTGCATAATGGACGCCTCGGCGAGTTCTATATTCCGGACTATCTGCCCGAAGATACCTATATGATGAGAATTCAGTATGAAAAGCGCTATAACACCTTGAATCGCTACAATTTCTACTTTACCGTGAGGGTGGATCGCAGCGCTCCGCAGATAAAGCCCGGCTCCTTGCAGAGCTTTTCCCGCTATGACAATGAAAACCTGCGTTACTATATAAGCGCCGTCTACGACGAACCGGTGCATACCCGCTTGATGATCACGGATTCTTTGGAGCAAGAACACACAGTGTATGGTACCGTGCTGGATACTCTGCAGATCTGGCCCTTGCCTCAATACCTGCCGGAAGGTAACATCGACTTTCAGATACAAGCCACAAACCGCTCTGAGATCAGCAGTCAAAGCCCCTTGCATCAAGATGCCATCAATATCCATTACCAGAGCGTCCCCGCCCATGGCTACACCAAAACAGAGGTGGGCAGCGCAAAAGTTCCGTTAAACCGATGGCACGATTTTGACGGCAACGGTAAAGCGGAGTATCTGGCAATGGACCTCCCCGTAGCCGGTTACGGAGCCATCCATGCGTATGAACCCGGCCCGGCCGGTCACGTATCAAAACACGATTTCGGGCAAAACGGATGGCCCTTGGATCTGGGCAATACCATTAACGGGGGCATGGAGCTGCTTTTACTGCAGTCCGAGACCGCAAAGCTGTGGGAGAGCTATCCCCAAGCTGCTGCACCCTATCCCTCTGCGGACTCCCTGATCTTCAGCGATACCGGCATCACCGGCGGCAATATGGGCGATTATAACGGCGATGGCATACTCGATCTGCTATTGGTAAAGAACCTCCCCGACCAACGTGTCATCCAGCTATATTCCCGCAATCTCAGCGGCATGATGCTGCCTCGCAACTTGTTACTAAACAACACCGCCACTGCTACCCGCAACAACTTTGTGCCCACTGTTATCGTGGATTCCCTCAATTTCAATTCCAGGCCCGATATCCTTTGTGCCGATACAGACGGAGATATCATGATCTTTGAGGTGCAAAACAATGCTCATGCACCGATGATCTGGCATCATCGCTTTCCCGTGGGCAATACCTATCATCTTGCCGCCGGAGATTTTGACGGTGATGGACGGCGGGATTTTGTGGTAGGTGGATCAAACACAAACAGTATCAATCCGGATCTTAATTTCTGGCGCTTTGAGGGCTTCACCCGCGGCGAGGCTGATACCATATTCGTAAGCATGGGCAACATCATGTTCAACAGCGTGGACTCTCAGAGTTCCATCACTGTGGCGGATTTGAACGGCGACGGTAAAGACGAGCTGATTTTGGCGCTCTCTCCCAATCTCTACATATTGGAATACACAGGCGGTGCCTTCAAGCCCATCTTTATGGGCGACAGCAGCATGAACTATCGTCTGGCGTCATACAGGAGCAGCGATAACAAGGTGAGAGTGTTGGCAAATGCTTTCAGCCCCGCGGATACGCTGGTCGCGGTAGAATGGATGGTAAATGAGGCAGATCCCGGCCTTTCGGCTCCTATCAACGTGATATCTCAGGCCTTGGGACCCGATGCGGTGTACATCAGTTGGATAGGCGTGGGGGCAGATGCCTACAGCGTATATCGCCGCACTGAAGATGAAGCTCCCATCCTGCTTACCACTGTGGAAGCGGAATTCTTCCTGGATACCGATGTACACAGCGGCAATAGCTACAGCTATGCCATAAGCGCGGATTTCAGCAATGGCAGCGCACTTTCAGCCTGGCACACAGCCAATCCCATGCCCGTACCCGAGATATTGGAAGCGACAATGATCGGCAGCAGGGAAATCCGTTTGCTATTCAATCAAGCTATGCCTTCCCACATTCTGAATCCGAATTTCTATAAAATGTCTCACGATCTGGCCATGCCCATCTCGGTGAACAGTATTGCCCAGCAGCATGGCGTCCAGCTTCGTTTTCGGGATCAGATCCCACCCAGCGATAGCCTGCTGACTCTGCAACTGCATGGCATCAGCGGCATTAGCGGAATCCAGATGACACAAAGCAGCTGCAGCTTTGCCTATGTGAATGACATCGACGCCCCCAGAGTGCAGAGCGTGAATATCATAAACCAAAACAAGAGCGTGGAGATCATCTTCGATGAAGACTTGGAACCCACAAGCGCTTCGTTTAGCGGAAATTACATCTTGAACAGCCCGGACAATGATCCCGAAAACGCCATAATCGAAGTACTCTGCGAAGGCGCGCGGGTGATCGTGAGCTTCGCCGGTGCCCTAAAATTCAGTAATGAAGCATATTTCATCGAGATCCGGAATGTACAAGATCTCTTTGGCAACACCATTTCACCGCTGCACAACCTTGCCCGTTTTGCCCTGCGCGACATCGATGACCTGTCTCACATCGTGGTATTTCCCAATCCCCTCAAACGCTTTGAACACTCCGAGGTCGCCTTCATGAATTTCCCCGCCGGGAAAAAGGGCAGAATAGCCATCTATGATGCATCCGGAAGCTTGGTACACAAAGCAAACATCGGCCCCTTCAATCCCGAAAACAACCGCATCATTTGGCGCTGGAACGCCACCAATAACAAGGGGCAAAAGATCTCCAGCGGCGTGTATTTCTACATAGTGGAGATGGACGACGAAAGAGCCCGGGGAAAATTCGCCGTGATCAACTAAGATAAACTCCCTGATACACTACAGAACGATCACAAAGCCACGCTCAAACGCAGAATGCAAGGAGTATTGAATGACACAAGAATATCTGATAGAAGAATACGATGAGCTGGAACCCGAAGAATGGGAAGAGCTTGAAAACGAAGAAGACAGTGCCTTTATAGCCGCAGTGATAAGGCAAAACGACAATGCGGAAGACAGTATTGCATCTTTGGATGAGATGGAGCGCCTGGCAGACACTGCCGGCATCGCTATCCTGGGCCGATATACTCAGAAACGGAACCAACCGGAGCGAAGCAGCTATTTTGGCAAAGGCTTTCTGGAAGACATCAGCACCAAGATGCTCCAGGCAGGGGCCAGACTACTGATCGTGAACGACGAACTCTCCCCCATCCAAGCCCGCAATATCGAAAAGACCTATCACATAAAGGTAATCGACCGTACTGAAGTGATCCTCACCATCTTTCATAAACACGCCAAAACCAAAGAAGCCAAGCTACAGGTAAAGCTGGCAGAATTGCAGTATCAATTGCCACGATTGAAGCGACTTTGGGGACATTTCGACAAAGAGCGGGGCAGCGTGCGCGCCACAGGTGGATCCGCATCACGGGGCATGGGCGAAAAACAGATTGAGATCGATAAACGCCTCATCCGGGTGCAGATCCGCAAGATAAGCAAAGCCATAGATCAGATTACCCAACAAAAGGAAACACAGCGCAAACAACGCGAAAACAGCAAAAAGATCTGCCTGGTGGGCTATACCAATGCCGGCAAATCCACCTTGTTTAACAGCCTCACTGATGCCGGTGTATTGGTGGAAGATCGCCTCTTTGCTACTCTGGATTCTACCAGTAGGCAATTGAAGCTCTCCACCGGCGCTCCTGCCGTGATTTCGGATACTGTGGGCTTCATCTCTCATCTGCCCCACCACCTGGTCGCATCTTTTCGTGCTACTCTGATGGAAGCGGTTGATGCGGACCTTCTCTTGCACATCGTGGACATCGCCGACCCACGTCACGAATACTATGTAACTCAAGTGAATGAGGTGCTCAAGTCCATTGGAGCCGAAGGCATTCCTCAGCTATTGGTGCTAAACAAAAGTGATCTGATCGATGACAGGATGAAGACCATCATGGAACGCTTTTACAAGGATTCTGTAGCCATCAGTGCCGCCCAGAATACCGGAATAGAGGAGCTTTTGGCAAAGATAGAAGAGATTCTGATGGATAACCGTTCCTACAGCGTGCTGCTGCCCTATGCTCAGACCGCGTTGGTCTCCCGCCTGCACGATGTCGGCATCATTGAAAGCGAAGACTACCGGGATGACGGTATCCACCTGAAAGTAATCATTCCGGCAACAGACAAACACTTGATAGAGAAATATATCGTTACAAAGGCCAACTCATAGGCCTCGCCTGCCGGTGGGCTGAGATCTGTCCGGGCGGCTGAGCACAGGATCAATCAAGACTGAGCCGGGACCCGGTATATACAGGAGGCAGAGAGTCAAGGCTTCCCGGTCAATACATGATCACTCGTTTTGTAGAGCAGCTTTCCGGGGTTTTGAAGCGCAGAAAATAGATCCCCGCGGGCAGCTTAGGCTTATCCTTGTTCCCGGCATCCCAATTTAACACGAAATCCCCGGATCCGCTGCCTGACTCCCGGTGAACGCATTGCCCTTTAAGATTGTAGACCATGAAGTGATAGTCCTGGCGAGCGTCCTTGATACTTACTGCTATGCTGAGGGATTCATTGAAGGGATTGGGATAGACCTTGCGGATACCCGTAGCCGAAGGAGTGCCACCCTGGGGAGGATTCGCCGACGCGATGAGGTATGTGGATTCCATTACGGGGCTGGGATAGCAATCCACATGGTAAGCTCTGGCTTTTAGCACAGTATCCTGGGCGATATCGAAACCGCCAAAATATTGAATAGAATGCGTATCCGGATCAGACCCGTCTAGGCTGTAGTATATGGTTGCATCCGGGGTGACGCAGAAGAGCCGCACCCATACCGGTTCCTCATATTCTCCGCCGGGAGGATTCGAATAGGGTTCCGCCACGGTTTCTTTTACCACATACTCACCTTGCAAGATACCGCTCGCCTCCCATCCGGACTTAAAAGCACGAGCTTTGATCTGAAGGCTGTCGGGAACGGATATGCTAATCGGCAGTTGATCGCTGAATACAATATCATCCGGTCCGGGTTCTGTGCCGTCAAGTGTGTAGCAGATAGAAACATCCATCAAGGGGCAGAAAAGAGATAGTGACAGCTCCGAATCGTATATGCCCGGTACAATGCTGAATGTGGGACGCGGAACGATGTGCGCGCCACCCGGATTGATGAGAATCAGATCGTCGGGATATGAACCGGCCTGTCCGTTTATTTCAGAGTGATAAAGCCCTTCGTCTTCATACATCATCTGACTTTCAAAATCCCAAACCCGGTAGTATATGATTTCGGTGTTACTTTCACTGAAAACCTCAATCATGCAGGTAGAACCTTGTTGCTCATTTACCTGCGCCTTCCCTCGCAATTCATTTTGACCATCCACTATTACGAAAGCCGCCAGGATATCATTTGCCCCGGTGGGAACGTCGTTGATGTATACTTGTGTCATGATCGCCATGGCAGAGTTCATTTCTTCCGGTTCCGGCCAGGGATCAGCTGTCATCGAGCCGGAGTAAGCGGAGATCGGATACATATTGTCCGGGTAAGAGCCTATTGAGCCATTGATCTGAGATAAGAGTATCTGCTCACTGTGACACACACTTTCTGAGCTTTGATCCCAGACCATAAAGCGGATATCTTCATCATCGGCGGCAGTGTAGATCTGCAGCAGACAGCCGGAGACACCCTCAATTACCACGATCTCGCCCTTGCCGCGCAATTGGGTAACACCGTTCTCCTGAACATAGGCTGCCAAAATGTCTCCGGCAGAGGCGGGAGTCGCGTCAATGGAAACATTGGCAAGTAGGGTCATGCTTTCGGGCAATAACATCGGATCCGGCCAGGGATCGGTAGCAAACAGCAAGGTACAAAGAACCGTGATACAAAGGCATACAATATTTCGTTTTTGCACAATATCCTCCTTATTTCAAGAGCATCAGCTTGATGCACCGAGGCTTGATCCCGCTTTGCAGTCTGCAGAGATAGATCCCGGAAGAGAGTCTTCTACCCTCTTCATCCGTACCATCCCAAGATATTTCCAGGGGACCTGCCACGCCCTTTGGGGCATTGAGACTGCGCACTCTTTGACCCTTGATATTGTAGATATCCAATTGCGGACTTTCGCCCTCCTCCAGAATGTTCAGGCTGATGGAAGTGCTATGTTTGAAAGGATTTGGATAAGTTCCCAGCAGACGAATGCCCATGGCGGGACTTTGTGGGCTTTGCAGACTTGGCTTTAGCACCATAAACTCCGGATACCTACCCAGTTCCGCGTTCACCGCACCGATAATCCGGTTTTCGCTTTGGATCAGCGCGCCGGATTTAGTTTTGATGAATAGTCTGATCTCTTCGTTATCCACGCAAAATACCTGCAGCAGAGCGGCGGGAAATCCTTCCACATCGATCAAACTCTGAGCACCACGCGTTTCTTCACCCACTTTGGCGATCAAGGTGTCTCCGGCACCGGCCCAATCGCAACGCGCCAGGATGCTCATGCTGCCGGGCATCACCCGAATTCCGGAGCTGGTGCTGCTTTCGACCTTTGCCCGGGTTTCTTCAGCGGTGCCTTGATACACCAGGCTTTGAGGGCTATCTACCTCGATCCAGTAACCCTTGCCTGCCTCCATGAATTCTAGAGTGGAATAGGGGTTTGAAGGTATGTAAACTCCGTCGGTGCCCTTCACCTGTTCCAGGTTAGCGGCGATGCTTTGCATGGCGTCTGCTACATCCATCTGACTTGCGGGATAATATGCGGCCAGATTCCAGCCTTCAGCCAGAGGGATGGGGCTGCCGGGAGCTATCTGTTCACCGCCCACTATCCAGGTATCACCTTCCTCCATCTGGATGTTGTAAGCTTTGCCTTCACTCAGGCTCATCAGGCTGGAATAGGGATTATCCGCTTGCCAGATACCCTCGGTTCCCTTGATCTGCATCACCCGGGAAGCTATGGTCCCCAATACTTGAGGCAAATTGGCGTTGGAGGGACTTACATTCAAGGAACACAGATTCCAGCCGGCATTGAGGTTTATATTCATCAGAGTGGGAGCTCCGGGATCGCAATACAGACGGAAAGAATCCACCATGAAAGCCATGGCTTCTTCGGATACGCAGCGAATGGCAAGCCACACTTGCTGATTGTCGTACGCACAAAGATCGTAGTTGTAGTCTGTCCAGATAGTGGGCGCCACCAAGTATCCGGGTCCGCTGATGAAATTGAAGGAATCCGGCGTCAGGTAGGGATCGGTGGTAATACCCACCCGAAAACGTTCCGGACGATAGATGGAGGAAGAGCTTTTGGCATAGAACTTTAAGAAGCTGTTTGTGCCCAGGTTCAGAGCCGGGCTAATCAGCCAATCATCGTTAGCTCCCTCCGTTGCAGCAAAGGCAGCGGCATATTTTGAGCCCTCTTGAGCTGCCATGTTTGTGATTGGGGGCACTGTCGAATGCGGATTGAATACCATGTATGCCATGGGATTTCCCCCGTTCGGATATTCGTGATCTAGCACAGGGAATGTGGGCTGAAGATCAATATCAAACACTGTCCAGGGTGGGAATTCCGTGCTGAAATCGGCATAAGTCTCAAAGGATTCCTCATAGACCAGCGGCGGCAAAACCCAATTCACCAGTACCGTCACATTGACGGGGGCCGACTCGCCGGCGCTGTAGAGCGCGGTTACATCGTAGCTGTAGTAGGATTCCGGGAGATTGTCATCTGTGAAAGTGCATATTGCAGGATTATTGATGGTGGCGATCAGGACGTTGTTTCGATACACTTTGTAACCCATCAGTTCGCGATTGTAATATCCGGAATCCGGGGCCTCAGGGGCTTCCCAGAGCAGATGCACATTGTTTTCGATAAGCTCGGCTTGCAGATTGGTGGGAGGATTCAGGTTCAGTATTTCATCCAGCTCAAAATCAAGATTTGTGATGATATCATTCTGCAATACAACGCTTTGTACTGACTGTTCATATCCCTCACCGGATACCAGTACCCGGTATGTGCCCGGAGCGATGCCCAGGATGCGGTAGTGACCCTGATTGCTTGTTATGGCGCTGTATGAGGTCCCCTCCAAGACCACTGAGGCACCCTCGATGGCGTTGCCCTCAGAACGAACATAGCCCGTCAGAGTCGCGGAATTTGCCGGACGGATGTTCATGACAGCAGCATGCCAGGAAGAAAACTGAAGTTCATAGTTCAGATAAAACAAAAGATTGTAATAACCGTCCCAGTCGCCGCCCCAGCCCCAGTTAACATGATAGTCACCGCCGATATAGCCATCCAAAATGAATGAATGCCCACCGGAGGGTCCGTAACCATAGTATAGGATGGGACAGCCTTCGTCCAGATCATAGCGAAGCATATTTATCCATTCTGAACCGGTGTATGAAGACGCTGTAGCGTAGAATGCGCTGCTGTGATAGCGGAAATGATTCACCATGGCGTCGCGCACATCTTCCACATAAGCACCGCTGGCGTGGTGGCCATATTCCGTTTCCACGGCCACGCCGCAGTGATACATCAAAGTGGAGATGGCGGTATTGGGCGTGGTAATGGAATTGGGCATGTTTTCCCAATCATAGGTAGTATTGCCAAAATTTGCGGCTTGGGTGCCATAACCGGGCGCGACATAAGAATGGTAGCCCAATCCGCTTTGGGGGTAATTCCATCGTTTCATGATCTGAGCCATTGAGTTTGCCACGCATCCTGTCACGACATGACCTCCGGGACCATAGGAATCACCGGGGCATCCCGCGTTGTAGGGATAATCCTGATCCCAGGTGGTCTCAAGTATTGGAGGTACAGAGCGTTGGATGCGGTACGCGCTTAGATCTCCCCGGCGCAGTTTGTTCCAGGCCGGGTCAGTTTCAGATTCTGTTTTTCTTTTCTCGGTAATGACAGACGCGTATTCCTGTAGAAGCCAATCCACAGCAGGAGGTATTTCCTTCATATTGACGGAAGTATCGGTAGAATATCCCAGTATCGGCATTACTCTGTCGTCTCCGGCAATCAGAATGAAACCTTTGGGTTCATAGCACAGAATGTAGAAAGCCGCCTGTTCTGAGCTTGAATCCGGGAAATATGGGTGGCTGTCGATACATTCAGCTTGCAGACCTGAATAATGAGTCCATACGGTATTTCCAAGTGCTATCGCCTCTGTTTCTGAGACAGATACTGCAAATGCCGCCTGTATCCGGATAAGAAGACAAATAAACCACAGAATCCGTTTCATCTTTCCTTCCAATTGGCTAACTTGAGTTATTATATATGCACAGATCGCTGCTCTACAGGATCCGCGTGAGCTGCCGGGGCAAACACAGGCAAGCGCAAAAGCTGACCGAAGCCCGCAGCAGTAGTACTGAGCGCTTGAATCCATTGATTATTTCGGAGACGAACTGTCAAGTAATATTCCTGTATGCCTATATCCACAAAACAAAGTGAGAATTCGGATGACACCGGCGCGAGTTGATCAGCACAAGCATTTAGCCCGGGAGTAAAAGCATTTAAAAGGTTGACACAAAGCCCGCGGCGGATTATGTGTCTCCGCAATATGAATAGTGTATAATAGGAGAGATT
>Ga0265294_10005307_pt1 | contig 15754 bp, 27 predicted proteins | sample MunlanPumphouse3_FD_192504 | JGI IMG/M metagenome (GOLD analysis project Ga0265294, IMG submission 192504) | Groundwater microbial communities from a municipal landfill in Southern Ontario, Canada - Pumphouse #3 | ecosystem: Environmental > Aquatic > Deep subsurface > Groundwater | place...
GAAATAATAGAGTGTATAATACACTCTATTATTTTTTGTAATTATATATTATAAATATGAGGTTTTACATTACTAATAACAAACTAATAATAGCAATTATATGGAGGTAATCGTAATGTCAAAAATTTATAAACATAATAAGACAGGTAATTTATACCTATTATTACAAATAGGAAGAGAAACAAATGAAGCTAAAAAAGTAGTTATTTATCAAGCATTATATGGAACCAATGCAATATGGGTTAGAGATTATAATGAATTTTTTGAGAATATAGAAATTGATGGGGTAATAAAACCTAGATTTGAAAGGGTTACTATACAAAAAAATTTAATTAATTAATGGAGGTTATATAATGGAAAAAATAATCAAGAAGGATGTAACCGAGCAATATAAAGAAGATATGGCTCGGTATGCAATTACAGCAAATAGAAGAAGATCAACTCCAGAATTTAGAGATGGTCTTAAATTAGTTCATAGACGTATTCTACATATAATGTATCAATATGAAAAATGTATATCAGAAAAATCTAAAGTTAAATCTATGGCAATAGTAGGTTCAGCTCTTAGTATAGTACATCCACATGGTGATGCGGCGGTATATAGTGCGATGAAACCATTAACAAATTGGTTTGAAATAAATATGCCATTAATAATGGGTCAAGGAAACTGGGGTAATTTTCAAGGGGATTCTCCAGCGGCTTCCAGATACACTGAAGCATTTTTATCAAAGTTCGCATTAGATTGCGTAATTTCGGATATACAAGAATCAAAACAGGTAGTAGATTGGGCTGATACTTATGATGGTAGGACCCAAGAACCAGAATATATGCCAGTAGCTGTACCTTTATTATTAATAAATGGAGCATATGGTATTGGATTAGGAATGATGACAAGTATTCCAAAACACAATTTTAATGAAGTTATAAATGCAACAATTAAGTTAATCAAAGAGCCTGATGCATCTATAGAACTTATTCCTGATCATTGTATGGCTTGTGAAATCATAAAAACAGATTTTAAAGCGATAGGTGATAAAGGACAAGGTAATTATAAAGTAAGAGGTATTATAGATATTGAAGACTATAAAGGAAGACAGGCTTTAGTTATAAAGTCAACTCCGGATTTAGTATTCTTAAATTCCATTACAGATAAATTAGAGGATTTAATAATTTCCAATAAGATTATTGGTATACAGGACACTGCAGAAGAACATACAGATTTTAATATGAGATATGTTATTATTCTTAAGAAAGGTGCAGATCCTAATTTCGTAAAGGAAATGATATATAAAAATACTTCAATGGAAAGCACTTCTATTGTTAATTTTGAAACACTCAATGGTCTTGAACCGATAAGAATGTCTTATAAATCTTATCTATTAGCATTTATTGAATTTAGAAAACTTACTAAGTTCAGATTATATTGCAACAGACTACAACAAGTTGAAACTAGATTACATGAGCGTGATGCTTATATTAAAGTATTGGAGTCTGGAGAAATAAATAATATTATTTCTATGATCCAGAAACAAAAAATTATTGATGATAATGTTCTTATAGAATATTTAATCAAAAAAATAAATATAACTGATATGCAAGCTGCTTTTATAATAGATTCTGATTTAAAGAAACTCTCAATGGGTTACTTAAATAAGTATAAACATGAGGCAGCTGATTTAGCCAACTCTAGTTCTTTTTATCTAAATAAGATTGTTAATGATGATTTTGATCAAGAGATCATTGATGAATTATTACAATACAAAAAGTTATATGGTAAACCTAGAAAATGTAAAGTTATATCTGCGAAAGATGCTACTGATATCCCAAATGGGGATTTCAAAGTAATCATAACTGAGAATAACTTTGTAAAGAAAGTTGGTATAAATGATAGTATAGGAAGTTTCAGAGGAGATAATCCAAAGCATATTCTAAAAGTAGAAAATGTTGAGAATATCTTAATCTTTGATGAGCAAGGCAAAGTATTCAAATTACCAGTCAATAAGATTCCATTTACAGATAAAAATAGTAGTGGAACAGATATACGAATGATTGTAAAGAACTTAACTTCTAATATCAATGCAATCATGTATGAACCAGTGCTGAAGGATCTAAATGGTAGAAAATTAAAACATTTTGTAACAGTGATAACTACTGGGGGGAATATAAAGAAGTTGGATATAGAAGATTTCTTAGCAGTTCCACCAAGCGGTATACTGTTTATGAAGATGGATAATGGTGATACAATAAAAGAAGTAACTATTGTCGCAGACTTATTAGATATCATTGTGTATTCTAATAGTAAAGCATTAAGAATGCATATGAATGAAATTCCACATTTAAAGAGAAATACTAAAGGAGTTAAATCTATATCTACAAAAGAATGTATTGATGGATTATCTATCATATATCCAAATACGACAGATATAGTAGTTATAACAGAATCCGGAAAAATTAATAGATTTGATGTTGTAGCATTACCTTGTTTGGGACGAAATAAAACAGGAAGTAGTGTTATAAAATTAGGTAAAGGCGATGCTATACATTCCATATATGGAGTAAATAGTAATGATATAGTAAGAGTAATAACAAGAAATACAAAAGTTGATATACCAGTGACTGATATTGAATCTAGTAGTTCAATAAGTCAGGGTGTTAAAATACTTCCTATGAAGGCTGATAATATCATAAAGTGTATGATATTGAAACAAAAATAATTAGGATATAGTGTATAGATTAATTTCTATACACTATACTTCCTATTAAAAAAGGAGAAGTTATTTAATGGCAAAATGTAATTTTTGTAAACAAGATATGTTATCTAGTAATTCTTGTGTTTGTATACCAATTAAAATTGATGGTGTATTATATATTCCTATTAAATATGGTGATGAAGGAAATGATTGGTTTGATAGTAGCATAAAATGCCATGATTGTGGTATAACCGAAGGCGGTTATCACCATCCAGGGTGTGATGTCGAAAGATGCCCAAAATGTGGGGGTCAGTTGCTTACTTGTGACTGTGATAATGAATTACATGGGGAGTCTATAGATATAAAAGAACATAATGAAGGAGTAAGAAAACTTAAAATATGGTGGAGAAGTGGTAGCACTAGAAATACAAATTTAATAGAATTTTATTAAGGAGACTAATTGTTATGAATAATATTATTGATTTTAATAAAATCAGAGAAATAAAAAACATTGACAATTTAACAAGAGAAATTGGGGAATCATTAGGAGAATATATATCTTCTAAATTAAGACTTATTCTAAATACAGTTCTATTTGAAAATATTGAAGAAGACCCAATGGAGAAAATTTTTGGCGAATTACAATCAGAATGTGTAGAAAAAATACTTTCTGATTGTAAATTTATGTCCAGTATAGGAACTCTCGATTTTATTCATGAATTGGATATAAAATTAGAAGATATAATAAAGAATAAAATGAAGGAGATGTAATATGTTTAAATCTATTAAACAAAACGTGTCTAAGTTTATTGAACAGTTGTTTTGTAAGCACCTTAATTGTTCTATGGTAAGACAGATACATGGAGATGAAATAAATCATCTTGGGGGAAAAAGAACCATAATGAAGTGTAATAAATGTGGTAAGTACATTTATAAATAAAATATTGGAGGTATTGGAAATGTGTGAAAAATGTAAAGATGGTGGGAATATACTCGATGGTTATTTTGAAAATTCAAAAGGTAAATCATTTACTAGATTAAGATTTGATCTAGACAATAATCAGTTTGATATGCAATATGGAATGTGTGGAGAAGATGATGTCCCAACAGAATATGAATGGACACATAGTATTGATATATCATTCTGTCCGTTCTGTGGTAAAAGATTATCAATATCAATCACAGTAGCAGAATTTATTGATTTTATTAAGTCTACTGGATTGGTAAACGAAGAATCATTTTTTGATAATAATCTTTTACAGATTATAGAAAACAAAGCAGATCTATCTTTAAATATAAATAATAATATAATTGGATACTTACTAACAAATAAATATGGAACAGAAGTTGAATCTCTTAATAAGAAAAATGGTGTTATAAATATCTTTTTTAGAGAACCAACTATAAGTATATAGAAACAATACAAACAGTCAAAGTAATTTGACTGTTTTATTTTTTATGGTTATATATTATTGATATAGGTATACGAATATAATTAATATTTTTGTATGATCCTAATAAAAATTTGAAGGAGAGATTGAAATGATAATTAGAGATAATAATTGGAATAGGGATTTAGATCAAGGATGCCAAGTATCTCAGAAACTAATTGCTGAACTTATATCTAAAATGGAAGTTGTTAAGATACTTCCATATCGTCATGGAGTGGTTAAGGGTACTATAGACTATACGTTAGAATGCTCTAACAGCTCAGAAGGTCTTGAAGATTTAAGACGTCTTCATAGAGTTTTAGCTGGTGATAAAACTGATAATCATCAGATAATCATTCTTAAGGGTGCTATTCTAAAATTTTCAGATTTCAGTGTCTATGTTTATTTAGACGCAACTGAGGTTGATGAGAATAAGTCAATGTAAATTTAATCAATAAGAGAGGTGATGGATTTATAATTTTTTCATGTAGCATTCTTTTGAGTGCTACTAGAAAAAATTATAATATGGGAGGTATAAACAAATAGTGGATTAAGTTTCTAAAAATTATATAAAAAGGGGTGTATTAAAAATGTATGAAAAAGATGGTAAAATAATATTTGATAAAGGGTTCTTTGAGAGATTGTATATTGAAACCCCAATAAGTGGTAAGCAACTAACTAGTCTCTCACTAAGGTTGGCATCTGTATTGCTGGAAGAATTAGATATGTTAGAATATAGAAGGTTGTCGTTTAGAACCAAATTAGCAAAAAAACTTAATGTGTCTAACACTGCTGTTAATGATAGCCTTATACAATTAGAAGAAGTTGGGTTTTTAGAAAGAAGAATAGGTGAAGTTAAAACCTCCGTTTCTGCAGATTCAGAAGAAGATAAAATAAGAAATACACGAAGATTTTCTGATTATTTTCGAATTAATTACAATTATAATTTGAAAGAGGAGGAAATTTCAATGGATAAAAGATATACTAAAGAGGAAATAAAAACCATTTGTGATGAGACTGTAGAACAAATGCACCAGCAATTTCATGCTGTTATGAGTACTGGAGATTTGCAAAGTATCGCTCAGTTCATTCAGATATTAGAAGGAAAACTAGTAAAATAAATTAAATTCAGAGGGGGGTTAATATGACGGAACAAGAGCAAATGTTAGAATTTTGTATGCCTGTATTAACAAAAAGAGTTGGATCTATAGGTAATGCACTTTTAACACCAGAACAAGCTAAAGAGTATAATTTTATTCTTTGCGAAAGGATGTGCACCCATAACCATTGTTGGGTTCCATCTGAGATAGATCAGTCTAGCTTTAAGTGTGATGGTATAATAGATTTATAGTTTTTTTATGTAGCATTCTTTGAGTGCTACTAGAAAAGATTATAATACAAATGAAAGGATGATTAAAATGAAAATATATTATTTAGATGAATATGAAGGCAAAAAATACAAATCTTTAATTCCCTATAGTGAGATATATGATTATATTAATAGTGTCAATCTTAAGGAATATAAGATAGGGGACATTATCCCACAAGGTGGTTACGACCCAGATCCTTATATAGTAGGATATGAAATAGTAGAGATATATAATGATCTCAGTTTCAATCAAGAATTATGTCTAGTGATAAATTATATCTGGCATGAATGATTAAAATTAAGGAGGTATAAAGTAATGGAATATATAAATACAGGTATAATATCAGCTGAGGATCATATTAAGAGGGCATATATTGAATTGTTAAAGATCCAAGATTATAAATTAAGGATTAGATTGAATGATGAATTATGTGGTCTAAGAGATCTATTAACAAATTTATCGAGTGATGGTAACATGCAAGAGGTTCAAGAGTCTTATGAAGAGATAGCCCTAAAAGAAAGGATAAGGGATAAAGAACTTGTATTGATATAACAAAAGGGAGGGTATAACACTATGCAGAATTATATTAACCAGGATTATATTAATCTACTGGTATTATTATTAACTTATGCTATAGTAGTATGGATATTGATCGGAATCAGTGTATTAATTGTAAATTATCTATCGACCCGTGCATCTAAAATAGAAAATGCGAATCGGATGCAACAGACTACAGAAGAACAAAATGAGTATCAGAAAATGGCATAATTATATAAATTCAGAGTTGGTCATGATTGGAGGTATTAAATTGCTGGTTAAAAAACATATACTCAAGTTGATCAACAATTGAAGTAATGGACAAAAAATCAAGCGACATACCATTTACAGAAGAACAAATAGAAGAAATATTAAAAGAGTATGCAAAATTTGAAGATATATATGAATGTGAATTATCTGTAAAATATAGATTGCATATGAATACTTATAGAGAAGTTAAAGAATAACAGAACCAAACTGACATTTTATTTGAAGTGAAAGTGAGAAAAGATAAATGGATAAACTATACATTTATCCACATATACCAGGATTACATACATATGGTTTGGTTTTAGAAAGTGAAAACGAACAATTAAATCATAAGTTTGTTTCTCTTTGTAATAGATATTTAATAGGAGAACAAGATGTTAGGTGGAAATTACATCCCTTTCATCAATCTGGTTGTCATGATATAAATTGTGGTTATCAGTATTTTGAGTTCATGGGTGTTATAGATATGACAGAAGAAAAATATAATCTTATGTTTAATCTCTGTTTTAAGATTGCTGAAGAGATGGGAATAGAACTGATAATATGAAATTATAATAAACGAAAGGATGGATTTATAATGGAATATAATGAAATAGTAAAATTTAATGGGGTTCTCGGTAGGGTTGTAACGGATATTGGGAAGATGGAATCTTAAACAAAGAACAATTTGTTGAAAAAGCGGTAGCCACAGTGTTATTCAGTAAAGAGGACAATGACTTTCTAGAAAGATTCTTAAATGTATCATCTGATGAAATAGCTAAAGCATCCAACGGATTTCTCTATGAAAGAACAGCTGATGTTTATAATCAAATGTCAGAAGATGAACTAAGAGAATTTGAGAAAGAATTAAGAGTATGAAAGAAGGAGGTGTAGCAATGCCATCATCTGGTAAATACCTTAAGAAATATACTTGCGAACGGAATAGAAACTTTAAGATTGCATTTCCGAATCAATTAGTTGTCTCTATCTGGTTTGAAGATCATGATTGTACTGAAATGTTTGATGAGAATCATAAGGCTATAGAACCAGCTAATGAAACAGTCTTTGCATTTAATCAGGCAGACTTATGTATATTTAATAGATCAACTGGAGAAAAATATACTGATCTATTTTGTTCTAAATTACCTGGATTTTCTGAACGTACAAATGTTGTATATCAAATTACACCAGTAGATTTTGCAAATATTTTGTTTAATGTTTCACTATACAGCGGGAGACCAATTCAGATGATAAAGAATATATTTTAAGGAGGATAATAAAATGATGAAGAAGATAATAGTTGGTTTAACATTACTTCTTATAGCTGCGTTGATTACATCTCCAGTATTAGCAGAACGCAATACTACTAAACCTGTGGAGGAGACACCAAAGGTATACTTCGTTGATCATATTTATTATAATGGTACTGCAATGATTCCCATAAGAACAATATTTGAAGATTTTGGTTTAAATATTGCATGGAACGATTCAGATAAAACAATGTATATTATGGATGATTCTACATACCGTATGGAGTTATCCATTGGAGATAAAACCGCTATATCGTATGATGTCCCTCTTATTGATTCTAGTTTTAATCTTTCAGATAAATATTTATCAAAGACCAATATCAGAAACACATCTATGGATGTAGTTCCAATGATAATTGATGGTAAAACAATGGTTCCATTAAAATTTGTATCGGATACTTTGGATATAGATATAGCATTAAATGATAATCAAACTATAAGTGTAAGTAAAGTAGAAAATCCAAGCAATCTTAAAAATTATTTAACACGAGTTGTAAATCATTCTCGTGAATCTCCCATATTTAATGAAATTTCATATTGTGTAAGAGATATAAACCAAAGTTGTATTGTTATCAGAGAACGATGGTCTAATACTAAATATCTCGAAACAGTATGTTTAAAATATAGTGATGAGTATCTTGCTGGTTATTCATATAAAGCACTTAGTACTATAGGAAATAAACCGAAAGATAGATAGGAGGGAATTCTAATGAAGGCAATAGTGGCGGTGGATTGGAAATGGGGTATTGGAAAGGATAATAAACTACTATTTCAAATCCCAGCAGATTTAAAACGATTCCAAGAACTTACAGCTAATTGTATGGTAATAATGGGGAGAAATACATATGATAGTTTACCCCATGAATCCGGATTACCAGGTAGAACTAATATTGTACTATCACATAGACCTATTAATTCATCTACAATACGGTCATGTGAATTTGATGGGCTTATGATTGAACCAGATGATAATACTGATAATGTGTTTGTCATTGGTGGTGCTTCAATATACAAATTACTCCTTCCATATTGCAATACAGTATATGTAACGAAGGTCTTTAAGAATGTTGAACATGATAAAGAGATGGTAAATCTCGATGAACATCCGGATTGGTATTTGGATAGTAAGTCTGGGGTTATGTTTGATATTGATAAGAATACGGGTGAAGAGGTATTCTTTATGTATTATGTATATAAGAAGATACCTATAGTAAAGTCTAGGAAGGAATGTGTAAAATGAATATACTAAGAAGTGTTACTGAAAGAGGATTTAAAGTGATTGAATTTATAGATCGTTATGAGCAAAAATGCAACATTCAAAAATCTTCTCAAGGGGATGCTATTTGGTTAGGAATAGAGAAAGCCGAACCAAAAATTTTAGCATCTAAGATAATGGATGGTGGAACTGGTTGGGTTAGTTATCCAATACATGAAGATGTTATGATAAACACTCGAATGCATTTAACAGTAGATCAGGTTAGAGAACTATTACCCATTCTTCAAAAATTCGTAGATACAGGAAAATTATAATTATTAAAGGGTAGGCATAATGCCTACCCTTTATTTTTTATTTTATCTTAACATCATTGAGTCTCTTCTGCTTATCTGATCTTTCTACCGCTTTATCAAAATTTTTATTATTTTGAGATCCAAATAGTTCTCTTATATCCCCACCACATAATTTTAATAAAACTGCAGCGTATATCCTTTTGAATACATAAGGGTCTTCCATATCAATATCCGTAAATTCATCTATTAATTTATTTATAGAATCTATATCTTCTTGAATCTGTTTCTTAATCTTAGGATCAATATCAGACTTCTTCAATTCAACCTCAAGATATTTTAATTGACCATTTGCTCTAGCAGCATCTGCCGGATGAGGATCAAATAATGAAAAGATTATATCTACTGGTAGAGTGAAAAGGTTATACAAATGTCCTAATAATGGGGTTTCATTTATTGCTTCAAGCATACTATAACCAGCCCCTAAAGGTCTAAATTTAAGCATAGCTGAAGATATATCTGGTCCGTATCCATATATACTGGCAAAATTATCAGAGACTTTCTCACCCTGATATCCAAAAAATGAATATATTAATTGCTCTGGTTGTAATGCTATACTTGCTAATCTATTATATATAGCTGTAGCAATAGATACTATTGGATTTGTTATTACTCCAATAGCACTTAATGCTATAAGTGCATTCATAAAAACACCCTTACCAACACCAATTATATTTTTAATACCATAAAACATTTCAACTGTCGCTGGTTGTTCTTTTTTCAACTTTGTTGTTGTTTGTATGGTTAAATCTGTTAATGCATTAAAATCACCAACCACGCTTTTTCCACCAGCATATCCAAATGGTAAAATTAGTGCAACAATAATATCTTTAATTAGTGTTAGTATATTAACAAATTTTGCTATTATACTAAATCCAGTACATGTTGGATTTAAAGTAGCTTGGAAGTTGTGGCCTATTTCATGAAGTATTATAGCAAAAACTTCCCTATCACTAAATCTAGAATCTACAATAAATGAACTATTCATATATACGAGACAACTATAACCAGCTTCTTTTTTAAATTTAAATCCAGTTTTAGTTGATTCTAAATACTTTTTACCTAATCCTGTATCTAACCTATAACTTATAGGGTATGTACAGGCATTTAATTCTAATTCTGGTTCTATTATTAAAGCAAAAGATTTAAATCCAAAGAAATCTTCTGTCATCCTATTGAATTTTAATAACTCTGGATCTGTGTTGATTTTCTTATTAAATACAGTATTATTGATATATTTAGATCTAAATAGTGAGAATTGTTTCTGTAGATTTGTTAATTCAGAACTATTTCCAAAATATACTTCTTGAATAACTCGTTCTCTATTATATAAACCCATATTTATACCTCCTATACTATTTTTATATTATCTAGATTAGAAAGTATAGAAGACTCATGTTTAGTAGAATTTTGTAATTCTTTCTTTCTAGTATTTAGTTGATTAAGTTGAGTCTTATAAACAGTTTCAATTTGGGTTAATGTTTTTTCATAGTCTTGAAGTATTTGAGGTTTTAATTTAATAGATTGAGTTGTAACAGTTGTATTAGCAGCTAACATAGCTGAAAATGATACTCCTGATATATTTATAGGTATTAATATACCAGCAAGCATTCCTATTAAAATAGCTTTAGCAAAATTTTTAGTTTTTTCTTTACCCCTTTCATTTTTAGATAATCTCTTCCACCATTCTCTTTTTTCTTTTATTAATTTTAATTTGTTTTCTGATAAGGTTATTTTTTTCTCAACTTGAGCTATATCCATTTTCTTAATAGGAGTGAAAACTCCTTCATGTATAACATCAGCATTTTCTCTCATAAATTCTTGATATAAATCATCAGAATAATTATGATTCTCATCAATATGAACCATGTCTAGATTTGTTAATTGTGACATTATATACACCTCTTCTTTCTTTTTATTTAATTTGTATAGAATTTAAGTTATATAGATAGGATTCTTTAATATCCCTATCTTTATACAATTTCATTAATTCACTATTCTTTTGACATTTACTCTTTGAAACTGCTAATAATTTTGATATAGTAGATGTATTATTTAAATTTATTTGACAACCATCTTCATGTTCAAAAAAGTATAATTTTCCATTATTACAATAGAGTATATCATTACCAGAACCATCAGTAAAAAGTTCATATAGTTTCTTATCTTTAAAAAAATCTGCTACATCTGCTGCTTCTGAATTGCCAGCATCTTTTAACCATCCTATATAGTCTTTAGTCATATCTGCTTCGTTATTAATAAAATTAAGTATATCTTTTTCAGAATACCCACAAAAATAGAGAAACTCTATTGGATAATCTGTATCTATGTTTAATTCTGGATAGGTTTTTATCCATTTTTTAGTTTCATTTTCTAGATTCTCAACATCTTCTATATGTGGAAAGTAATATTCTACATCAGCGCTATTACTACTCTTTTTTTCTTTTGATTCTGATGAGTTATTATTTTGTTTTACATTTTTAGAGACATTCTTTAATTCTGTAATACATTTATCTAATAACTGTATCTGTTCTTTCATTAATTTCTTTTTATCTTTATCTGTTTCTTTATTAACTTTATTTTCCAAATTAACCTTTTTACTACGCAAATCGTCATATAATCTTTCTAATTCTTCGTCTTTATTATTTCCATACTTAGATAATTCTATTAATTGTCTAAGTATAGATAAAACTACAGCTATTGGTATACCAATTATTGTAATTGCTGATATGATAGTTGTAATTTTTAATATAGTACTTATTAAAGATATAAAAATATTATATATCTTCTTAAATGCTTTATTGTCTTTACCTTGCGCTATTTCATTTACATCTTTTTTTATCTTATCTTCATCTAATACTTTATTACCATTAACAGTTTTATAATATCCAAATGCTTCATTAAAACAAATCATGTCTAAATTTCTTAATTGTGACATATTGTCCTCACACCTTTCTTTCTATTTATTTATATGTTTTAAACATATAAATAAGGATGGTGATTGAATATGAAGACTACAAATGTATTAGTTACTGGATTGTATCCTATAGTAGCTAAAAGTTTAGAAAAGAATACAAATAAATTTAAACAATGTGTTGGAACATTTGTTGAAAGAAGATCAACAGAGCTTTATGATACATGTCCTTGTGATAGAATATATTTTGGAACTCAAGAACTAACTGAGTTCTATTCTGCAATGGGATTTACTGAAAAGGATGTTAATGAACAACTCCAAAAGACATTTTTCTATCCTTTAGCTAATATGAAGAAAATAGTTAAAGATGAATTTACTATTGCTATGATAATGGTAATAAGATACTTCTATCTAAAGAAATTGACTAAAGAAACAGAGTTAGCTGCTACATATCTAGCATTTTCAGGGAAGTTCTATCCATCTATTCATTATGGTAGATTCCCAAAAGTTCAACCTTCGGAACATAGACATGTTATGGAATATGTAGTTAATAGTGAATTAACTAATAAGTTTGACTTAAAACGGGAAGGTTCAATATTTGGGGCTGTTAGATCTATATGTGCAACATGGATAGATTCTTATGGTGATAGAATCAAAGATTGTGATGATGATGATATTGTATACATTGTACAGCAACTTCATAATAGAATAAAGTCATTTCTTACTAATATAGCAGAAGTATATTATAAAGTATATAAAGATAAGGATCATTATCTATCATTTGATTCTGATAATTTAAGTACTGATAATTATAGAATAGCCGATAATGATTCTTTAAAAACAGAACGTGCTGTTGAGAAGACAGTAACTTATCTTAATACTTCTAAGGTTGATTATAAGATATGCCAGATGGCCTCAGACTCTAATGTAAGACCTATTGAGGTACATAATATTGTAGAAACCATCTTAAATGATAATGATAATTTACCTGAAGTGAAAGAACTAATAAGTTTGATCACTATTGAATATATGGTAAATTCTAAAGATAAAGATATAAAAAATATAGATTTTATATCTACATCTATTACTCCTAAACCTAATACTAAGAATCCTAATATATTAAGGGAGAAGGAAATTGTAGAAGATTGGCTTAATGAGAATTCTCCCTCATATAGAAAAAGACGTTCTAGAGAAGCTACAAAGTCTAGTTATCATAAGTCAGTTATAACATATTTTACATTATGCATCTATAGTGCTAATAAATAATAAGGAGTGAATAATTCTATGGATAAGAAAACAAGACAAGAATGTGAAGCATTAGTCTATGAAACAATGGATGCTTTAGATAAGACAAGAACTAATTCTGAGTATTATAAAAAACTATTTTCATCTATGAGTGATGATCAATTCCTTTCTTATATGAAAAATGACTTTCCTTTTAAATTTCATATGAGGCCGTTTGAAATAGAACCAAGTATGTCAGATATAGAGAAAGCAGCTAAGATAGTTGGTGTACCTTTATTAGAGAAGGTTGCTTTACCATATCTATATATAAATAAAGAAGGAGTTCCAGTTAATTCTCAAGAATGTATAGTGGGCTACATACATCTTAAGAAAGTTCAACAATTCATTACAAAGAAAAATGCTATGTCTTCAGATATTTCAGAAAGGGATATGAAGACTGGATTATTAGTTGGATTTGATAAAAATGGGAAAACTTCAGATAGAGAAATGGAATCATTAGCAGTATCAGGTTTGGATCAAACTATGAAAGAATTATCTAGACCTAGGGCAGATTCTATGAAAGCTAAGAGTGTAATGTATAATACGATTAATACATTAGGTTCAGTTAATTTAAAAGATATTCCAATTGATACAGAGGATTCCATTTCTAAAAACCTTATGAATACTTATTTAATAGGAGCTGGTTTACAATCTAATATTGTTAATCAGGAATATTACCTACCATATACACTATTAAATAAGAAGAAGAGTATTTCTAGGGTTTAAAGTTAATAAATCACTATATAAGTATATATTATATTAATGAGTATAATTTAGTTATACCAATCATATACCAAATACACATTATGTGTATTTGGTATTATTAACAATTTATACATTAGATATTAATATCTAATGTTTTACGTATAATAACATAATCACCCTAATAAAGAATCATATGGTAATTTATTAGTCTTATAACATTAAAATAATATGAATAAAGGAGGAAATTATCATGAGTCAACAGATCGGCATTATACATGAGATTGGGGATATGGGTTTAGGATTTGACCCAATTTCTGAATCGGATCAGAAGCTAATAGAAGATAGTGAGAAAAAAGAAAAAGAAAACGCCGATAAAGAGTCCTAGGACTCTTTATCAATTTATTTTAATAATGGGAGGTTAATTATGAAAGAAAAATTAATATTGGAAGGTTTAACTATGAGAAACACATCAATACCGAAACAAAAAAGAATTACATCTATAACTAGATTAATGTTTGAAATTATCTTAATAGGTATAATAGTATTCGGTTATATTTATATGAACAGTTTAATTACTGAATATAAAGAAGCCTTTAATGCTGTTCAAGTAGAATTAGATAAAACTCGTAATGAATTAAATTCAGTATTAACTGCAATAGGAAGCGAACAAGAAGGAATATTACCATCATCTTCACAGGCTATATCCACAATTAGCCGGATTAGGAAAGAATTAGATACATTTAGAAATAGAGCTGAGTTGTATGATAAATATGAATATGTTATATTCTATGATGGAAAACGAACGGATATGAAATATAGTATGGTAGCATACGGTGAAAATATAATGAAGAAAGAAAATATCGATCCAAATATGTTATTTGGATTGGTTATGGTAGAATCTAGAGGTAAAGAAAAAGCACAGAATCCAACATCATCAGCAAGAGGGTTCTGTCAATTGATTGATACTACTGCAAAATCATTATACGAAAAAGTATTAAATAAAGGATCGTATAGACATGATTATGCATTTAATGGATATATAAATTTAGAACTTGGAGCTAAATTAATAGCTGGTAATATGGAAGAATACAGAGGAAATACATATACTACTATTCAATTGTATCGTGGGATTGAAGATGTTAGATCGTATTATACAGCAGTTGATAAATTTGTTAGTCGAGGTGGAACATCATTAAGACAAATCGAAAATAATTATAGGAGGTAATAAAATGGGTTGTTCATCAGCAACATTCGATCCAGACGAAGGTGGATATCAATGCGCCGTAAGTGGTAATGATTGTATGTATTTTATGCCAGATAGTAAGAGATGTGCAGAACAATATGGGGAAGGCCCAGATGCTAATATAGAAGAATCAAAAGTAGAAATGACTATTATGGATTTAAACAAGGTAAATAAAAATGGATGTATACATACCGAAGAAGGTTTCCTACATCATGAATTAAAGTCAATAGACCAAATAGAATTTAAAGACTAAAGGAACTAATTAATAAACATAATAAATTTAGGAGGAAAGAATGATGAATGCAAAAGTAATAGGCGTCGGCGCCGCAGGTGGTAAAGCATGTATAAGTCTAATTGAGAATGGAATAATGAGTGCTGATAATATTTTACTTATCAATAGTACTCTAAAAGATGTACCGGAAGCTTATCGAAGCAATGCAATTCAATTTTCAAACT
>Ga0265294_10005308_pt1 | contig 15754 bp, 16 predicted proteins | sample MunlanPumphouse3_FD_192504 | JGI IMG/M metagenome (GOLD analysis project Ga0265294, IMG submission 192504) | Groundwater microbial communities from a municipal landfill in Southern Ontario, Canada - Pumphouse #3 | ecosystem: Environmental > Aquatic > Deep subsurface > Groundwater | place...
GATTTCCCTAACAAAATCCCATTTACCGGAGGTTGCACATTCTTGTAAAAGCTTAAGAAGAAAAGACTTCTTCAATAAATACATATCCATAGAAACCAGGGCCTTTTTTCGTGGGGTTCCTAAACTCAAGCCGGAAATCCGTCCATTCGTCTCCTTTTGTAAATAAACCCCGCGCGAAACATCCCGTTCCAAAAACTGATAGCCTTCTTTATAAATGATTGTTAAATCAGCTTTTTTTTCGCGATGATACGCTAATACTTTACGTAAATCAAGATTACAAACGGTATTACTACCTGTAAGTAAAACATATTCTTGTTTACTATTATTTAAATAATCCGTATTAATATAAATATCCTCTAAATCCAACTGCCGCCTATTTTTCTCACTATTAGCAGCAACGGCAGGTAAGATAAATAGTCCATCACGTTTTCTATCCAGACCCCATTCCTTTCCTGTCCCCAGATGATCTACCAGCGATCTCAACTTTAAAGAAGTGATAATCCCAATATTGGAGATACCCGCATTGGTCATATTGGACAAAGGGAAATCCACTAAGCGATATTTCCCCCCGAAAGGAATCGCCGCCACACAACGATGCTTCGTTATTTCCCGAAAAGCCTCTTCATCTTTGACATGGTGGATAAGCCCCATCACGTTTTTCATCTGCATGACCCCTTATCCCAGTAATTCTGTAATTTCCTCCGGTTGTTTTTCTACTTTTTTTAACCGATACAACATGCCCACTTGGGAGTTTTCCTTAAGTTCTTGGTCTTCCTCAATCACGGTAATGCCATCACCGCCAATAACTGAGTTTTTACCAATAATCGCATTTTCTCCAATAATCGCTTTTTCAATTTTGACGCCTTCCCCAATCTGCGCCCCCGACATAATGATGGAATCTTTAATCTTCGCGTCCTTACCTACAGAAACCGCCGGAAAAAGTATCGAGTGTTCGATCTCGCCATCAACCCAACAACCATCGGAGATTAGAGTCCTTTTGATCTTAGCCCCGGGGGTTATATATTGAGGGGGCTGCATAATCGCCGCAGAATAAATATTCCAATTATCATCAAAACAATTTAAAAAATCACGATCATCTAAAACATCCATACTTGCTTCCCAATAACTTTCTACGGTACCCACATCCCGCCAATAACCTTGAAAAGAATAAGCATATAATTTTAAGTCTTCCTTAAGCATGAGAGGAATAACATTTTTACCGAAATCATGCTCGGAATGAAGGTCGGCCGCATCTTTTTCCAAATATCTCTTTAAAACAAGTCCATTAAAGATATAAACCCCCATCGAGGCCAGATTGCTTTTAGGACGGGCCGGTTTTTCCTCAAACTCCTGCACAAAACCCTTTTCATTGGTTTTCATGATGCCAAAACGAGGTGCGTCCTCCCAAGCCACTTCAACCACAGAGATTGTGACATCGGCGTTATTTTTTTTATGTGCTTTCAACATTAACGAATAATCCATTTTATAAACATGATCACCGGAAATAATGAGGACATACTTAGGATTATAATTTTCGATAAAATTTAAATTTTGATAAATAGCATGGGCTGTCCCCTTATACCATTCACCTCCATCCTCATTAACATAGGGCGGCAAAATAGTTACACCCCCGTCCTTGCTATAACATTGTAAATCCCAGGCACTGCCAACTCCAATATAGGCGTTCAAGACTTGCGGCTTATATTGTGTTAAAACACCGACCGTATCTATACCTGAATTAATGCAATTGCTCATACTAAAATCGATAATCCGATATTTACCGCCAAAGGGTACAGCCGGTTTAGCTAAGTTTTTTGTTAAAAGCCTTAAACGACTTCCTTGTCCACCAGCTAGGAGCATGGCCATACATTCTTTTCTTTTCATGATTACCCTCTCCCAGTGTTATATTTAGTAGTTTTCCCCATTATTATTTTTTTATCAAAGCAGGTTTTAAATCCCAGATACCCATAGAATATTCATTAATCGTACGATCACTAGAAAAAACCCCCGCATGAGCGACATTCGTAATACACATTTGCAACCACTTTTCTCTATCCTTATACAAATTCTCAATTTTTTCTTGGGCGTTGATATAGGAACACAGGTCTTTCAGCACAAAAAACTCATCATTATGATTAAGGAGATGTTCATAAATCACCGCAAACTCATTTCTGGGAACACCCGGAAAACCACTCTCCAATTGATCCAATAATTTCCTGACCAGAGGCTCGCGATTACACAAACTCCGCGAAGAATAGCCGCCGTACTTGTAATAATTCAGTACTTCTTCTGCCGTTAAACCAAAAAGAATAAAGTTTTCCGGTCCTACCTTTTCCAGTATTTCCACATTAGCTCCATCTAAAGTTCCTATCGTTACGGCTCCATTCATCATAAACTTCATATTGCCAGTACCGGAAGCTTCTTTGCTCGCTGTAGAAATCTGCTCACTTACATCGGCTGACGGAATGAGTAATTCGGCTAAAGAAACATTATAATTTCCCAAGAAAACTACTTTTATTTTCCCCTGAATCGTTTGATCGTTATTGATTACCTCGGCTAAAGTATTAATTAATTTGATTGTTTTTTTAGCCAAATAGTAGCCCGGAGCAGCTTTCCCGGCAAAAATAAAGGTACGCGGGGTTATTTCTAACTGCGGATTCTCCAATAACCGATTATATAAATAGATAATATGCAGCACATTAAGCAGCTGCCTTTTATAAGCATGGATGCGCTTAATATGAATATCAAAAATAGAACCGGGATCAAGAGTCCAACCATATTGCTCCTGCACAAACTCGACCACTTTGCTTTTATTCTCTAATTTGATGCGGGCGAATTTTTCCTGAAAAGGCGGATCAGCTTTAAAATAAAGTAGATTGATTAAATCAGCGGGATGTTTAAGCCAACTGGGACCTATCGTCTCCGTGATCAGCCGTTTTAACTGCGGATTAGCAAGGGCCAGCCATCTGCGGTGTGTAATCCCATTCGTTTTATTATTAAACTTCAGAGGATTATCTTCATAAAAATTACGCATCACTTGTTGTTTTAATATTTCCGAGTGTATTTTGGCCACACCATTAACACTATAACTTCCGGCAATGGCCAAAGGAGCCATTCTGACATAACCATCACCAATAATCGCCATCTCCCTGATTTTCTCCATGCTCAGACCCTTTTTCCACAAATCTCTGCAAAATCGTTCGTTAATTTCTTCTACAATCATAAAAATTCGCGGTAACAATTGTCTAAACAACTCAATCGGCCACTTTTCCAAGGCCTCAGGTAAAATCGTGTGGTTAGTATAGGAAACGGTATGTGTCGTAATCTCCCAAGCCTCATCCCAGCCCATGCCTTCTTCATCCAGCAAAATGCGCATAAGTTCCGGGATAACCAGAGCAGGGTGGGTATCATTGATATGTAAGGCCACCTTTTCAGAAAAATCATGGAGAGTGGCGTGACTCTTTTTATAGCGGCGCACAATACTTTGCAACCCTGCCGAAACAAAGAAATACTGCTGTTTTAGTCTTAATTTTCTGCCCTCATAAAAAGAATCATCAGGATAAAGAATTTGCGAAATCGATTCTGCAGAGTATTTTCGTTCTACAGCTTTCAAATAATCGCCCCGCTGAAAAGAATAATAATCGAATTCCGCCTCAGGCGCTTCCGCGCTCCATAAACGCAGTGTATTCACAAGACGATTCTGATACCCAACGATAGGAACATCATAGGGAACAGCTAAAGCCGATTCATATTCCTCATGAATAAAAACAGTTCTGCCTTCAACGCAATTAACCCTAACCTTTCCCCCAAACCTAACTTCTACAGCTTTATCCGGCCGGCGATTCTCCCAAGGGTAACCTTTTTTCAACCAATCATCGGAAGCCTCTACCTGTTCACCCTGTTCAATCTTTTGTTCGAATAAACCATAACGATACCTAATCCCACAACCGTGACCCGGTAAATTCAAAGAAGCCATAGAATCCAACAAATCCGCAGCCAACCTGCCTAAACCGCCGCTTCCTAAGCCTGCATCTTCTTCTTCCTGCACTAAATCCTTTAAGCTTATCCCTAATTCCGCCAGTCCTTCTTCCACAATCTCATCGAAACCAAGATTAAGCAAATTACTGCTCAAAAGCCGTCCCAATAAAAACTCAATGGAGAAATAATAAACCTCTTTAATTTTCCCGTTGTGTTTATAGTACTTATTCGTTTGGTACCAATAAGTACTGATTTGATCGCGAACCAATCTAGCTAGGGTTCCATATTTCTCTAAATTACTGGCTTCGTCAATTGATTTGCCATGGATATTTTTAAATCTTTCTAAAAAAGCCTTTTTAAAAGTATCTTTATCCTTAAACATGGAGAACCCCCTGCTTTAAATTTTTCTACATTATTTTTCCCGTAAAAACACTTTGTTATTGCTTATTATTTTTTACTTATTGCTTTTTAAAAATAACACAGGCCAAAGGAGGCACTTTAATGGCCAAAGAAAAATTCTGTCCCTGCCAAGCTTTTTGTTCAGACGATAACTGGCCCTCATTTCTTTTCCCTGAGCCGCCATATTCCGCAAGGTCACTATTAAACACCTCTTGATAAACCCCGGCACAAGGAAGACCAATCCGGAAATTCTCATAATACTGTGGTGTAAAATTACACAAAACTACAATAAAATCATCGAGGTCCTTACTCCAACGTACAAAAACGAGAATACTCTGCTGATAATTATGACAATCAATCCACTGAAAGCCTTCCCAACCATGATCCTGTTCCCAAAAAGCCTTCTCTTTACGGTATAGCCAATTTAAATCCCGCACATACTTCTGAAATTTTTGATGCATTGTAAAATCAAGCAGCTTCCATTCCAGTTCCTCATAGTATCTCCATTCAATAAACTGCGCAAACTCCCCACCCATAAATAATAATTTTTTACCCGGATGAGCCATCATATAACCGAAAAAAGTTCTGAGATTAGCAAATTTTTGCCAATAATCCCCCGGCATCTTTTCAATCAGCGACTTTTTCCCATGCACTACCTCATCATGTGATAAAGGTAAAATAAAGTTTTCTGAAAAAGCATACATAAAGGAAAAAGTCAGTAAATTATAATGCCAACTCCTGTAAATAGCCTCTTTCCCCATATATTCCAAAGAATCATTCATCCAACCCATATTCCACTTAAAATTAAAACCTAATCCTCCCGCGTAAGTGGGAGCGGTGACAAAAGGCCATTCGGTTGATTCTTCCGCAATCATTAAAGCTTGAGGGAATTCAGAAAAAACGACTTCATTCAGTCTTTTCACTAAATCAATGGCGTTTAAATCACCATTTCCCCCATATTTATTAGGAATCCACTGTCCCGACTCTTTCCCATAATCAAGATAGAGCATACTAGCGACAGCATCCACCCTCAGCCCATCAAGATGAAAGAAGTCAAACCAAAACAGCGCGTTAGAAATAAGAAAGCCTCTTACTTCCGGTCTGCCATAATCAAATTTCATCGTCCCCCAACCCGGGATTTCCCCCGATTCATACAAAGGAGTACCATCAAACCAAGACAAACCATGCGCATCTTTACAAAAATGTGCCGGAACCCAATCTAAGATCACCCCAATGCCGTGTTGATGACAATGATCTACGAAATACATAAAATCATGAGGAGTTCCATAACGACTAGTTACGGCATAATATCCCGTAGTTTGATATCCCCAAGAACCATCAAAAGGATGCTCACAGACAGGCAATAGCTCAATATGGGTATAACCCATCTCCACAACATAAGCGACTAGACTTTCCGCTAATTCACGATACGTATAAAAACTGCCGTCCTTTTTCTGTTTCCAAGAGCCTAAATGCACCTCATAAATTAATTGCGGCTGATTAAAAGGATCCGTTTCTTGCTTCTTTTTTTTCTGCCATTTTTGATCCTGCCACTTATAACCCGCAAGATCAAAAACGCGAGAAGCCGACTTAGGCCTAATCTCAGACCAGAAAGCATAAGGATCAGCTTTATGTAATACTTCCCCATAATGGGTGACAATCTCATATTTATAACTAGCCTTGTTTTTTACACCGGGGATAAAAATTGTCCAAACTCCTGAATCTTCTATGCGCTCCATCGGATGGGCACAACCTTGCCAATCATTAAAATCACCAATTACTCTTACTTCCACGGCATGAGGAGCCCACACCGAAAACCTAACTCCTTTTTGGTCTTTTTCTTTACTGGGATGGGCACCTAACATCTCATAGCTTTTAAAAAGATTGCCCTGATGAAAAAGATATATTTCATAAGGAGTGGGACTGCTATTTTTCACCATAGTAATCCTTTCTATCCATAATTTTATAAAAACATTAAATTATTGTCAATGCAATAACCTAAATTGTCTCGATTTTATGCAGCCATAGGCTGGCCGCACCAATAACCCCGCCATAATAACCTTGTTTAGCTTTAAAGATTTCCACTTTTCCTCTAATTGTAGGGAAAACATTGGCATTAATCCGCTCAAGAAGATTAGAGGATAAAATTTCTTCTGCTTCAGCCACCCCGCCCCCCAAACTTATTTTATACGGATTAAACAAATTGATTAAATTAGCCAGTCCTATGGCTAAATAGAAAATAGTCTCTTCCACGACCACCCGGGCAAGAGAATCGCCGGCTCGGAAAGCCTGGAAAATGACCTCCGGGGATAATCTCGGCAAATCGTCATCCGCAATTTGGCTAAGCTTACTCTCTGGCGCCCTTTTCATCTTTTCTTGAGTTCTCCTGACCATACCAGGTGCTGAAACTAATGTTTCCCAACAACCTCTGCGTCCACAGGCACACGGATAGCCAAGAGGATCTATGACCATATGTCCTGCCTCCACCCCTGACCCAAAACGTCCCGTATAAAGCCGACCGGCGAGAATCAGTCCTGAACCGACACCGGTACCTAAGGTTATACTCAAAAAGGTTGGGGCACCTTCCCCTCCACCATAAAAATACTCCCCTAAACAAGCGGCATTGGCATCATTAACCAACCTTACGGGGAGGGCTGTTTCTTGGGTTAATCGTTCACGGACTTCCAGTTCTCCCCACTTTAAATTGGGACAATAAAGGCAATAGCCTCTCTGATTATCTACTTCTCCCGGCAGAGCTAATCCTACGCCTAAGATGTGGGCAGAAGCAGACTCAGCTAATTCATTAATTAATTTCCCGATTTGTTTTAAAACATATTCTGCTCCCTTTTCTCTCCGGGTAGGGAGCACCTGCGGTTTTAAAACCTGACCCGCTTGATTAACTAAACCGGCTTTGATGTTCGTTCCTCCGACATCTATGCCGATAGCTTGTACCTGCTCTGTTTTTACCCCATCCCCCCCTCTCTCGAATATTATTTTTATTCTTCCCTAATTTGCCTAACTTAATTATACACAATTTGCGACCTAAAAGATAATATTATGTTATATTTTATTTTATTTAAAATAGTAACAAAACTGTCCAACTTGGTGAATACTCTGTTCTCTAATAGGTTGATGTCCTTTATAGTCATAAAAAAAATTCTTTTGTACTATGCTTAAGATGAAACTACAAAAATATTTTTCAGGAGAAAAAAGAATGACTTATGAAATAATCTGGCAAAGTACAATTGCCGGTCTAGCTACAGTGTTAGGAACCATCATTATCCTCATCACAGGGCGGCCGGAGGAAAAACTTTTAGCTCTTTTACTAGGCTTTGCCGGAGGAGTAATGGCGACAGTTGTGGTCATTGACTTGCTCCCTTCGGCTCTCGTTTATGGCAATGTTCCGGTGGCTGCTCTTGGTTTTATCTGCGGTCTTTTCCTGATGCTTCTTCTCGAACTAATCATACCCCTTTTTCCCTCCCTTAAAAATACGCAAAAAACGGGACAAGAGGGACGTTTCCTCAAAATGGGCTATCTTATTGCTATGGGTATTGCCCTCCATGACCTCCCCGAGGGCATTGCAATCGCTGCAGGCTATGCCGCCCAAGAAAAACTAGGATTAATCATTGCGCTAGCCATTGGGCTGCATAATATTCCCGAAGGCATGGCGACAGCCGCCCCTCTGACGATGGGGGGAATGTCCAGGTCTAAGGTTATTTTAATCTGCCTGCTGATTAGCCTCTTTACTCCGGTGGGAGCACTCTTAGGGATTCTTCTTGTCTCCATTTCCGCTAGTTTCATTTCCCTGCTCCTCGCTCTAGCCGGAGGCGCCATGGCCTTTATCGTTAAAAACGAACTTCTGCCCGAAGCACGTCGCCAGCACCCTTATTTTGCTTACTGCGGTTTGGGATTAGGTGTGCTCCTAATCCTCGCTCTAAGCTGGATCCACCATTAAAACAAAAGCAGCACAATTAATTTTTCTTCTTTAGACCTTATAAAAAAACACCTCCTAACAAAGACTAGAAATGGTCAAAGGAGGGTGTTGATGCAACTTAACTATAAAGCAATGGCCATACTAAGCCTCATCGGTATTTTCACAGGGTTAATCAACGGCTTGCTGGGTATTGGCGGCGGTACCATCCTTATTCCCGCCATGGTTTTCCTCTTGGGAGAAAAACAACATCTCGCTCATGGCACATCTCTGTCTATAATCCTGCCCACAGCCATTGTCAGCACCTTTGTATACCAAGCTAACAACCATCTTGACTGGGGAATAGCCCTTAAGATTGCGCTTAGCGGTATGATCGGAGGATATTTAGGCGCCCGGTTGATGCCATATATTCCCGCTCCCTACCTGCGTAAACTTTTTGGCGTTTTCATGGCAGTTGCCGGAATTAGGATGATTTTCTAATGCTTCTTTATCTTATCGGTTTTTTCATGGGGATCCTTAGCGGTTTAGCCTTGGGGGGAGGGACTTTGCTTGTCCCGGCTCTCGTCATTTTCATGGGTATCCCCCAACATACAGCCCAAGGAATTTGCCTGGCTTCCTTCATTCCTACAGCTCTTGTGGCTGTCATCACCCACCTGAAACAGAAAAACGTCAAAATAAAACTAACCCTCTACCTGACGGCAGGGGCACTGGTGGGAGCCTTTTTCGGCTCGAATCTAGCCAATCATGTCGATGCCGCTCTTCTTAGAAAGATTTTTGGTATTTTCCTCATCCTGATGGGTATTTATGAATTCTTCGGCAAGCCACCAAAAGGCAATTCATAATTCATAAAATAATGGGGACGGTTCTCGCGCTTGCCTTTTCACTCCCTGATGCCATTTTCCATGAGATTAAGCATTTTAACCGTTGCCTTGATGGCTGAACCTGTCTGGTCGGAATCTAACCCTCTTGTTTTAAACTCCGTATGGGATTTCCAGGTAATGACCGTCTCGACTAAAGCACTTGTATTACCACCCGGTGGTATAGTTACAACATAATCCACCAGAACAGGCAACGTCTTATCAAGCCGCTGATAAATCTTGCCCAGAGCTTTCATAAAAGCATCATATTGCCCCGCACCTGTGGCAGTTTCTTCAAAAGTATCACCGCCTATATCCAAACACAATGTCGCTACAGGGCTTAGTTTTTTAGCGTGACAAATATAATAGTTTTTAATTTTGATATTTTCACTGATCAACTTACTTCCCAAAACATCAGAAATGATATAGGGTAAATCTTCTGTCGTGATATTATCCTTTTTATCACCAAGTTCAACTACTCTGTCGGTGATTTTTTTGATTGCTTCTTGATCAAGCTCAATCCCTAATTCATCAAGATTTTTAATGATACTGGCCTTCCCTGAAGTTTTACCAAGAGCATATTTACGAAACCGACCGAATCTTTCAGGGATAAGCGCATTATGATATAAACCCCCCTTACTATCACCATCAGCATGTACCCCGCAGGTTTGAGTAAAAACATTTTCTCCGACGATGGGCTTATTGGCGGGGACCCTAATACCGGAGAAGGCTTCCACAATGCGACTTATTTTATTTAGCTTTGTCTCATCAACCGAGATGGTCAGCTCGTGATGATGATCCTTTAAGACACCGATCACACTTGAGAATACGGCATTACCCGCCCTTTCTCCCAGTCCGTTTACCGTCGTATGTATTCCCTTAATTCCAGCTTTTGCCGCCATATAAATATTGGCTATCGCCAGGTCATAATCATTATGAGCATGAAAATCAAAATGCAAATTCGGATACTTTTCGATCATCGTCCTAAAATGGCAGAAAGACTGTTCCGGGTTCAATACTCCCAAAGTATCAGCCAGCATAAACCTCTCCGCCTTTTCTTTTAATGAATCAATCAACTTGAAAACGTAGTCAAGAGAACTTACGATACCATTAGACCAGTCTTCCAGGTATAAATTTACCTTTAGACCATTTTGCCGGGCATAGGAGATGACAAAATTTATATCTGCGATATGTTCGGCACAAGTCTTTTGCAGTTGGTTTTCCACGTGTCGGGACGAACCTTTGCAGAGAAGATTCAAAACCTTTGCCCCTGCTTCTACCAACCAGTCCACAGACTTCTGACCATCAACAAACCCCAATACTTCAACATTTTCGAGATAATTCCTAGTTTTACACCATTCCACTATTTTTTTTACCGAATTCATCTCCCCCTTGGAAATACACGCTGAACCGACTTCAATTCGATCAACCTTAACTTCTTCCAGCAGCATTTTAGCTACAGTTAATTTTTCATCAGCGGTAAAAGCTACACCTGGTGTCTGTTCTCCATCTCGCAAGGTCGTATCCATTATTTCCATTTTCATCCCCGCATTCTTCATCCTCATCCCCATCTTTTCCATTATTCTCACTACCTCCATTTTAATAATAACCTCTGGAATGTCGAAGGTGTTGCCAGGAGAATAAAAAAAAATCGTCCCTGTAACAGGACGAAAGTTTAAACTTTCACAATACCACCCGATACGACATACCAACATATGCGTTCCCTTTAACGGAGGAATACCGTCAGCACTTACTTTGGATATTTCAGCCTGCAACTCCGGAGTGATCTTCACTGCTTTTTTACTGATATCGGGCTCTCACTGTTCCCAATTCGCTGTAACGTTTAAAAAGCACTTACTGCCCCCATCATCGTCTTTATTGATTTTATTTTCATTATTATATGTTACATCTTCGATTTTGTAAACACTTATTTTTTTAAAATGGATTTCATTAATCTAGGGTTCATTATCTAGCTATGTTAACTTAATTATAGGAGCTTGTGAATTTTGCCTTATGAATTGCTTTTTCAGGCTTTTAAAATTCTGCTTACCCGAGATTCACTTAACCCTCCTAGTAATTCCCCTATTTCTTTTAGCTTCAAAGAACTGTTTCCCCTTAATTCCCGGATCGCCTCATCACGGATTTTTCTATTATTAATTAACTCTTCCACAGTTAATCCTTTACTTTCAGCCATTTTATTAATTTTTTCGCTAGCCTCCTCCATTAATAAGGCGGAATCACGGGTTTTTCCCTCCGCTGAAATAAAGCCACTGCTAATGTTCGCTTTTATAGTTTCTTCTGAATCTGAGACATATTGATAATATTCTTGCTGAGCAACGTCTTGTTTTTCGGAAAGTATGCTTAATATTTTTGACGTAGACAGTATCTCGTTTTTGTCATGAAAATCACCAAACACATATTGCCTAAAACTGCTCCATTTAAATTCCAGAGCATCTTTAACTATTCCTGCTTTAACAGGATTATTATGGATATACTTACTCAACTCCAGTAAATACGTGTCATCATCTATAGGCTCACTTTTGTACCGATCTTGAAATAAGTGTCCCACCCTTTGGTGTTTTCTGTTAAAATAACTCACATAGCTTACATTTAAGCTTTTCATAATTAAAGAAAGATCGGTCCCATTGTCATAAATAATTAGGTGCAAGTGGTTATCCATCAGGCAATAGACATAAACGAGGAAGTTATACTTCGTCTTGACCCTGCTCAAGATCTCTAAAAATCTTTCTTTATCCCCCGAATCAAGAAAAATCTTTTTCTTCTCATTGCCTCTCGTAATAATATGATAGGTGGAAAATTCCCCTCTCGGTCTAGCAGCTCTTGGCATTATTACACCCCTTTTCACTGTCTTTACCATGAGACTACCAGATTATACCGAGCAAGTCAAGAACCGTCCCTATGTTACGGTACTGCGATAAAAACGGTTGGGTAGAAATCAGGAATGCAGATCATTGGTATTATGAAAAGGTTCTTGCTGATGGCGCTGCTCTAAGAACTAAGATTAGTCATGCTCTTCACAAAGAGATACCCAAAAACTTATGGCAAAAAATCTTATCCAAGCAACTTAATATTTCTGAGACTGAATTTTGGAACAAACTTTGACCCGATATAGGGGCTTTTTTTATTTGACCAGAAATTAGGAAACATTTCGTAAACCCGCGCCCGATAACCCGATAATCAGACGAGCGAGTGCTTTGCGCGAGCGATGTCTGCTTATCGGTCCCGCATTGCCGACGTCTTCCAACCTTAAGACGAAGGGCAAGCCCTAGAAAGCTCTTTTCTTGGGCTTGGGCGAGCTGGCCGCTGCCGCGGTTAGGTCGGGAGATGTGGCGCGCTCGCCCCAAATCCTTGCCCCACGCGCCCTCGCGGCAATGCAATGTTAGGCGAAGTTGCACTTGACGTTTTTTTAAATTAATAGTATCATATGTGGTATCATAATAAATTTGGTATCGAATATGGTATCTTTGGATATAATATAGGAGCGATGCGAGTGTCTCGAATTCGAAAACGCTTTGAAAGAATACTAAATAACCCAAAAGACATAAAGTGGGATGAGTTAATACCAGTGCTTGAATTCTTCGGATTAATTTGTGAACCACCAGATTCAAGTAGTCACTGGGTAGTTTACCATCCGGATTATTCGGAAAATATCACTGTTCCTGTTCATAACAACAGGGTAAAGAAACCATATGTTACAAAGCTGATCAAATTAATCCAAATTATATGTGAGGAGGACTAACCTTGGATAAGGTAGTTAAGGATTATTATAATTTACAATATCAAGTTAATTTACGACCTATTAGTGATGAAGATGGCGGAGGATGGTTCGCTGAAATACCTGATTTAAAAGGTTGTTATTCGGATGGTTCCACACAAGAAGAAGCATTAAATAATATTAATAATGCAAAGGAAGCATGGATAAAAACTGCTCTTAAAAGAGGTCAAGAAATACCTTTGCCGAGCATCGACCCTGACGAAGAGGAATATAGTGGTAAATTCACTTTAAGACTACCGAAATTTTTGCATAGAGAATTAACCAAAGCAGCCAGTAAAGAAGATATAAGCCTAAACTCTTATATATTATATCTTTTGTCGTTTAATTTTGGTAAAACTCAACCATCGAAAGATAAATCCGTAATACAAAACGTGCTAATTTATAGTGCTCCCCCAACATTGTCAAGAAAACGATACGAGGAATACGATGAAATTAACGTTGCAACCAGTAGAGCATGGGCTGAAAATTTATTAGGAGGTGCAAAGAGATGATAGACAAACAAGATAAAAAAGCGTCTAAAAAAAGTCCTTCGGAGATATCTTTGTTCAACATTGAATTATATAGTATTAATGGCCAACAATTAAAATGCGATATGACAAAAAGATCATTTGCATTAAGTCGGTCTAATTCCTTGGACATATTTGAAATAAATGATAAAATGCTTAAAATAAAATTATCAGAAAAGCTTTTTTTTAAACCCGAAGGACCTTTTAGGCTTGATTTTGATATCATTGGAACATTTGATCTTAGTAAACCAATCCTTGAAGAAGAAATAAAAAATAAGCTCGAAGAATTATCCGATCCATTATTCTCTTATGCTTCAATGATAATAGCATTAATTACTGAACGATTTACAAATTTACCAATAATTCTTCCTCCAAGTAAAACTAAATATGAAGACTGAACTCCAAATGGAGTTCTTTTTTTATGCAATTTCGCCTAACGGGCGCGGCACGCTTCAGCACAACTCAATATCCCGTCCCTCGTTGAACCCGCTAATCCGCGCCCCTGCGGGAATGTAGTGTTAGTCGAACGGAGCGCCCCCATATAAATTCTACAAATTCTAAATACACCTTGTTATAAAATAATCTTCATGTTATATTAGAAATACGATAACCAAGTTTCTTTGTTTCTAATTTATTTGTTATATTTTTTTAGAAAGGTGGATATATATATGACAGTAAGACTATTAAATAAAAGGTCGGATATCATGGAAAGCAGGATTATTAAAGTATCGAATAAAAGGCAAATTACAATTCCTCAAAAATTCTATGAAAAACTCAATATTGAACAGGAAGTAGAATGTATCATAACAAACTCAGAAATAATTATCCGCCCTATTTATAGAGAAACAGAATTTGCTGAGGAAATACTAAAAGATTTAATAGATAAAGGTTTCGAGGGAACTCAATTACTTGATGAATTTAAAAGAACCCGTGCAAAAGTCAAACCTGCAGTTAGAAGAATGATCGAAGAAGCCGATATATTAGCAAAAAGCTCTCAAGATTCCGGAGATGACAAGCTCAATAATATTTTCTCGGATTTGGAGGACTAACATGCTACCTATAGAATTTCTACGGCCTACCGAGAATTATTTCAAAAAGTTAAAAGATAAGGAATTAAAAAGAAAATATTATAATGCCCTCCAAGATATCAGAACTAATCCTCAAATTGGGCAAATGAAAACTGGTGATTTAGCAGGTATTTATGGTTACGATATTTCGTATAAAGGGATAAACTACGAAATCGCGTATCGATTATCTGAAATTGAAAACGGAGAAATTATCGTAATAATAATGGCGGGAACTCGTGGAAATTTTTGGAACGCAGTAAAGAATTACATGAAATAAGACTCATTGATTACGTGGCAATTGCTGCCACCTTTTTTATTAGACCCTAAAATAATGCTGATTATTAAACCTTTCGCGTAACGTTCCCGCATTACCGACGTTACCCAGCCCTAAGATGAAGACCGGGGCTTACATAGATCTTATGTTAGACCCGGACGAGCCGGGTCATGCCTGACTTGGGCTGAGGGATATGCGCGGCACGCTTCAGCCCCGCCCCAAAACTTGCCTCCGTTAAACCCGCTAATCCGCCCCTCGCGGGAAAGTAGTGTTAGCCGACATTATCGCTATTAGTTTGTGGTTAAGCAAATAATTGCATTTTCAATTAAGTTTGCATATAATAAGAATATAGGAGTTTCTGATTTTCTGCCAAGGAGTGATTTGTAATGTTAACGGAAATTAGAAGTAGGTCCCAGATTACTATTCCATCTGAAATTATAAAAAAACTTAACCTAAAACAAGGCGATACTTTAGATGTTGACGTTGAAGGTAACCAAATAGTTCTTCGCCCTGTCATTGCTATACCCAAAGACCAGGCGTATTTTTGGACAAAAGAATGGCAATCTGAAGAAAAACAAATTCAATATGATATTGAAAACAATAACATAAAGCCTGCTAAATCAAAGGATGATTTATTTGAGGATCTTGGGCTATGATTTTCTATTATTCGGATCTCTTCAAAGAAAAAGTAAAACAATTGCATCCAAATGTCAAAAAAGCTTTGAAGAATAAACTTGAATTAATGTATCAAAACCCCAAACATCCTTCACTTAGAACAAAGAAAATCAAAGGATCTTCTGATATTTATGAAGCAAGTATTACTATGAATTACCGAATGACATGGCAGTATTATAAAGAAGGTATATTACTTAGAAACATCGGCGAACATGACAAGACCCTCCAAAACCCTTAGATGTATTTGTCAAGCCAAAAGTGGTCCACTGTT
>Ga0265294_10005309_pt1 | contig 15751 bp, 25 predicted proteins | sample MunlanPumphouse3_FD_192504 | JGI IMG/M metagenome (GOLD analysis project Ga0265294, IMG submission 192504) | Groundwater microbial communities from a municipal landfill in Southern Ontario, Canada - Pumphouse #3 | ecosystem: Environmental > Aquatic > Deep subsurface > Groundwater | place...
AGTCCATCCTGAAAGTGCTGAGAAAGTTACAGGAATTAACAGAGGATGATATGTTCTCTTTCGACTATGAAACAACAGGACTCCGTCCGTATGCAGAAGGGCACGAAATTGTCACTATAGGGATATGTTGCCGCCTTTTCCGGGGGGCCTTCCCTGTTTTGCCTTGCAAGCAGTTTCATGTACTTTGGAAAAAGATAATGCAGGGACCGAGTAAGAAGCTTGCACACAATATGAAGTTTGAGGATGTGTGGACACATGTGTATTTCAACTGTCCTGTGAAGAACTGGTATTGGGATTCGATGCAGATATGCCACCTGCTGGATAATCGGCAGAGCATATCAAGCCTGAAATTCCAAACCTATGTGCACCTCGGCATTGCAGATTACTCCTCCCATATTGACCCATTCCTGAAAGGAAAAGGGGGAGTAAATTCCCACAACACAATAAAGGAAGCTCCTCTGGATGATATACTACTGTACAACGCCCTGGATGCTGTGTACGAGCACCGTATAGCTTTAATGCAAATGGAGAAAGTGTATGCAGGTAAATAATTACAGCCACCCGATTGTGTCCACCACCCCGAAAGCTGTTAAGCTTTTCATGGAGGGAACAGAGGCTCTGGCTACCGTAGAAAAGAATGGGATCCGTATCGATGTGGACTACTGCCACAAGACAAGTAAGAAACTCCAAAAGCAGATAGATGTTCTGGAAACAGAGATAAAGAAAACAGTGATATGGAAACACTGGGTTCAAGTGTATAAAGACAAGGCAAACATAGATTCCGGGGACCAACTCGGTAAAATACTGTTTGAAAAAATGAAAATGTCTGGAGTAAAGACAGATAAAGGAAAGTGGAAGGTAGATGAAGAGGCTCTTTCAGAGCACATAGGAACCTACCCGGTACTGCATAAGTATATACGGGCCAAGAAACTGAAGAAGTCGGTAAATACCTACTTTGCGGGATTCCTACGTGCAGAGCATGAGGGGATTGTGCGGCCATTCTTTAACTTGCATACGGTACAGACATTCCGGAGCAGTAGTAGTGATCCGAATTTGCAGAATATCCCTATTCGGGACCCGATGATTGGGGAGCTGGTTCGGAAAGTTTTTATACCGAGGGATGGAAACCAATTATGCGAAGTTGACTTTTCCGGTATAGAGGTTCGTATTGCGGCCTGCCTGCATAAGGACCCGACAATGTTGAAATATATCCACGACCCTACGACAGACATGCACAGGGACATGGCTATAGATTGTTATAAACTGGACCCCGAAGAGTTCCGCTTAATGGGGGACCCCGCAGGGAAAAAGTGGCTGAAAAACTGCCGGTATTGCGCAAAGAATAAATTCGTATTCCCTCAATTCTACGGGGACTGGTACGAGGCTTGTGCAAGAAACCTGTGGAAAGCTATTCGGGAACTGGACTTGCACACAGGCAGGGGGATTCCAATGCTTGAACATCTCTCAAGTAAAGGACTCCACAATTTATCTGACTTTACAAAACATATACAGGCAGTGGAGAAACACTTCTGGTATGACCGGTTTCCAGTTTATACAGAGTGGAAAGAGAAGCACTGGAAAAAGTATCTGACAAAAGGGTACTTTGACCTTCCTACCGGATTCCGTTGTATAGGGCACATGGAAAGAAATGCGGCCATTAACTATCCGGTGCAGGGCTCTGCCTTCCATTGTTTGTTGAAAACACTGATAGAGACAACAAAGTGGCTGAAAAAGAAAGGGATGCAGACAAAGATAATATGCCAGATTCACGACAGTTTATTGTTGGATATGGTCCCGGAAGAAAGAAAAGAAATACTTGCTTTCCTACATGATTTTATGACGAGGAGGTTGCAAAAGCTGTGGCCTTGGATTATAGTTCCCCTGGATGTGGAAGCTGAGATAGCTCCAATAGGGGCGAGTTGGTTTGAAAAACAGGTAGTGGAGATGGTGGAAAAGGAGAAAAGATGACACAAAATTGTGTGGGATGTGGCGTGACTCTGACAAAAAAGAACTGGGCTCCTTATGATGGTGTACACAGCGATGAGATGTGTTGTCGTTGCTATTGCCTTGCATTCAGGTATTACCCCCACAAAGGCATTGCTAAGGCTTGTTACGAAAAATGGATGAGCGGCGGTACGATACGGGAAAAGGATAAAACTAATGAAAAGGAGACAGAATGAATTTAGCAGAAAAGTATAGACCGCAAACATTCGGCGGTATGCTGGGAAACCTGGATACAATAAACTATTTGAAAACTTGGAGGAAGAAGTTCCGGAAAGGGGAGGAAACACCCCACGCTTTTATCCTTATCGGGGACACCGGTTGCGGGAAAACTACTGCGGCCCGTATTCTGGCAAAAAACATTCTGGGGGAGGAGTGGAATGAGTCCCCTGACTATATAGAAATAAACTCGGCAAACTTCCGGGGGATAGATACAGCAAGAGAAGTCGCAAGGCTCTCCACATGCACACCTCTCTCCGGGGACAACAGGCTCATCTTTTTGGATGAGATACACAAAGCAACAAACGATGCGCAGACAGCTCTCCTGAAACCAATAGAAGAGGCGCAGGACCACTGCTATTTTCTTTTGGCTACAACAGAGGCAAATAAGGTTCTGCGCCCTTTATTCAATCGTTGTACCCCTTTATACTTTAGTCCATTGGACAAAGACGGCACGAGAGTATTGATTGATAAAGTTTTACAGGCAGAAAATAAAGAGGTGGAATACGACCTTGAAAAAATATATAATCTTACAGGTGGAAGATGTAGAGAAATATATCAATTTTTAGAAAAACTTGTTGACAACTGCGGGGAAAGCCTTTATAATCTTGAATATGGAGAAAACGAATCTGACAGCCCCGAAATTGAATTGTGCCGGACTCTCCTCCGGGCAAACGCAAAGTGGAGCGACATTACTTCCATTGCCAGTAAAATCACTGACTTTGAACGGTGCAGACACATACTGCTCTCATACAACACCAAAGTCCTGCTGGGAGGAAGATTTGACGTTACGAGCACATTGGTGCTGGAGGTGTTCGATACTATCACAGGCACACAGGTTGACTTTGTGCGAAAGCTGTCCCTATGCTGGGCTCAGAGAGGTAAATAACAGTTGACATTTTTCTAATAATTTGTTAATATAGACTAACAGGAGGTTAATAAATGTTAGTTCCAATGAGAAAAGCGGTGGAACTGACCGGACTTCATCCTAATACGTTGAGGAAATATGCAGATAATGGAACAATTAAAGCAGAAAAAATCGGAAGACAAAGAATGTTTGAAATATCAAGCATCCGATCCTTACACACAAAATCCCACATCATCTGCTACACTCGGGTCAGCTCCCAAAAACAAAAAGACGATCTCACAAGACAAGTTGTTTTCATGCGAGAAAGGTTCCCAAAAGCCGAAATCATCCAAGATATTGGTTCGGGACTTAATTTTAAACGAAAGGGTCTCAGATCAATCTTGGAAAGATGCATGCAAGGCGACACAATCACTCTTATTGTCGCCCACAGAGATAGACTCTGCCGATTTGGTTTTGAACTCATCGAATTCTTTATTAATTCAAACGGTGGAGAAATCCTTCTTCTCGACGACGATAAAGCAAGTCCAGAACAAGAGCTTACTGAAGACCTACTTTCCATCCTTCATGTCTTCTCATGTCGAATGCATGGGCTTAGGCGATACAGTAAACAAATCGAAGAAGATAAGGATTTATCCAAATAAGGAACAGAGACAAATTTTTAAAAACTGGTTGGGAACAAGCAGATATGTTTACAATCAGACTATTGAATATCTTTCTAAAACAAAGGAAAAAGAACATTGGATGAAAGTAGCAAAAAATATTTTAGATAATCTTCCTGATTTTTGTGATGCTGTGCCGTACCAAATTAAGAAGATTGCTATTAAAGATGCTTTTCAATCTTTTTTTCTCAATGTGAAAAAAATAAAAAAGAATGGTGGTAAATTTAATTTGGGGTTTCGTTCAAAAAGAAATTCAAAACAGTCTTGTTATATTCCAAAGTCTGCCGTTAAAATAACTGGTATCTATCCGAGAATATCCGGGAAAGGATTAAAATATGCAGAAAATATACCCACCTTAATTAAAGATTCAAGATTAGTTTATCATTCAGGAAGATGGTATATTACGATTCCCACCGAAGAACCACCAAAATTGTCCGAGAACCAAAGACACCGAGTGGTTGCTATTGATCCGGGAATCAGAACATTTGCTACTTTCTTTTCTGATGATTGTTTTGGACAAATTGGAAAACATGATTTTGGTAAAATTGTACGATTATGTCAACATTTAGATGGTCTCATTTCCAGAATGAGTAAGAGCACCGGTCAACAGAAAAGAGCAATGAAAAAAGCGGCACATAGATTACGATGGAGAATAAAGGATTTAATTTCTGAACTTCACCACAAAACTGCAAAATTCTTTACTGATAATTTCGCCGTTATTTTTCTTCCTTATTTTGAGACTTCTAAGATGACATGCAAGGCTGGTCGTAAATTAAACAGAAAGTCGGTACGGTCAATGTTGAGTTATTCATTTTTTAAATTTGCTGAACATTTAAAGCATAAATGTTTTGAAACCGGGACTACTCTTATCCGGGTTAATGAATCATACACATCGAAAATGAATTCTTTTACATTAAAAATCATACCAAAATTAGGTTCAAAAGAATTTTTTGAACATGATGGATTTAGGATCAATAGAGATATAAATGGTGCGAGGAACATTTTATGTTTCTCTTTGGTAGATACACCCAGTGTTAGAAATAACATTGCTAAAGTTAATGAAAATTAACTGAAATGGATCGGTCGAAATGAGTGATTTCAAAATAGATGAGGACAACATTGCCGGTGAGATTCTCCAGCAGTCCTCTCTCATATATAAGTGGAACCTGAAGTTGGCCCGTGCTAAACGGGAAAACGAGATGGCGAAAAACTACTTGGAAATGAAAGAGGCTGAGAAAGAGAAACTTGTCCGGAAGAATCCGGAAGCATTCGGTATGGAGAAAGCTACCGATGCCTCCGTAAAGTGTGCAATAAAAGCAGATGCTGAACTGGATGCTCTGCGGAAGGAGGTCATAGAGAAGAGCTACGGAGAGTCTGTGCTGTGGGCCGCTTGCAGGAGCATAGAGGCCAAGAAGTCTGCCCTTGAAAATCTGGTTCGGATGCAAGGGTGGGAAAACTTTTCCGAACCAAAATTCAAAGGTGATGTAAAAAACATTTTAGAAGAGTCCGGCAAAAGGTCTGTCCGGAACAAAATTAGAAAAAGGAGCAATCAGGATGGCTAAGTCATTGAAAAGCAAATTGCGTAAGCGTATTGAAACTATGATTAAAAAACAAAAGAGAGAAGGCGTTCATTTGAAACTGCCAGCAGGAACTACCCTGTACAAACCGAAAGAGGGAAAAAACCTTATCGACATTATCACCTACGAGGTAAGGTCTAAAAATAATCCCGGCGTACTGGAAGGGGATATTGAAGTTGGTGAGCACGATGCATTCTTGCCTTATCTTCTCCACCGGAATATCGGCCCGGACAACAAAACTGTTGTTTGTCTGCGCACTGTAGGTAAGAAGTGCCCCATCTGTGCTCTGTACAACAAGCTCCGGAACAGTGCGACTGTGGATGAGGAAGTTGTAAAAGCTCTTCGCCCAAAAGACCGCTCCCTGTTCAATGTCGTTCGTGGTGATGAGGTGCAGGTATGGGACATATCCACTTTCTGCTTTACCGAAATGTTGTTGAAAGAATTGCAGGACGAAGATGCAGAGGACAAATGGTTTGAGTTTGCTTCCGCAAAGGGCGGCTCTACACTGTCCGTACGCTTCGCAAAGAAAAGCATGGGCACGACAGAGTTCTTGGAAGCTGACAAGCTTCTGTTCAAAGACAGGAAGGACATCCCCGCCAGTATTGCGGCAAAAGCCGTTGACTTGGATGGTGTTCTGAATATTCTTTCTTTTGAAGAGATGGAAGAGCTTCTGAACTCCGGCCATATTGAGGGTGATGACCTTCCTTTCGATGATGATTTTGCCGATGAGGATGAGGAGGAAGAAAAGTCCAAAAAGAAAGGAAAAGCAAAGGCTGCCCCTGTTGTAGAGGAAGAGGAGGAAGAAGAGGTTGAGGATATAGAAGAAGATGAGGACGAGGAGGAAGAGCCGGAACCTGAGCCTGTGAAAAAAAAGGCCAAGGCGAAAGCAAAAGCAAAAGCAAAACCGGTTGTTGTAGAGGAAGATGACGAAGATGACGAGGAAGAAGTTCCGGCACCTCCTAAGAAGAAAGCCAAAGCAAAACCGGCTCCTGTCATTGTTGAAGATGAGGAGGAAGAGGACGAAGAAGATGAGGAGGAAGATATTCCTACACCACCCCCCGCCAAAAAGAAAGGGAAAACTAAGCCTGCTCCCGTCATTGTGGAGGACGAAGACGAAGACGAGGAAGAAGAGGCCCCCGCTCCCCCTAAAAAGAAAGGGGAAGCCGCCGCCGCCAAACCTGCCGGTAAAAGCCGCTGTCCCCAAGGATGGAAATTCGGCACCGACATTTACATGATAGATGATTCTATCTGCGCTGAGTGCCCACTGGAAGATGAGTGTGGGGAAGCATCTGCCACCGGCCTATAATTATCATTCACTGAACACAATGGGGGCAGAAATGCCCCCTATTTCTAAAAGGAGAAAAAATGCCTACACCCGATAATGTAAATGCAAAATTCGTAGGGGTTTGGTTGGAATGGGAAGCCGCAGACCTTCTGTTCTTGGAAGCGGCTTTCCTGCAAACAACTGTGTCCAGTCTCTTCCGGAGTTGGATAGAAGAAAAAACAAAAGAGAAAAGTAAGCGGGACCTTATCAATGGAATCCTCGGTGTCGTTGCCCGGAAGATAAATGACGGGGCCTACGTTACAAAGAACGGGGCACAGGCCCATATAAAAGAACTGACAAAGAAATGTAACCTCCGAAAAGATTTAATGGAGGAGCTTATGCTTTGTCTCGAAGATGTCCCGGAATACCAGAAACTCAGGGGGAAATGATGGCTAAATCTATAAAAGCCGCAAAAGCTGTAAAATCAGCAAAAGCTGTAAAGAATGATGTGGCAAAAGCTAAACTGGAAATGGAGGACACCACTGTCCAGCCGACAATCCTCATCCCCTCCGGAGCCACCCTTTTAAATCTGTCCCTCTCCGATTCCCCGGAGGGGGGCTACGCCACCGGAACCATTACAAACATAATAGGGGACAGTAGTGCGGGAAAGTCCCTCCTTGCCCACTCTATGTTAGCCTCATGCGCTAATGACAAAAGGTTCAACAAACATCTGCTTATATACGATGATGTGGAGGCGGCCTGCCAGTTCGATCTGTCCAGACTGTTCGGGCAGAAATATACGGATAGGGTATGTGCCCCCTATACCGATGAGGATGGGGCCCCTGCAAGCTCCGACACAATACAGGAGTGGCTTATCTATATGAAGAAGCTTCTGGACAAAGGAAAGCCCTTTGTGTACATATTGGACAGCTTCGATGCCCTTACGTCCGAAGAGACTGAGGACTACATAGATGAGGTGGAAAAGGCACATGATAAAAATAAGGACATGCCCGGACAATTCGGCGCTGAAAAGGCGAAGTGGAGCAGTAAGATATTGTCTTACTTGAAAAAGAAGCTGAAAGACACAGACAGTTTTGTTCTTATTGTTTCCCAAACAAGAGAAAATTTAAGTCCCGGTTCCTTCCAAAAGAAAGTTCGCTCCGGAGGAAAGGCATTGGAGTTCTACAGTAGCGCCATTATGTGGCTTGCTGTTGCTGACAGACTGAAAAAGACTGTAAATAAGAAAGAGCGCCAAATAGGGGTTCTTACGAAGATACAGATAACGAAAAGCCGGCTCACCGGAAAGGTACGGGATGTCACCCTCCCCATCTATTACTACTACGGGATAGATGACACAAGGAGCCTTGTGGGCTGGCTTATAGATAATGGTGTGTGGAAAGGGGAAAAGACCATTGTTGCTGAGGAACTGGACATAGTAGCCAGCAAAGAAAAGCTTATACAGATGATAGAAGAGCAGGGACTGGAAGATAAGGTTATTGCTCTTGTTTCCAAAACTTGGCGGAGCATAGAGAGGGCTCTTGTTCCGGAAAGGAAAAAAAGGTTCGAGTGAAATGAGCATAGCACATATTATGTACCAGTTAGACGGGCACCGGCTGCGCTCCCTTTGTGGTTGCAAAATCGTACGTCTTTCCGGAGCACAGGGTATGCAAAAAGAAAAGGAGGCTCTGAATGGGCGTAGTAATCCATAAATGGAAAGTTGTAAGTAAATGGAACTTAACTGCTATCTGCGGCTCAAAGACTATATATAACCACCACACACCGCCTGCTGAAACAGTAGCAAGAAAAAATCAGAAATGGGAAGATGTAAAAAGCGAAGGTGGTATTGATGAAGAAGGATATTGTTGCTGCAAGAAGTGTCTGAAAAAAGAAGGTAAGGCATGAGCAATAGGATAGTAAGACCGGGAAGAAGAGAACATATCTGGATTGTCGCAAACGATGCCGAGAATCGGATCTACTCACTATGTGGTGCAAGAAGAGCTGAATCCCACGCTCCGGAAAAAGACGCAGAAAGCCTAAATGAACGATTTTATTCAATTGAACTGACGGGGGAATGCCCAGCCACTGAGGGAAGGTTGTGCCAGAGATGCTTGCAAAAGGAGAAAAATAATGGGTAATTTAAGAATATTGATAGATGCACAGAATATCGGGTATGCCGCATATTACAGCAGGCAGGGGATGAAAAACCCCGGAGAAGTAAACATATATGAAAATTGGTTCCGGTATATGACAATGGCTATGAACCGATTCGGGACAATGGATATTTTGTTTTGCTGGGACAGCCCGTCATCCTACCGGAAAAAGATTCTTCCCGGATACAAAGGTAGTCGCAACAAAAAGAAAACAATGGAGGAAATAAAAGAACTGGAAATAGTGTACAAACAGTTCGACATTCTCCGGACAGAAATTCTTCCCTTTATGGGCTGGAAAAATCATGCCATGCAAGAAGGGTATGAGGCAGATGATCTTATTGCCAAGCATATAAAAGACAATCCGGACAAGCAGTTTGCTATCGTTTCCGGGGATGAGGATTTACTCCAATGCCTCTCCAAAAATGTCTGTGTATTCCGGCCCTTGAAGCATAAGCCCCTCTACACCTTGGAGAACTTAGAGGAGGAACATGCCTGCACACCAGATACCTGGCGAAAAGCAAAAGCTCTGGCGGGGTGCTCATCCGATGAAGTCCCAGGAATTGCTGGGGTGGGTGAAGCTACCGCTATAAAATATTTTAATGGATGGCTCTCCCCAACATTCAAGAAGTATGAGCTTATACAAAAAGAACGAGTAAAAACACTAAAGCGGAACCTCCCCATTGTTACACTCCCCTTCTCCCATAAAGACTTCCCACCCTTGGAGAGCTTTGTCATTACTGAACCCCCTCTTATCTTTCCGAAAAGAATTTTCATTGCATACAGAAAATGGGAATTGAGGTTCTTGGCTTTAGACCCTTTTTGGTGTAAACTGTGTCCGGACATTTCCCTGCAACGAGAAGAGGGGGAAATTGTAGCCGACCACACCCCCGCAAAGAAGAAAATAAGGAGAAAAGTAAATGGCTGAAATAGTCCTACAAGAAAACTGTCTGCTCATCATCGAATCCGAAAAGAAAGCCCACAGGGAGGAGGATAGTGTTGTTCTACAGGCTATCCCCTACGACATGATCTGCTCCATCCAGTACAAACAAGGTTCCAGTCACCCAGATACCTTTATTCGTATCTCTCTACCTTCCGGGAATGTTGTAACCGAAACAGTAGAGAACCCCCCAGCAATAGAGGATGTCTTTAAAAAGATAAAGGAGTACAAATGCTCATATTCGGTATTGACCCCGGACCAATAATGACAGCATTCGTTTTATACGATGGGAATAAACACCTGCTTATAAGCTTCGGGAAGGTACACAACAAAGTCCTGCTGAAGATAATAAACAAGGTGGAAAATCCGCAAGACATCCACTTCTGCATAGAGATGATAAAATCTATGGGGATGCCTGTGGGGGACACCGTGTTTCAGACATGTGTCTTTATCGGTAGGATTGTGGAAAACATTATTCGACTGGGAGGGACTTACTCCACTCTCGGAAGGAAAGATATTGTGCTGGAGATATGCGGGACACCGAGAGCTAAAGATGCTAATGTGCGGGCTGCCCTACTGGACTTGTGGCCCCCGACTGGAGGGGGCAAGGTCCCGCAGGTAGGCACAAAGAATATGCCCGGTCCACTGTTCGGTGTGTCCAAGGACGTTTGGTCTGCACTTGCTGTTGCTGTAACAAAGGCACGGAAGATGAAATACGAAAAGATGAAAGGGGAATAAATGTTATCCGAAGAACAGATAAAGGAGATAGAGGATTGCGGAATTATTTACCACAACCCAAAAGTCATATCCGGTTTGGATGGCTGTTGTGTATGCCCGTACCAACGAGAAAGAACCATAATAAACCCACTGTTCTGTAGTGGGTGCTCCTACTACATTGGGGCAAAAAGTCATGTCGAGTGTGATGCTCATGTCCGTTGGATTCTCTGCAAAAAGAAACAGGAAAAAGCACCCGCAGTGAGAAGCCGTGCAAATGACCCCCTTTACAGTATGTCGTGAGAAAGGAGAGAAATGTTTAAAAGTTTCCGTATAATAAATTTTGAATCCCACAAAGACACCCTGATTGAGTTCGGGGAAAATGTGAATGCTATTGTGGGGATGTCACACTGTGGGAAGAGCTCTGTCGTAAAGGCTTTTCGGTGGGTGTTTGAGAATAAACCGGCAGGGGACTTCTTCCGGAGTCACTGGGGCGGGGACACATCTGGCATCCTCACCCTGTCCGATGGGACAACCGTTTCCCGTGTGAAAACCAATTCCGAGAACTACTACGCCTACCAAAAACAAGGGCAGGAAGAAGTAGTTCTCCGAGCAATGGGAAGATCCGTCCCGGAGAGTATTTCTGCCATACTCAACATAAATGAGATAAACACACAATACCAGTTCGACACCCACTTTCTGTTGTCCGATTCCGGTGGGGAGGTGAGCCGCTTCTTCAACGAGATGGCAAACCTTTCCACAATAGATGAAACATTCAGTCGTTGCAACGGCGCTATTATCAAACAGAAAGCGGAAGTTCGGCGGCTGGAAAAAACAAAGGAAGAGAAAGAAGAGAGGATAAAGGAACTCCAGCCCCTGTTCCTGCCTGCAAAGAGAGCCCTTATGCTGGAAAGCAAGGTTCAGGCCCTCGAAGATGAAAAAGAAGCCCTTGTGTCCTTGTCGAATGCTGTAGAGCGAATAAACAAGCTCACAGCTCAGCTCAGCTCTCTCCCGGATATAAACATAAAAGGGATAGATGAAGCACTGCTCCTCCACCAGAACCTGAAGCAGATGGAGGATGAGTGTGCTAAGCTCTCTATTATCATCCAAAAGATTGAAAGACAAAAGACAGCTCTTTCCGAGATTCCCGCAAGCGTGGATACACTGCTCCCGCAGATAGACACCCTGCAAAAAGGATTTCAAGACATTGTTTCCGATGGCACAAATACAGACCTCAGAGACAAAATACAGCTTCTGGAGGCACAAGTAGCGGTCCTGAAGAGAACAGAGGCAGAGCTGAAAGAAGCGGAACAATCCTACAAAGAGGAAATGCCCGATGTCTGCCCCCTTTGCGGTTCCAATGTTAAGGAGAGAAAATGACAGAACCAACATTATTTTTTACAAGTGACTGGCATTTGACAGATCGCCTTCCCCACGCAAGGTGCGATGAGGATTACTTTCAAACACAAGTCGGGAAACTGCGGTGGATATTCGAGGAGGTGTCCGCAACAGAAAATGCCGCCCTTGTTGTTGCTGGGGACATTTTCGATAAGCCCCGCAATCCGGAACTTATTACATACACCCTCATATCCCTTCTGCGGGAATACAGGTTAGAAGATAGGTTCATTTGTCTTGCAGGACAGCACGACTTGTTACAGCACAATGCAGGCTTATTATCGCACACATCTTTCGGGCTACTGTCCCAGTACATCCCTACATGCTATACAGACTACCGCCGACTGAGGTGGGGAAATGTTTTTCTGGAGCTGTTCCCCTGGGGGGCTCCTATTATCCCGAAAAAGAAGGGCTCTATTGTTGTGGCACATTCATTTGTGTGGTCCGAGAAGAAAGAGCCTTGGCCTGGATGTGACGTGGAGGGAATGGTAGAGGAAATTGTTGCTGGAGAGATATTCCAAAACAATGGCCTGTTTGTGTACGGGGACAATCACGATCCATTCATATACAAAGCAAGGAGCAAAACAATCCTCAACTGCGGGAGCCTCATGCGCAAATCTCTGGACCAGCACGAGCACACACCGATGATATATGCCTATTACTCCGATACGGGAAAAATAGAGCCACTGTATGTTCCTGTGTCCCCGGAAAACCTACTTGCGGTAAAACTGGAAGAAGAGAAGGAAAAGCAGAAACAGATAGAGGAATATATAGAGCAACTGAAAAAGGGAATAGAAGTCTCTCTGGACTTTGAAAAGAATGTCCGGAGATTTTTAAAAGTAAATAAAGTGGAAGAAACCATCTGCAAGCACGTATGGAGTTTTGTTACTCCGGAAAGGATTTAAAATGGACAACAACAAGATTTTGGAATTGAAAAGAAAAAAACAGGCTATCGAAGATTTCCAAAGAAAGAAAGCCCAGTTAGAAGGAAGTATCCAAACACTACAATCGCAACTGAAAGAAACCTACGGGGTTAAGAGCCTCAAAGAGGCCAAGACCCTTCTGGCAGAGAATGAAGCGAAAATAGCTACAGCAGAAGAAGCCCTACAGGGTAAGGTGGATAAACTTCTACAGGAGCTGGAAAATGCAGGGATATAATATTCTGAAAAAGAAAGCAGAAACAGTTCTCCACCGGTTGGAACACTACAAGGAGGAAGTAGAAGAACTGAAAAATCGGATCGAGCAGGATTCTGAAACTCTGATAAGCATGGAGAAAGCCGACCGGATTATTCAGGAGGTAGCTAAGGAAACACAGAACACAATAAAAGAGAAGATTGAGGTGCTTGTGCAGATGGCTATTGACTCTGTGTTCGGTCCGGGCGAGACTTTCAAAATCCTCTTTACACAAAAGAGGGGAAGGACGGAAGCGGAACTATTGCTTATCGGACCGAATGGCGAAGAAATACCCCCCAGCCTTTCCTCCGGTGGGGGCTTGTTGGATATTATCTCCTTTTCTTTGCGGCTGGCCTGTCACGCAATAAAGAAACCGGCAACGAGAAGGGTTCTTGTGTTGGATGAGCCTTTCCGTTTTCTGGACAAAGCAAGGAAAGAGCGTGCCGCAGAAATGTTGGAACAATTGTCGCATAAAACCGGTATGCAGATTATAATGGTGACACATGATGATGCTTTTATAGATGGGGCGGATCGTGTGTGGCGAGTAAAGAAGCCTAAGAAGGTTTCCAAAGTTAAGGAGATTCGTTTTGAATAAGGAAGATAAGGACATGAAAGTGCCCTGTGAGGTGTATAGTCGCTGTGTGGGATTTTTTGCGCCGGTAAAAAAGTGGAACAGTGGTAAACAAGAAGAGTGGAGAAACAGACACCCCTTTAAGACTTATGGCGGGGACATAATCTCATGTAGTGCAGGAATAAACAATGAAAATGAAGGAGAAAAAACTGTGAAAGATTTAGAGTATTTTTATTACGGAGTTCTGGGCTGCCACAGGTGCAACCAACTCACATCCAAACTGAGAGAAATAGACATAACCCCTACACCTCTTACACTCAGTGCTTTTATGAATAAATGCAAAGAGTACGGCGCAAACATAACAGGGGATGAACTCCCCCTGCTACTTTGTGTGGGGACAGATCGTTTTATGTTCTCTCAAGGGGATTCAGCATTGGAAACTGTGGAGTCGCTGAAAAGCCTCACTTAAAGTCCCCTATAAAAAGTCCCCTATAAAAAAGGCCCCAGAAATGGGGCCTTTTGTCATCCTGCGAATACTATTTCAAAATAACTTTCTCAGCTACATCCATTATTATCGAAGCGGTTTTGTTCCTCCGCTTCAATTCCCGGACCTTATCATTCAGTTTATTAACAATGCCCCGTCTTGTGGCCTGCTTCTCTATCTCTTTTTTCAGCTCTGCATTCGCAGTCTTTTCAAAGCCAATGGTCGTTACAACTGTTTCCAGAAGAGCCTCACGCTCCTTTGCGGTATCCTTCCACCCTTTATGCTTCCAAGCCTCTACAAAAGAAACAATAGCAGTTATTACAGCAAATATCTCCACCCAATTCTCCACAACAAACAAAAAGATGTCTTTCATCCGTTACTCCTTTTTCTCACACATTACCGTTACAGCCTTATTCTCCATCAGAATATAGGTCATATTACCGAAACACTCCTTCAGCACTTTCAGTCCATCCGTGTCCTCACGCACGGTTATTATCAGCCTTGCACCTTTGTTCATACTGGCATACACATCCTGCAAGTATGTCTGCACAGGGAAATGGAACCCCCATGCGTAAGTAGAAAGAACAAAATCTACCCCTTTTGGGAAATCTGTCGGTATTTCCAATTTCTTTATTTTGTGCTGGGAAACGCCATTCTTGAACAATACAGCTTCGGCAGTGTCTAAAGAATTGTAGTAAGAGGGATTATCTGTAAATCCGTAGATGATCCGATCTTCCGTCTTTGTCTTATCCATCAGGCAGATTTCCGGTTCCCCGTTGTAATGCTCACTGAGGTGTATATTTATCCCTGCAACGCCACAGCCGATGTCCAGTATCCTTCCGCATCTTTCTGGTAAGTAGTCCCTTATGCTCCGGTACACAGTGTCCATATCCCGCATATATGCAACTTCTATCTGCTTCCGATATTTGTCTGCAACATACTGTACCCAATGCGGATAGTAATTTTTCGGGTTCTCTCGTTTTGCTTTCTCCTGCTCCTCCGGACTGGCAAACTGCAAATACTGTGTCCTTTGGAAAACCAATAGTGGGTAGGCATCCTTCGGTAATTTTATGTTTCTCATTCTACACCCCTGTACTTGCCGTAAACCGCAAATAAGCCATTACCACCCCACCACTTGCTATCAATAAAGAAGTGGCTGTACATCCCGCTCCTATCAATAGCCCCCACGCCCATAAGGCTGTTTTTATTTCTGTTTTAAAAACCAACAAGTCCGTGGATAAGGATTGTAATGGTTTTAAGGATTGTTTGATTTCAGCCACATCATTCTTTAAATTCTGGGCCTCATTCTCCATATTAGTCAACCTCTTTTCATGTGCTTCCTTTGAGTCACACATTTTATCATGGTCTTTGCAATACTCTTTATTTTCCATTAGCAATCCTTTTCCGGTAATAATTTAAACTGTATTTATTATTCTGCCGGTACTGTGTCTGTGTCCGGCTCTGCTTGTTTCGGGACTGTGTCTGTGTCCGGCTCTGCTTGTTTCGGGACTGCCTGTAACGGCTTCTGCTGGTTTGCTTGTGCTGCTCTGGTAAACTGGCCTTTCATGTGGGTAACATTTTCCGCCACTTGCAGAATTTCATTATCATCCCGGCATGTTTTCATCCGTGCGGCTATACATTCCATAAGAAAATTAAATTCCTGAGGGGCCAGTGTGATTGTAATTCCTTGTTCCATTGTCGTTCTCCTTGTCAAATTGTTGCTACTGTGTGTACTTATT